>Ga0307375_10000903_pt1 | contig 34361 bp, 25 predicted proteins | sample TR1MG_FD_202531 | JGI IMG/M metagenome (GOLD analysis project Ga0307375, IMG submission 202531) | Soil microbial communities from Risofladan, Vaasa, Finland - TR-1 | ecosystem: Environmental > Terrestrial > Soil > Coastal area > Acid sulfate soil | place: Finland: Risofladan, Vaasa | collected... | reverse complement strand
TCTTCACTTAATAAAGCTAGAAGCTGATCCTGTCATTACATTTTATTGTCTTGACAGGTCACCTATGTTTTCTGGATCCCCAGACAACACAAGCACCCACACAAATCATCTTCGATTCTTAAAGATTGTCTCATCCAGCCCTTCCGGCTGGAGGCACTCAACTACTCGCTTTCGCTTTCATCTCGTTTCAAGGAGGAGCGCATTCTACACGCCTTTCTCTCCTCGTCAACACTTATTTTCCTAAGTGCCTGAGCCTTTCAACTCAGCCCCGCTGCTCGTTAGCGGCAGGGAGGCGAACTATACAGCCCCTGTTTTCCCCGTCAAGCCCCTTCCGTGACATTTGTCACATATATTTTCGCCATACGCCGTTTTCCGACCTGAATGATGTATTCGCCCTCGACTAGGACGCTCGCCTTATCAGCCACCACTTCTCCGGCGAGGCGCACGGCGCCTGCCTGTATATGTCGGAATGCCTCGGACGTGGAGGCGACCATGCCAATCTCCTTGAGGGCTTGGGCAACCCCCGTCCCCGCCGCCAAGGCATGCTCGGGCAGATCATCCGGAATTTCTGATTTGGCGAAACGGGCGATGAATCGGTCCCGCGCCTGCACGCCCGAATCGATTCCGTGAAAACGCTCAACAATCTCCATCGCCAGCTCGAACTTGATGTCGCGCGGATTGCGCCCGTCACGCATTTCCTGGCGCAATTGCTCGACGTCTGCGAGTGGCCGGAACGAGAGCAGCTCAAAATAGCGCCACATCAGATCGTCCGAGATCGACATCAGCTTCCCAAACTGTTCATCGGGCGCCTCTTCTATACCAATGAAGTTACCCAGAGACTTGGACATCTTCTGCACGCCATCCAACCCTTCCAGCAGCGGCATCGTAATCACAATTTGCGGCGCCTGCCCGTACTGCTTCTGCAGTTCGCGCCCCATAAGAAGGTTGAACTTCTGATCCGTGCCTCCGAGCTCGACGTCCGCCTTGAGCTCTACTGAGTCATATCCCTGCACCAATGGATAGATAAACTCGTGAATCGCAATCGGCTGATGCCCGGCATAGCGCTTCGAAAAATCATCGCGTTCCAGCATCCGCGCCACGGTTTGCCGGCTGGCGAGGGCGATCAAGTCGGCGGCCGTCATTTTCCCCATCCATTCAGAGTTGAAAACGACTCGTGTTTTTTCCGGGTCCAGTATTTTGAAAATCTGCCGCTCATAAGTTTGAGCATTTTCGAGCACCTGCGCGCGAGTCAGGGTGGGGCGCGTGACGCTTTTCCCCGTCGGGTCGCCGATCATGCCGGTGAAATCCCCGATCAGGAAAATGACCTGATGCCCCAAGGCCTGGAACTGGCGGAGCTTGTTGATCAATACCGTATGCCCCAGATGCAAATCGGGTGCCGTGGGATCAAATCCGGCCTTGATGCGTAAGGGCCTGCCTGACTTCAGGCGCTCCACGAGTTCCGACTCCAGCAGAACCTCCTCGGTGCCCCGACGGATTTCAGCAAGCATAGGATCTAAAAGGTTGTTCACGATGGTCTCTCGTTCATTGAATACAAAGGGTAAGCGCGGTATGGTAAACCTTTATACTTAAATCTATGAATGGACGCGCCGCATGCGGAATCGATATTTATTCTCCAAAAGGAAATCCCGAGCCAAAATCCTGCTCAAAGGGACCGCACTACTACTCGGACTGACGGGGCTTGGCGTCGTCATTGCGAAGGTCTCGATGCCCACCGATCCCGCCTTGGATCAACGCATCGACCAGAGCATCGCCCAGGCGGTTGCCCCCATCGACATTCCGCTCCCGACCACGCCGCTTGATACGCCGAACGCCCCCCAAACAATCGCCACCTTATCCAATACGCAAGAAAACCTCTTCACTGCACCGGCTGATACTTTGATGCAGCCTGCCAAACTGTCTAACCACCCGACGGAGTCCTCGGTCGTCACCAAAACGGTCAAGGTCTCCTCCGGCGACAGTCTTTCAACCGTGTTTGCACGCGCTGGACTCGGATACAGCGAAGTTGACAAACTGATGGCGCTCGGAGACTCGGTCGCGCCGCTCAAAACGTTGCATCCCGGGGATGAGTTCTCATTCCAACTCTCTCCCGATCAAAACCTCCTGAGTCTCAGCTATCAGATTGCGCCGAACAAATCCCTCTCGGTCAGCCGGGATGATCAAGATCACCTCATCGCAAAGGAAATTGTGGTTCCGATGGAGACCCGTCTGGCTACGGCAGAAGGCACCATCGACAGTTCGCTGTATCAATCCGCCATCGAAACCGGGCTGTCTGCAAATATCGTCATGCAATTGGCGGATATCTTCGGCTGGAAAATCAACTTCCTGAAAGATGTGCAGAACGGGGATCACTTCCGCATCGTGTATGAAGAAAAATTCCTCAATGGCAAGCATGTGGATACGGGGCGGGTGATGGCCGCACAGTTCACGAACAGCGGAAAAACATTTCAAGCCGTGCGCTATACAGCACCGGACGGGAAAGCGGGTTATTACGAACCCAATGGTGCCAGCCTGGCACGCGGATTCTTACGCTACCCCGTCGAATTTTCCCGAATCAGCTCACGCTTCGACATGCACCGAATGCATCCGCTTTACCACAAAATTCGTGCCCACAAAGGGGTCGACTTTGCCGCGCCCACGGGCACACCGATCCATGCGGCCGGCAGCGGCAGGATCGAATTCATTGGCTGGCAACATGGCTACGGCAAAGTCATCAAAATCAAGCACGATGGTGGTTTTGAGACCGTTTACGGCCATATGTCGCGCTTTAATGCGCAAATCAAGAACGGCAGCAAAGTGGACATGGGCGAGACCATTGGCTATGTCGGCATGACGGGGGCGGCGACCGGCCCACACCTCCACTATGAATTCCACGTCAAGGGTGTGTACACCGACCCGCTGGCCGCCAAGCTTCCGGAAGCGAATCCGATCCCGTCCCGGTACCGCAAGGACTTCCTGGCACAAACGCAGTCCCTGATCGATCAGATCGCACAGACCGGACAGCGCGCGCCAATCCGGTCGGCACAAGCCCAGGGACTGGTTGCAGACTAGCCCGAGTCAGACAGAACAGCCAACCCCATGGGGCACCATACAATGAGTGCAGACAACCGTCGGCATACCCCGCCCACGCGGCCATTAATCGGCGTGATGTCCGGCACCAGCATGGATGCCGTTGACGCCTGCCTCGTGGACTTTTCCAACCATCGACCGCGCGTCATCGCGCACCATTCCCTTTCACTGGACGATCTCCGCCCCGACCTGTCCGCACTGGCCCAGGGGGAAAGAGGGCCATCTTCAGCTGAGCGGGACACCATCGATCTGCTGGGGCAGATGGATGTCAAGGTCGCCCATCGAATCAGTGAATGCGTCCTGGAACTGTTGGAGAAACAGGGCCTGATCGCGCAGGACATTGCGGCCATTGGCTGCCACGGCCAAACGATTCGGCATCGTCCCAATTTCTCAACCCCGTTCACCTTGCAGATTGGGGACCCCAACACCATCGCTGAACAGACCGGCATCCCGGTCATTGCCGATTTCCGCCGTCGTGACATGGCGGCAGGCGGACAAGGTGCCCCCCTGGTGCCGCCAGCGCACAGAATTCTTTTTGGGTCGGATGCGCCCGATGAGATGCTCATTGCCATCAATCTGGGCGGCATCTGCAATGTCACCGTGTCCAGCCCCAACGAAGCCCTGGTCGGCTTCGATACCGGTCCGGCCAATACGTTGATGGATGCCTGGATACACCGGCACAAACAACAGCCCTACGACGAGCATGGCCGCTGGGCCGCCTCGGGCGCCCTTCGAACGACGCTCTTGGCTCGTCTTCTGAACGAACCCTTTTTTCACCAGCCACATCCCAAATCCACGGGCACCGAATTTTTCAATCTGGACTGGCTCGCAACGAGCGCGGGGGAGGGACTGAATCAATTGCCGCCAGAGGACGTGCAGGCCACCTTGCTCGCACTGACGGCGCAGACGCTTGCCGCTGCCATCCGCCCCTGGGTCATAGCGATGTCAACACGCCCCCGTGTGATTCTGGCGGGCGGCGGTGCGCGTAATCCTCAGTTGGTTGACATGATCAAGCAAACGATCTGGCACATGGCGCCTGATACACCCATCGAACTGAGCGACCAATCGGGCATCGACGTGCAGTGCGTGGAATGTGCGGCTTTTGCCTGGCTGGCAAGACAGTTTCTACTGGGACAGGCCGGGAATGCCCCGTCTGTCACAGGCGCAAATGGCCCCCGGATTCTCGGCGGGTATTACCCCGCCTGACGGCAATAGGGCTCAAAATCAGGCCGGGTAGTCGACTCGACTCAACGCCCCAGGCGCGAGGGATAGGCACGCGGCTCGTAGCCGGTGTACACCTGGGTGGGCCGGAAAATACGATTATGGCTGATCTGCTCTTTCCAGTGCGCCAGCCAACCCGCTGTCCGCGAAATCGCAAATATGGGCGTGAACTGATCGCGGGGGATGCCCAGAGATTCATAAAGCAGGCCGGAGTAAAAATCGACGTTCGGGAACACGCCCTTGGGCGCCAGGCGTTCTTCGGCGCAACGCTCCAGTTCTCGGGCAATTTCGTACTGCGGAGATATCTGCCCGCCGCGATGCTCACGCAACTGCTCCAGCAAACCCTGCAGAATATCCGCGCGCGGATCCTTGGTCTTGTATTCGCGATGGCCAAATCCCCAGACAACCTGCTTGTTCTCCAGACGCTGATCGAGCCAGTCCGCAACCTGTTCGACGGAAGGGATCTCATCCAGCATGTTCAGCACGCGCTGGTTGGCCCCGCCGTGGAGCGGACCCGCCAGCGTGCCGATGGCCGCTGCCACCACGAGATTCGGCGGCGCCAGTGTCGAGCCGCAGACCAACGCCGAAAAGGTGGAGGCATTGATGGTGTGCTCGGCATGCAGGATCAGGCAGGCGTCCATGATGCGCGACTCAACAGCATCCGGCTCGCGCTCGTTCATCATGTAAAGAAAATTTTCGGCATAGGTCAGATCGGCGCGGGGCTGAACCGGATCGTCCCCCCGTCGGATGTGTTCCCACATAGCCACCAAGGTCGCCATACTGGCGAGGGTCTTGATGATCATCTGCTCGACGAATTCGCTATCGGCATTCACACCATTCGCGGTCATGCGCTCCTGGCCGGGATAGAACATCCCGAGGCTGGCCACACAAGTTTGCAGCGCCTCCATCGGATGACCATCGATCGGCAGAAATTTCATGATGTCGCGCACGTTGTACTTCACCCGCCGGTTGGTACTGTTGCGCAATTCGGCATCGAAGGCAGTCAGCTGATCCCCGTCGGGCAATTCGCCATTGATCAGCAACCAGGCCGTTTCCTCGAACGTGCTATGTTGCGCCAGATCCACGATCGGGTATCCCCGATACGTGAGCAAACCTTTCTGCCCATCCAGAAAGGAAATGGATGACTGGGTGGCGGGAACACCCTGTAGCCCCGGGATATATTCCATGCGCGCCTTTTACTCCTAGACCGAAAAAGATGAACCGCAGCCACAGGTCGTGGCCGCCATGGGATTACGAATCACGAACTGCGCACCGCTGATGTCTTCCTTGTAATCGATTTCGGCACCTTCCAGGTACTGGATGCTCATGGGGTCAACGAGCAAAGTCACGCCCTCCCGCATCACCTTGGCATCATCCTCCTGCTCGGCTTCCTCGAACATGAAGCCATACTGAAACCCCGAGCACCCGCCACCGGTGATGAACACCCGCAGCTTGAGATCCGGATTGCCTTCTTCTTCGATCAGGCTCAGCACCTTGCGGGCCGCATTGTCGGTAAAAACCAATGGGGCGTCCCCAACAGGGCTTGCGATAGTTTCTGTATTCATTGCTTTGTCTCCGTGAGCCCCTTGAAAATGGGGTTTGATGTCATGGGTGGCTTATCCTGTTGATCCGCTCCGGCAACAGGACGCCCGCCCTTCGACTAAGATATTAGTGCACTTGACCTTTTTATGGTGACAATGCGATCAGATCCAAGCCCTGATCTTCCGGAAAATCGAGCATGAGATTCATATTCTGTACGGCCTGACCCGCAGCCCCCTTCACCAGATTGTCGATCACCGAACTGACCACCAGCATCGAGCCGCCCAGCGGACGGTATATCGCCATCCGGCACAGGTTGTTTCCACGCACGCTCCGCGTTTCCGGGTGACTGCCGGCCGGCAGCACGTCCACGAACGGTTCATCGGCATAATAGTCCTCGAACAGCGCCTGGATATCGACCGGCGGCTCATCCAGCAAAGGAATATAAATACTGGATTCGATACCGCGCACCATGGGCACCAGATGAGGCAGGAAGGTCAGCCCCACCGGCTGCTCGGAAACGGCGGTCAGCGTTTGCAGAATTTCCGGATGATGCCGATGCCCCAAGGCCGAATAAGCTTTGAAACTCTCGCCTGATTCGGCCATCAGCATCGGTACCTCGGCCTTGCGCCCCGCTCCGCTCGTACCGGATTTGCTGTCGACCACCAGCAGACTGTGATCAATCCAGTCCTGCCCCATTAACGGCAACAAACCCAGCGTTGCCGCCGTAACATGACAGCCCGGATTGGCAACCAGCTGCGCCGAACGAATCTCATCCCGGTACAGTTCGGGCAAGCCATAAGCGGCCCGTCCGACCCAGTCCGGCGATGCGTGCGTCATGCCATACCATGTTGACCAGACGTCCAGATCTCGAATTCGATAGTCGGCGGCCAGATCGATGACCTTCACGCCCTGAGCCAACAACGCGGGTGCCTGCTGCATGGCCACACCGTTCGGCGTCGCAAAAAACACCAGGTCACAGGCCGCCAGATCGGCATCGTCCGGCGCGGAAAAACGCAAGGACAATGCGCCCCGCAAATTTGGATACAGCACGTCCACAGGCACGCCCGCCTCCGCGCGCGACGTAATGGCGACAATCTCCACGCCATTGTGGCGCGCCAAAAGCCGCATCAACTCAACGCCGGTGTACCCCGTACCGCCGACAATGCCAATTTTCTTCATGTGTACCCCATATCCGGATGGCGAAAAACGCCGCTCTGTCGCATCATAACAAAGGCTTGGTTCTCATTAACAATTAACCTGCGCCGAATATGCTCGGGCAATCCCGATCGACGGCCCCGGCCAGACACTTTTCCCATCGCCTCAGTCAAACGTGACGGCGCCCTGAGCACGGGCGAACCGAGGCAACCGGCTAGACAACTGCGCTCCAAACAAAAACAGGGTATTCCGTGCGTCCCAAAGTTCACTTTCTACTCGACCATCTCCGCCTCCGGCTCGCCAAACCCGATGCGCTCATTCCGATGGCCGTGCTGGGCCTGCTGGCCGGGATATTCGCTTCTGCACTCGTCACTGCGTTTCGCTTGGCGCTGGAATCGCTGCAAATCTACTTTTTAGGATTGCCGGCACCGGGGGAATATGCCGCATTGCCGCTGATCTGGCGTTTTCTGCTTCCCACCATCGGCGGAATCACGCTGGGTCTGATTGTGCACCGATTACCGATCGGTATCCGCAATGTCGGCGTGGGTCACGTGATTATCCGATTTCATCGCTTTGAGGCCGACTTGCCTTGGCGCAATGCGGCAGTGATGTTTTTCAGCGGCGTCTATGCGCTTCTGGTCGGCTTGTCGAGCGGACGTGAAGGTCCGGGGATTCACCTCGGTGCCTTCGGTGGCAGCCTGCTGGGCCGTAAGCTTGATCTGCCCCACAACAGCGTTCGCACCCTGGTCGGCTGCGGTGCGGCTGCCGCGATTGCCGCCTCATTCAACACCCCGCTGGCTGCCGTGATCTTCGCCCTGGAACTGATCGTTCGCCAATACACGCTGGCGACCTTTATTCCGATCATGCTGGCATCCTCCGCCGGCGCGCTATTTTCAACTGTCTTTTTCGGCCACAACCCCGCTTTCAACATCCAGCTCCTGCATAATCTGGCTCTGTGGGAAGTGCCCATCCTGATCGTATTGGGGCTGCTCATCGGCAGCTTCTCCGCGGCCTTCATCCAGATCACCGAAACGGCGATTCACCGAACCTGGCACTGGCCCGTATGGCTGCGATTCGGTGTTATCGGCGTGCTGACCGGTCTGATCGGCCTGGGACTACCCCAGGTCATGGGCATCAGTTACAGCCCGATCGATCTGGCGGCGAGTGCCAAGCTGGCGCTGGGGTTGCTGGTGTTACTGGCGATGGCCAAGCTCATTCTGAGCGCGCTCACCTTCGGCTTCGGGCTCCCGCTGGGGCCGATCGGATCGTCACTGGTCGTCGGTGGATTCACGGGCAGCGCGGTCGGCACTCTGCTGCTGAATTACACGCAGATTCCCTTGTCCGATGTGGCTTTCTATACGGTTCTGGGCATGGGGGCGATGATGGGCGCCACGCTGCAAGCTCCTTTGGCCGCACTGACCGCGGTCATTGAATTGACTGGGGACACCGGTGCCATCATGCCGGCCATGTTGACGATCATCATCGCGAGCCTGACGAGCAGGTCGTTGTTTCACAAGGAAGGCATTTACGACACCGTGCTAAGGGCCAACGCCCATCAGATGCAGGGTCTGTCCCTCTGGCACAACGCCAACGATGTCGGTATCAGCAGCCTGATCGACCGCAATTTTGCCGAAATTGCACAGCAGTGCACTTGGGACGAGCTGACTGCAGCAATCGTGGACACTCCCACCTGGCTGATCGTACGCGACGAAGCGCGTAAACCCATGGGCGTTCTGCCGTTGGCAACGGTGCAGAAACTGCTCACCCAACAGATGCAGAATGACGCGAACACGCAAGGCGAGGATACCGCAGACACCTTGAACACCGCCCCGATGACGGGGTCTGAGCCCATTGATCTACCCTCGGTACTGACCCTCACGCCGGTTGAGGCCGTCGATTTGGGACTCACTTTGAACGAAGCGCGTGAACTCATGCGCAGCAAGCAGGTCGATGTACTGATCGGTCAGCGCATTACGGTCCCACCGTTCAAGCGAACCTACGGTGTTCTGACACGCGCAGATCTGGAGGAATACACCCGTAATGCGGCTTGACCCCTGCGGTCATTTTCGGAAATGGCCACCCTGGGAAAGCCCGCACCATCTGCTGTAAGCGTCCAAAATCATATACTTCGAGTATTCCACAGGAACAACCATGAACGACCAACCACCCACATCACTTTCCCGTCGAACCTTACTCCGCAGCTTCGGTGCGCTGGGCGTGTTCGGGCTTCTGGCGAGCTGTTCGACCGACACGCCGGTCAAACTCACCAATGTGACCGTACAAACCATCGACGGCCACCTCATCGATCTGGCCAAAATTATAGGCAAGCCCACAGCCATTACCTTCTGGGCGACAACCTGCCCCGGATGCGTCGAAGAAATCCCGCGCATGGTGGCACTCCAGAAAAAATTCGGCCCCAAGGGTGTCCAGGTGATCGGCATGGCCATGTCCTATGATTCGTTGAGCCAGCTCCAGGCCATGGTCAAGGAAAAAAACATCAGCTATACCGTCTGGCAGGATAAAACCGGCGCCGCGGCGGCGGCCTTTGGCCCCGTCCGTCTCACACCGACCTTTTTCGTCCTCGACAGCGCGGGCGTCATCCGCTATCAGAAGATTGGCCCGTTCGACGCCGCGCGGGTCGATCAGCTTCTGACCCAACTGAGCGCAAACACGTAAAACGACCGATCCACGATCGATCGCAAAGAACGCGGCTGGATTTGTTACACTCGATCGTATTTGTTGCATTTAGCCTAGGGCCGACATGAGCGTCACGATCAAAACACCGGAAGAAATCGAAAAGATTCGCATCGCGAGCCTGCTGGCCACCGAGGTACTGAACCTCCTTCGGCCACTGGTGGTGGTCGGCGCGACCACCGAGCACCTGAACGAGGTGGCACACCAGCACATCACCCAGGTACAGGGTGGGATTCCGGCCACGCTGGGGTACCACGGTTTCCCCAAATCCCTCTGCACCTCACTGAATCATCAGGTGTGCCACGGCATTCCCGGCAGTCGCGTTTTGCAGAATGGCGATATCCTCAACATCGATGTCACCGTCATCAAAGACGGCTGGTTTGGTGACACTTCAGCCATGTACACCGTTGGCCCCCCCTCGATCCGGGCTCAACGTCTGATCGATGTGACCTACGAGGCCATGATGCGGGGCATCGAAGCCGTACGTCCGGGCGCCACGCTGGGCGATGTCGGATCTGCCATTCAGAAAACGGCTGAAGCCAGCGGCTTTTCCGTTGTACGGGAATACTGCGGACACGGCCTTGGGCGCAATTTCCACGAAGAACCCCAGGTACTGCATTATGGCAAGCCCGGCGAGGGGCTCGTCCTGGAACCAGGCATGGTGTTCACCATCGAACCGATGATCAACGCGGGGAAAAAAGACATCAAGCTTCTGAACGACGGCTGGACTGTCGTGACCAAGGATCACTCGCTCTCGGCCCAATGGGAACACACCATTGCGGTCACGGAAACGGGCGTCGATATCTTGAGCGGCTCGGCCCGCCCCGAATAAACCCAAGCGCCTGCTTATGCCCAGTCTCCAGTCCATCGAGGGCCCCCAGGCATGATGACGTCGGCCTCCACCCAACACGCGACCACCGCCCTTCAGCAGCAGATCGCGGATCTGCATGCCCGGTGGCCCGAAGCCATCGTCGACAACCAGCGCGCCGAGGAGTTTCTGACTGAACTGAGCGATCAGATCGATCAGTTTTTACGCATCCTATGGCCTGCCGCGTTCATTGATCAGGCCATTGCCCTTGTGGCCGTGGGTGGCTACGGGCGACGCGAACAATTCCCGCATTCGGACATCGATCTCCTGATCCTGATCGACGACCATCGCTGGGACGAGTCCATCCAGGCATTCCTGTACGCCCTCTGGGATGAAGGACTGCCGATCGGCCATGCCGTCCGCACGATCGACGAGTGCATTGTGGCGGGGAAGGAGGACGTGACTGTCTACACCAACCTGCTCGATGCCCGCCTGATTACCGGCGATGCTGCGCTGTTCGACGCATTGACCGAGGTTGTTCGCTCGGATCAAATCACCCAGGACTGGCCTTTTTTCCTCGCCAAACTGGCCGAACAGAACCAGCGCTACGAGGCCCAGGACTCGATGGGGGCGCGGATCGAACCCAATATCAAGGAAAGCCCCGGCGGCCTGCGCGACCTGCAAACCATCCGCTGGATCAGTAACCGCGTGTCCCGCGCCGACTCGCTGGCAGCCATGCATCGGGCAGGCTTGCTCCGCGATCAGGAGTGGCAATCGCTCGAGGCCGCTCAGAGGCTGCTGTACCGCGTCCGCATCGGGCTACACGCCTTGGCGGGCCGGGGCGAGGAGCGCCTGCTGCTCATGCACCAGAAAGCGTTGGCCACCCACTTCCAGTTCACGGAGGACGCCGATGGGAACCTTGCCGTCGAGCGGTTCATGCAGGCATATTTTCGCGCCACGATCGAAGTGGAACGGCTCAATCATCTAATCCTGCAGAATTTTCGCGAACAGCTCGACCCCCATCCGGCAACCCAAATCACCCCGATCAATCCCCGGTTCCAGATTCGCGGACATCTGCTGGAAACGACGGACGCTCAAGTCTTCATGCGGGCACCCACCGCCACATTGGAACTGTTCCTTCTGCTGGCCATGCATCCAGAGCTTCTCGACATGAGCGCGTCGACCGCGCGTCAGCTGCGTTCCAACCTGTCCGTCATCGATGCCGGATTCCGTAAAAACCCGCAAGCCAATCAGCTGTTTCTGTCCATCCTGCGCGTCGAGCAGGGGGTCTATCGCGCCCTCAAGGCCATGAACCTTTCCGGCGTGCTGGCTGCCTATATCCCGGCCTTCGGCCGGATCGTCGGCCTGATGCAGTTCGACCTCTTCCACGCCTATACCGTAGACACGCACACCCTGCTCGTCATCCGCAATTTGCGCCGCTTTTCCCGTCCCGAATTTGCGGCCGAACTCCCCATGGCAGCAGCGATCTTCCATCATATCGATCAGCCTGAAATCCTGTATCTGGCCGGTTTATTCCATGACATTGCCAAGGGCCGGGGCGGGGACCACGCCGAACTCGGCTCAGCCGATGCCCGACAGTTCGGCATCCAGCACGGTCTACCCGAAGCCACCATCGAGCGGTTGTGCTGGCTCGTCGAGAATCACTTGTTGATGTCCTTTACCGCCCAACGTCGCGACATTGAGGATCCCGCAATCATTCGTGAGTTTGCACTCACGGTCGGCAGCCCGGCTCGGCTGAACGATCTGTTCCTGCTCACGGTGGCGGATATTCGCGGAACCAACCCGAATCTGTGGAACGCTTGGCGTGATGCCCTGCTCAAGCGTTTGCACCAACTCACCCATGCCTGGTTTCAGGAGGGCGAACAAAACGCGCAGGAAACGATCAAATCCACCCGGGCAGACGCGCAAAATCAGGGGGAAGCCGCCGGTCTGCCCGAATCCGGGCTGCATGACTGGCTCACCGCCCTACCAGACGATTACTTTCTGCGCACCGACCTTGCGCCGATCCTGCAACATGCTCGTCTGGCGCTGAACGCTCCCCTGCCCACCCTGTGGATCAGCAGCGATCCCGGGCAGCATGCGACCCAGATTCTGATTCTGGCCAACAATCATCCGGCGCTGTTCGCGCACATCGTGGCTGAAATCGATCGAGCCGGGCTCAATGTACAGTCCGCCAACATGACATTGATTTCCGCGAACCAGCCCAGCCAGCCCGATCACGCCCTGTTCGAGTTTTTTGTCCTGGGCGGGCAAGGCGCACCCTCTCTGGATTCCTGGAGCATCGATCACCTCGCCGCCCGGCTCAAGGCCCGACTCGCCAACCCCGATGAGCCACCCACGGCCGTAAAACGGCGCATGACACCGCAGCTGGCCAGCCTTGACGTCGCCACCCAGATCGAATTCCTGCCGGATGCGTTGCGCCAGCGCACACTCGTACAAATCAGCACCAAGGATCGCCCCGGCTTGCTTGCAGACCTGACCGAAGCTTTCGCCCGATCCGACATCTTCCTGCGCCATGCCCGGATCAGCACGCTGGGCGAGCGGGTCGAGGATGCCTTCTATGTGGTCGATGCCGATGATCAGCCGATCGAAGCGAGCAAAACGCAGGCCCGTCTGGAAACCGCGCTCCGGAGCGCCATCAACAACTGGCATCGATGATGCCCCATCCGGCTGGCGTCACAGACACACAAGAACCCTGGCTGCTGTGCGCGGAACAACGGGATTTCCTGGTGGTGGGCAAACCGACGCGAATGCTATCGGTACCGGGCAAGGAAGCGCACAAGCAGGACTGCCTGATTACGCGCGTGCAGCAGGAGTTCCCCGAGGCACGCATCGTCCATCGTCTGGACTGGGATACCTCGGGCCTGCTCGTGCTGGCACGCAACGCACGGGCGCACAGCCTGCTCTCACAAGCCTTTCAGAACCGGAAAACGGAAAAACGCTATATCGCCCGGATCGATGAACCGCTGGATCCGGCCGAAGGGGATATCGACCTGCCCATCGGCCCGGATCTCGATCGGCGACCGCGCTACCGGATCGACCCGGAGCATGGTCGCCCCTCACAGACCCGCTATCGGATTCTGGATATTCAACCCGGCTTCACGCGGATCGCACTCGAACCGATCACCGGGCGCTCCCATCAGCTGCGGGTCCATCTGCTGGCGCTCGGCCAGCCAATTCAGGGCGATTCGCTCTATCACCCGGATCACGCCCGATTTGAACGACTGATGCTGCACGCCGAGCGGCTGGGCTTCCCCGATCCGGAAACCGGCGCATGGCAACAATTCGAGCTACCCGCCCCGTTCTAAGCGCCCCCACCCGGCACGGCACGTGTCACGCTCAAGACGGACGAGACACCAGTTCCCAGGCATTGCCGTCCGGATCACGAAAAAACACCGCATCCCGCCCCGATTTCGATCGCGTATGCGGCCAGTCCAGGGCGTCAAGCCGCGCGACAAACGGTGCCGTCGATTCGACTCGAAGGGCGATATGGCGATCCCGCCCGCCGTGCAGTGGTCTTCCGTCCACAGGATCAGGATTCGGCAATTGCAGTAAGTGCAAATCCACCCCGTCCGTCACACGCAACCAGGCCCCGGGGAAGCCCAGATCGGGGCGGGTCACCTCCGGAAAACCCAATACATCCCGATAAAATGTCCGGGCCGCAGCCACGTCCGCCACCATCACACTCACATGATCCACGGCCAGTATCACTGGCTCGATCGATTCACTCATCGTTACACTCCAAGCCCATCACGTATACTACGAGCCACATTTACCGAACCTCAGACCGCACCATGAATCCCGATCTCGCCCGCCTCCATCCCTATCCCTTCGAAAAACTGGCCGAGCTCAAGGCGGGCATCACGCCAACGACCACCGCCAAACACATTGCCCTGTCGATTGGCGAACCCCAGCACGCACCGCCCGCTGTCGCCATGGCGGCCATGGCCGAATCGCTCGGCGGTCTCGCACGCTATCCGCTCACCCGCGGCGAGCGCAGCCTGCGCGTCGCCATCGCCGACTGGTTGACCCGCCGCTTCCGGCTGAATGCAGGACAAGTCGACCCCGATCGACAGGTGCTGCCGGTTGCCGGCACCCGCGAGGCGCTCTTCTCTTTTGCTCAGGCTGTAGTCGCTCGGCCGAGCGATCCGACGGCACCGCGCCCCTTGGTGCTCATGCCCAATCCGTTCTACCAGATTTACGAAGGTGCGGCCTTGCTGGCAGGGGCTGAACCCTACTATTACCCAACGGACGCGGCCAACAATTTTTTGCCGGATTTTAACGCCATTCCCGCCGACGTGTGGGCACGCGCCCAACTGATCTACGTCTGCTCACCGGGCAACCCGAGCGGCGCGGTGATTGATCGTGCTCGCTATCAAACCCTGCTGACCCTGGCCGACCGGCACGATGTGCTCATCGCCGCCGACGAGTGCTATTCGGAAATCTACGACGACCGCAGCGAACCGCCCGCCGGCCTGCTGGAAATCGCCCACGAACTGGGCCGAGACGACTTCAGCCGCATTGTCGTATTCCACAGCCTATCCAAGCGCTCGAACCTGCCCGGCCTGCGCTCCGGATTTGTCGCCGGCGATGCGGCGGTATTGGAACAGTATTTACGATATCGCACCTACCAGGGCTGCGCGCTGTCCCTTCCCGTGCAAATGACCAGCATTGCCGCCTGGAGCGACGAGGCCCACGTCCAGGAAAACCGCCGACACTACCGCGAAAAGTTCGATGCCGTGCTGGATATCCTGTCGCCGGTACTTCCGGTCCGTCGGCCGGATGCCGGTTTCTATCTCTGGACCGATGTCGGCGGCGATGAGCGCAAATTCTGCCGGGGCCTGTTCGCCGAACAGAACATCACGGCACTGCCCGGCCGCTACCTGTCCCGCGCCGTGGACGGGCTAGATCCTGGGGCTGGTTTTGTGCGCATGGCGCTCGTCGCCGAGCTCGCAGACTGCATAAATGCCGCACAACGGATTCGGGCTTTTCTCAGCTAGCCCTGACGATGCCCCTCGCAGAGGGCGTCAGCGGCTCAGCGCGCATGGGGCGTTTTTATAGGCAAATGGCCCCTCTTACCCACGCAAAGTCACTGCATCGGCCAGCATCTCGGCCGTGGCGGCCGATAGCGTCCACCCCAAATGTCCGTGTCCGGTGTTGTAATACACATTATCGTGCCGGCCACAGCCCACCTTCGGCATCATATTCGGCATCATGGGCCGCAAACCGGCCCAGGGAATCACTTGGCGGGTATTGATCTCGGGGAAATACGACTGTACCCAGTCGACCAGCGGTTTGATCCGATCGGCCCGAATATCCCGGTTATAGCCATTGAATTCCGCCGTACCGGCCACGCGGAGACGATCGACCCCAAGGCGACTGGACACGAGCTTGGTCGCATCATCCAGTAGGCTCACATTCGGCGCGGCGCGCTGACTTTGCTCATCCGTCAGCGGCACCGTAATCGAATACCCTTTGACCGGATAGACATTGAGACGATCGCCCAGCGATGCCGCCAGCGAACGGCTACGCACCCCGGCGCAGATCACCACCGCATCGAAGGTCAAAGTCTGTGGCAAAGCATTGGCGTGCAGTTCATTGACAGCCACCTCGATCGTCGACCCAGAACGGTGCACGGCCCTAACCTCACGATTCCAGAGAAAACGAGCACCCAAACGCTCGGCCGCTGCCGTAAGCCCCTGAGAAAATTTATGAAGATCCCCACTGGCATCGCTTTCGGTGAAATAGCCCCCGTAAAACTGCCCCGTGAGCGCCGGCTCGATCGCATGCATTTCCTCCGGTGTCACGGCACGGCGCGTCAACCCACCGGCAGCCAGCAGTTTCGATACGCGTCCCGCATGTTCGAAGCTCGACTGAGTGCGGTAAAAATGCAGGATGCCCTGTTTTTTCAGATCGAAATCAATCTGCTCCGTTTCCGCCCAGTCAAACAAGTACTGCCGCGCGGCAATCGCCAGACGCGTCGTTTCGATGGTATTGCTTTTATAGTTGGGCACATTGGACACAAATTCGGCGAACCAGCTTAATTTGTGCCAACTGGGTTTGGGATTCACCAGTAACGGAGCATCCTTGCGCATCATCCATTGCATGCCATGAAAGATGGTGGGCCAACTGTTCCACACCTCGGCATTGGACGCAGAAAGTTGGCCGCCATTGGCATACGACGTCTCCATCGCGGCATAACGGTTTTTTTCGAATACCGTCACCGCGAAGCCACGCTTGGCGAGCGCGTACGCGGTCGTCACGCCAGTAATACCCCCACCAATGACAGCAATGGATCGCATGAATACACAACTCCTATAAGCAGCCGTCAAAGCGCGACTGAGAACACACCGGATAAGAAAGTATCCAGACACGTATAGCGTATCGTACTCACGCCTCCGATCCAGCCCAAGGGGCGGAAAACGTGGTCAACAGCACACCCTTGAACAAATAAATGAGATTCATTATCATTCGCACCCATGAATATTCACTCTCGCTCCATGCTCCTCGCTGCCACGGCCATAATAGGCACACTGATCGGCAGCTTCAAAGCAAACGCTGCTGATGGGGTAACCACCTTGATTGTGCCCCCAGTAGCACCCACCGCGGCCAGCTACCCACCGCCATTGGACGAGTCTCAGCTCTTTTCCGTGTACGGCCACTGGGATTCCGAGTTGATCAGCAATCTAAAAGGGGGAATCCGAACAGGCAGTGCGTTCGATAGCGTGGCAGTCGGTGGGTTCACGATGCGCGGGGACAATCTCGGTTTGCCCGACACCTTGCTCAACGTGTCCGTCACGGGGATTCGTACGGGACATGCGAATGCCAATTTGGTCGGAGACCGTCTCGGTACCAGCAATATCGAAGGTAGTCGTGACCGACTCTTGCTGGATACGGTTTTTTGGCAGCAAAATTGGCTCACCCACCCCGGATTTCGATTCAATACGCGCTTGGGGATGTTCGATCTCAATTCCGAATTCACCAGTACCGATAGTGCCGCGCAATTGCTGAATGGATCATTTGGCCCCGACCCCACCATGACGGGCAATTTTACGGCCTCTACATTCCCGCTGAATGGCACGGGGCTGGTGGCCACTCTGGACAATGGCACCGGGAAAAACAAACCGACAGGATTTGCACCACTGACCGTCAAGATCGGACTGCTTCAAGGAGAAAGCAACCAGCAAACCCAACCGTTCAACCAAGGAGCCCTGAATATTGTCGAGGGACAATGGCGCCCTGAAAGCGGCACCACACTAAAACTGGGGCTCTGGCGCAAACGAGGATATGGATCGCCAAATCTGCAGGGGGCATACCTCAGTGGTGAGCACACTATCTTCAGCCATAATGAGACCGCGCTGGACGGATTTATCCGCGCCAGCACCGTGCATAGCGATACGGCGAATAACCTCGTTATCAATCGTTATCTCGGCGCTGGCATCAACTGGCAGGCCCCCTTCGCCAGCCGACCGGACGATTTCCTGACCCTTGGCATCGGGGAGGCACGCTTCTACGAAGGTGAACGTCACGAACGCCTGGTCGAGCTCGCCTACATTTTCCAAATCAATCACCGGGTATTCCTGCAACCCGACCTGCAATACATTAATCGCCCGTCTGGCACGCTACCCACCGCCTGGGTTGCCACCCTGAGACTTCACATAGAATAACCAATCAAAACATTGGATTGCATGGATTAAACAAGAGAGAATCCTCCCAGCCCGGTTCCCTTTCGACTCGACGTCCACGATCTGAAAATCCCCGCTTGCAAAGAAAAACAGGAATGCCCATCATCCGCGCTGCCCGTTAACCCAACACGGCTTTCCTTACCCTGAGCAGTCGCGATGATCGATAAAAATTCTTTACTCAAAACCGATGTCCGCCTGCCCAACCTGGTCAAAATAGCCATCATCATGATGGGGTTGGTTGTCTTCAATCCATTGGCAACCGCTGCCGATATTGCCCTCGCCCCATCAGACCCTGTCGATGTGGCGTGGGCTCAGGCCAATGCCCAGAGCACGTTGATCTGGCAGGACAAGCCCGCCTTCTCTGCCGCCTATTCCGGTGCCAATAGCCTGTCCCCTAATGCGGAACAGGGTTATTCATTATCTGGAACAGCCTATCTGGGTGCCCGCGTATGGCGGCATACCGAGATCTATTTGAACCCGGAGACCATTTCAACACGGGCCCTCTCTAATGGTTTGGGTCTGGGTGGGCTCACCAATGGTGAAAACCAGAAGGGGAGCTTTGAGCAACCACAGTTCTACCTGGCGAGGGCCTTTATTCGCCAGAGTTGGAACCTTGGCGGTGAAACGACCCACATTGACGCAGATCAAAATCAGCTCGCCGACATCGTCGACAAACGACGAATTGTCTTAACTGCGGGCAAGTATGCAGTTACCGATATTTTCGACACCAACGCCCTGGCAGGCGACCCCCGCACGCAATTCATGAACTGGTCATTTATTGCCGACGGTGCCTATGACTTCGCTTCAGAAGCAAAGGGTTACTCCGTAGGTGCAGCCCTTGAGTTCTATATGGATGATTGGGTAGTTCGTATGGGGCGTTTTGAACAACCCGCAGAATCCAATGGTGCCACGTTGGATCCCCGTATTTTCCGGCACTATGGCGACCAACTGGAAATCGAGCACGACCACATTATTTTCGGCCAGACGGGATTAGTCAAAATCCTGGTCTTCCACAACCGATCGAACATGGGTAGCTTCCAGGACGCCCTAAATCTCTGGCAAACCCAGGATGAGGTTGGCGTACCGAGTGTCGCCGCCGTGCGGCGGAATCAAACCAAAACCGGATATGCACTCAACATGACTCAGAACCTGACACCGAATACCGGCGTGTTCTTCCGGCTAAGCAAGAATGATGGGGTGCAAGAAACCTATGCTTTCGCCGAAATTGAGCAACAGCTCTCAGCTGGCATAGTGGCCCATGGTACACATTGGGGCCGCCCCGATGACACCGTCGGCTTGGCCTATGCCAGCAACGGTCTGTCGAAATCGCACCAAGCTTATTTGAAAGCGGGCGGATTGGGCGCATTTCTGGGGGATGGCACCTTGAACTACGCCCATGAGAATGTCTTTGAAACCTACTACAGCCGGCTCCTCACGCGTATCGCCACGGTCTCTGTGGATTATCAACGCATTTTTCATCCCGGCTATAATGCCGATCGCGGACCGGTCAATGTGTTCAGCACCCGCCTGCACATCGGGTTTTAGGGCGGCGAGAAACCGCTGAAAACCTTTGGGACATACAAAGAAGCCGATCAGTGGCCCTCTTGTCCCGCACAGGGGAAGGACAGGATGAACACAACACCCCGCCCGCTCGGGGCATCTTCAATTCTTAGCACCCCCTGATGTAGCCGGACAATATCGCTGACGATGGCAAGGCCAAGCCCGCTACCTTCGCTGCTGACGGTCTCCCCCCGATAAAATCGCTGACAGACCCGGGCTCGCTCCTCGAACGGAATACCCGGGCCATTATCCTCAACGCTGAGCACGCACTCCGATCCAGAGTGCTGGCTCCGCACAGTGACAACACACCCCGTGCCTGCGTAGAGGAAAGCATTATGAATCACATTCGCCAGCGCCTCGATCAGCAGGAACTGCTGACCAGAGATTGGGGCGGATTGTAAATCGAACCCCAGATCTACCCCCACAGACAAGGCGCGTGGCGACCATTCCTCCAAAGCCCGAATAGCCACATCCTTAAGATCAACCGGCATACAGCGCATCGCGGAATTCATGTTGCTTTCCACGCGCGCCAAGCTCAGCAGCTGGGCAGCCAAATGGGTAATCCGGTGTGCAGAACGATTGAGATTTTCAAATTTTCCCCTTAATGCCGGTGGCGATGGCTCAAGCAAAAGCAGCTCAACCTCCATCTGCAATGAGGTCAATGGGGTGCGAATCTGGTGCGCCACATCGGCAATGAAATTCTTCTGTGTTTGATGCGCCACTTGCAACCTTTCGAGCAAGAGATTCCAGGAATGAATCATCGGCAGCAGTTCACTGGGGACTTTTTTATCATCCAGCGCAGACAGGTGCTCGGGGGACTGTCGGGCCATGTCCTCACTTAATTCACTGATTTTTCTCAGGCCAGATTGCACGGCCAGGATCATGACCACCATCGTCATCACGCCAAAAAACAAGGAAAAAGCTACCGTAGCAAACAGCGCTTCATCCTTGATTCGGTGACGCTTGACCCAGGTCTCCCCAATTCGCACCTGACAAACCCCTGGCCCGCAGGTTACGCCATAAATCAGCATGCGCAGCCAATGACCATTCACCTGATGATCCACATACTTCCAATCCCCGGCAGCAAGTTGAACACGCGGATCCAACAGACTGGGGTCCCCACCCAACAGGCGCCCTTCGGGGTCAGTCACCAGGAAAAACTCCCGATCACTTTGATCGGTCAGCAATAAGCTCTTGGCCTGCGGATTGATAGAAAACTCGACATGATTACCCTTTACATGGATAAAGCCAGATACAGCAATCGCGTCATCGCCCAGTTGACGATCGATTTCCAGCTTTGCCGGAGTGACAATCAGCCAGTATTGAATCATGGCGATGGCAGGCATGATCAGTAATAACGGGACGATCAATCCCAGCAGCAGACGGCGCTGCAGGCTCACGGTTTGCAGAATTTTTTGAATCATGGGTACCCAGCGTCGGAGGAACCCGCCTGTTCAACCGGTGTTTCCAGCAAATAGCCGAAACCACGTACCGTTTGAATCTTCACATCCGCTTCCGCAAGCTTGGTGCGCAATCGGGAAACATACACTTCCGCTGTATTGCTGCCCGGTGATTTGTCCCAATTGAATATCGCCGACAAAATCTGCTCTTTACTCACCACGCGCCCCATATTTTTGAGCAGATAATACAAAACAGCCCATTCCCGCGGGAGCAATTCGACAGACTTCTGATTGATGAAAAGACGTTTGGCCGTCAGGTCCATCCGCAAATTACCCAATGTGATATCGTCGGTGACAAATGCATGCACCCGCCGCATAACGGCTTGAATTCGCGCCAACAATTCCGCCAAAGCGAACGGCTTGATCAAATAATCGTCTGCACCGCTTTGCAGGCCCTGTACACGCTCATCGACCGCATCCCTGGCCGTTAAAAGCAGTACCGGCGTCTTGATGCCTGCCGCACGTAGCCGGCGTAACGCCGTCAGACCATCCACACCGGGCAGGCCGACATCCAGCAGGATCAGATCAAATTGTCCCGACTGAACGAGATGGTTGAGGTTATTTGCCTCCCGAACCCAGTCGACTGCCCAGCTTTGCGTACCCAATGCGCGCAGGGTCACCTCGCCCAGCGTTGCATCATCCTCGACAAACAATATCCGCATACGTCATCCCTATCTTGATCGATCCGTTATCACGTAACGGTGTGCGCTCTATCCCGCCATCCGCCACCCAGCGCTTGAAATAATGCGGCTGAATCGGCTAAGCGATTGGCCTTTACCTGAATCAAGCCGAGCAAGGATTGTCGATAGACCTGCTCGACCGCCAGCACATCATAGGGGCTGATATCGCCAAGGACGACCTGACGCCGCGCGCTGTCCAAACTGCTCTTGGCCGTTTGCACAATACGTTCCTGAGACGTCACCGCCTGAGCATCATAGTCCAGCGCATGCAGGGTATCCGCCACATTGGCAAATGCATTCAACACCGCGGCACGATATTGGGCCTTGCTTTGCGCAAACCCGGCTTCAGCAGCGCGCTGCCGATGCAGCAAGGCACCGCCATCGAATACCGGCTGAACAACCCCACCGGCCAGCGCCCAAAATGTATTCGCGCTATTGAACAGATTACCCAGCACCGAACTCATCTGTCCGGCGTCGGCGGTAATCATCAACTGCGGCAAGCGACTGGCGACGGCAACGCCCACCTGTGCACTCGACGCATGAAGCATCGCCTCGGCGGCAAGAATATCCGGCCGTTGCCGAACCAATACCGACGGCAGCGATAACGGAAGATCCTGTGGCAGGGATAAATCGGTCAATGAAGTGGGCAGTACGATTTTCTTGTTTGGGAAGTTGCCCAGCAGCGCATTGATCTGATCGTTCTGCTGCTGCAGTTGTTTTTGCGCCCCGACCAATGCCAATCGGGTTTGTTCGACGATCGTCTGCTGATTAAGGGCCGTCAGTTCAGGCAACGAACCGAGTTTGACTTGTCGGTTCATCAAGTCGAGTTGCTGCTGATCAAGCAGCAGTAATGCTCGGGTTTCTCGAATTTGGTCCTGTAACGCGGCGCTTTGCACGACCGCAGTCACCAGCGTGGTCACCAACGTGATCCGCGCCGCCTGGAACAAATCGCGCTGAACCTCCTCCTCCGCCTGTTGAGATTCGTACTGTCGGCGGTTCAGGCCAAACACATCCAGGGAATACCCCACCGAAACCCCAGCAGTATGCAGATTGAACAGGGTGCTGCCCGAATTCAGCGTGGATGAAATGCCATTTGCTACCCTTTGCCGTGACGGAGAAAACGCCAGCTGCGCCGTCGGTAGAAACGCAGCCTGCGCCACTCGGGTATTTTCCTGAGCCTGCTTGAGTGCCGACTGCATCGATTGCAGATCCGGATTGGCGCTTAATGCTTCGGCAACGAGATCATTCAGTTTTTGCGAATGGAACAACTGCCACCAGTTGTCCGGCACTGCCGCCCCCTTATGCAGCCTCTGACTCGATGCCGCACCGGCATCGAAGGTCGGAACGCTACCGGCCGTGTAACCCGCCGCAGAGGACAAAGTGGGTCGCTGAAAATCGGGACCCACGGTACACCCCGCCAACAAAGACAGACAAGTAATCAACACACTGGCCAATCGGCGAGAGGAATGGAAAAACGCAAAGCTCATAACATCTCCTCACACGGCCTGTTGAACTGTTTTTCGCCGCGAAAACAACACGATGAGCACAGGCAAAACGGTCAGGATCAGAATGGGCGCCAACAACATCCCACCCACGACAACCAGGGCCAGCGGTTTTTGCACCTGCGAACCGATGCCCGTTGCAAATGCAGCAGGCACCAGACCGACAGAGGCGACGATACACGTCATCATGACGGGCCGGAATTGCACCACGCAGGTTTTGCGAATGGCCTCAAGACGCTCTATGCCGCTATCAAGCTGATTATTGAAGTACGACAACATCAGAATCCCATCCATTGCGGAAATCCCGAACAAGGCCACAAAGCCGATTGCCGCCGAGATACTGAACGGCGTACCGGTCAGGTACAGCGCGAAAATCCCTCCCAGCATGGCCATGGGAATCACGCTCACCGCCAGTAAAACATCGACAAATGACCGGAAATTCATAAACAGCAACAATCCGATCAGGGCGATGGACAAGGGCACCACAATGGCAAGCCGGGAAATCGCATCCTGGAAGTTTTGAAATTCGCCGACCCACTCCATTCGATAGCCCTGGGGCAGATGAACCTGCTGGGCGAGTTTGGCTTGCGCATCCAGGACGGTCGTCCCCAAATCCCGACCCCGCACACTGAATTTGATTGGAATATACCGTTCCTGATTTTCCCGATAGATGAACGATGCCCCGGTTGTCAGCCGGATCGTGGCCACGTCGGCCAGCGGCACCTCGACGGTACCGCCGTTGCCACGGGGGTCAGGGGCGGGAATTCCGATCCGCTTGATCGCCGCCAGGTTATCTCGATACTTGGGCGCCAACCGCACCATGATCGGAAAGTGCTGATCATGCCCCGGCTCGTACAAATCCCCTGCCGACTGACCGCCAATGGCGGCCTGGATCGTCGTGTTGATATCCCCTGGGGCAAGTCCATAGCGCGCGGCCTTGGCTCGATCAATATCAATCCGCAAGGTGGGTTGCCCCAATGAGGTATAAACCCCCAAGTCCGCCATGCCGGGCACCGTGCTCAGCACCTGCTTGATCTGTTCGGCATACTGTTCCAGCACCACCAGATCATTTCCGAACAGCTTGATCGAATTCTCCCCTTTGACCCCGGATGCCGCCTCCTCGACGTTATCTTCGATGTATTGGGAGAAATTGAAATCAACGCCCGGGAATTCCGCAGTCAAGGCCGCCGACATGTCACTGGTCAATTTTTCCTTGTTGACCCCCTTGGGCCACTGGTCGAAGGGCTTGAGCGGCACAAAGAATTCCGCATTGAAGAAGCCGGTAGCATCCGTACCGTCATCGGGACGACCATGTTGAGACACCACATGCTCTACCTCGGGATAATGCTCGATCAAACGCCTCATCCGGTTGACATAGGGATCACTGGCTTCAAGGGAAATGGTTTGCGGCATGGTGGCGCGAATCCAGAGATTGCCTTCCTCCAGTTTCGGCAAAAACTCCAGCCCCAGCGTTCTGCCCAGCAAAACGGCCACAATCAGCAAAATGAAGGTCAAAAGCAAAACGAGTCTCTTGAACGCCAATGCCCACCGGATCATCGGTTCATAGACACGTCGCAACTTACGGATCAGCCAGGTTTCCGTCTCCTCGATATGTGCGGGTAATAAAATGGAGCTCAGTGCGGGTGAAATGGTGAAGGTCGCAATCAACCCGCCGGCAATGGCATAGGCGTAAGTTGTCGCCATGGGCCCGAAAATATGCCCCACGATGCCCGTCATGGTAAACAGAGGCAAAAAGCCAGCAATAATGATCACAGCAGAAAACAAAATGGATTTGTTTACCTCAATCGCCGCATTGGCGATCGTCGCAAACTTGCCGGTCAATCCCACCGGCGTGTAAACCCGATGCAAAATTGATTCCTCAGCCACGCGATGGTGTCGGCTTTCCGCAAGGTTGCGCATGATGTTTTCCACCATGATGACGGAGGCATCAACGACCAATCCGAAATCAATCGCCCCCATGGAGAGCAGGTTGGCGGACTCGCCCCGAATAACCATCAACAACACAGCGAATGCCAGTGCGAACGGAATCGTCATGGCGACGATAACGGCGCTGCGCAGATTACCCAGAAATACCCACTGCAATACAAAAATCAGCAGCATCCCCATGATCATGCTTTCCATGACCGTGTGCATCGTGATCTCAATCAGGCCTTTACGGTCGTAGATCCGCTTGATTTCCACGCCCGGTGGCAAAATATGCTGCGCATTGATCTTCGCCACTTCCGCTTCAACACGTTCAATCGTCGGCATGCTCTCGCCGCCCCGACGCATCAGCACAATCCCCTGAACGATATCGTCCTGATTATCCAGACCCGCAATCCCCAGACGGGGCAGATTGCCCACCCCGACCGTTGCCACATCGCCCAACAACACCGGCACCCCCTTGCTCGTGGTCAGCATGGTGTCGCGCAAATCATCCAGCGAACGCAGCAAGCCGACACCCCGCACCACAACGGCCTGCTGGCCGATATTGAGCGTTTGCCCCCCCACGTTGATATTGCTGTTGCCAATTACCTGCAAAATTTGTGAAAGCGACAAGCCATACTTGTGCATCTTTTCGAGGTCGACATTCACCTCGTAGGATTTTGTCTTGCCGCCCCAGCCAGTGACGTCAACGACCCCGGGCACTGCCTTGAAGCGCCGTTCCAAAACCCAATCCTGCAGCGTTTTCAGCTTGCGGGATGAATATCCGGGCGGCCCAACCAACTGGTAGCGATAAATTTCCCCAATCGGGCTTGTGGGGGAAATACTTGGCTGCGCCCCATTGGGCAGAGGGGACAATTGCGATAACCGGTTAATCACCCATTGCTGGGCCTGTTCATGTGTGAAGTGATAGTCGAAACTGATCTTCACATCCGACAGACCGAACAGGGAAATTGAACGCACACTGGTGACATTCGGAATCCCCGCCATATCCGTTTCGATCGGGATCGTAATGTATCGCTCGATTTCCTCGGCAGATTGCCCGGTGCTCTGGGTCACAATTTCGACCATGGGCGGAACAGGGTCTGGATAAGCTTCAATATTGAGCGCGCGGAAGGCAAAAACACCCGCCACCAACGTCGTTACCAGCAAGACGAGCATCAGCATCCGCTGCGTCAAAACAAACTTGATCAGGGCGTTCATGACGGATCATTCACCGTAGAAATTGCCTGCTCGATAAAAATCGCACCGTGGGTAACAACATGCTGCCCCACAATGAGCCCGTGCGTAACCTCAACCAATCCCGGATCGGTCGTCGCATCACCCAAGGTCACGGTGCGCGTTTCCACGGCACCATCCGGTCGCTCGACACAGACCACCGTACGATTTTCTTCCTGAATGACGGCAGCCTGAGGCACAAACAATGTCGGCTGTGGCGATGCGGTTTCAATCGACATACTCGCGAACATTCCCGCCTTCAGCATGCCGTCTGGGTTGGCGATTTCTGCCCGCACCGGCAAGCGGTGTGTACTCGCATCCAGGGCTGATGCGATCCAGACCAGCTTCGCGTGGAAAACCCGCCCAGGAAACGCCAGCAAACGAACGGTAATTTGTTGGCCAACGTGGATGTTCGGCACATCGACTTCACGCACTTGCGCGATCACCCAGAGCGAAGTCCCGCCCTCGACGGTAAACAGGGGCGTGGTTGCCCCCGTCGCCGCACTCATAATAATTTGCCCGACGCCGACTTGGCGCTGGATGACCGTGCCGGAAATGGGCGCGCGCACCAACGACTCCGGCATCTCAGGGTGTTTTCCCGCCCCATGGATCAGCGCGGTAATCTCCGCATTCGACTGGCCCAACACACGCAAGCGATTTCGCACTGCGATCAATGCGCTCTCGGCGGTTCTCTCGGCATTCTGCGCCGTTGTCCGATCGGCCTGACTTTGCAGCCAGTCTTTGAGCGCGCCCGTTTTGGCCTGATACAAGCCCTGCTGGCGCATTTCATTGGCAATCGCGAGCTTCAGCTGTGACCGGGCTGTATCCAACGCATCCCGTGCCGAGAGCAGATCACTCTGAGCCTGAGCCACCTCGGTTGCGGCCACGGCCATCAAAGGCTCACCAGCTTTCACCCGATCGCCTGGCTGGGCAAAAATCTTGATCACGCGACCACTGAAGGGAGAAAACACCGGCGTTTGTGCATCCTCGTTATAGGCGAGCGTGGCCTCCGCGAGGTCTTTAGGTGAAAACAGGATTGATTGAACCGCTGCAAAACGCAGGTCTGACCGTTGGGCATTGGTCGGTCGAAAAAGCACCGGCGCCCCCGCATCTCCCGATGCCGCAAAGACACCAGTGACCGGTCCTAGCAGACAAAGCAGGGGCAATATGCACCATGCAAATAATGGGCGGCGGAGGACGCCACCCATAGAAGACACCCGTGGAAAACTCATGACGCCAGACTCCGCAATCGACAATAAAGCTGGTCGGCGATACTAATCTGCAAAACTTGCAGCCAATTGACAGATCCCTGTCAACAGGCTGACAGGGCATGCACCACCAATATGTCGCCTCGGGCTGCTAGAATGCCTCATTCATCTTTAACGACCGGCCGTACAGGAATTACCGATCATGAATCACACTGTTGATCTGCCCACCCTCAAAGCGCTCATTGAAACCGCCTTCGAAGACCGCGCGAACATTACCCCGAACCAGGCCCCTCAGACTGTCCGTGACGCTGTCAATACCGTATTGGGCATGCTCGACAGCGGTACGCTGCGCGTCGCCGAACGCCGCGGTGTGGGTGACTGGGTCGTCAACGAATGGTTGAAAAAGGCCGTGCTGCTCTCGTTCCGCCTCAACCCAAATCAAGTGGTTGAAAGCGGCGATCTGCGCTATTTCGACAAGGTGCCCACCAAGTTTGCCAACTGGGATCAGGCTCGCTTCGAGGAAGCCGGCATTCGCGTCGTCCCGAACGCCGTTGCCCGTCACGGCAGCTTCGTGGCCAAGGGTGCGGTCCTGATGCCCTCTTATGTGAACATCGGCGCCTATGTCGATGAAGGCACCATGGTCGATACCTGGGCGACGGTTGGTTCCTGTGCCCAGATCGGCAAGAATGTGCACCTGTCCGGCGGCGTCGGTATCGGTGGCGTACTCGAACCCCTGCAAGCGTCCCCGACCATCATCGAAGACAACTGTTTCATCGGCGCGCGCTCCGAAGTCGTTGAAGGTGTGATCGTCGAGGAAGGCGCGGTGATCTCGATGGGCGTCTATATCGGTCAGAGCACGAAGATCTATGATCGCGAAACGGGCGAGGTCCACTATGGCCGCGTCCCCGCTGGCTCGGTCGTCGTTTCCGGCAATCTGCCCTCCAAATGCGGCAAATACAGCCTCTACTGCGCAGTCATCGTGAAGAAGGTCGATGCCAAAACCCGCAGCAAGGTCGGCATCAACGCCCTGCTCCGGGATATCTAACGGGAATATCTGGCCGGGGTACGCCCCAATAAAAAAGCCCAGCACCGGTAATGGATGCTGGGCTTTTTTGTAGAAACGGCCCGCGTATGCGGGCCTTTTAATTCGGGCGGAGGTCTCCGGCTTTTGAGACTTACGCCTTTTTGGCCTCGTCTTTCTCAACCACCGGTTTACGCACCCGAATCGACAGTTCACGCAATTGCGCCTCGTCGACTTCGCCCGGCGCATTGGTGAGCGGGCAAGCGGCCGACTGGGTTTTGGGGAAGGCGATGACTTCGCGAATCGAGTTCGAGCCGCTCATCAACATCACAACCCGATCCAGACCGAAGGCCACCCCGGCCATCGGTGGTGCGCCATACTTGAGCGCATCGAGCAGGAATCCGAACTTCTCTTCGGCCTGTTCGGGCGAAATACCCAGCAGCCCGAAAATCTGCTTTTGCAGCGCCTGATCGTGGATACGCACCGAGCCGCCGCCGAGTTCATAGCCATTCAGCACGAAATCATAGGCACGTGAGCGCACGACCTCGGGCTGGGTTTCCAGCAATTCGATATCGTCCAGATTCGGCGCGGTGAAGGGGTGGTGCAGGGCGTAGTAACGCCCTTCCTTCTCGTCGTACTCGAACATCGGGAACTCGGTCACCCACAGTGCACGGAAGCCCGATTCCACAATCCCCATGTCATGCCCGAGCTTGACCCGCAGGGCGCCCAGCGCCTCGTTAACGATCTTGGCCTTGTCCGCGCCGAAGAAGATCAGATCGCCGGTTTCGGCACCGGTACGCGACATGATTCCGGCAATGGCCTCATCCGTCAGGAACTTCAGGATCGGAGACTGCAGCCCTTCACGGCCTGCTTGTGCATCGTTGACCTTGATATAGGCCAACCCCTTGGCACCGAAAATCGATACATACTTGGTGTAGTCGTCGATCGTGCTGCGCGGTAGGGCATTACCCTTGGGCACGCGCAGCGCGGCAACCCGACCGCGCGGATCGGTGGCCGGGCCGGAAAACACCTTGAAATCGACATCGACCAGCAAATCCGCCACATCGACCAGTTCCAGCGGAATCCGCAAATCCGGCTTGTCGGAACCAAACCGTCGCATCGCCTCGGCCCAGGTCAGACGCGGCAGCGGATCAGGCAAAGCGATCTCAACCGTGCGGGCAAAGAGATGCCGCATCATGTCCTCGATCAGGGCCATCACTTCCTGTTCGTCCATGAAGCTCGTTTCAATATCGAGCTGGGTGAATTCCGGCTGGCGATCGGCGCGCAGATCCTCATCCCGGAAGCATTTGACGATCTGGTAGTAGCGTTCCAGGCCTGCCACCATCAACAACTGTTTGAAGAGCTGGGGCGACTGCGGCAAGGCGAAGAACTCACCGGGATGCGTCCGCGACGGCACGAGATAGTCGCGCGCGCCTTCGGGCGTGGCGCGGGTCAGCACCGGGGTTTCCACATCGATGAAGCCGGCATTGTCGAGGTATTCGCGCATGGCGCGGGTCACCTGATGGCGCAGGCGCAGCTTGGCCAGCATTTCAGGCCGACGCAGGTCGAGATAGCGATGACGCAGGCGATGCTCTTCTGCGACCCGCTCATCGTCGAGCTGAAACGGCAAGGGCTCGGAACGATTCAGAATACTGAGCCCCAGCCCCAGCACCTCAATCTGACCGCTGACGATATTCGGGTTTTCTGTCCCGGCCGGACGGCGACGCACCTTGCCGATCACCCGAATGACAAACTCACTGCGCAGGCTTTCCGCCATGCCGAAGACCATCAGATCATCTGGGTCGAACACGATCTGCACCATGCCATCCCGATCGCGCAGATCCACGAAAATCACGCCACCATGATCGCGGCGGCGGTTGACCCAGCCCACCAGCTTGATTTCTTGATCTAGCACGGCCAGATCAACCTGGCCACAGGTGTGGCTTCGGGCGTTCAGGGGAAAGTTTTGCGGCATGTTCATCGGCAAGGTCCGTACATTAGTTCGGTAAAAGGCGGCATATTAGCCGGATACGGGGGGATTTTCGAGCGCAGCGGGCGCTTCTTCCGACACCGTCATGGGCTTTTTATTGCCGCGCGGCACGACTACCCCCAGGGAAATCACCATTCGAAAGCCTTCCTCAATGGTCATGTCCAGCTCGATAATTTCATGTGCGGGCACCATGATGACAAAGCCGGAAGTGGGGTTCGGCGCCGTCGGCACAAACACTGTGGTCAGGTGTTGTGCTGTTTTCTCCTGCACCTCGCCAATCGGATCCCCCGCCAGAAAGGCCAACGACCAGCAATCCTTGCGGGGATACTCGACCAGAACGACCTTGCGGAACGAACGGGAGTCCTGCGAGACAAAAGTCTCGATGACCTGTTTGACGGCAGAATAAACACTGCGAACCAACGGGATGCGGTGCAGAACCGATTCACCGAGGGCCACCAGCTTGCGCCCCAGAAAGTTGGCCACCAACGCGCCGGTCAACAACACCAGAAACACGGCGAGGATCGCGCCGAGACCGGGCACATTAAAACCGAACAGATGTTCCGGCCGATAGTTCGGGGGCAAAAGCAAGAGGGTCTGATCCATAAAACCGACCACGGCATTGATCACCCAGAAAGTGATGGCCAGTGGCGCCCAGACCAGAATCCCGGCCATCAGCCATTTGCGCAAGGTGGACACCTTGCTTGTCGCTTCGCTCATAGTTTCATGGCTCTTTTGGTAATCATACGGTCGGATTCGATCCCGTTTTAACCCCCTGAAGGGATTAATGATCGACGGGCGAGATCGAACCGGAAATCCGGCAGCGGCCCTACACCGGGGTGCACCCGGACATAGTGTGCCACATCTGACCCCGACCAGCGGCAAAACCCCCGAACAGGTCGCGGATCCCACGACTCCCGTCGCCCGGAATCCCCAGATCCTCGATCAACACCCGGCAAAAAAAAGCCCGGAAATCCGGGCCATTGGGCGTCCACTTCTGACGCGAAAATCTCAGGAGGACGTCAGATCTTGAACTGACGCACCAGCTCGGCAAGCGTCTTCGCTTGTCGTGAAACTTCGGAACCCGCTGCGGCCGTTTGTGCGGCGGCCTTGGCCGTTTCGCCCGCCGTGCCATTGATGGATTCGATATTCTGCTTCATCCCGCTTGATACGGCCGTCTGCTCTTCCGCTGCCGCCGCAATTCGGGCGTTCATGTCGCTCAACTGGTCGAACGACTGAGCGATGATTGTCAACATCGCATTGGCTTCGGTAATGGCGTCCAGGCTTTCATGGCTGACACCGCGCCCCTCGCCCATGGCCTCTACCGCATCATGCGCACCATGTTGAAGCTGACCGATAATTGTGGAAATTTCCCGAGTGGATTCCTGGGTACGGGTGGCGAGAGAACGAACCTCCTCGGCCACGACCGCGAACCCACGCCCCTGTTCGCCAGCCCGCGCTGCTTCAATCGCCGCATTCAAGGCCAGCAGGTTGGTCTGATCGGCGATCCCCCGAATCACGTCCAGCACCTTGCCGATCGTCTGACTTTGCACCGAGAGCTGGTGAATCTTTTCTTCCGCCCGCAACAGGGCGGTATCGAGTTGCTCGGCACTCCGGGTGCTCGATTGCACCTTGCCCATGCCCTCATGCAGTTTTTCGTTGGCCTCCTGTACCGATGCACTGGCCACTTCCGCGCTCTGCGCCACCTCCTGAGCCGCCTCGAGTGTCTGGCTCATCCCGGTGACCAGCGAGTCCGTATCCTGTGCCTGCCGCCGGGCTCCCTCTTGGCCCCGCTCGGAGGAAGCCGTCAGGCGATCTGCCGAATCGGCCAGAGAGCGGGTGGTTTCCACCACCTGAGTGACCAGATTATGCGCGGTTTCAGCAAAGGTATTGAATGCCCGGCTGACTTCGGCGATCTCATCCTTGCCGGTAACCGGCAGGCGCTTGGTGAGGTCGCCTTCCCCTTCCGCAATGTCGCGCATCCGTTCGGCCACCCGGCGCAGGGGGGAGGACACCCCGAGGATCGACAACATCGCCAGAATGCCAACCACCACGATCCCCAGAATCACCAGACCGACCTGGCCCAGCATAGTCTGGGAAATGGTGGCATTCAGCGTCTGGGATTGTTCGTGAATCCGACCCCGCTCGCCCTGCACAATCGTTTCAACGGTTTTCTCCACCTGATTGAAAGCCGGGTCGAGTTTGGTCCGCACGAGATAGGCATCCATCCGCCACTTATCCGACTTGTGGATGGCGAAAGCTTTCTGTGCCTGATCGATGAAATCGGGCAACAATTTCAGAAGCTGATCAATGGCATCCTGCTGTTCGAACGTCAGCTGACTGGCGTAGTCCTTGTTGATCGTCTGAACGCGCTTCAACACCTCGGCGGAGTACAGGTCGAAATTGTGTTCCAAGGCCGGACTCCGGAACGCCATGAAACCCCGCAGTCCGGCCATGACATCCCCCCAATCCCCACGAGCACGGGCCAGATCAAGCACCAGATTGCGGCGCCCCCCCCCCACACTGGCATCCGCATCCGCCTCCGCACTGATCAAGGTGCCCATCAATCCGGAAATCTGGATGGCCTTGGGATTCACATACTGATTTGCATACTCCATCGCGGGCAGATTGAGCTTGTCATCGGCGGAGACTTTCATGACCTCGTTCGCGTCGGAAACAAACGCCTTCAGCTGCTCATCCAGTTCCGTATAGCTCTTGCCCGAAAACTTCTTGAGCGAGGTCTGAGCCGTCGTCACCCCGGCGATGGAATCGTCAAAACTCTTTCGATCTTGACCGCTTTTGCTTTGCAGAAACAACCCCACCGAGGCCATGGCTCGCTCGATCTGAACCCGCACCGCATCCGCTGCGAACGCGGCAGGTTGCCGCTGATAGATCACCTCATCCGCTACGCCCTGCACGCGCCCCATGTTGAAGTACGTCAGCACAGCCATGGAAAACATCAGCAGCAAAATCAAGCCATAACCAAACAGATTTTTTTTGGCGATTGAAAAACCGGCAATCCAACTACTCATCAGACTGATTCCTTATTGTAATTTAAGTCATGCACCGTGACCCGGCCTCCCGCTGAGCGCCCCGAACCACACCATCGGATAGTGATGCTATCGGCCAAATCCCCTGAAACTTTAACACTGCACCCCTGCGCCACGGCATATTCACACCCAATACTCCGGATAGGCCCGCCGGGGAATCAGATTGTTGAACACCAATGCCACCAGTAACAGCACAAGCGGCATCACGAGCCCTGGAAACAGGACAAACCAATACCCCATTTCATGAATCTTATCGCTGCCGATGACCGCGACCAAGGCGGTAGCGCCACCCGGCGGATGCAGCGTTCGGGTGAGGTGCATGAGCGCAATCGCCAAGCCAACCGCCAACGCGGGCGCGATCACGCCCCCCCATGACGACCCGCTGACGACAAGATGTACGCTCACCCCGATCAATGCGGACAAGAAGTGCCCGCCCACCAGGTTGCGGGGTTGGGCCAAGGGGCTGCGAACAGCGCCAAAGACCAGCACGGCCGATGCGCCAATGGAGCCGATCACCA
>Ga0307375_10000901_pt1 | contig 34380 bp, 29 predicted proteins | sample TR1MG_FD_202531 | JGI IMG/M metagenome (GOLD analysis project Ga0307375, IMG submission 202531) | Soil microbial communities from Risofladan, Vaasa, Finland - TR-1 | ecosystem: Environmental > Terrestrial > Soil > Coastal area > Acid sulfate soil | place: Finland: Risofladan, Vaasa | collected... | reverse complement strand
GAAGGTAGAAATCGGCCATGCCCCAGCCGATTCTCCGTGTCTGTCACCGGACACGTCGTGACATCGCGCACGCGCCTGCTCCGTCCGCGTTGCACAAAATCAGCTACTTACACCACGGGCTGTTAGCCACGGGGGCCAGCAAGGACCCCATCTACGGGTGCGACCAGACCCAATGTTATCTGCCCGTCAGCACAAATCCGTCGGGCATCGCGTTTCCCGACAACTACCTTTACTGGATATTGCCAGGGCACAACTGGGGCGCCACGGTGAATGCCGCCAGCGGCCCGACCGACGCGATCACGGTTGTCTATGGTGACACGGTCTTTCCCTGGGACGACTACACCATTTCGTTCAACAACACAAAAGGTACTTCGGTAAAGTTCACGGTGTCGAGCGCTCCCCCCAGGCCGGTGGTGCAGATCAGCGACCCCGCGAACGGACTGAGGACAGGCGACCTGGTGCTCTTCACGAATACAAATGGCGGCAATTCGCAGGCCGCTGTCGGGGAAGTCACGGCGAACGCGACCGGCACTTCGAGCCCCTACAATGTGAGTTTCTCCGATCCCGATGCGCTTGGCTTGAACCAGGGCACGGCCACCTCATCGGGTCTTCCGCAAATCACCACCGGAACCGGAACCACGGCCATTCGCATCTACGTCATCACGTATTACATCTACATCCGGCCAAATCCCAGCGGCAGCGGGGCAGGGACCCCCGTGCTGATGCGCCAGGTCAACGGACAGACCCCGGTGCCGGTTTCCGAAAACGTCGTCGATATGCATATTTGGTACGACCTCTACGACGCTAACGGAGTTCTCACGGCTAACCAGTCCGATGCGTCCGCTTCTTCGCCAAACATGATTCAGAAGGTTCGAATCAGCATTACGGGCCGTAGCGCTGTCCGGGGCACCTCGGCATACCAGAGTCTTACTCTGGACAGGATCGTCAGTGTGCGGAACATGAGTTTCAAGGATAGATACCCGCAGTAGCTGAATAACTGAAAGAGAAGGTTTGGTCATGAATCATCGAAGGACAAAATTCGAAAAAGCGGCGACATCTGGATGCTCAAGACGCTCCTCGTCCCGCGAGCGCGGTTTTGTACTGATTACGGCCCTACTACTGCTTCTGTTGCTGACTATCATCAGCATTGGCTTGCTGCTGATGGTCAATTCCGAGACGACTGCCGGAGCCAACGATCTCCAGAACAACATTGCTTATCACGCGGCAGAAGGTGGTATCGAGAAGATGACTGCGGATCTTTCGGCCGTCTTCACCAACATTCAGGCGCCAAAAGCCGACGATCTTAAAGCCATTGAAAGCCAGTTGCCAAACATCCCTGGTATCACATGGCAGGATTACAGAGTAACGCCGGCCGAGAATCCCGACCACACTCTGAAAACCTTCTGGGGCACCATCAGCAGCGGCCCCAACCAGGGACTGAACGCACAGATCATTCCTGTGACCCTCATGGTCACTGCCCAAGCTCCGACGGAGAACCAGGTAACGATGGTCCGAACAGCGGAAATCGCGCTCATTCCGGTTTTCCAGTTCGGCGTCTTCTCGGACAGCGATCTTGGGTTCTTCAACAGCCCGGACATGGATTTTGCCGGTCGCGTCCACACCAATGGAGACCTGTACCTCGGCGTGTCAGCCAGCAGCAAGCTCACGTTCCACGACAAGCTCTCAGCCTATGGAAACGTGATCCGCGCTCAGCTACCCAACGGCCTCAGTTCCGCCTCGTATGGGAACACGGGCGTCGTGAAAATTCCAACTGCCAACGCCGGTTGCGACATTGGCAATAAATGCCGGGCGATCGGCACAGGCGAGGGAAGTGTGACCGGCGGTCCAAAGTCGAGTCAAAACCCAAGCTGGCCGGGCATATCGAAAAACACGTACAACGGACAGGTCATCGACGGCAACTACGGCAAGCCCGGCGGTACCGGAGCGACGGACCTGACGCTGCCATTCACCGGAAAGGGAACGCAGCCCTTTGAAATCATTCGTCGCGCGCCTGCCGGGGAATCCACAATTTCGATGACCAGCCAGTCCCGCCTCATGAACAGGGCGGAGATTCGGATTTTCCTCTCGGACGATCCGAACGATCTTCCGGGCGGCGCCAGTGATCCCCAGAACATCCGTCTGGCAAACGTGCAGACTATGGCGGGCGCCCCTGACTACAGCAACGGAGTCCCAACGTCAACCTCATCGGGCGGCACTGTTTACACGACTTACTTTGCCGAAGCCAGCACTGCGGTCGAGGACTCCAGCCAATGGAGCTCTAGCGCTTCCGCGGCCCAGTGGGCCCTTCCCCCCGACTGGAGCATCCTTCCGAAAACACCTGCGACCATGAATAGCGGCGCCTACACCTGGCCCTTGCAGAACTACATGGTTAAACCCACTCCTGCCTCGTCAGATCCGACGCAGCCAGTGGGCACAGTCGTCTACTCATCCACAAGTAGTCTTCCCGGCTATGCGCCGTTTATCACCGCGGACCCAACGGGGCAGCTCACGCCGATGCGAACGGATGCGCAGCTGGCATTGGAAAAGAACGGTACCAGCGCAGTTCCGACATATAACGCGCCGCCGGCCGAACCTACGACTTGGAACCTCATTGATGGCTACCTGCGCGTGGAGTACCGCGACGCGAGCGGAGTCTATCACCCGGTGACACAAGAGTGGCTGGAACTCGGCATCGCTCGCGATGTGAACCCGCCAACAGCGCCCGGTGGAAGCACCGGTGGAAACGACATCAATCCGAACGCGATCCTGATCTTTCAGCAGCCGGCCGATCGTAACGGCGATGGTACGCTCGACCTTGTCGGCGGCACGCAAGTCTGCTCGGGAACGGGCACTTCGAAGAAGTGTTACATCCCGAAGCCTCCCGAGCTTGCCACCGACCCAAACTCCGGCAGTGCATATACCGGAACCAACAGCGAGACTACGAGTGTCACTCGCTACAACTGGTATCCCATCAATTTCTATGATCCGCGCGAAGGAGAATCCCGGGACAACGTCAACTCCTTGACCGCGGGAAGTTGCTCCACGAACGGCGTGATGAACGCCGTTGAACTCGACGTAGGAAACCTGAAGGCGTGGCTTGCCACAACCACTGGAGAGAATGTCGACTTCAATACGGACAATGGATATATCCTCTACTACTCCGACCGGCGCGGAATGCTCAACAATCCCAACGCTGGCAACGTCAAGACCGGGGACGCCGGCCTCGAAGACGTCATCAACACCTCGTCCAAGGCTGGAACGCCGGATGGCACGCTGGAAACTCCGGGCGGGACGGCTTCTCCCGAGGACGTCAACGAAAACGGAGTGCTGGATAACTTCGGACCATGGGACATGGGCTTAGGATTTGGAAACGACCTGGCAGGCAATCCGACCAACAACGACATCGTCGCGAATTCAAGTGCGCCAAACCCGTTCGTCCGTTTCGCGAGTTGCCAGTCAACCGGACGCAAGAACTGGGTAAGCGGAGCGCGGCATGTACTCCGGCTCGTGGATGGATCACTTGGGCACCTTCCAACCAAGCCTGACGGATCCGGCGGCTTTACAATCGCTTCGGAGAATCCGGTTTACGTTCTAGGAGATTACAACAGCAATGCCACCGATGCCTCGTGGAGCAACCCGAACGCTGTTGTTTCGCACTCCGCTGCCGCGATCATTGCCGATAGCGTTACGCTACTCTCGAACAATTGGCAGGTCGGGGGCGACCTGGATAGCTTTGCCTATCCTTTTGGAAACCAGTCCTGTGCCACCAGTCCGTACTGCACCAGCCGGCGGCCGAAGGCATCCGAGACGTACTACCGTATGGCGATTGCGGCCGGCAAGAATAAGGTGTTTCCGGCGACATCCTACGCTTCAAGCACGATCCTCTATGGCTTCGGCACCGATGGCGGCGTCCACAACTTCCTGCGCTTCCTGGAGAACTGGACGGACATCAGCGCCTATTACAAGGGTTCACTCGTCAGCCTGTTCTACTCCACGTACGATACCGGCGTATTCAAGTGCTGCGGCGACTCGGTCTATCACCCGCCGCTCCGTAACTTCTCGTTTGATCCATTGTTCTCGCAGCCGCAGAATCTGCCTCCCGGAACGCCGATGTTCCGCGACGTAGACAACTTGAGCTACCGTCAGGACTTCAGTCCCCGGCAAAATTAGTCCGCTCTTCCGGCGCTCCGCTTCGGCGGAGCGCCGTTCAAATTCAATTCCCGCTGACAGGCGATATCTGCTCCTCGTTGACGCTCGGCTCACTCGAGTGGAGAGACTCCCCCGGCCAAGATGATTTTCTGTTTCTTCAGTAACATCCTGCCACTTCGGTGCCAATCGTGTTGCGTCAAGCATTGCTCCGGGCATCATCTCATGACGCCTGTGAACTCGCGGATTCGACATTGCGTTAATGCGAAAACCGTGACTCGGGGAGGGCAGTCGCCCACGAAAGCATACCCAGTCCTAACTAATTCCCGGCAGTGTCCTGCGTTTCGTCATAGCCAGCATGAAAGTCCTAATGAAAAGTGTTACAACGTGATGTAACTTTCCGGTCAACTCTCGTCACGGATCGCAAAATATAAGAAATTGTTTGACAGTCGGAATCAGTGCAGATATTGTATGCGACTTGTATACAGCCTGTGGGGGCTTATCAAACAGACCGGCGTTGAATGAGCGTACGGCAGTTGTTTTGCTGCTGCCGGCGTTAGCGCTGTTCTTTTTTGCTCGTGAGGAGGCAAGATGCGACAGATCAATGCCATCAGGTGTTTTGCGCTTGTTGCACTGGTTCTCGTTCTAGGGGTGGGAATTGCGCTGGCTCAGTACACCACCGGAACGGTGCAGGGGACCGTCGTTGATCCGAATGGTGCGGTTGTTCCGAACGCTGCAGTGGAACTTCGCAACCTCAACACAAACGTTTCGCGTACGTTCACAACCGGCACGAATGGTCTGTATTACTTCGCGGCGGTACCTCCAGGCAATTACACAGTGACGGTCGCGGCAAAAGGGTTTGCCAAGAACACAGTTCAGGTCAACGCCGCCGCAAGCCAAACCGTTACCCAGGATTTCAAGCTTGGTGTAGCGGGCACGACGCAAACAATTGAAGTGCGCGAACAGGGTGCCTCGGCGCAGATCGACAAATCGGATCCGCAGCTCAGCACCAACTTCAATTCGATCCAGGAGAACGATCTTCCCTCCCTGCATACCGCGGCTGGCCTCGTATCCTATGACCCCGGCGTGCAGCCCATGTACAGCCCTCGCGGCGGTAGTCTCGTAAAACTGAGTGGAGCACAGACCGGGCAGATTACCTCGAACGGTACTCGCGCCGAGTACAGCAATATTGAACTCGACTTTACGGACGCCAACGACTGGGAGTTTGGCGGGTTCGCACTAGGCACGCAGCCTGCACCGGATTTCATTCAGGAATTCAAAGTGCTTACCTCGAACGTCTCGGCGGAGTATGGCATCAAGGCCGGCGGACAGATCGAGATGATCACCAAGAGCGGCACCAACAACTGGCACGGCGAAGCCAACGATTACATCCAGAACGACGCGTTCAACGCACGCAACTGGAACGACAAGAGCGGGAAGCCGGCGCGCACCGACATCAACAACTACGGCTTCTCCATGGGCGGACCTCTGCAAAAGGACAAGACGTGGTTGTTTGGTGGCTGGCACCAGAACCGGAACATCGGCGCCGGTGCGACCTATAACGCCGCGGTGCCCAGTGCGGCGGCGGTTGCCACGGTCACCGATCCTGGCATCCAAAGCATCATCAAGACCTACCTGCCGACGCCGACTATTGCCACCAGCAATCCACTTGTCGGCATTTATCCGGTGAATTTCTCCAGTCCGGGAAAAGGGTATATGTTCCTTCTCCGCGGCGACCATCGGTTCAATCAAGCCAACACGCTGAGCATGCGTTACTTCCAAAGCACGGCAAACACCGTGCTGCCGTTTGTGGGATCCCTGGTCGGACTGGCGAATGAAGGATCGCTGATCACCGCAGAGGCTCGCAACGCCAATATCACGGACACTTGGGAGATCAATCCGACTACGGTCAACCAGTTGCGCATTGGCTATGCCCGATCGTATGGCTTGCTGCCTCCGCAGATGACCAATCCGGGGCCATACATTACGATCGCTGGACTGTTGACGTTCGGCGAATACGGCGGATTTCCCCAGGGCCGTGTCTTCAACATCTACCAGGCGAACGACGTCATCAGCCAGGCCAGGGGCAAGCATCTGCTGAAGGCCGGCTTCGATATGCGGATCATTCAGGACAACTCGTATAACACGGGAACCGGCCAGTTCTTCGATCGCGGCTACTTCATTTTTCCCAGCGAGACTGCCTTCCTGAACGCACAACCCTCCGCATATAACCAGTTGTTCGGACCTTCCGAAGAACCGTTCCGCACGAAGCTGTTCAGCTTCTTTGCCCAGGACGATTACAGAATGACGCCGACTCTTACCCTGAACCTTGGTCTCCGTTGGGAGTACCAGGGAGCGCTCGATTCAGCGGGTGGAAAATTCTCGCTGCTCGATCAGGGACTCACTGGAGCCATTGGCAGTGCGGGCACCGGACCGATGGGTGCGTTCAAGGTTGGCAATCCGATCGTAAACGCAAATCCGCACAACATCGCCCCGCGTTTTGGATTTGCGTGGAACCCGGGACAAGGCAAGGTGGTTATTCGCGGTGGATATGGACTCTACTACAACAGCTTTGACTTCACTCCCCTGGCCGACCAGGGCCGCACCAGTCCGCCTGTTGCCTACAACGCCACGCTGACCGATTTCAGCGGCGGAAATACGATCAGTGCGCTACTGGCTGGCAATTCGCCATTTCAGCAACAGTGGGCTGCGCAAGCCGCCAGTGGCGGTTTCGGAACGCTGACGAACTTCGGCTCCATCACCACCACGAATCCCAATCTCAAGAATCCTGTGATGCAGGAATATGACCTGCTGGCCGAGTACCGGTTAACGCATTCGACCATGTTGAGCGTGGGATACGTGGGGTCCAGGGGATCGAATCTTGCCGCGTTCATTCCGATCAACTCATTCAATCCGGCGCTGCTGCCGGCTCCGGCGACCAGCACCGCAGATGAGCAGGCGAGACTTTCGCAGTTCAAGTCGGCGTTTGCCCAGGAAGGTAACGGCAGCCTGCGTGCCGATAACCGCTTCAGCCAGGTCAACCTGGTAACGAGCGCGGCGACGTCCCATTACAATTCACTTCAGATACAAGTCAACAAAGCGATGTCGCACGGCTTGATGTTCAATGCGTCGTACACCTGGTCCAAGTCGGTCGACGACGCTTCCACCGCCTATCCAACGCAGGACTACCTCGGCGACGGTGTTCCGCAGAACGTCCGCAACATCAAACTCAGCCAGGCCGTATCGAACTTCGATATGCCGCGTCGGTTCCTGCTGACGAGCATCTGGCGGGTTCCATTCTTCCAGGGCCGGACGGATGTCCTCTCTAGAATTTTCCTGCAAAATTGGTCGTTCGAGACGGCAAACGTCTGGCAGTCAGGCGTGCCGGTCAATGTCTTCGCGGGACCTCGGCTTGGAATCACCGACGTGAATCTCGACGGAAACACGACGGGCGGATCGGCTGTCGATAACACCCTTGCCAACTGCACGCTTGGACCGGGAGGCCTCGCATTGCCCGGTGCCTTCTCCAGCAAGTACACGTTCAGCCAGCCACTCCTTGGAAACAATGGCACTTGCCCCAGAAATGCCGCTCGTGAGCCCGGTTTGCTTAACTTCAACTGGTCGGTCACGAAGGGATTTCAATTGGCTGAAAGAGGACCGATGGGGTCGGGTCCGTGGACACTACAGCTTCGTGCTGAGGTGTACAACGTGCTCAACAATCCATCCTTCTATGCGGCGAGCGTAAACACTTTGTACGTAAGTAACCCCACAACATTCGGGGCGCTTACCCCGCTTCCGCAGAGACATATGGAAATGGCCATTCGATTGATGTGGTAACGGCACCCGAGGGCTGGCCTCGCGCCGGCCCTCCTTTCTTTTAGGTAAAGGGCAAAATGAGACCGTCGTTGTTTCACGGATTCGCGCTGCTTCTCCTGGGAAGTCTCTCCTTGTTTGCGGCAGTTCCCCAAACAACTCCCCACCCTTCATTGGTTCTGCATGGCACTCTCACGTACGCTGATTTTCATGCGTTCAAGATGATCCCGTTCCACGTGCCGCCCGGCGTCAAGCGCATCACTGTCGATATCGCATTTACAGGCATGAAGGAGCGGAAAGCCGCCGTGTTCCCCGGCATCTTCGATCCCAATGGCTTCCGCGGCTATGGTCGCACCCATTTCACCATCTCTACCGTGGACGCGACGCCGCCATTTTTGCCCGGAGCAATTCCGGCGGGAAAGTGGGGCTTGCTGCTAGGAGTGGATGATATTGCCAAGGGTTATGTCTCTCACTGGACGGCGGAAATTCATTTCATGAACTCCGTAGACGGCGTAAGCTCTCCGACGGACGCGCTGCCGGTTCTCAATCCAAAACCCGGCTGGTACCGGGGAGATCTTCATTCGCACACTGGTCACAGCGATGGCGTTTGCAATAGCCAAAGCGGGCATCCCGTCCCTTGTCCGGCATTCAAGTTGATGGAGGCAGCGGCCGCCCGGAAACTTGATTTCCTCGCCATCACCGATCACAACACCACCAGCACGTATAACGACATGATGGAGGCCCAGCCGTACTTCGACAAGTTGCTGCTGATTGACGGCCGGGAAATGACTACGTTCGGCGGGCACTTCAATGTCTGGGGAACCAAGTCATTCGTGGATTTTCGCACCGGATACAAAGGCCTGACGGTCAATGATTTCTTCGATCAGGCGCATGCGCACGGCGGACTCGTCTCCATCAATCACAACTGGTGGCCATACGACGAACGGTGCATGGGATGTGGCTGGGCCGAAAAGCCGAATACGGATTTCCGCAAGGTTGACGCGATTGAGGTCATCAACGGCTACAACCAGAAAGGTTCGTGGTTTAAACCGCCTCCGGGTAATGGCACGCCGATGTGGGAGGAAGAACTTGCCAAGGGCCTCCGCATTACTGCTGTCGGCGGGAGCGACGATCACCGCAGTGGTGAGCAACTTCCCGACGATGGAGTCGGGCGGCCCACTGATGTCGTATATGCCCCGGAACTATCCGAGCGCGGAATTCTCGACGGCATCAAGGCCGGTCACGTTTACATCAAGGTCTTCGGGCCGGATGGCCCCGACGTATTTTTGAACGCAACGACTCCCTCGGGAAAAGGACAGATGGGAGACAACCTGAGTTGTCCTTCCGGAGCCACTGCAAACTTTACCGTGGAGGTTAAGGGAGGCGACGCCGGGATCATTCATGTTCTCGATAACGGTAAGCTTTCCAGCCTTCTTGCCAGCACAACGGTGCAGGGTGCCGACGATTCGAAATCGTTCGCCGTACATTGCGATGGGAGCCGCCACTGGATTCGAATCGAGTTGTACAAGCCCGCCAGCACTCTCGTAACGCTGACGAATCCGATCTATCTTAATTTTCCGGAGAGACATAGCTCCCGGAAGTGACAGGTACTCTTCATCATTAAATGAACGCGTGCCGCGACGTTGAGGCGCGCCAGGCCATCTCGGAGGATTCATGGGGAATCAAAGTTCTGTGTTTCGTGTTGACGGAAAGGTGGCGCTCGTCGTGGGCGCCGCATCGGGCATTGGAGAAGCAACTGCATTCGCCCTCGCTCAGTCGGGCGCCACGGTTGTGTGCGGAGATCTTAACGAAGCGGGAGCGGCAGCAACGGCCGCCGCGATTTCCCGCGACGGCGGCAAGGCAGTGTCGTTGACGCTTGATATTACAAACCTGAATAGCGTGAACAGCGGCGTCGCAAAAATCAAAGCTGAGCATGGCGGGATCGACATCCTGGTCACAACGCCGGCAGTGAACGTCCGTAAGCGCCTATTGAGTTACACCGATGAAGAACTGGACCGTGTAGTGGACATAAACTTGAAGGGAAGCTTCCGCATTGCGCGCGCCGTGGCGCAAGTGATGACGGAGGGAAGCGGCGGCAGCATCATCCTTACATCCTCGATACGTTCTCTTGTGGTTGAACCGGGCCAGGGAGTGTACGCGGCGACAAAGGCTTCGCTAGTGCAACTGGCTCGCGGGTTCGCTTCGGAGCTTGCGCAGTACAACGTTCGAGTCAATGCGATTGCGCCCGGAGTGGTCGATACGCCGCTGACCGCGCCAATCAAGAAGAATCACGAGTGGTATTCCGCGTATGCCAACAAGTCCGCGTTGAAGCGCTGGGCAAAGCCGTCGGAATTAGCCTGGCCAATTGTTTTTCTCGCATCGGACGCAGCCAGCTACATCACTGGTACTGTACTGTTTGTCGATGGCGGATGGGTTGCGGTGGATGGACGCTTCGAACCTCCGCTGTGAGGTGTTGAGTCGTTCGCAGGTGTATTCAAGCAAATAGGCAGGTAACTGGAGGACCTGGGCATGAGCGCTACCATTACCGCAAAAGATCAGGACACCGTATTACGCAGCGTTGACGCCATCGCGGATGAGATGGTGGATTTTCTGCAAGCTCTTATTCGGATTCCGACCGTGAACCCTCCCGGGGAGGAATACAAGACCGGAGCTAAATTCATAGGCGACAAGTTGAAGGTGTTCGGATACGAAGTCGCCTACGTTTCAGCAGAAGGCCTCAAGGAACACTCGGCGGAGTACCCGCGCGTCAACGTGATCGGCTCCATGGCCGGACAAACCGCTCGTCCGTTATTGCACTTCAACGGTCACTTCGACGTGGTACCTGTCGGCAAGGGGTGGACGGTCGATCCGTTTTCCGGACTTTTGCGCGACGGAAAAATCTACGGGCGCGGAACGTCCGATCAAAAAGCGGGCATCGCTGCTTCCATCTATGCGGTCGAGGCCATTCGTCGCGCTGGAATGAAATTACATGGGACCGTCGAACAGAGCGGCACGGTCGACGAAGAGAGCGGCGGATTCGCCGGGGTCGCATACTTGGCGCAACACGGCTACATCAGTCAGAACAAAACCGATTTCGTCATCATCACGGAGCCATCCAACGTCGACAGGGTCTGCATAGGGCACCGCGGAGTCTACTGGTTCAAGGTCGTCACCCAGGGGCGAATCGGCCACGGAAGCATGCCGTTTCTTGGTGTCAGCGCCATTGACCATCTCGGAGATTTCATTTACTCCGTCAATCACACGCTGAAGCCGGTGTTGGCCACGCGCAAGACTTCAATGCCGGTGGAGCCTCCAGGTTCGAAATTCGCAAGTGTCAATATTAATGCGATTTTCGGAGGGCAGGACGAATTCGGCCCGCAGACTCCGTGTGTCGCTGATCGTGCGGGCGCCATCTTTGACCGGCGCTTCCTCGTTGAAGAAGACTTCCAGCAGGTGCGCGGCGAAGTCCGGGATATTCTGGAAGAGCTACATCGGCAAAACGAAGAATTCAAGTACACGATGGAAGATCTGATGATTGTTCACCCCGTGCAGACGGAGCCAACCAGTGAACTGGTCACCACCGTGGCTACGGGAATCGAGCAAGTACTCGGCAAGAAACCTCCGCTCACCGCCAGCCCGGGAACCTACGATCAGAAACATGTCACGCGTCTGGGGCACGTCAAGGATTGCATCGCCTATGGCCCGGGCATCCTCAACCAGGCACACCAGCCTGACGAGTACTGCACGGTGGAGGATCTGGTAAATTCAGCCAAGGTGATGGCGTTGTCGGCCATGCGTCTGCTGGGCACGGATTAGGAAAGCCGGAATGAACGTTTATCTCGCGGGCCTGCTAACGTATTCGGTGCTGTTGATGGGTGTCGGCATCTTCGTGAGCCGGCGTGTCAAGCGCTCCTCCGACTTCCTTGTCGCCGGACGAAGCCTCGGGCCGGGCTTGATCTTCACAACATTTCTCGCAGCAAACATTGGCGCCGGGTCTACCGTGGGCGCCACCGGGCTGGGATATCAGTTTGGCTTGTCAGCGTGGTGGTGGGTCGGCTCCGCGAGTATCGGCACGTTCATCCTTTCGCAATTCCTCGGGCCCAGGCTGTGGAGACTTGCGAAGCAGTATTCGCTCAGCACCATGGGCGATTACCTCGAGCTTCGCTATAACAAAGCGGTCAAAGGCGTCATCGCCGTCCTGTTGTGGGTTGGCACACTCGCCATCCTTGCCGGACAACTCATCGCCATTTCCTGGATTTTAAATGTCGTGATCGGACTGCCGAAATGGGCGGGATGCGCCGTGGGCGGCACGGTCGCCGTTGTCTACTGCTCGGCTGGCGGACTGATGGCGGCCGCGGTCGTCAATGTCGTTGAGCTTGTAATGACGATGTCGGGCCTGCTGCTTGCCGTCCCATTCGCCATTCATGCCTTGGGCGGATGGTCGCATCTGACGCATCAGGTCACCACCTCCATTCCCAACTCTCAATATCTGTTTAGCTTCACTGGAATCGGTTTTAAGAGAATCTTCGCCTACGTCGCCATACTCACACCATCTTTCATGGTGTCTCCGGGACTGGCGCAAAAACTCTACGGCGCGCGCGACGATAAAACTGTTCGCATCGGGGTCGGCATCAATTCGATCGCGCAGGCCGGCTTCGCTGCTGTGCCCGCCGTGTTGGGACTCTGTGCGCTCGCCGCTTATCCCCATCTCGCAAACTCGGAGCTCGCGCTTCCTACGGTGATGATGAAGCTATTGCCGAAGTGGCTTGGAATTTGGGCGCTGGCGTCCATCTTCTCGGCGGAGTTAAGCGCGACCGATGCAATCCTCTTCATGCTCTCCACGTCGCTGGTAGTCGATCTATATAAGACATTTCTGAATCCGCAAGTCTCAGAAAAGCGACTGTTGCGAGTGAGTCGTGGTGCGGCTGTGTTTGCCGGAATCTCCGGAGTGCTGCTTGCCAGCGTGCTCCCCTCCATCATTGCTGCGGTCAGCATCTTTTACGCGTTACTTGCAGTCGCACTGTTTGTTCCGGTAGTCGCCGGACTCTATTGGCGAAAAGTGACTGCTACGGTGGCCTTGATAACTATCGGTGGCGCGATCACAGGCATGTTGACGGCCTCGTACTTGACCCATGGCAAAGGATGGTCATTCCTTTCGCCGCAGGCAATTGGAATCCTGACGGCAGCAGTCCTCGTCGTTGTCTTGACATTGTTGTTCCCGGCCAGGCTCGGCGCTTCCGTGGCTCCATCCGCCGCGGACTCCGAATCCTGAAATTGAAACAGACAGCACACTGGAGACGAACATGGAACGCAGAAAATTCAATCAGGGCATGATGGCGATGATGCTTGCGGCCGGTGCCAAGGGTGTTGGTGTTGCAGCGCTTCCCGGTGGCTCTCCTGGCGCTGCTGCTGGTCGCGACAGCCTGGAGTGGCTTGGCCCTGGCAGCATCACTGACGTCGAGGGTATCAAGGTTGGGCATCATACGCTCAAGGCGCGGCCCACGGGATGTACTGTTGTGCTGTGCGAGGCCGGAGCGGTGGGCGGCGTCGATGTGCGCGGCTCCGCGCCCGGCACGCGTGAAACCGATCTCCTTAACCCCATCAACACAGTGCAGCAGGTCGAGGCCATCGTCCTCTCTGGAGGCAGCGCCTACGGGCTCGATACGGCGAGTGGAGTGATGAAGTACCTGGAAGAGCACGGGTCCGGCTACAAGATCGGCAATCTGGGCGTGGTCCCGATTGTTCCCGCCGCAATTCTTTTTGACTTGGGATTTGGCGGCGATTTCAAGATTCGTCCCACGGCTGAGTCGGGCTACCAGGCATGTCTGGCGGCGACGGCCAATCCGGTGCAGCAGGGAAACGTCGGCGCCGGAGCTGGCGCGACGATTGGCAAGATGTTCGGACCTCACTTTGCGATGAAGTCCGGTCTCGGCTCCGCAAGCGTGAAGATTGGCGACACGGGTGTCGTGGTTGGCGCGATCGTCGCGGTCAATGCCGTGGGCGATGTCGTCAATCCCAGGACCGGCAAAGTCGTTGCGGGAGCGCGCGCCGCTGACGGTCACGGGTTCCGCGATTCGATGGCCGAGATCATGCGAGGATACAGTGTCCTGATGCCGAAGGGAATGAACACTACCATCGGCGTCGTCGCCACGAACGCCGAACTTGAAAAAGTGCAGGTTTCGAAAATTGCGCAGATGGCCCATGACGGCTATGCGCGGGCGATCAACCCGGTTCACACTCCGGCCGACGGCGATACGATCTTCGCGCTCGCGACTGGAACTCTAAAAGGGGTCAAGGTAAATCACGGCGCCATTGGTGCGATCGGCGCCATGGTGATGGAGCAGGCGATTCTGCGCGCGGTATTGAACGCGGAGAGCGTCGCAGGCACCCCGGCCTATCGCGACATTTCCGCCTAGCGAATGCGCAGCGCGGGAGCGCGGTATCGCCGTGTAAACGCGAGAATATTCGGGGAATGTTCTTGACAGACTTTGTGCCGGAAACTAAGGTGTAAATGCTGTATACAGCATGTATACGGAGTAGACAATGACTTCTGCGGAACGGCTCTACCGGGAGTTTAAACACGATATCGTTACGTGCGTACTGCCTCCCGGAATGCCGCTTTCCGAGGGCGAACTCGCAAAGAGATACAAGACCAGCCGTACGCCGGTCCGCGAAGCCTGCCGTCTGCTCGCCAACGAAGCCTTCATCACCATCATTCCGTTTCGCGGGTATTTTGTTGCCCCTCTCACCATCTCGGAATTCAACAACCTGCAGGAAGTTCAGCTCATTGTTGATCCCTCGGCTGCCGATCTCGCAGCCGTGCGCGCGACGCCCAGGCAAGTGGACGAGATGGATGTCTGGGCACGCTATCAGTACAAGGATAAGCAGAAATCCAGTTACTACGAATTCCTCGAACAGAACCGGAACCTGCATATCGGCATCGCGCGGGCATCCGGGAACAACTATCTCGTGGACATTGTTTCCAGCGTGCACACGCGCCTTATGCGTTATTTCTACCTGGGATTGAGCGTCGACTCTTTCGGTTCTGAAATCGTTCGCGAGCATTCCGTCATCATCGACGCCATCCGCAAGCACAAGAGCGCGGAGGCGAGAAAGCTGACGCATCAGCACGTTCTCAACACGATGCGGAGAAGTGCGCGCATCTTCTATCCCGGTCAGGACGGAGCTGGCCTGTGCGGCCAATTCACCATACAGGAGCAGGCTCAACAGCTGGCGACTTCTGAGCCGGTACGCCGGCGAAGTTCTGGCACGGCACGAAAGAAATCCAGGCCCGGAGTGCGCGTGGGGCGCTAGCCGGGACTCGAAGAATACGAACGCTCGCCCAGCCTTCCGTTGTTCTTCTGCGGAAGAGGGGTGCTGTATTTGTCTCATCGCGGGCGTACCGGCCTTGATAGATCAATGCAAAGTGCTTTCCCAAGGGAGGATCTCATGCCAAAAATCAGCCGAAGAGAATTCAGTGGTGTGGTGCTCGGCGCAACGGGCGCGCTCGTGGCGGGAGATTTGTCCGCCGCCGCTCAGGTGGGAAAGAAGCGCACCATAACTCCACGCAAACTGACAGGATCGATAACCGATGTCCCGGGCATCAAGGTCGGACACTATACCGATCCCCGGCGCCCCACCGGATGCACGGTTCTTCTCTTCGGCGAAAAAGGCGCAGCCTGCGGCGTTGATTACGATGGCTCGGCGCCTGGCACGTATCAAGTCGCGCTTCTCCAACCGGTCAGCTTCATTCAGGAGGTATGGGGTATCGTCCTGTCCGGAGGCAGTTCCTTTGGGCTTGCCAGCGTTCCCGGCGCGGTTCGCTACTTGGAAGAGCAGAAAATCGGGCTGCATTTCGGCATTGGACTCGTCCCGATCGTGGTCGGAGCCATCATCTACGATCTTGGCGTCGGTGATCCTACCATTCGTCCAGACGCTGAATCCGCGTACAAGGCTTGCCTTGCCGCCACTGACCACGCCACGGAGCAGGGAAATATCGGTGCCGGCGCTGGCGCCACGGTTGGCAAGATGCTTTACCAGCAAGGCATGAAGGGCATGAAGGCCGGCGTGGGAATGGCGAGCATGCAGGTCGACGATGTCATCATCTCCGCCCTCATAGTCGTCAATGCTGTGGGCAATATCGTCGATTGGCGTACCGGAAATGTTATCGCCGGCGCTCGCACAAAAGACGGTAAGGGGTTGGCCTCTATTCCTGACGTTCTCAAGTCCAATCCTCCGCGCTCCGGCATGCGTGCGGCCATCATTCCGGAAGATCCGGTCATGCACGCCACCACCATCGGCGTGGTCGCCACCAATGCCGAGTTCAACAAGACGGAGATGACGAAGATCGCAATGATGGCGAATTGCGGCGCCGCCCGCTGCATCAACCCGTACCACACTCCCGGCGACGGTGACACGCTGTTTGGCGTCTCCACGCGTCAGGTCAAATCGGATCTATCGCTGTCCGTGGTCGGGACGCTCGCCGCGGAAGTCGTATCCGAGGCAATCATTCAGTCGGCCAAGATGGCCACGTCGATTCCGGACTGGCCGGCCTATCGAGACTACACCGCAAAGTTGCAGGGCAAGTGAGGAGTTCTTATGGGCGCAAATTCATCGTTTCCGGTGATGCTGTCGTTTGATCTGGACGCGGAACTGTTGTGGACCGCGCGCGACAGCAAGAACTGGCAGCGCCCCGTCGCCTTGTCTCAGGGCGCATACGGATATCGCGCCGGCGTGCCTCGCATACTGAATCTGCTTGCCAAGTACGGCATCACCTGTACGTTCTTCGTCCCTGGAATGATCATCGAGCGAAATCGCGAAGTCGTTCAGGAGATTCACGCTGCGGGCCATGAGATAGCCCACCATAGTTATTCACACCGATGGGTGCAGGACATGGAAGAGGTCGAGGAGCGTCAGGAGTTCGAAAAGGCGACCGACCTCATCGCTGGGCTTACCGGAAGCAAACCGTTGGGGTGGCGCTCACCGGCGGCGGAATTCAGCCCGAACACGATGCGGTTGCTGCTTGAATATGGCTTTCTCTACTCATCGAATTTCTTCGATCGCGACGTTCCGTATAAGCACGTCGTCGACGGCAAAAAGACGGAGCTGATCGAGTTTCCGTTCGCATGGGTACTCGATGATGCGCCGTTTTTTCTGTACAGCATTCAGCTTGTCGGTCGCGTCATGATGCCGCCTTCAGCGGTCTTTGAACATTGGTCCGCTGAATTTGACACTCTGTACAAGGAGCGGAAATTGTTCAACCTCGCGATGCACCCGCAGATTATCGGGCGTCCATCGCGCATCACGCTCTTGGAGCGGCTCATTGAATACATTCGCGGGCACAAGAATGTGACGTTCTTCCGTTTTTGCGATCTCGCCCTAAGCCTGAAGGATAGTTTGTAGCGATGGCAATGCGCTTCTCCAGCATGAACGCGATAGTTACCGGTGCCGCTTCCGGAATCGGAAGAGCATCGGCCGCAATCTTCGCGGAGGAAGGCGCGCGGCTTCTCCTCGTCGATCGCGACCGGGAGATGCTCTTACGTGTTGCCGATGGCTTGAATAAAACGGGAAGTGCGGTCGAAACCATCGTAGGGGATCTCTCGCTCGAATCCACGGCAGTGGAGATTGCCGAACGCGTCCGGCAGATGGGCTCCCAAATCGACGTACTGGTGAATTGTGCGGGGATCGACATGAACGCCTCGCTCGCCGAAACTTCGGCGGAGCGGTGGGACGAAGTAATGGCGGTAAATGTGCGATCCGCATTTCTCGTCTGCAAGCACGTTGTCGGGTTCATGAGCGCTCGCGGCGGAGCCATCGTCAATATTGCTTCTGCCGCGGGCATCTCGCCAATTGCGAACCATCCTGCTTACAACGCGTCCAAGGGCGCCCTGATCGCGTTTACAAAATCATTGGCACTCGATCTCGCTCCCGCTATTCGTGCAAATTGCGTGTGTCCCGGCGCGGTCGATACGCCGTTGTTGCATTCGTCGATGAACCAGGCCGCTGACCCTGGCGCCGCGCGGAAGGCCGTGGAAGCCCGTTATCCCCTTCGCAGGATTGCCGCAGTGGAAGAGATTGCTCGCGTGGCCGTGTTTCTTGCCTCGCATGAAGCCTCGTATATTACCGGAGCGGTTGTTCCCGTCGACGGCGGGCGCACCATGCATTAAACATGGAGGACGCATTGAACAACGACCCGACTGAGCGTGCCCCCAAAGGCGAGGATATTGTCTTGTTCAATGGGCGAATCGTCACCCTTGAACAATCACAGCCGGTGGTTGATGCCATCGTCATCCGTGACGGCCGCATTGTCTTCACTGGCTCCTCTGACGAAGCCCGGCGTCTGCAGCCCGAGACGCGCACCATCGACCTCAAAGGCCGCGTCGCTTATCCCGGCTTCATCGACTGCCACGTTCACTTCTGGCGCAGCGGACTCATGGAGCAGATGGTGGATCTTCGCGGTCTACATACAATCGCAGAAATCCAGAACGCGCTGAGCCAGCGGGCCGCGACCACCCCCAAGGGACAACTACTGATGGGGCGGGGATGGGCAGACACGGTACTTGAGGAAAAACGTTATCCAACCAGGCATGAGCTTGATGCTGTTGCTCCGGACCACATCGTCTATCTTCTCCATCTCAACGGTCATTCCTGCGTTCTCAACACGCGGGCCATTGAGTGGCTGAACCTCGATCCCACTACGCCAGGCGTTGAGTGCGAGCCAGATACCGGCAAACCCGCAGGTCCGCTTCGCGAGAAAATCGCCTTCAGTTCTCAGGGCAAACTGATGACCCTACTAACCCCTGAAGTGCGACGTCGCTGCCTGTCCATCATTTCCGAACATTCCGTCGCTGGCGGCGTCACCACTGTGCATTGCCTGGAAGGCGGCCGCATCAACGGCGATCCCGACGTGGAAGACTTTCTCGCGCATCAAGCCGACTTGCCGTTCTCCACGTTGCTCTATTACCAGGTGATGGACCTCGAGCGAATTCTGAGCCTGGGTCTTCCCCGCATCGGCGGATGCGTGCTCATCGATGGCAGTCCGGCTGCGCACACAGGCGCGCTCTATGCGCCGTACGAGGATAACCCTGCGACGAGCGGTCCGGAATATCACAAGCAGGAAGATCTCAACGAGTGGGTGCTGCGCTGCCACAAGGCGGGTCTGCAAATCGTCGTCCATGCTACCTGCGAGCGTGCTATCGGACAGATGTTGACCGCTTACGAGAATGCGATTCGTACGTACCCACGTTCCAATCACCGTCACCGCATCGACCATTTTTATTTTCCGACGCGGGAACAGGTGTGGAAGGCTGCGCAACTGGGAGTCGGTTCCGGCGTTCAGCCGTACTTTGCGGAGATATTCCACGATATGTACGTTCGCCGGCTCGGTCCCGAGCGTGCATTGCGGACGCATCCGTATCGTTGGTTTCTCGATGCAGGCGTTGTTGCCGGCGGCGGGTCCGACAGTTTCGTTACTCCTGTACGTCCAATCTGGGGAATCCACGCCGCCGTCAATCATTTCAATCCGGAGCAGCGCATCACGCCGCTCGAAGCGCTGAAAATGTTTACCTGGAACAGTGCGTATCTAGGATTCGAAGAATACGAAACCGGAACGTTGAAGGTCGGAAAACGCGGCGATGTTGTCGTCGTGTCGGATGACATTCTTAAGGTTGCTCCGGAAAACATCAAGGACGTCCGCGTCGAGATGACAATTTCCCGTGGGCGAATTACTTACCAGGCATGACGGTGCGCTGATGATATTGAGCAGCAAAAGTGCGATCGTGACCGGCGGCTCTCGTGGAATCGGGAAGGCCATTGCCTTGCGCTTCGCGCGTGAAGGCGCAAACGTTGCCTTCAATTATCTCGACAACGATCAGGAAGCGTCGAACACGTTGCGGGAAATTGAGCAACTGGGTGCGCGCGCCGTCTCTCTTCGTGGCGATGTAGCCGATGGCGATTCCGTACGTGAACTTGTGGATCTCTGCGTGGGCGAGTTCGGCGCGGTTGATGTCCTCGTTAATAATGCTGGTTTTGGACTTACCAAGCCATTCGCGGAGATCGCGGAATCGGAGTGGGATCGCATGATTGGAATTCACATGCGAGGCGTCCTGCTGGCGTCGCAACTCGCCGGAAAGATCATGCGCGAGCAACAGAGTGGCTCCATCATCAACATCGCTTCGGTCGCTGGCGTTGTAGCTCTTCCTCTGCGCGTCATCTATTCCACCGTTGAAGCCGCCAAGATCATGTTCACTAAGGCGCTCGCCTGTGAGTGGGCTGAGAGCCGAGTACGCGTGAACTGCATTGCACCCGGCACGATTCTGACTGATCTCGTTCGTCAGAATTTCGAGCGTGGTCTTCTCGATGGCTCGCGCGTGCTTGAGCGCACGCCGATGTCTCGTTTTGGCGATCCCTCGGAGATCGCATCGGTAGCGCTCTTTCTGGCGTCGCCGGAATCTTCCTATGTCACCGGCCAGACGCTTTGTGTCGATGGCGGGTGGACCTCGTGGGGCGGTTGGCCCGTTGCCTCCAAAGGAGTGTGATTGTTGAGCGCGATATCGCAACCGAACCAGGAGCCCGTTGCCTCGGAACTCGCCGCCATCAAGCCGTCCGGCGTGCGGTGGCAGATTCTCGGTCTCATGCTGATGCTCAGCATGGTGACATATCTCGACCGCATTAACATCTCCATCGCAGCACGCGACATCACGCTTGAATATCACCTGACCGATGTTCAGATGGGTAAGGTTTTCAGCGCCTTCATTCTTGCCTACGGACTGTTTCAACTGCCCGGCGGATGGCTCGGAGATCGCTTCGGTTCGCGCCGGGTTCTCACCCTTGCCATTCTCTGGTGGTCGGTGTTCACGGCGCTAACCGCATTCGCAGTCGAGATGTTCGGCCCCATCGGTCTATCGGCGGTCGTCTCGCTCTGTCTTATGCGCTTCTGTCTTGGCGCGGGCGAGGCGGCTGCGTGGCCCAGTTTTAATCGAACCATTGCCAACTGGATGGCAGTAAAGGAGCGCGCATTTGCCACCAGTGTTCCGCTCGCCGGTGGAGGCGTTGGCGCTGCCATCACGCCTCCGTTCATCGCGTGGCTGATGCTCAACTATGGCTGGCGCGCGTCCTTCGTAATTTCAGGCGTCCTTGGAATAATTGCTGGCCTCATCTGGTACAAGATTGCACGCGACAAGCCCGAACAACATCGCGGAGTCAACGCCGGAGAACTCGCCATTATTCACGCTGCCGGCTCGGAAACTCTTGCCCCGGAGCTAGTCAGTCATGCGGAACCCGAGAGTATTACTCGCACCCCATGGCGCAAGATCTTCAGCGAGCCGAACATCTGGATGTTGTTCTGTTCTGCCATGACGTGCGGGTACATGGTCTACATCTACATGACCTGGTTCTTCACCTACCTCGTGGAGCAACGTCACCTGACGATCATGGCAGGTTCGTTTTACGCGATCGGTCCCTTCATCGCGATCGCGATCATGACGCCCGTGGGAGGCATCGCTTCGGATATGGTCGCCACGCGCTTTGGCCTGCGTCGTGGGCGCCGTGTTGTTTCGATGGGCGGAATGCTGCTTGCAGGTGTGGCGCTGATTATCGGCGCGCGCGTTGCGAACATGGGGATTGCAATAGTTTGGCTGTCAATCGGTGCGGGAGCGATTTACTTCGCCCTGGCCTCGCATTGGGCAACCACCATTGACATATCCCGCGAACACGCCGGGACGGTCAGCGGCATGATGAATTGGGGAGGGAATGTCGGAGGAATCGTTTCTCCCATACTCACTCCGATTCTCGCAAATAAGTTCGGATGGGTCCCCGCTCTGGAAATTGCTGCTGTCATCATCATGATTGGCGGCATGCTGTGGTGGTTTGTCGACCCTGAAAAGAAATTGACATATTCATAGATATCAATATGAAAGCGTATTCAATTGCAGCTATTCCGGGAGATGGAATCGGTCCCGAGGTAATCGCCGAAGGCGTCAAGGTTCTGAACGCGGCTGCGCGCCTGCACGATTTCACGATCGAGTGGAAACAATATCCCTTCGGTGCCGATCACTACCTTGCGACCGGCGAGGTATTGACCGAGCAGAACTTAGCGGAACTTGCCAGGCATGACGCCATTTATTTCGGCGCGTGCGGTGACGAACGCGTTGCGCCCGGCATTCTCGAGAAGGGTTTGGTGATTGCCATCCGCATGTACTGCGATCAGTACATCAACGTCCGGCCAATCCGCCTGCTTCCCGGCATTAGAAGCCCTCTTCGCGATAAGTCCGCCAAGGACATTGAGTTTGTAGTGATTCGCGAAAACACCGAAGACTTCTATGTCGCCGCCGGAAGCAGAGTGTCGGCAAAACGTCAGCACGACTCCCTGCGCGTGACGCGGAAACTCTACACCGTCGACTTCGCCATCGATGTCCAGCATACGTCGGAGTCAATGGCGTATCAGATTGGACTTGTCACGGCGGAAGGCATACGCCGCGCTGTCAGTTACGCGTTTAAGCTGGCGCAACGCCGCCGCCGGCACGTCACTCTCATCGACAAGGCAAACGTTCTTACCGATATGTATTCCCTCTGGCGCGAAGTCTCGCGCGAGGTCGCTGCCGGTTTTCCCGATGTGTCCACCGAATACATGCTGGTCGATGCCGCCGCGATGTGGTTTGTGCGCAGCCCTGAAATGTTTGACGTGGTTGCTGCTCCGAATATGTTCGGCGACATTCTTACGGACCTCGGCGCGGCGATTCAGGGTGGACTTGGAACTTCTGCCGGAGCAAACGTCAATCCCGAGGGAGTGTCGATGTTTGAACCAATTCATGGCAGCGCTCCGCCTTTGAAAGGTTTGCAGAAGGCGAATCCCATCGCAACTATCTGGGCTGGAGCGATGATGCTGGAAACAATCGGACAACCGGAAGCTGCAGCTGGCGTGATGCGCGCCATCGAGCGGAATCTCGAGCGTGGTCGCGTTCGCACCGGCGACCTTGGTGGTACCGCCACGACCTCACAGGTCGGAGACGACATCGTGGAGTGCATGCAACCGAATTAGTCGAGGAGACGGTAAATGGCAATCGAAACGCAGCAACATTATTATGGCGGAACATGGCATCCATCGGCGGCAGAGCAATTCACTGATGTCGTTAATCCAGCCACACAGGAGCTCCTGACGCAAGTGCCGGATACCTCTGCCGGCGAAGCGGATAGAGTCATTCAAAGCGCGCGCGCGGCGTTCCCCGAGTGGCGCCGAGTCCCCGTTGGAACGCGCATCCAATATCTCTTCAAACTAAAGAACCTGCTTGAAGAACACTTCGAGCGCATTTCCGAGATCACCACTCTGGAGAACGGTAAGACCCGTAACGAATCGCGGGGTGAGTTGCGCCGGGCCATCGAAAACGTAGAGGTTGCCTGCGGTGCTCCCATGCTGATGCAGGGCTACAATCTTGAGGATATTTCTCCCGGTATCGATGAGATCATGATTCGCCAGCCGCTCGGAGTTGTCGCTGCCATCACGCCGTTTAATTTCCCGGCGATGATTCCGTTCTGGTTCCTTCCGTATGCTATTGCGTGTGGCAATACATTCATCCTCAAGCCGTCCGAGAGGGTTCCGCTCACGGCGCGGTACATCTTCGAGCTGATTCACCAACTCGACCTGCCCCCTGGAGTGCTGAATCTCCTGCATGGCGGAAAGGCCGCTGTGAATGCCTTGCTTTCGTCTCCGGACGTTCGCGCGGTCAGCTTTGTCGGTTCCACTCCGGTGGCACGCTACATTTATGCGCAGGCCGCTTCCTACGGGAAGCGCGTACAGTGCCAGGGTGGAGCGAAGAATCACGTTCTCATTCTTCCCGATGCCGACATGGAGATGTCCGCCCGAATCGTCAGCGACAGCGCCTTCGGTTGCGCGGGACAGCGGTGTCTCGCCGTTTCGGTTGCGGTCACCGTCGGAGAAGCGCGCACGGAATTCGCCACGAAGATAAGGGACGCCGCTGCGTCCATCAAAGTCGGAAACGGCCTCGATGACTCGGTTCAGATGGGCCCCGTCATCTCGCGCGAAAGTCGTGTCCGTGTCGAAGATCTTATCCATAAAGGTGTTCGGGAAGGCGCCAGGCTTATCGCTGAATCGCCGAGTGTGAAGGAACTCGGCGGCGGAAATTTCGTTGTCCCCACGATTCTCGATGGAGTCGCGCCGGACAGTGCCTTGTCGTCAACGGAGATTTTCGGCCCCGTGCTCAGCACCGTGCATGTTGACTCCGTCGAAGATGGCATCAAGTTGATTGCTTCCAGTGCCTATGGAAACGCCGCTTCCATCTTTACTAACAGCGGCCGTGCGGCGCGGCAGTTCAAGTATGAAGTGCCAACCGGAAACGTAGGCGTCAACGTCGGAGTGGCTGCACCGCTGGCGTACTTTCCCTTCAGTGGCTGGAAAGACAGCTTCTTCGGAACCTTGCACGGTCAAGGGTGGGACGGCGTAGCGTTTTATACCGAAGAAAAGGTTGTCATTGAGCGTTGGCCCACAAGCTGGTCGAGAAAGTTTTGAGGTAACAATGATGAGTGAAAACAATTCCAAGACTCAAGCCACGGACAACAGCGAAACCGTCAGGAAGTATCGGGAATACGTCATCACCAGTTTCGTGAAGTCCGTCCAGCCGGTTGTCGCCGAGCGCGCCAGCGGTGCGGTCCTTACCGACGAGACCGGGAAAGAGTATATCGACTGCTTTGCGGGCATCTCTGTCGTCAATGCGGGCCACTGCAATCCTGAAGTTGTTGCCGCCGCGAAGGAGCAGTTGGATCGCTTGATTCACTGCTGCTCATACGTCTACTACAGCAAGCCGACGGCCGATCTGGCCGAGTTGATGGCGCAAATCACTCCCGGCAAGTTGCGGAAGACATTTTTCTGCAACAGCGGCGCCGAGGGCATCGAAGGTGCGCTGAAGATCGCCAAGCTTCATACGGGGAAGCATGAGATCCTGGCATTGCAGACGAGCTTCCACGGGCGCACGTTCGGCACGCTGAGTGTGACGGGAAATGCGGGCCGCAAGCGTCGTGGAGGGCCTTACGCACCGGGTGTCACTTTTCTCCAATCCCCTGGTCTGGGCCGAGCCCGCTTTCATTCCGATGGCGATTTCATTTCAGCTGCGGAAGAGGAACTTGAGAACGCAATTCGCTATTCAACCTCCGGTGACGTCGCTGCGTTCATTGCAGAACCTGTCCTTGGCGAAGGCGGAATCATCGTCCCGCCAAGGGACTACTTCCGTCGCCTGAAGAAAATCCTCGACCGACACGGCATTCTCTTCATCGCCGACGAGGTGCAGAGCGGATTTGCGCGAACGGGAAAAATGTTTGCCATCGAGCACTTCGGTGTTGAGCCCGACATCCTCGTCACCGCCAAGGGTATCGCCGATGGATTTCCTCTCGGTGCGTTCACCGTCACGAAAGAAATCGCTGGAGCCTTCCAACCCGGTGACCACCTATCCACCTTCGGCGGGAATCCCGTCTCCTGTGCTGCCGGCATTGCCAGCATTCAGTTTCTTCTGCGCGAAAAAATCGCAGAGCACTCGGCGCAACTCGGCAAAGAAATGTTGGCTCATTTCCGCGCCATCAAGAGCCGTGCGATCTGCGAAGTTCGCGGTCTAGGCTTGATGATCGGCATCGAGCTTGTGTCCGAAGGCGATGGCGCCCCGAGCGCCGCCAAGGCGGACGAGGTTCGCAGCAAGTGTCGCGAGCAGGGTGTATTGGTTGGAGTGGGGGGAGTGAATGGAAACGTAATTCGCTTCCAGCCGCCATTAATCATCACTCGCGAGCAAGCGATGAAGGCGGCCGATGTCATCGAAAGATGCCTGAGTTAGGTCCTGTTCACGCTTCGACGCTGAAATTGCGGCGCTAAGATTTATCGGTGCGTGGTCGTGGACGGCCCCAGCCCTCCGCCGGGGAATTGACAGTCGCGTTTCTATATTTGAGGTCGTGCGGATCTAGTGCGCTTTATGAGGAATATTTCAGAGAGGATCACATCTACTTGAAAACATTGGTCGGGGCGATAGGATTTGAACCTACGACCCCCTGCGCCCAAGGCAGGTGCGCTACCAGGCTGCGCTACGCCCCGACTCCGTGGAAACTGAAGCTTTTGCACGACTGTTCCCGTGCCTTTAATGGTAGCACACAAGATTGGCATTCAATCCGTTTCGCGGACTGGGAATCCCGTGTGCGCATTTCCTCAGCGTAGCGGTTTTCCTTCGTCATTACGGCATATAATAAAGATTCACTTTGCCATGCCCGCGGATCTGCTTCCTCCACAGTACGCACTGGTTGCGTACATTCGTAGTCCTTTGGGAGACTTCGTCGAAAATCTTCGCGGAGAGCTCCATCCCAAGCACGCACATCTTCCAGCGCATCTCTCCGTTCTTCCTCCCCGTCCCCTGCGCGGAACCGAAGCCCAGGCCATCAAGGCTCTCTCCGAGGTGTGCTCGTTCATAGCGCCCTTTGAAGTCGAGATGGGCGACATTGAAACTTTTCTTCCCACTACTCCCACCGTCTTTATCCGCGTCTCCCGCGCCGCTTACCGTTTGCTTGAGCTTCACAACCTGCTCAATTGCAATGGCCTGACCTATGAGGAGCCGTTGCCTTACATGCCACATCTCACCATCGCCAAGGTGGTCGATGTCGAGCGGGCACACGAGGTATATGCCATCTCGCGCGACCGCTGGGCTGAGTACCGTGGCACCCGCGCCGTTTGTGTACAGCAACTTACCTTCGTCCGCGGACGCGATCACAGCTGGACCGACATTGCCTGCATGTCACTCTCCGGACGCTGATTTTTCTTGCCCTCCACGCTTGCAAAGGTACATGTCCTTCTTTTGCATTGCGGATGAACTAGCAAAAAACGTAAAGATTGAAGTGCGAAGCGCAACGGCGCTCGCCGGTTGCACCCTCCCCTGCGCAACGCCAACTTCGTGAGCGCCGTTTCGTATTCGCCAAGGAGACTTCCATGCAGATCGCGGTGACTGGTTCAGGGTATCTCGCTACTGTGATCTCGGCCTGCCTGGCGGATCTCGGTAACTCCGTTGTTTGCCGCGACGGCGATAGCGAACGTATTCTCGAACTCGCCCAGGGCAGCCTGAAGTTCTACGAAAAAAACCTCGACGAAATCATTCGTCGCAACGTGCGTGCCGGACGTCTTCACTATGCTTCCGACTCTGATCCGCACGATGTTTCCGCGCAGGTCGTTTTCTTTGCCGACGACGCCAATACTTATCTTGTCGAGTATGCGCTCCGCGTCGCTGCCAATGTCCCTTCCGATGCCATCTTTGTCATTTGCACGCCCGTTCCTGTCGGAACTGCGGCGCGGCTTGAGCGCCATCTGCGCGAGGCCGGATTCCAGCAGGCCATCGTGTCGCATCCGCTCTCGCTCACCGATGGCTGTGCCGTCGAGGATTTCAATTGGCCGGACCGGCTACTTCTTGGCACACACTCGCCCGAGGCCGTTACCGCGCTCAAGATGATCTACCGTCCACTCGTCATGCGCGGCATCCCGGTCATCGTCACCAACTTCGAAACCGCCGAGCTTGTGCGCGAAGCGGCTACCGCGTTCGTCGCTACCAAGATTTCGTTCATCAACGAGCTTGCGTCTCTCTGCGAGCACGTCAATGCCGATGCCGTCGATCTCGCGCTGGCTCTCGGACTCGACAAGCGAATCGCGCCGCGCTGCCTCCAGCCCGGAGTGGGACTTGGCGGGACCTTCGTCGAAGCCGACATGGATTCGCTCGCGTCACTTGCTTCCGGAAAGGGAGTCGGACTCAAGATCCTGAGCGCCGCGCGCGACGTCCATCGCTCGCAGACCAACCGGCTCGTGCAGAAGATTACCTCCGCGCTCGATTCCTTGCGCGAAAAGCGTCTCGGCTTTCTCGGACTCGCCTTCAAGCCGCATACCAGTTCCGTGGCCGGATCGTCGTCCGTCGCGCTTGCCCGCGAACTAGCCACCCGTGGCGCGTTCGTCCACGCCTATGATCCTGTGGCCATGCAGGCCGCCGAGCGCGAACTCAGCGACAATGTACTTTTCTGCGAGTCGGCCTATGCCGCTGCCGAGAATTCCGATGCGCTAGTCGTCGGCACCGGATGGCCCGAGTTCCGCGCCCTTGACTTCACTCGCCTCAAGCGCATGGTCCGTCGCCCGCTTGTCATCGACACCAAGAACCTGCTCGACGCCGAACGCCTGCGCGGCATGGGCTTCCAGTACCTCGGCGTCGGAAGAAATTGATTTTGCTGTTTGGGCCTGTCCTGGAGATCACTGTGAAGTTCTGTCGCACGTTTTGGGATCCTCGGCCACTCCTCTCTGGCCGGGGATTTTCTTACCCTTCGGTTCGAGCCTCTTCCGCCGCCATTTTCCACCCTGCGGTCCGGCTCCGCGCCTTTCCTTTGCTATAATCATAGGGTCACGGTGGGTGTAGTTCAGTGGTAGAACTCCGGACTGTGGCTCCGGCTGTCGTGGGTTCGAATCCCACCACCCACCCCAACCTTCCCGTATCGTCCCCTCTTCCGATGGCCGCCTTTGCTTGTGTAGTTGTTCTTGCCCGTCGCTAATCGCCAAGAGCTAACAGCTAACCGCTGCCTCCCTCACATCCACGTCTTCGCCTTGTACTGTCTATACTCGTCGCCAAACTTCTCCTCCAACACGTGTCCCTCGGCCCGTGCGCGCATCACCTGCATTGGTAGGAGGATGAGCAGTCCCAGCAGATACCGCGGCTTGTCGAAATACAGCGCCAGTCCCGACAGACCAATCGCCGAAAACACGTATACCGGATTGCGTATGTGGGCGTAGATTCCATTCGTCACCAACCGCCGTGCCTGCGGAGTTACCGAGAACGAATTTCCCAACTGGTACCGCGCCAGGGTCAGCATTGCGATCCCCACAATCGCCAGCGCCATTCCCGCGAGTTCCATCGCTCCCATGTGAGCCGGCCGGTATTGCAGCAATATGTACACAATCACCACCGGCGGAATGACGATGAAAGCCATCGCATAAAGATTGATTCCACCCGGTTCCCGCGCTTCCGCCGCCGCGCCACACTGAGGGCAAACGCCGTCCGCCGTCGTAATCTCTTTGCCACAAGCCTTACAGTCCATACCCCTCCCCACACATCTCCGGTTGATTGCCAACGAAGGATGCCAGATATCTTGCACTAAGCATTACGGCCTGTCGATCTTTCTGTGTTGTTGCGGATGTTTTCGACGCGTGGCTGAATGCTGAGTGCTACTGCGGAAAGCCGCATTGGGATGCGGGAACGCCCGCATCTCTACGGGCGTTGATTCTTACTTTTGAAGTTGGTTGGGTAATTGTTGTCCTGGGCCGTCTTGCGGCTCAGAACTCATCCATTTCGTCTTTGCTGAGTAGCTCAGCAACTTAGCGGCTCAGTAGCTTTTTCCCACGGACGAACCGTCCGTTATCGCAGTCCTCAACCACCGCCCGTGCCGCACGAAGAGCTGGGCGCTCCGCATGCTGCCACGCCCGACCCTCCGGTCGAGCGCGCCGCAAAGCTCGAATACTGTTGTTCCAGTTCCTTGCTCTTGCACGCCGGACACTCCGCCTTCTGCGATCCGTACACGATCGCCTCGAACTTTTTCCCGCATTCTTTGCAGACGTACTCAAAGATTGGCATTCGACATTACTCCGCGTTTCCGGCAAAATTTCCCGTGGCCTCAAGCGCGCCACCGGCTCCGCTTAAATAAATTCCGTCGCTGGCGGAACCGTTACAATCTTTATTATAAAGGTAAGTGATCGACACGCCAGCCATCCATGATCCGTTCGTCCCGCGCCGTTTTTTGCGCGGAGGCCACATGCAGACGCTCGCGGGGAATTTTCTCCCCCGGGAAGACCATTTACCGGCGCCCGAAGAGCGACTCTTCCATGTCGAACCCGGCGTGCAGGTCCTCTGCCACTGCCACTTTCAGCCCGAACCCGCCCGCCGCCAGGCCCTCACGCTGCTCATCGTCCATGGCCTCGAAGGTTCCAGCAGCTCGCAGTACGTGATTGGCACCGGCAACAAGGCATGGGCGCTTGGCTGGAACGTCGTGCGCATGAATGTCCGCAACTGTGGCGGCACCGAGAATCTCACGCATACGCTTTACCACTCGGGACTCTCCGGTGACATCCGCTCCGTCGTCGGCTCGCTCCTCTTCGAGGACCGCTTGGAGAAGATTGTCATTGCCGGTTTTTCCATGGGTGGCAACCAGGTTCTCAAGTGCGCCGGCGAGTGGGGAACTGACGCGCCCGCCGAAGTCCTCGCCGCCATCGGCGTCTCGCCCGCCTGCGATCTCTCCATCTCCGCCGACAAGCTTCATTCACCCGTCAACCGCCTCTACGAGTGGTGGTTTCTCGTCGGACTCTGGGCGCGCCTGAAGCGCAAGGCGCAGCTTTTTCCCGGACGCTACGATCTCGACCTGCTCAAGAAGGCCCGCAGCATTCGCGACTTCGACGAGCACATCACGGCACGATACATGGGGTTTGCCGGTGCCGAGGATTACTACACGCGTGCCAGTTCCTCGCGCGTCGCCGATCGCATTGCCATCCCCACGCTCATCATCCACTCGCACGACGATCCCTTCGTCGTCATCCTTCCCGAAACCGAGGCTAAGTTCGCCGCCAACCCCAACATCACTTATCTGCGCACCGAACATGGTGGCCACTGCGCCTTCCTCGCTCCGCCCAATGGTTACGATGGCCGCTGGGCCGAGCGCCAGATCATCCGTTTCTGCCAGCGCGTGCTCGCCTCGTCCTCTCGTTAGGCTCGACTTCCACCGCGTCCGGTGCCATCATTTGTCGAACCCCATGGATGCCGATTACAGCGTCGAACTCACTGCCGATGATCCTGCGCTCGAACTACCCTGGTCGTCCGACGATCCTTCCGTGTGCTACATCGATCTCCGTCGCTCGCCCGAACTCATCGCGCACATCCCCGAGGCCGCACAGTACCCCGAGCTTGCCGATTTCCTTTCGGCCGTAAACTCCGCTGCCTCCGTGCTTGAGACCGCCAAGTGCGATTGCTGGACGGAAACCGAGCTCAGCGAAGCCGAGGAAATCTACGGCGCCAATCTCAAGTTCGCGTCCTACGTCGATCTTCTCTTCGCCACCGATGACCCTGCGCTTGCCCTGCGCTTCTCGCTCGACGCTCACGAACTCCTCGCCCGCCGCCTCGTGCGCCTGCTCGGCGTCGCGCCACAGATCTCCTCCGCCGCCGAGTTCGCCATCCGCCGCTGCTACTACCACGAGCCTTCGCCCGACGGGACGTCGCCATCCGCCGGCGATTCGCAAACCGGCTACTACATCACCTTCTATCTCTTCGGCTACGGAGAGGACGAACCTTCCGCCCACCGCCGCTGGACCATCGCCCTCAACGTCGTCCAGAACGCCCTCCTCCAGGTCTCCGCCGAAATGCGTCGCCTCGAACCCGCTTTGTAGCTTGTTTTCTAGTGATAGATATAGATGTGGATGGGTGCCCCACGGCTGGGCGATAATGTGGGAACTGTGCTTTTGATTCTGTGGCGCGGGCGCCCCCGCCCGCGGCTTTTGGCTTTCGCTTTTTCCAATACCTGACACCCAGTACCTAATACCCCTCCTGATTTCCCACTCCTCTCCTCACCTGATTTCGCTACAATAGGGAAGACCCGCCGACGTGGGAGCGTAGCTCAGGTGGATAGAGCATCTGCCTTCTAAGCAGAGGGTCGCAGGTTCGAGTCCTGCCGCTCCTACCATTTTCTCGTCTTCTCCCTCACGCCTCCGCTCTCGTCTGCCGATAGTCCCCTCGTGCAACACTCACAGGAGGATTCCTTGGCACTTCTCATTTGGGATGCGAAACAGTTTGGCGTCGAAGTGGAACTCTTCGACGCACAGCACCGCCAGCTCTTCGACCTCATCAACCAGCTTCACGACGCCATGCGCTCAGGACAAGGCAAGAGCGTCATCGGGAAAGTCCTCACCGAACTCCGCCGCTACACCGTCAGTCATTTCGGTGCGGAAGAAGATGCGATGCGCAAGGCTGGCTACGCCGGACTCTCCCAGCATCAGGCCGAACACCGCAAGTTTGTCGCCCAGGTCGACGATTTCGCCCGGAAATACCAGGAAGGCAACGCGCTTCTCACCATGGACGTCATGTCATTCCTCCAGGACTGGCTGAGGAAACACATCCAGTCCACCGACCGTTCCTATTCCAGCGAACTCAAGGGAGTCCGCAACTAGCACGGACTTGCGTCATTCCCGAATGGGTATCGAGCGCGAAGACCTTTGCGCGGATGATCGCTCCACGGAGGTAGAATCGCCACAGGTTTCACGGGAGGTCCTGCTATGAAGGCTTATCTTGTTATTACTACCGAATCCGGAAAGGCTCGCGACATCGCGCATGCCATAGCCGCTCTTCCAGGAGTCAAAATGGCCGACGCATGTTGGGGAGTGGGAGATGTTTACGCCGTAGCGGAATTTCCCGCCTGGAAAGACCTCAACGAACTTGTCCTCGACAAGGTCCACCAGGTCAGCGGCGTCATCCGCACCGAGACTCACGTTGCCATAGAAGGCTGAACTCGGCGATGTTCAAGGGTGCCCATGCAAGTTTTCTTTGCCTGCATGGAGCACCCTGATGTTTCCAATTCCAAAATTCCTTTCAGTCGTCAATCAATATTCTTCGTGCCTACCGTCCGCCGCCCGCTATTCTCTCGTCCAGGTAACGATGCAGCCGCTCGCTGTATCCAATCGGCACTTCGAACGTGCGTTCGTCGCCCACAATGACCAGCACTTTGCGCGCGCTGTCCACCAGCACGTCGCAACGCACGCAAATCCGCAGGTGCGCCTCAATCTCCGCGCGCAGCTTCGCGTCCACGCTGTCGTCCAGGTAGTTGGACAGTTCTTCGATTACTTTCTTGCACGAGACCATGGATTTAATCCTTTCAGTCCGGCCAGATGGTCCCTGAATCGCGGCACAAATGCGGGTTGCAGCGATTCCTGCAGCTTTAATCTCGCCCTGTGCAATCTTGTTTTCACCGACGCCACCGTAATGCTCAGCGTCGCCGCGATCTCCTCGTAGCGCATCTGCTCTGCGTCCGCCAGTACAAACACCACGCGGTAGTGCTCCGGCAGGTTTGCCACCGCCCGTCGCACTGCCTCTCGCATCTCCTCTTTCTCCAGCGCCTCCGACGGCAACTCTCTCCAGTCGGCGTGACTCTTCGGAAAGCTATAACCGCTATCGTCCTCCCCGTCTTCGTCCAGCGACTCATAGAGTTGCTGGCGATCCTTGCGACGTTTCATCTGCGCTTCGTTCAGCGCAATTCGCATCAGCCAGCTCTTGAACAGATTGCGATCCTGCAGTTGGCCCAGGTTGCGATATGCCTTGAACATCGCTTCCTGCGCCGCTTCTTCCGCATCCGCCGCGTTTCTCAATACTGAGTACGCCAGCCCGTACACATGGCGCTCATACGGACGAATCAGTTCATGGAACGCGTTACAGTCGCCGGACAGCACCTGTCCAATCAGCGCCCGTTCATCGCGCTTGCCCGTTTGTCTGGATTCCATTCCCGCTGCGTTCGTTCCCATCTCTATTTCGTCGCTACCAACCAAGATGCCCGGCAGTGCCGGGAGTTTCACTCTGTCTCAATCGTCAATCAGCAGTCGACAAGGCGGAGCTGCCGCCGCCCCTCATGAGATATGTCACGTAAGTGCCACATGGAATTTACAAATTCTTTGGTAACTAATCCAGATTTGGGGAATCTTACTCCTTACCTGCCGAAGGGGGTGGGTATGCAATTCGGTCCTCTCAACTTCAAGTGACTTTCGGCAGTCACGTACTAACCAAGGAGACTTTCCACTATGACGAACTCGATGCGTGCGGTAATGCTCGGCGCGGCCATGACTGGTTTTCTCGCCGGAACCTCGGCTCTGGCTCAACCCATGCCAAGCGGCGCAAACCCTGCCCAGACAGGCAAGAAAGCCACCAAGTCTGCGAAGGATGAGCACTCTTGCAAGGGCCAGAACTCCTGCAAGGGCAAGGGCGGCTGCAAGTCCAGCGACAATGGCTGCAAGGGCAAGAATTCTTGCAAGGGCAAGGGCGGTTGCGCCACCAACGGCAAAGGGCTGATGGCGCACCACAAGAAGTAAGAAGAAAGAAGAAAGACTAAAGATCAACTTGGGTGCCCCACGTTCGCGCCCCGCTTTTGGGCGATAACGTGGGGTGTTCACCACTCGAAACTCGAAACCTGTAACTCGAAACTTCTACTAATGCCTGCAAATCAATTCAACGGCTTTACCGAATTCGGCGTGGGAATCGGGCTTCGTGTCCCGCACTACCAGCACATCTTGGAGAAGAAGCCGGTGGTTGACTGGTTTGAAATCATCTCTGAGAACTACATGGTCGATGGCGGCCGTCCGCTTGCCGTTCTCGACCAGATTCTCGAGCAGTATCG
>Ga0307375_10000899_pt1 | contig 34458 bp, 38 predicted proteins | sample TR1MG_FD_202531 | JGI IMG/M metagenome (GOLD analysis project Ga0307375, IMG submission 202531) | Soil microbial communities from Risofladan, Vaasa, Finland - TR-1 | ecosystem: Environmental > Terrestrial > Soil > Coastal area > Acid sulfate soil | place: Finland: Risofladan, Vaasa | collected... | reverse complement strand
CGGTGGCGGTGATCGACCATCGGCCGTTCGGCGGTACTTGCGCATTGCGCGGCTGCGACCCGAAGAAGATGCTTATCGCCGCCACCGAGGTGATCGACGGCGCGCAGCGCATGGCGAGCAAGGGCGTACTCGGCAGCGTCTCGATCGACTGGGCAGCGCTGCAAAAGCACAAGCGCAGCTTCACCGATCCGGTGCCCGGGCATCACGAACAGGCCTATGCCAAACAGGGCATCGAGGCCTTCCACGGCCGTGCGCGGTTCAGCGGCCCCAACAGTGTGGTGGTCGAGGGCAGAACGCTTGAGGCGAAGCACATCGTCATTGCTGCCGGTGCCGAGCCGGTCACGCTGCCGATCGAAGGTTTCGAGCATCTGGCGCTGAGCGACGGCTTCCTCGCGCTGGAGACGCTGCCCGAACGGCTGGTGCTGGTCGGTGGCGGCTACATCGGCTTCGAGTTCGCCCACATCGCCGCGCGCGCCGGCGTGAAAGTCACCCTTGTCAACCGCGGCGTGCAGCCACTGGCCGGCTTCGATCCGGATCTGGTCGAGCTGCTGCTCGAGCGCACCCGCAAGCTTGGCGTAGACATCAAGCTTGGCCACGAGGTCAAGGCGGTGCGCAAGACCCCCAAAGGCTTCGAAGTGATCGCCGAAGGCCCGCACGGCCGCGTGGTGATCGACACCGATCTGGCCATTCACAGCGGTGGGCGCAAGCCGGCGCTGGAAGCGCTGGACCTGGACGCTGCGGGCATCGCGCATGAAAAGGGCCGGCTCACGCTGGACACGCACTTCCACAGCACCTCCAACCCGTCGGTGTACGCCGCCGGCGATGCCGGCGGCGGTCCGCTCCCGCTGACCCCGGTGGCTGCACTGGAAGCCCACGCTGTGGTCGACAATCTCCTGCACGACAAGCATGCCACGGTCGACTACACCGGCATTCCCAGCGCCGTGTTCACCCTGCCGGTGCTGGCCCGCGTCGGCCTGCTGGAGGCCGATGCCAGGGCGCAGGGTCTGCGCTACAAGGTCAGCCACGCAGCGGTGCCGGGCTGGTACACCGCGCGCCGCGTCAATGAGCCGTGCTATGGCTACAAGGTGCTGGTGGAGGAGGGCAGCGGGCGCATCCTCGGCGCCCACCTGATCGGTCCGGATGCCGCCGAGGTGATCAACCTGTTCGGCTTCGCCATGCGCAGCGGGCTCGGTGCGGACGCGATCCGCCACGCCACCTTTGCCTACCCCACCGCGGCCTCGGATATTGAATCCATGCTGCCGTGACACAGGGTCTTCAGCGCCGGTCGCCGTCGTCCAGTGATTCGAGAATCGGACAACCGTCTTCGCTACCGGCGCACAGATTCAAGAGCAGGCGCAGCTCGTTGCGCAGCAGGCGCAGCGACTTCATGCGAGTTTCCACCTGGGCCAGTTTTTTTCCGGCTAGGTTGCGCACATCGGCTCGTGTCTGTTGCGGGCGTTCGCGCAAATGCAGCAGGTTGCCGATCTCGGTCAGCGAAAAATTCATCGCCTGCGCGCGCTGAATGAACCGCAGACGTGCCAGATCGGCATCGCCGTAACGACGACGCCCGCCGCTGTCACGCAGCGCCCGCGGCAGCAGGCCGATCTTCTCGTAATAGCGCAGCGTATCCGTCGACATGTCGACGCGCGTGGCCAGTTCACCGATGCTCCAACTGCTCATGACACGCACTTGCGGCGCAGCTTGACCACCGCCGCATTGCCCTGTCCGAACAGGCGGCCGTCAATGACTACCGCCGGTGGCCGGGTGATGCCGAGGCGGGCGGCGTGCTCGAGATGCTCCAGCACGTCCTTCACTTCGGTATCGGCGTCGAACTGGCGACACAGGTCGATCAGCTCGGCGGATACACGCCGGCACGCCGGGCAATACACCGATTGGTAGACCACAATGTGCATCTGCAAGGATTCCGGCATGACTTGGAGTTTATGCCAAGTGGTAAGGGCATGTGTCACGAGCGGGGTGGCCGTGCTGCCGCCCCGCCTCAAGTTCGCAAGCGCGGCGTTCATCACTCATGGTCCTGCGGGTGCTCTCGCGCTCCCGTCGGCGCATCGGACGCAGGGTTGACAATCCGGCCATCGATGACCTGGACGACGCGATCGACTTCCTTGATCAATCGGTGATCGTGCGTGACCACCAGCACGGCCGCGTTCTGCTCGTTGGTCACTCGTCGCAGCAGGCGCATGACATTCAAGGCACGCTCCGTATCCAGGCTGGCCGTGGGCTCGTCGGCGAGGATGATCTTCGGATTGTTGGCCAGCGCGCGGGCGATCGCCACCCGCTGCTGCTCGCCGCCGGACAGCTGGTTGGGATGCAGGTCGGCGCGATCGGCGATGTCGAGATAGCCTAGCAACTCCCGTGCCCGCGCTTCGGCAGGCTGGCCGCGAACGCCGGCCAGATGCAAGGGCAGCAGGACGTTTTGTCTCACCGTCAGGAACGGGATCAGGTTGGGCGACTGGAAAATGAATCCGATCTTCTCGCGCCTCAGCCGCGCCAGATCCGGCTGCCTGCCTTCATAGATGTTTTCCCCATCGATCCGCAAGCTTCCGCCGGTGGGCGTGGTGACCAGCCCGAGGATGGTGAGCAACGTCGTCTTGCCCGAACCGCTGGGACCCATGATGGCCCACAGATCGCCCGGCCGCACGGCCAGCTCGATGCCCTTGAGGGCCTCCACGCGGGTAGGACCGCGCCCGTAGACCATCGCCAGATTTTCGGCGTGGATCGCGTAATTGGCGGTCATGGTCATCCTCCCCCCAGCACGCTACGTGGATCGACATGCATCGCCCGGCGCACGGCAAGGACACTGGCGAGGACGACGACCGCCATCATGACCACCAGCATCTGGGCGATATCGCCATAGGTGGCGACCACGCGCCGCGGAAAGTACGGCTCGATCAGCAGTTCCAGGGCGCTGCCGACCAGGGTGCCCACGATACCCATGAACAAGGCCTCCTGCAGGATCATGCGATACACGACGCCACTGGGCGCACCGAGCAGCTTGAGCATGGCGATCTCATGCAACTTGTCCAGCGTGAACGTGTAGGTGATCAGACCGATGACGATGCCCGCAATCAACACCAGGATGTCGCGGAACAGCGCCAGCTGAAACAGGATCAGGCGATTGGATCCCATCAACTGCAGGTTCACCGCCTGCGGCGCGGTGTAGACCTGCAGATGCTGCCAACGGGTGATCCGTTGCGCGACCTGCTGCGCCGATGCGCCGGGTAGCAGCTTGACCGCGATCGCATTGATGGAAAGTGTGCTTGCGGCCGTGGCTGCCGCCGTCGCCGCCAGAGGTGCGACCAGCCGCGGCTGCGTGGCGGCCAGCTCCGTGAACGGTTGCGCGATCGACGGACGTTGACTGCGCAACAGGTTGGGGTCCTGCTGAAAAATGATGTTCTGGGCGTCCACCAGCGTGGTGTAGATCACCGGGTCCGCGGTGAAGCCCACCATGTTTCGGGTCAGCCCGACCACGGTGTAGTCGAAGTTGCCCAGGCGCACGTGCTGCCCGAGATGGAAGCCGGTCTTGACGTCAGCCACGATCTCGTAATGACTGGCCTCGATGCCGCGCCCGGCGACGATCATCGGCGGCCCACCGATTTTCCCCAGCTGGTAGCCGATCACGATGAACCGCTGCAGCTTGGGCATCGCCATCCAGCCGGGCTTGACCATGGTGGCGGTGTTGAGCAGCGTGTTGATGTACATGAACTTCATCAGCCGGGTGGGATGAGGCATCACTTCCACGTGTTCCCACGCCGTCGCCAGCGGGCTCGCCTGTGCCACGCCGGGGATCGCCTCGATCGCGTGATAGACCTGCTGCGGCAGGCGGGATGTCTCCACAAAAGGTCCCAGGGTTCCCCCTTGCGGGTGGGCGCCATAGGCCTGCACCACCCACAGGTCCGCTCCCGTTTCGTTGATGATGGTGGCGGAGTCCAGGATGACACCGCGGATGATGCCGCCGATCGCCATCACCACCATGATCAGCAGCGACACGCCGAGCGTGGAACTGAAGAACTTGAAGCGGTGGTAGCTGATGTCGCGAAGTGCAAGATTCACTGCGCCATCCCCATGCCCATCGACATGCCCATCGGCATCGTGGCCTTGACCGGTTTGGGACGCACGGCTTCACCCGGCCTCAGCCCCATCGGCATCAGCACCACGCGATCGCCGGCATGGAGATCGTCACCGGCGACCGCCACCTTCGACGACCGCGGGCTGCGCGCCGTCACGGTCACGCGCACGCGACGAAGCGTGTGGTCGGCGCCCACCACCCACACGAACAGGTCATGGCCCATCGGCATCAGCGCCATCTGCGGCACCACCAGTGCATCTTTCGCTACGCCGGTGCGGATGTAGACGTTGGCCCACTGGCCCAGCTGAAACTGCTCGGCCGGGAGGCTGAAGCTCACTTCGGCCACCGCCTCCTCCGTCGCGGCATCGGCGCGGGGACGAATGCGCAGCACCTTCCCCCGCAATGGCTGGTGCTCGCGACCACGCAGGATGACCGTCGCCGCTTCGCCCTTGCGGATGCGTCCGGCGACGTCCTGGTCGACAAAGGTATCGACGTAGATCAGATGGGTGTCGGCGACCGTGAACATCGGCTGGCCAGCGACCACGGAAGCCCCCGGCACCACCCAGCGCTGGGTGACGATGCCATCCGACAGCGAGGGGATGCGGGCCAGCGACAGCTCGTATGTCGCCTTGCCGAGCTCCGCCGCGGCGACCCGCACGGCACTTTGCGCCACGGCGTTGCGCTCGCGGTATTGCTGCGCTTCCTCGACGCCGACGGAACCGGAGGCCACGAGTTGTTTTTCGCGGATCCATTCGCGCTGTCGTTCGTCGGCGCCGACGCGGGCAGCGTCCAGCCGCGCCTGGGCGACCTCGACCTGATGGCGCAGGCCGGCCTGGTCGAGCGTGGCGACGATCTGGTTCTTGCTGACGCCGTCGCCCTCGTCGACGAAAACGTGGTCGACCCGTCCGGTGATTTTCGCGGCGATGTTGGCCAGCGCATCGGCCGTCACGGTGCCGGAGCCTTCCACTTCGGCGACCACGTTGCCGCGCTGCACCGTCGCCACCGACACGCGCGGCGGCCGCAGCACGGTGAGTCGCAGCAGCACCACGATGGCGACCAGCACCAGCAGCACGATCCCGATGCGCAGGCCACGCCGGGTACCCTGGTGTGGGCTTTCGCGGGATGCGCCATCAGGGGTGGCGCTCACCGACCCGAATGCTGTGCGGATTTTTTGGACGAGGGTTTTCATGAGTGCATTCACTGGTTCGGTCCAAGGGCGCGCCGACGATCGGGCACGGCGGCTGGTGAGGGTTGGCGTGCCGGGTTGTCGCGTTGACCGGGGGCGCCGGCATTGCGCCACCATCCGCCACCCAGGGCCACGAAAAGCTGGGCGCTGTCCAGGTAACGCTGCGCCTTGGCCTGGATATAGGTCACGCGCTGCCGTTGATCACGGCGCTCGGCATCGAGCAGGGGCAGCCGGCCGGTCTTTCCCACCTCGTAACGGCGTTGCGCCAGATTCAAGGCCTCGCTGGTGGCGTCCAGGGCCTGGCGCTCGGCCCGTACCCGTTCGGCATCGTGACCGAGCGAACGCAGCAGGTCGGCGACCTGGCCAAGCCCCGCCAGTACGGTCTGCCGGTAGAGCGCCAGTTCGCCGTGGAATTGATCGATGGCCGCCTGTTTCTGCGCGGCCAGCGCACCGCCATGAAAAATCGGCGCGGTGAGACCGCCGAACAGCGTCCAGATCAGGTTGGATCCGTTGCCCAGCGAGCGGGTGGCAAGCGCCGCCGTACCGACCGAAGCGGACAAGGTGAAGTTCGGATACATCTGCGCGTCGGCGACGCCGACCGCCGCGCTGGCGGCATGCAGTTGGGCCTCGGCGGCGAGAATGTCGGGACGCCGCGCTGCCAGCGCAGAAGGCAGGCCGACCGGCAACTCAGCCGGCAGCGTGAAGTCGGCCAGGTCGAAGTCCGGTGGCGAGAATGAAGCCGGCGCCTCACCGACCAGGATGGCGAGCGCATCCTGTGCCGAGGCCATTTGTTGCCGAATCGGCGGCAGCAGGGCACGGTCATTCTCAAACTGAGTCTCGCCCGTCAACACGTCGGTCCGGGCAACCTTGCCGTCGGCGAACTCTTGCCTGGTCAGCGCTAGAGCTTTTTCGTCGGCGGCGACGGTGGCTTCGAGCGCCTCGATTTGCAGCCTGGACGCAGCGACGGTAAGCGCCTGATGGACGACATTGCCGGTGACGGCCAGTTGCGCCGCTGCCAGTTGATACGCCTGGTTCTGCGCCAACGCCCGCTGCTGTTCCACGCGCCGCCCGGTGAGGCCGAACACGTCGGGGCTGAAGCTTGCCGTGGCGCCGGCCGAGTAGAGGTTGTAGGTCGGCAGATCGTGGCTGGGTCGAATACCCAGGGCGAACGGCGGGCCCATTTGCCGCTCGGCCGAGGCGGAAGCATCGATCTGCGGGGCATAGGCCCCGCGTGCTTCGGCCACCGCCTGTTGCGCCCCCATTAGCCGGGCTTTGGCCGCCGCAATGGTCGGATTGTTGGCGATCGCTAAGCGCACCAGACGGTCCAGTCGTGGCGAGCGGAACAGTTGCCACCAGGCGGCCGGAATGGCTTGGCCGACGATGACCTGCTGGGCGGGCTCGTCAGCACCCGGCACCAGATGCGGCGCGGCCGCCACCGGTGTGTAGGCCGCTGCCTTCGGCGGACTGGGATGCACGAAATTGGGCCCGACCGTGCAGCCGCCCAATGCGGCGGCGAGGACGATGGCCGTCATGTGCAAGGGCTTGACGAGTTGTCGCTGGGGCGGATCGCTTCGAGTGCTCACTGAAAGTGCGTCCTGAAGCCGATATGGAAGATGTAACGATCGCGCAACGCATGGCCGTTCATGTCCTGCATGATCGGGAGCTGCACAGCCGCCTCCAGCACGTAGTTCATGGTGACAAGCTGCAGCCCCGGACTGACAAACCATTGGGTGCCTCCGCTATCGGCAACTTCCAGGCCGTTCAGGCGGTCGCGACCCGTGTTGACGAGGTTGGTTTCCAGCACGCCGTAGAGGAACCTGGGGACGCCAGCCCCCAATTGACGCGGCCATAGCCGGTACTGAAACGAGCCATCGAGTTGGCTCATGGCGCCGGCCCGGTAGCCATCGTGGGTACCGGTGGCCTGGTAAGTGGCGTCGGCATCGAATTCCCATGCCAGCGTCTGGTAGGTCGTGATGACCCCGGCCACACCGCCCCAGGCCCCGGTGCCGTTCTGGAACGGGCGCGGCAAGCGGCCGAAACGATCGGCGGCATGAGTGTTGCCGGTCGGTGCGACCACGCCGACGATCGGTGCCACGCGCAAGGACGTTCCCGGACCGTCGTCCTCAAAGACGGTATAGCGCGCCAACAGCTGGGTGTCGCCGAGGCCCGAGTCGGTGCGCTGCACCCGGCCCATCGGCGTGGTCGCGTTCAGCGTTTTGTCGAGATACCAGGGGGCTATGGCAAACAGCGTCAGCTTGCTCGTGACGCCATAGGCCAGCACGTTTCCAAGAACGTCCGCATGCACGTTCGCCGCGTCATCGTGGCGATACCGCTGGATGTACTGCTCGCGCAGCAGCCACTGCCCCTTGGCCACCGGCAACGCGGTATTGAAGGTGATGGGGGCCGCCGCGGCCACGGCTGGCAGCAGGCAGGCCATCAGCCCGGCCAGCCTTCGTGTCACTCGGTGGCGCGATGGGGTGATCGATTGCATGTGGGCGACTCCATCAGTTATGTCAGTTCTATCCGGATCGGCAGGTCAACTCGGCTGATCGAGTCCGCATTCGCCGGTGCCCTGAGAGTCACGGTAGTACTTGGAGTCCACTTCAAGTCAAGAGGTATTTACAAACACCTTGACTTGGAGTGGACTCCAAGTGACATCCTTGCCCATGCCTCATCACTCGATAGGCATTTGGCTGAGGAGAATTTCAATGAGCAGCAATGTAGGTAACCGCGTTTTGAACATGCTTGGCATCGCATTCGCCTCGGCGCTGCTGGGGCTTGCCACGGCTTTTGTGGCGGTCTTCCCAGCACAGGCGGCGACACCGGTTCAGGCGCGGCAGGCCTATCCCGCCGATGCCTACGTCGTGCGCGTGGATGGACTGGCCTGTCCGTTCTGCGCTTATGGCATCGAGAAGCAGTTCAGCCATCTTCCCGGCGTCACTACCACCGACGTCAACCTCGGCAGCGGGGTGGTCGTGGTCCACGTCAAGCCCGGCACGCGTTTCGATCAGGCACAAATCACCAAGACTGTGCAGCAGGCCGGCTTCACGTTGAAGGACATCGTGTCCCAACCGGCTGGAGGGCGCTGAGATGCGTCGAATCGTCAGGTGGGTCGCGATCCTCGGCGCCGGATTGGCCGGATTGCTCGTCGCCGCCGCGCTGGTCATCGGGTTCGGCTTTGTGCCCGATGCGAAACAACCGCCGTACCAACGGGTTGCCAGCTGGGGCGGCCCCGGCACGGCACCGGGGCAATTTGACGGCCCCAACGGCATCGCGATTGCCGATCATCGCGTCTACGTGGCCGATTCGCTGAACCACCGGATCCAGATCTTTGACTTGCAGGGACACTTTCTGAGCGCAATCGCGGTCGGTCCGCAGGGGCTGCTGCCGCAGGCACGCCCCATGAATCTGAATATCGCCGGCGGCCAGCTCTATGTCGGTGACTACTGGAACGACGCAGTGCAGGTGTTCACGCTCGACGGGCACCTGCTGCGCACGTTGGGCGGCCAACAGGGGGCGGCGCCGGGGCAGTTCCGCGCGCCCGGCGGCGCCAGCGCCGAACCCGACGGCACCATCCTCGTGGCCGATTTCTACAACCAGCGCGTGCAGATGCTGTCGCCGCAAGGGCGCTTCATCCGCCAGATCGGCACCACCGGGCACAAGGGCTATGTGGCCGGCGGCAGTTTCAACTATCCGATGGACGTGGCCGTCTCTCCATCGAACGGCTATTTCTACGTCGCCGATGGCTACAACGACCGTATCCAGGTGTTCGATCGGGATGGCCGCTTCCTGCGCATGTGGGGCGGCCCGTTCGGCCTGCACCTGCCGGCATCGATCAACTTTCTGGGCGGGCTTCGTGGTTGGTTCCGGACGCCGACTTCCGTGACCATCGGCCCGCGAGGTGACGTGTTCGTGGCTGACCAGGAAAACAACCGGATTCAGAAGTTCACCGCCGACGGCCGCTTCCTGACCGCCTTCGGCCAACCGCCGCAGGCACCGGGATACGGCGTCGGCGCGGTAGCCGTGGCCGCGGACGGCAGCGTCTATGTCACCGACCTGGCGGATCAGCGTGTGGAGCGGTGGCGGCAGGACCTTCCCGTACACCATTGAGCTCCTAACGGGGGGCTGTCCGAGGGCCGCGTCTGGCCGCATGCAACCAGATCGACAGAGTCAGGTTTTGATCGCCGTGCTGATAGCGATCACGGCATGTCCGCACCATTGGTGTGCTCCGGCCGCGCATTGATCGGGTAGCTGTTCACCGATCCGCGGAAAGGCTGCCAAAGCATGCGGTCGAGACGAAGCTCGCGCGGATCCCGAAACTGGTTGATGCCGATGGTCATGCCCATCTGGCCATCTTGGGGCTGGGCGCGATAGGTGCCAAAGAGGCGATCCCACCAAGGCAGATTGAAGCCGAAGTTGGAGTTGGTCTCGTGCGGATACCAAGAGTGGTGCACGCGATGCATGTCCGGGGTGACGACAAGCCAGCGCAGCATGTGGTCCAGCCGGGGTGGCAAGCCGACATTGCCGTGGTTGAACATGGAAGTGGCGTTCAGCACCACCTCGAAGATCAGCACCGCCAGCGCGGGCGCTCCCAGCGCCGCGATCACGCCCAACTTGATGACCAGCGAGAGCAGGATCTCGAGCGGATGGAAGCGTGCGCCGGTGGTCACGTCGAATTCCAGATCGGTGTGATGCATTCGGTGCAGTCGCCACAGACCCGGTACGGCGTGGAACAGCACGTGCTGCAGATAGATGGCGAGATCGAGGAAGAGCACCGACCCGATCAGCGCGAGCGAGGCCGGCGCTTGCAGCGCGTGCAACAGGCCCCAGCCATGGGTTTCGGCGAACAGCGCCACGCCGACCGCCGCGGTTGGAAAAATCAGCCGGACCAGCAGGCTGTCGAGCACCACGATGCCGAGATTGCCGGGCCAGCGCCGGAGCCGGCCGGTGCGCTGCGGTCGCCTGGGGGCCAGCGTTTCCCATACCGCCATTACGGCAAAGATGCCGACAAAGACGCCGAGCCGGATCGCGGAGGCATGCGTGAGGAGGAACTGGGACATTGTGTTGCCTTGGGATCAGAAGAAGAGCCGCACCGTGGAGATTAAGTCGGGCTTGGTCGGCCACCGAACCTGGCGGTCATGCCACCCTTGTGCCTGAGTGGTATCGCGCAACGTGGGAACCGACCCGTGGTTTCAGATTCCAGCATGGAATGCCCCAAATCATGGCACGCTCGCCATGGTCAATATGCCGCACTCGACGGGCACATGATGCTTGGCTGTCAGCAGCTATTGCTGGCTGGATCGGGTGCTACGCCAGAGGCCAGATCACGTGCGGAACTGACCTTGATCGGTGTCCCGATAACCGGCGACCTCGTTGGCGTCCTGGCTCACGCCCAGCCCCAGCGCGATCCGGTTGACGAAATTGAAATAGGCGGTGATCAGATTGATGCGCAGGACATCCTGATCGGTAAGGCCCTCTGCTCGCAGTGCCATCACCTGCGCTTCGTCCATCACTGACGGGGCGATAGTGAGCCGGCGTGCGTAGAGCAACATCGCGCGCAGACGCGGAATGGCGAGCTGATCCGGCGCATCGCGTATCGCGGTCAGTACCGCCTCATCCTTCTCGTAGCGCTGCAGCGCCTCCAGGTGATGCGCCACGCAGTAGGCGCACCCGTTGGCGGCCGAGACGGTGACCGCGATGGCCTCGCGCTCGCGCCGACTCAGCGGGCCAGGCGAAAACATCAGGTGCATGTACAGGTCAAGATGATGGCTCAGTGCGGGTGGGTCCAGGCTGTGCACGCTGAGGATGCGAGCCACCTTGCCGCGCTGCGCCTTTACGGCGTCGTAGATCTCACGCAGCGGACCCTGCGCCTCGCCATCCGGGGTTTCGCTGATCCAGCCCATCTAGGCATCCTTCCTTTCAGCGTTGCGGATGGCGCCGACGATGGGCGCGGTCGCCGTTGTGACATGCGCCAATGCCTGGCCGAGATCCGGCACGGCCGGCACGTGCATCCAGGGGTATTCCTGTGGCCGCCCGGCGCGGTTGATCCAAAGCGCGCGCCATCCGCACGATGCGGCACCGGCCGCGTCCCAGCCGTTGGACGAATGGAACGCGATGGATGACGGAGCCACCCCGAACGCCTTCGCTGCTGCGGCGTAGACCCGCACATCGGGTTTGAAGATCTCCAGTGCATGCACCGAGTAAACGGTGTCGACCAGATCATCGAGACCAGCCGCGTTGAGCGCCGCGCTCAGCATGGCTGTGGTGGCATTGGAAAACACCGCCACGCGCAGCCCGTGACGGCGATAACCGTCGAGCGCCTCGCGCACGTCCGGGTAAGCGTCCAGCTTCTGGTAAGCATCGAGCAGCGCGCGTCGAACAGCTTCGTCGCGACGACCGAACGAGGCCAGTGCATGGTCGAGCGCTTCCTCCGTGACCTGCCAGAAATCGGCGTAGCGCTGCATCAGGCTTCGTGTCCAGGTGTATTCGAGCTGCTTTTGTCTCCACAACTCCGAGATGCGTCCGGCATCCGGGCCGACGGTGTCGGCCAGGCGGGCTACGGCCGAATGCACGTCAAACAGGGTTCCATAGGCGTCGAAGACCGCGATAGTCGGAGGCGTTGTATTCACCCGTTGCGCTCCAGTGATACAGCTATGGTGGCCGGCCGGCAGGGTAGGCGCCGTCGAACGTGAAGGCATCGTTGTCGCGCAGCAGGTAGAGCGCCACACAGGCCGCCAGCATGGGCCATGCCGTGAAGAGCACCAGGTTGGCGCCTTCGTGGGGATGCAGGTACTGGTGCCAGGCGGAGAACATCGAGATCGCATGCAGAAGCAGCACGGCACCATACGTGAAGCGTCTTGCAGCGCCAATGACGAAGCCCAGCAAGAGGACTTAGCTCCAGGCCGCCGAGCACATAGAACACCCAGCTGCCCAGTCCGCCCAAGGAATAAAATTGGGCAAAGACGCCGGCGGCGTGCTCGCGACGCGGAAACTTGTCCAGCGCCCACATCAACATCACCAGGAATACCGATAGTCGCAGCAGGCACAGAGCCCACTCAGCCGCTTCGTGTTTGGCATGGGAACAGCTCGCTCGGATCACGGAACCAGTGGCGTGATGACATCACGCACCCATGAGGGCATCGAGCAAGTCGATGATGGGCGGATCATATCGGGAACCCCCACGCGCACTCCGCGCGCCCATCCGTCGCCGGGTGTGACGGATGGGCGCTGGCGCAGGGGGCGCTCGGACTAAGCCGCGCGCTTCCATGCCTCATCAGCAAACTCCTGGTTGACCGTCGTCTCCGTGAGATGATTGGCGTAGTTGCTGAGCGTCTTCATGGTGACGCCCAAAACGACTTCGAGGGCCTGCCGCGGGGTGAAGCCGGCACTGAGGAAGGCTGTCAATGGCGCACCGACCACCCAACCGCGCTCCTGCACCATGGTGCGGGTGAACGAGGCCAAGGCCTCAAGCTTCGGATCTGGGACAGGCTTGCGATCACGTAGTGCATCCACCACCGCATCGGGCGCCTTGGCCATCTTTCGCGCAATCATGGAATGGACCGCCACACAGAACTCGCAGCCATTCTCGACGCTGGCGGTGAGCATGATGACCTGGCGCTCGATCGGGTTGAAGGAGGTCTTTTCAAACTGCGCCGATAGGTCGAAATAGGCGTCCAAAGCAGCCGGCGCCTCGGCCAGATGGGCGTAAAGATTGGGAACGAAGCCGAATCGATCCTTGCCGGCCTTCAGTTTGGCACGGGCGGCTTCGGGCGCGGATTCGGCAGTGTGCAGCGGAAAATGACTCATGGTGCATGCTCCTTGGGATGAACAAGAGGACGGTTGATCATGACGATCACCTCGGTGAGGGGTGTGTTGGGCAAGGCGCCGCACAGCCATGTCTGTGGCGCGCGCATACTTGTCCAAGCGTCTTGATCTGGAGCCCGCGTGGACGATCTGAGTGAATTGATGCGCCACCTGCGCCTGCAGACGCGGGTGTTCCACCGCAGCACGCACTGCGGCCAGTGGGTGGTCGATGCCGAGTACGAGCGCAAGGCGATGTTCCATCTGGTGGCTGCCGGACGCTGCGTGCTGCGCATCGATGGCGGAACGCCGGACGTGATTCTGCAGACCGGGGACGCGGTGCTTTTCACCTCCCCGCGTGACCACCGCCTGATCGCCACGTTCGATGCGGATGATCGTGATGCCACGCTGTTGCTGTGCGGCTATTTTGAGTTCGACTCACCGCTTTCGGCCGTACTGCTGGCCTCACTGCCGGCGCAACTGCTGCTGCGACATGATCCGACGCCGATTCGTGCGGGTTCCGGTGCGCCCGCCGCGCTGCTGAAGTTGATTATCGCCGAGGCGGCGACGGGCGAGCCGGGCGCAGCGGCGCTGATGGACAAGCTCGCCGATGCGCTATTCATGTATGCCCTGCGGCAATGCCTGGGCGACGGCAGCGTGCAGCAGGGGCTACTCGCTGCGCTATCGGACCCCCACCTGGGGCCGGCGCTGCAGGCGATGCATCACCAGCCGCAGCACGCATGGTCAGTGGCTTCGCTCGCCGCGCACGGCCATCTATCGCGTGCCGCCTTTGCGCGGCGCTTTGCCCTATCGGTGGGTATCACGCCGAAGGACTATCTGACCCGCCTGCGCATGCAGCTGGCGAAATCGGCACTGGCCGAGCGCGGGATCAGCGTGACCGAAGCGGCGATGATGGCCGGCTATGCGACCGAGGCAGCGTTCAGCCGTGCCTTCAAGCGCATCCACGGTAGTTCGCCAGGTGCGTCGCGAACGCTCTGAAGCGTCGTTGAATCCTTTGGCCTGGTTGCCTGCTCTATACGGGTGAGGACGTTGCACAGCAGCAGGAAATTCGTGGCTATCCCCCCGCGCTCCCGGGCCATGAATTTCACGCCTGCCAGACCTGCTGTGCGCGCCCTCACCTCAGGCACGGACGCTTCGCTGGATCTTTTACCCAAGCTGCGCCGAATCCTGATCGAACGAGGGATCTGGGCGTCTTGAGCGTGCCCTGTCTACCTGCGTCAGACCGAGGTCATCCTGATGAAATTTCATGCGCTTGCCACCCACACCCATCGCACCACTGCCGTTCTGCCGCGGCACCACGAGCATGAGGCTGCAACGCTGACGGATGCCGATCCGGCGGTCACCGTCATGGTGGATTTTGCCAATGCTTGCCCGTTGACGGTCGAACCGGGGCGTTCGATTGATGCCGCTCTTCAGGACATGATCGGCGGCGGCGTGCGGACCTTGCTGGTGATGACGAGAGGGCACGTGACGGGTCTGATCACAGCCTACGATATCCAGGGACAGAAACCGCTGCAGTTCCTGCATGGCTCCGATTGCATCCATCCGAACTGCCGCCATCAGGATATCGAAGTGGCGGACATCATGACCCCGGTGGAGGTCCTGCCGACCCTGCAGTTTGCGGATGTCCTGAAAGCGCGGATAGGCGACCTCCTGGAAACCTTTCGTGAGACCCGACAGACCCATCTCCTGGTCACGGATCGGCAGGATGATCAGCACACGGTGGTTCGCGGATTGATTTCGCGCACCAGGATCGAGCAGCGGCTTGGCATCTCGCCCATCCTCGCGTCTGCTGCGCGGACCGAGCAGGAGTTGTCGACCTTTCCCCGGCTTGCGGCGCAGGGATGACAGTGCATGCCACACCCAGCATCTACCAGCGTCACGTCGTTGGCATGGCGTGCGTTGATTCGCCATCGCCTCCTTCTCGCGTTTCTGATGCTCGGCATGTCCGGCGGCGTGGCAAAGGCTGTCAACATCGACCTCACCGCGGGAGCCAGCGTCACCAGCGGTGAGCGATCCACTTCTGTCGTCGCCATGGACGTGCTGGGTACCACACGTCAATGGAAGGATATCGCCGTGCGGCCCGATGTCGGCCTGTCCTACGTATCGGCACGCCAGCATCAGGGTGCCGATTTCGACCGGGGTGTCTGGGTGGCCGCGGCGGGCCTCCGCTTGCCGGAGCTCTGGCATCACGTGTTCCTCAGTTTTCAGGTGGGCGCGGCGACACCGCGCACGCCCGCCTTGAGCAGCACCCAGCAGTTTGTGAGTTCGCTGGGTTGGTCCCACCACGGCTTCGTCATTCTGATACGGCACATCTCCAACGGCAGCACACGGAAACCCAATCTTGGCGAGACCATGCTGCTGGCTGGCGTAGATCGGAAGATGCCATGACGAAACGCATGCACTGCCGCCCATGCCGAGACGGTGAGGATCTTCGGCAGCGACCACGTCGTCGTGAATCCTTTGGGCTGGCCATCGACTCTATGAAGCAGGTTTCCATGACGGCTGACCGCCGATGACCATCCTTCGGATCACGCATGTGCCCACCGGCATGCTGCTGGCGGTAGGACCTACCGATCGGGGTATTACCTGGTTTGAGGGCAACTATTACGTCCGCCGGAAGTACTTGTGCACGGAGCGGTGGAGGGTCAACAGCGTGCCCGGACTATACGTGTACGCGTTTCTCTACGCAGGTTTTGACCTTTGGTGGGCTGGCAGGGCTCAAGCCAGGCGCATGGGCAAGAAGCGCTGGCAGTCTGGGCTGGGGTTCCCTTTTCTGGCGTTCCGGGTGGCGGTGCCCGGCAACGATCCGCAAATTCGCATCGAGCCGATATCACCATCAGCACCCGTGCGGGGAAAACCGTGAAGTGGTTACTGCGAGCGACCCACCGATGAGCGCGCGCCGCGTGGCGTTTGCCGGATTCGACGGCAGCCGACTGGCGGCGCGGCTCGATATGCCGGCGACTCCCCCGTGTGCGTTTGCGTTGTTTGCCCACTGCTTCACCTGCGGCAAGAATGGACTCACTGCCTCCCGCATCAGCGCCGCATTAAACGCACAGGGCATCGCGGTGCTGCGTTTCGACTTCACCGGGCTTGGGATGAGTGAGGGCCAATTCGCCGACACCAACTTCAGCTCGAACGTAGCGGCTCTCCGCTGCGCCACCGATTTCCTGCGCTGCGACTACCAGGCGCCTTCATTGCTGATCGGTCACAGCCTGGGAGGGACCGCCGTGCTGGCCGCTGCTCATGCGATCGACGAGGTGCGCGCCGTGGTCGCCCTCGGCGCGCCGTCCGAGCCGGCCCACCTGGCCCGGCAGCTCCGCCATGCGGTCGAGCAGTTGGATACCGAGCGAGAGGTCGCTGTGTCCTTGGCCGGGCGACCCTTTCGTATCCAGCGCCAATGGGATCTCAAGGAACGCAACCTGCATGAGCGGATCGCCACGCTGGGGCGTGCCCTACTGGTGATGCATGCGCCTCACGACGACGTGGTGGACATCGACCACGCGCGACGCATCTTCGAGGCAGCCAAACACCCCAAGAGTTTCGTCGCCCTGGATGGCGCCGACCATCTTCTGTCAGGACCCAAGGATGCCGCCTATGCAGTTAAAGTGATTGCCGCCTGGGTGGATCGTTATCTGCCCGAGGAGGCACCCTCATCGTCCGTCGCGGACGGCCAGGTGCGCGTCGTCGAGAGCGGCACGGGACGCTTCACCCAACATGTGCAGGTGGGGCGCCATGTGCTGATGTCGGACGAGCCGGGTCGTGCCGGTGGCGATGATGCCGGACCGGCCCCCTACGATTATTTGCTGGCGGCACTGGGCGCCTGTACCTCCATCACGTTGCGCATGGTTGCCGAACGCAAGGGCTGGCAGATCGAGCCATTCGAGGTCACGATGGAGCGGCGCTTCATCCAAGCGGAAGACTGCAGCGACTGTGATTCCAGCACGGGCCAAGTGCTGGAGATCGATCGGCATATTCGATGGCGTGGTTCGATCGATCCCGCGGTCGGGCAGCGCTTGCTGGAGGTCGCCGATCGCTGTCCGGTGCATCGGGCGTTACTCGGTGAGATCAAGGTCCGCACGTATGCCGACGGCGGATTATGGACGCCGAATGACGCGAGCCCGGGCTTGCCACCCGTTTTCTGAATACCGCCATCATCGAGGAGAAGTGTCATGCGTGCTGTGTGGAAAAACACCGTAATTGCAGAAAGTGCCCATACGGTCGTGGTCGAGGGCAACCACTACTTCCCGCGCGAATCGCTCAAGCGGGAAAACTTCCGCGAAAGCGACCATCATTCGGTATGCCCCTGGAAAGGCAGGGCCAGCTATCTGGATGTCATCGTCGAGGATGACATCAACTCCGAAGCGGCCTGGTACTACCCGGATCCGAAACCGGCGGCCGCTGAGATTCGCGGTCACGTCGCGTTCTGGCGAGGTGTCAAGGTACAGCCCTGAAAAGGGAATATGCGCAAGAGGGCATCATGGCGAATACAGGGGAAGGGCTTGCCACTAGGACGGCGATGCGCTGCCCGCTGCGCACCTTGTCCAGGCTTTTGTTGCTTGGCATGCTCCTGGCTGCCGGACTTACCGGTTGTGCGACGCGTACGTGGAATACCCGGATCAAGCCAGTTGGAGTGGAGGATCGCTACGAGTTCAAGACGCGGTTTCCGCACGTCCCTCGCGATACCTTCGTCGTACTCGCTTTTTCCGGCGGCGGCACCCGCGCGGCCGCCTTTAGCTACGGCGTGCTGGAAAAACTGCGTGACACCGAAGTCTGGGCGGGAGGGCAACAGACGCCCCTGCTGAGTCTGGTGGATGTGATCACGTCGGTTTCCGGCGGCAGCTACACAGCGGCTTACTACGGGCTGTTTGGTGACCGCATCTTCCGCGACTTCCGATCCCGGTTTCTGTACCGCAACTGGCAAGGCGCGCTGCTGGGCTTGCTGGCACGCCCCGATCATGTGATATCGATCGCCAGTGCGCACTACAACCGCAGCGATCTGGTGGCCGCTTATCTGAATCGCACGCTGTTCGCCGGCAAGACCTTTGCCGACATGTCGCCGGCGGGCCTGCCGATGATCATCCTTAACGCGAGTGATCTGAACAACGCCACGACCTTTTCCTTCATCCAGCAGCAGTTCGACTTCCTTTGCTCGGATCTGTCGACCTATCCGGTGGCCAACGCCGTGATGGCGTCGTCCGCCGTGCCCGGGCCGTTCGCGCCCATGGCCTTGCGCAATTACCCGGACTGCCCGCAACGCCACCAGCCGTGGGTGGCCCAGTCGCTGGCGCATGACGACTTGCTGGACCGCCGTTATGCGGTGGCCCGCGCGCTCTCGCGCTACGACGATCCGCAGCAGATGCCGATCCTGCGTCTGGTCGATGGCGGCGTGACCGACAACCTCGGCGTGCGCGGTTCGATGATGAGTCCCGTCGCGCAATATGGCGACGTGCCGGACATGGCGGGTGCGTTCACGCCAGAACAGCTGCGTCGCGTGCGACACGTTCTGGTCATCGTCGCCAACGCGCAGGTCTATGCACCCTATGCATGGTCGCTGGAAGGCCGCGCGCCAGGTCTGACCGATACCTTGCGCGCCTCGTTCGATGCATCGCTGGGCATTCTCAACACCGAGACGGTATCCCTTGCCAAGAATGGCTTCTTGATGTGGGCTCAGCACGTCAATGCCATGCGACCGCCCGGCGAGCCCAGGGTCAAGGTCGATTTCGCGGTGCTGACGTTCAACCAGATCACCGATCCCGCCGAGCGGCAGCGCTTCAATGCGATGCCGACCACTTTTCACCTGCACCCCAGCCAGGTCGATGCGCTGCGCGCTTTGGCCGGGCAGTTGCTCTCGCAATCACCGGAGTTCCAGTCGTTCCTGCGAGAGATGCAGCGCGATGAGCATTGACGATTGCCCCAGGCGAGTAGCCCTGCGTTTCTTGCGCTCCGCCTCAGCGCCGCGTTGGCCACCGAACGCAGACCGTCTGCCATAACCTGAACGCGACGATGAACAAGCTCGTGCCGATCCCTACCGCCGCAACGAAAGCCCAGCCCGGGTGCGGCATCACCATGGGCAGCATGCCGACCGCCAATGCCGGCGGGGCATGCAGATCGAGCAGATGAAGCACGATAATGCCGAGTGCCATCACGACCATCGCCGCACCCATGCCAGCGCCGAACAGCCCGACCGCGCCGACGCCTGCCGCTGCGCTCAGCGCGCAAGCTAGCGGGAGTCGCCAGGGACGCGCGACCCAGGGACATACCTGCGGATGGGCGAACATCTCGAAGCCGATCACCACCAGCGGCGGAAACAGGATGAAACGCAGCCCGGTCCATTGAGCCAGCCCGGCGAGCAAGGTGACCACCAGCACGAAAGGCGACAGCCAGCCGAGTGCGGACGGCGTGCGTTCCATCACGTCATCCACGACGTCCCGTGCCGTCGGCGGCGGAGGGGGCGGATAGAGCCGGCGCTGGATCACGCTGAGCAAAGCCAACAGGCCAGTGCCGAACGTGATGGCGGGTGGATACCACCAGCTGTGCACGCCCAGCACCAGCGGCAACAGCCCCGCCGAGATCGCCGGAGCAATCGGCGAACGACTCGCGCTGATTACCAGCACCGAAGCGAGCACGTCGAGCAGTACCGACAAAGCCCCGTAGTCCATATGCCGCGTGATCCCGATTCCCATGCCGGCAGTAAGCAATGGCGTCAGCACCAGCATCAGCGGCGCATTGGCCCAGGTGCCGTGCGGGCGCTTGAGGATGTCATGCGACAGCGCACCCAGTTCGGGAAACAGCAGCAGCCCGATGCCGCTCAAGTGAGCGATGAACGCAATCAGCCCCATGAAAAGCGCGCTGCCAAGTCCGGCCTTCGCTGCTGGTGGAAACTTCATGCGCATTCCGAATCCGTAAAATGTAATTTGCGACGGCGATGACCGTAGCATTCTGCGTTGCAAGCAGACATCCAGACACTCCGAATCCGCCACAGACGGGCCCCAATGCCGACATCTCAGGCCGCCAGGAAGCAGCCGGGCGCCGCAACCATGGTGGCGCCGAGAAATTATTTTGAGTGGTGCGAATCTTTTCTTCGTTCCGGCGCCTCTTTAATGTTGGAGACCGCAAATCTCTGCCTTATTCCGTCATCCCACCTGGAGAACCCAATGAAAACCTATTTGAAGCTGGCCTCGCTGGCCGCCCTGACCACCGCCATCGTGGCCCTTCCTGCTGCGGCAACCAGCATGGGCGCGGCCCCAGCCACGTGCCATCCCGCGTCGAGCATGACCAAGTGTGGCGCGAAGTGCGCGGGCAAGTGCGCCTCGAAGCAGCACCACACCATGAAGAAGCATCACCCCATGCAGGCCAAGTGCGGCGCCAAGAAGCGCGCCGCCAAGTGCGCCCCCAAGTGTGCCGCCAAGCACTGATGGCATCCGCGTCTGGCCGGCAATCACCGAACTCGGCCGCGCGCCGAACAGGGTTCGCCGGCCAGCGTTTGCTCGACACTTACGCGGCACTCGCGGCTCGCGGCGAACACCTGCTGCACGATCTGCTCGGGGGCCAGCTGCCCCTGCAATGGCAACATTATCCCGAGGACGATTCAATCGACCCGGACGGTGGCTATCAGTGGTTCTACCACTCGCACTCACCGGAGGATCGCCCCGATGCTTCCGAGCACGGCCATTTCCACCTGTTCGCCCGCCGCGTGCTCTGGTCGCGGCGCCTGCAGTCAAAAGCGGAGCGGGCCTTCGCGGCACTGACGGGCCACCCAGACAAGCACGTCACCACGCGACACTTGCTTGCCATCGGGATGGATGCCAAGGGGCTTCCAGTCAGCCTGTTCACGGTTAACAGCTGGGTCACCGGTGACCTGATGCTCAGCGCATCTGGTACCGAGCGGATCCTCGCCGACATGCGCCTGGGGACCGGCCATGATGCAATCGATAGCGTGCTGGAGTGCGTCGTCGCGCTCTGCATGGACGAGATCCGCATGATCCTTGAGGCGCGGGACGCGGCTCTGTCCGCCAACAAAAGACGCACGGTACTCGAGGACACACAGCTTGAAGTCCTCTCCTCCCAGGCCATTGCGCTTGACGCGAAGCTCAACGCGTAGTGGCATCCGACAAGGCGGTGAGGATCAAGCTGTCGCCGAGCAGTGGGATCGCATCCAGCATCCGCCGCTTCCCCGAAAGGTTGTGGTGACTGACTGAAATCGGTCGACTTCCAACAAGTACGCGGCATTCAGCGCCTTCACAGCTTCATTTTGCAAGAGCACGTCCGTGGATGTCTGTGGGTTCGGACGGCGGCATGAGCCGTGCCGGGCGCGTTGCTTTGCGCACGCGGAGTGGGGGCATCCAGCGTTGCAGGCTGGTGGCCACCGACGTGTCTATCGAGAGTCTTTGATGCTCCATGGAAGGTCGTCGTGCCCGCCACGACCAGCGGCAGCGGCGCCGCCGGAATTGGGAGGCCGGTACTGACGGGACCGCTTCGGCTGGCAACGCGCGGTGATTCCGGGCGCTTGCGCTCGTATCCGTCGACCTCTGCCGGGCCAGTGCACTGATGCATCCAATCCTCGAACAAGCTGCGCACTGGGTTCCCCGGCGAATGAATCCTTTCGTCTGATCCGGTGCTCTATGGGTTGCCGGAACCATCCGGTTCACTCCACGGAGATGCACATCATGAACAGCCAGAACCTGCTGAAAACTGCCCTGATTGGCGCCCTGACGCTTGGCGTCGCCTCGATAGCCACCGCCGCCCCGGCACCCGCCGGTGCCGGTGGCATGAAGGCCGGCGGCATGGGTATGACCAAGTGCTACGGCATCAATGCGGCGCACAAGAACGACTGCAAGTCTGTGGGGCATTCCTGTGCCGGTCAGGACAGCAAGGCGCGTGATCCGAACGCGTTCGTGGCGGTGCCGGCCGGTCTGTGCGAGAAGATCGACGGCGGCTCGACCAGCCCGTCCAACAAGGGCTGATCAGTGCCATGAGCGGCATGCTGCCCTTCGTGCAGCGACCGATCCCGGCAGCCGCCGGGATCGGTTTGCGCGCACCGCACATCGAACGCGTACTGGCTGAGCGTCCGCCGGTGCCGTGGTTCGAAGTGCATAGCGAGAATTATTTCGCCGCCGGTGGTGCCATGCATAGCGCGCTGGAGCGCATCCGTGCCGACTATCCCTTGAGTTTGCACGGTGTCGGGTTGTCGCTGGGCTCGGCCGACGGGCTTGATCTGGCGCATCTGGCCCGGCTGCGGCAGCTCATGGATCACTATGAGCCAGCGCTGGTCTCGGATCACATCTGCTGGGGCGCGATCGGCGGCATCCACCTGAATGATCTGCTGCCGTTGCCCTGCACGGCCGAAGCTTTGAACTTGATGGTGTCGCGCGTGCAGCAGGTACAGGACGCGCTGGGCCGCGAGTTCCTGGTCGAGAACGTCTCCAGCTACCTGAGCTTCCGCCACGCCGAGATGCCGGAGTCGGCCTTCGTCGCCGAACTGGTGCGACGCAGTGGCTGTGGCTTGCTGCTGGATGTGAACAACGTCTTCGTCAACAGCATCAACCACGGTTTTGATCCGCATGACTATCTGCACGCCATGCCGCATGGCTCGGTGCGCGAGATTCATCTGGCCGGTTTTCTGCGCAAGGATCAGTTGCCCGTGCCGCTGCTGATCGACAGCCACAGCCAGCCCGTCGCCGATGAGGTATGGGCGCTCTATCGCGAGGCACTGGCGCTGTGCGGCCCGCAGCCGACCCTGATCGAGTGGGATCAGGACATTCCCGCCCTGGAGGTGTTGCTGGCCGAAGCCGGTCGCGCCGAGGAGAGCCTGCATGCCTGCCGCGCCGCGATTGCATGAGCTGCAGCAGGGCTTCGCCGACGCGGTACTCGGGCGCGGCGATGCGGTGGCGGGCTGGGTCGATGGCGCCGGTCTCGATCCGGCCGCTCGACTGCGCATTTATCGGCATGCGGTCGCCGGCACCCTGATGGCGGCCTTGCGTGAGAGCTACCCGGCCGTGCAGGCCCTGGTTGGCGATGATTTTTTTGATGCGATGGCGGTCCGCTACCGGCAACAGCACCCCTCCACCTGCGGCAACCTGCAGCAGTTCGGAGACAGCTTGGCCGACTACATGGCAACCATGTCGGAAACGCAGACACTGCCTTATCTGGCGGATGTGGCGCGGCTGGAATGGCGACGTCAGCTGGCGGCGCTGGCAGCGGATGCGCCGCCGGTTGATGCTGTCACTGCGGCCGCGGCGGCCTTGGTGGCATCGGAAAGGTTGCGGATTGGCCTGCACCCCAGCCTGCAGTGGCTGCGCAGCGATTACGCCGTGCTGACCCTCTGGCAATGGTGCCAGTCACCATCCGATGCGGCGCCCCGTGTGGGCGGCGGCGAACACGTGCTGCTGTGGCGCGATGGCGGCGAGGTGGCGATGGCGGCGGTGAGTCCGGCCACGTTCCGCTGCATCGAAAGGCTGGCCGATGGCTGCGATGTGGCATCGGCTTATCTGGCGGCGGTCGATGTGGACAACGATTTCGATCTCGAACCCTGCCTGCGGGATCTGCTCGCGCAAGGTTTGATCGTGGCATTCATCGACGAAGGGGGCGCGACATGAACAAGCTGCTTGCGTGCGCGGAAAACTATTATGACCAACTGGTTCGTGGCCTGTCGGGACTGGGCCCCGTGGTACTGCTGCTGTTCCGGGTCTGGGTGGCGCTGGCGTTCTGGCGGGCCGGCGTGGTGAAGATCGAGGATCCGTCCGGCACGGCTTACCTGTTCAACAACGAGTATCACGTGCCGCTGCTGTCCGGCGACACCGCGGCGTTCCTCGGCACCTGGATCGAGCTGATCACACCGTGGTTCCTGCTGCTGGGTCTGGGCGGGCGCCTCACCGCTGCATTCCTGTTCGTCTACAACCTCGTCGCGGTCATTTCCTACCCCGACCTGTGGCCGCACGGTTTCTGGACTGGCCTGATCGGCAGCGATTTCAACGACCACAAGATCTGGGCCATGATGCTGCTGGCGGTGATCGCCTGGGGGTCGGGCGCACTGTCGATCGACCGGTGGCTGGCGCGGCTCTGGCCGAACACCGGCCGCCCCAGGCGGATCGGGTCGGGGGAGCGCGTCGTTTAGGGCGCCCTGCCACGCCACGGGTTTTGAATCCTTCCGGCGGTTGGCTTCCTCTATGAGATGAAAGGTGCGGGACGACCCCCGCGCCACCGTTGCGTTACCGTCACCAGGTGCCCCATGCGACATGACCCCCTTTTGTTGGAATCCGCGCGTCAGGGCGATATCGCCGCCGTGGAGCGGTTGCTCGCCCTGTGCCGCCCCGACTTGCGTCGAATCGCCCAGTCGCAATGCGCCAGCAGCGTGGATCCGGACGACGCGGTGCAGGAGTCACTGCTGCTGATCTACCGGCGCATCGGCGCACTGCGCACGGTCGCCTCCTTCCCGGCCTGGACGTTCTCGATCGTGCGCCGGGAATGTCAGCGGCTGTATCGGTCGATGCGCGGGCAGGTCGAGCTGCCGGAACCGGATCATCCCATGTTTGCCTACACCGACCGGTTTGATCTGCGCCGCGATCTGGCGGCGGCGATTCAGTCGCTGCCGGAGAAATACCGCGAGGCGATCATCCTGCGCGATTTCGAGGAATTCTCGATCACCGAGATCGCCGACCAGCTGTTGCTGACGCGCGAGGCGGTGAAGAGCCGCATCCATCGCGGCCGCCAGATGGTGCAGGAATACCTGAAGGACTGACGGTCGCCCCATGCCCGATCGCTTTGCGCCGGGCTTCATCCATGACGGAGAACACCATGCATACGTACCTGCGCGCCATGATTGCCGGCTTCATCGCCACCGTGGTTCTGTCCATCCTGATGCTGCTGAAATCGATGATGGGCATGATGCCCGGACTCGACGTGATTCACATGCTGACCGGCATGGCCCACACGATGATGGGTATGCCGGACAGCCCGATGGTGGGCTGGATCCTGCACTTCATGATCGGTACGGTGCTGTGGGGCATCGGGTTCGCGCTGCTTTACAAGCCGCTGCCAGGCAACGGCCCGGTGGCGAAGGGCATGGCGTTTGGCGTGCTGGCCTGGCTGCTGATGATGTTGATCCCCATGCCGCTGGCCGGCGCCGGACTGTTTGGCATGCACATGGGAATCATGGCGCCGATGATGACGCTGGTGCTGCATCTGATCTGGGGCGCCGTGCTCGGCGCCACCTACGGCGCGCTCAGCCGCCCTGCGACGTCCGCCTGATTCCTTGCTCATTTGGCATGGCCGATGTGGCGTGGTTGCAAGAACGCCACATCGGCATGGCTCCTGCCATCGGCTTCCTTTGGTCACTCCACCCATGAAAAACAAGACCACGCTGATCCGATCGCTGATCGTCATCGGGTTGCTGGGCGCGGTCGTCGCCTTCTTCGCGCTCGGTTTGCAGCACCAGTTCAATCTGGAAGCGCTGAAGACCCGGCAGCATGCGCTGGAGGGCTATCGGCAGGCCCACCCGTGGCTGCTCGCGGCGATTTTCTTTATGGTCTATGTGGCCTTTGCGGCCTTGTCGCTCCCCGCGGCAACGCTGCTGACGCTGGCAGGCGGTGCGCTGTTTGGCCTGCTGGAGGGAACGCTGCTGGTGTCCTTCGCCTCCAGCCTCGGTGCGACATGGTCGTTTCTGGCCAGTCGCTACGTGTTTCGCGATGCCGTGCAGCAGCGCTTCGACAAACGCCTGCGTCCGATCAATGAGGGCATGCAGCGTGAAGGCGCGCTGTACCTGTTCACGCTGCGACTGGTGCCGGTGATTCCGTTTTTCGTGGTCAACCTGCTGATGGGGCTGACGACACTGCCGACACGCACGTTCTATTGGGTCAGCCAAGTCGGCATGCTGGCGGCGACGCTGGTGTTCGTCAACGCGGGCACCCAGCTCGCCAGTCTGGATTCGCTGTCGGGCATCGTGTCACCACGGATACTCGGCTCGTTCGTGCTGCTGGGCGTGTTTCCGCTGCTGGCGCGCTGGATCGTCGCCCGCGTGAAGGCGCGGCGCGTATATGCGCGCTGGTCGAAACCGAAACGATTCGATCGCAACCTGGTGGTGATCGGTGCCGGTTCGGCCGGGCTGGTCAGCGCGTACATCGCCGCCACCGTGCGTGCCAAGGTCACCCTGATTGAAAAACACCAGATGGGGGGCGATTGTCTCAACACCGGCTGCGTGCCATCGAAAGCGCTGATCCACAGTGCCCGGCTTGCAGCTCAAGTTCGAGATGCGGCGCGGGTCGGCGTGTATATCGCTGACGTGAAAGTTGATTTCCGGGCAGTCATGCAGCGCGTGCAGCAGGCGGTGGACATCGTGGCGCCGCACGATTCGGTCGAGCGGTATCGAGAACTTGGTGTCGACGTACGGCATGGCCACGCCCGGATCGTCACGCCCTGGCTGGTGGATGTCGATGGTGTACCCATCACCACCCGCGCGATCGTGATCGCCAGCGGCGCGGAACCGTTGATTCCAGCCCTGCCGGGGCTGGAGGGCTCGGGCTACCTCACCTCGGAAACACTTTGGCAGCTGCGGGAATTGCCGAAACGCCTGCTGGTGATGGGCGGCGGGCCGATCGGCTGCGAACTGGCGCAGGCGTTTTCGCGCCTCGGTTCGCAGGTGACGCAAATCCAGAGACCCGCACAGTTGCTAGTACGTGAAGACGAGGAGGTGTCAGCCTTCGTGCGGGCGCGACTGGTGGCGGATGGCGTCGATGTACGCACCGGCTGCAAGGCGGTGGCGGTGGAGCAGGGCAGCGATGGCGCGGTGCTGGTCTGCGAAGTCGATGGGCAGCGCGTGCGGCTGCCCTACGACACCCTGCTGGTAGCGGTGGGGCGCAAGCCGCGCACCGCCGGTTTCGGCCTGGAGGCGCTCGGCATTCCCGCCGCGCCGACGGTGGAGACGGATGCGTATCTGGCCACGCTGTATCCCAATATCTACGCCTGCGGCGACGTGGCCGGCCCGTACCAGTTTACCCATGTCGCCGCGCATCAGGCGTGGTATGCCGCGGTCAACGCGCTGTTCGGCCAGTTTCGCCGCTTCCGGGCAGACTACTCGGTGATCCCGGCGGTCACCTTCGTTGATCCGGAGGTGGCTCGGGTCGGGCTCAACGAGCGCGAGGCCCGCGAACAGGGGATTGACTACGAAGTCACCCACTACGACCTGGACGATCTGGATCGGGCGATTACCGAGGACCAGGCACACGGCTTCGTGAAAATCCTGACGTCGCCCGGCAAGGATCGCATCCTCGGCGCGACCATCGTGGGTCAGCACGCGGGCGAGATGCTGGCCGAGTTCGTGCTGGCGATGCGTCACGGGCTGGGCTTGAACAAGATCCTCGGCACCATTCACGCCTATCCGACCTGGGTCGAGGCCAACAAATACGCGGCGGGCAACTGGAAGAAGGCCCATGCGCCCGAGCGGGTGCTGGCTTGGCTGGCGCGCTATCACGCCTGGCGACGGAACTGAGCCTGCCGTGATGCGTCGCTGGATCCGTCTCCCCATGGTCGCCGTTCTGATGCTGCTCAGCGCCGCGGCAGTGGCTGCACCGATGCCGTCCAGCGTGCTGTGGACATCGTTGCTGCAACGTCATGTGGTCGTCATCGATGGCGGCCATGCCTCGCGCGTGGACTACGCGGGCATGCGTCGCGACCGATCCGCACTCGATGCCTATACGCGAGAGTTGAGCGCGATCACGCCGGCGCAGTTTGCGCAGTGGAACCGCACCGACCAGATGGCGTTCCTGATCAACGCCTACAACGCCTTCACCGTCCAACTGGTGCTCGCGCGGTGGCCGAGGCTCAGTTCCATCAAGGATATCGGCGGTCTTTTTTCCAGCCCGTGGAAGCAGGATTTTTTTGTACTGCTGGGTCAGCGCACGAATCTCGATCACCTCGAATCGATGCTGCGCACCGGCAAGAATTACGCCGACCCGCGCATTCATTTCGCACTCAATTGCGCGTCGATCGGATGTCCCATGCTGCGCGCCAAAGCCTATGCAGGGGACCGCCTTGATCGCCAGTTGGAAGATGCAATGCAGCGCTTTCTGGGCGATCGATCGCGCAATCATTACTACCCGTCGCGGGGCGCGCTGCGGGTATCGAGAATCTTCGACTGGTATGCCGGCGATTTTCGTGATGGGCCGGGTCGCTCCGTAGCGGGCTTGCTGGCCGCACACGCCGCCCAGCTGAGCGACGATCCGAAGATACAGGCACGCATTCGCGCCCAGCGCGTCGATATCCAATTCCTGCCCTACAACTGGCAACTGAACGCAGTGGGAGCGCCATGACTATCCAGATATTGCGTCCTGCACCCAACTGCGCAAGCCGTGCCGACCACCATCACCGCGCGTGGCTGGCGAATGACCCAAGCCAACCCAATGAGGCATTTCTTTCGTGAACGCTGTTCGCTCTTTGTCACCACTATCCTTCGCCCGCACACTGCGGGAGCACAGACTGGCGCTGCCACGCAAGCCGCTGGAAATTCTGCAGGTTAACGTCGGGAAACTGTGCGATCTGGCCTGTCAGCACTGCCACGTCGAGGCCGGCCCCAAGCGCACCGAGATCATGCAGGCGACCACGGTCGAGCGCATTCTCCAATTGTTGGCCGATGCACCGGCCGTGCATACGCTGGATCTGACCGGCGGCGCGCCCGAGCTAAACCCGCATTTCCGTACCCTGGTGCGCGAGGCGCGTGCACTGGGCAAAACCGTCATCGACCGCTGCAACCTGACCGTGCTGCTTCGCCCCGGTCAGGCAGACACCGCCGAGTTCCTGGCCTCGCAGGGCGTCAAGGTGGTCGCGTCGCTGCCGTGCTACAGCAAGGCCAACGTCGAGCAGCAGCGTGGCCAGCATGTGTTCGATCCCAGTCTGCGTGCGCTGCATCAGCTCAACGCACTCGGTTATGCACGCGCGGATTCCGGACTGGAACTGGATCTGGTCTACAACCCGCTGGGCGCGACGCTGCCACCGTCACAGGCGGCCCTGGAAGTGACCTACCGGCGCGAGCTGGCCGAGCACTTTGGCATCGTGTTCAACCGCCTGTTTACCATCACCAACATGCCGATCAAGCGCTTCCTGCATTTGCTGGAACGCGAGGGACATCATGAGAGCTACATGCAGACCCTGCTTGATGCGTTCAACCCGCAGGCCGCGCTGGGCGTGATGTGCCGCAACCTGCTGTCGGTGAGCTGGGATGGCCAGCTGTACGACTGCGACTTCAATCAGGCGCTGGAGCTGCCGCTCGGCGGGCAGCAACGCAGCGTGTGGGATATCGCCAGCTTGGCCGACGTCGAGCAAGAGCCCATCACCTTTGACAGTCACTGTTATGGCTGCACCGCTGGCGCGGGCAGCTCCTGTGGAGGATCGCTGACATGAACATGCCGCTGGAACACGAAACCGACACCGCTGCTGTGGAAGAACAGCACTCCGCTGCCGTGCGCAGCTATTACGGTGAAACCCTGCAGTCGAGCTGCGATCTGCGCACCACGGCATGCTGCAGCATCGACGCGATGCCCGAATACCTGCGCACGATCCTGAACCAGCTGCACCCGGAAGTGCGCGACCGTTTCTACGGTTGCGGTTCGCCGCTGCCGCCCGCGCTGGACGGCATGACCGTACTCGACCTGGGTTGCGGCAGCGGTCGCGATGCCTACCTGTTGTCGAAGCTGGTCGGCGAGCGTGGCCGCGTGATCGGCATCGACATGACGGCGCAGCAGCTGGAAGTGGCCGAACAGCATCGCGATTTCCACGCGCGGGCGTTCGGCCATACCCGCTCCAATGTCACGTTCCACCTGGGTGATCTGGCCAACCTGGCCGCGCTTGGCATCGATGAGGCGTCGGTCGATGTGGTGGTGTCCAATTGCGTGCTGAATCTGGTGCCGGACAAGCGTCGCGCGTTCGCGGAGATATTTCGCGTACTCAAGCCCGGCGGCGAGCTGTATTTCTCCGATGTGTACAGCGACCGCCGGCTGCCGCACGAACTGCTGGCCGATCCGGTGCTGCTCGGCGAATGCCTGGCCGGTGCGCTGTACGTAGAGGATTTCCGCCGTCTGCTCGGTGAGCTCGGGGTGGCCGACGCGCGCATGTGCACACGCAGTTCGATCGCACTGACCGACGAAGCGATCGAGCAGAAGATCGGTTTTGCCCATTTCGAGTCGATTACCTGGCGGGCTTTCAGGCTGCCGCTGGAAGATCGCTGCGAGGACTACGGCCAGGTCGCCACCTATCTCGGTACGATACCTGCACATCCGCACCGCTTTGTGCTGGACGACCATCATCTGTTCGGGAGCGGTAAGCCGCTGCGCGTCTGCGGCAACAGCGCCGACATGCTGGCCGGCAGTCGCTACGAAGCGCATTTCCGTATCGACGGCGACAAGCAGCGCCACTTCGGCCTGTTCGATTGCACCCCAGCCACACCGGCGAGCACATCAGCCAGCTGCTGCTGAGATGCTCATGAACAATCCTCATCCTGCGGCATCGCTTTCGCTGTCGGTGATCGTGCCGCTGGCGCCCGGAGAGACCGAGTGGCAGGGGTTGCTGCAGCAGCTGACCTCACTGCCGGCCGGCAGCGAGGTGATTGTGGTACGTACCGACGACGAGTCGTGGCCGGCACCCGCCGGATGGCCCATGCGGCTGCGTTATCGGGAGTGTCACTGCAAACCAGGACGTGCCCGCCAGCTGAATCTCGGCGCCCGGCTGGCCACTGGCCACTGGCTGTGGTTCCTGCATGCCGATTCGCGCCTGCGACCAGACAGCCTGCGCGAACTGCAACGGTTTCTGGCCGAAGGCATCGATGCGCTGGGCTGGTTCCAGCTCGCCTTCCGCAAGGACGGGCCGCGCTGGACCGTCTTGAACGCGGCAGGTGCCAATCTGCGTTCGCGCTGGCTCGGACTGCCGTTCGGCGACCAAGGACTGGTGTTGCCCCGGCACTGTTTCGAGGCCCTGCACGGATTCAATGAAGAGGCTCGCTACGGCGAGGATCATCTGCTCGTGTGGGCAGCGCATCATGCCGCGCTACCGCTTCGCCGCATACCCGCGTTGCTGGAAACCAGCGCGCGCAAATACGCACAGCAGGGCTGGTTGACCACCACGCTCAGGCACTGGCAACGAACCACGGCACAGGCTTGGCCTGCATGGCGCGCGCGGCGCAGGGCAAGGCCATGACGGCGGCACTGGCCATCTTCGTCAAGACCCCCGGCTTGTCGCCCGTGAAAACACGGCTGGCGGTGGCGCTGGGGACGGATGACGCCACGCGGTTTTATCGGCTGGCCGCCGCAGCCACGGCCGCCGTCGCGCAAAGCTGCCAACCGGCACTCACGCCGTACTGGGCGATCGCCGAGGCCGGCCCGGTAGCTGCTGCTGCATGGCATGACTTTGCGCAAGTGGAGCAGGGCGAAGGCGCTCTTGGTGAACGGCTCGATCACGTCTATACCACGCTGCAGGCACGCCATGGCCGGGTGCTGCTGATCGGCGCCGACGCCCCCCAGCTGACGTCGGTCATGCTTCGGGCGGCACTGGCAATCCTGGACGACGCGGACAAGCCATTCGTGCTTGGCGATGCCAGTGATGGCGGCTTCTGGCTGTTCGGCGGGCGGGCGCCCATCCCGAAAACTATCTGGTGCACGGTGCGCTATTCGCAGGCGCACACCGCATCCGAATTGCGCGCCTTGCTGGCGCCTCACGGCGTCGTCGCCAACGCGCCGATGTTGACTGACGTCGATAACGCCACAGACTTGCCGTCGTTGGCTCATGCGCTGGCGGCATTGCCCGATCCCGTGTCGGCGCAACGTACCCTGCACGACTGGCTGCACGCCACCTTGGACCGTACCTTGCTGACTGGAACCTACGTATGACCATTGCACTTTTCATCACCGTGCTGTTGCTGGCCGCGACCAACGGCGCGAACGACAACTTCAAGGGGGTGGCCACGCTGTACGGCAGTCGCACCGTTGGCTATTGGACCAGCCTTGGCTGGGCGAGTGTCACCACCCTGGCCGGATCGCTGGGTTCGGTCTATCTCGCCCAGGCGTTGCTCAAGGCTTTTACTGGTGCTGGTCTGGTGCCGGGCGACATTGCCGCGCAGACTGGCTTCGCCATGGCCGTGGCGGGTGGCGCCGGCCTGACCGTTGCCTTGGCATCCTGGCGTGGCCTGCCGATCTCGACCACCCATGCGCTGGTCGGCGCGATGAGCGGCGCCGGGCTGGTCGCGGTCGGCATGGGTGTGCATTTTGGAGCGCTGGGCAAGACCTTCCTATTGCCACTGCTGGCCAGCCCGCTGATTGCAATCATCCCCGCCTTCCTGATTGCGCCGCTGCTACGCCGATTGGTCGCGCGTGCGGAACAGAAACGCATCGACTGTCTGTGCGTCGAGCAAGCCGCGATCGTGACGCCGGAAGGCGTGATGATGCGCGACACCGCGATGCTGCGAACCGGCAGCGTGGCCGCGTGCAGCGCCACCGGTGCGCGTCCGCTGGCGCGCCTCAGCAACCAACTCGTGGTCGATACGCTGCACTTCCTGTTCGCTGGTGCAGTGGGGTTTGCGCGCGGGCTCAACGACACGCCGAAGATTGCCGCTCTGCTGCTGCCGATTGCCACGCTCGACAACCATACGGCGGTATTGGCGGTAGCGATCGCGATGCTGCTCGGTGGTCTGCTTGGTGCCCGCAGGGTGGCCCGCACCATGAGCGACAAGATCACGAATCTGGATCTTGGTGCTTCGCTGGCTGCCAGCCTGACCACGGCACTGCTGGTCAGCACGGCCAGTTTCAACGGGCTTCCGGTGTCGACCACGCACGTCTCGGTCGGCGCGCTGGCTGGCGCCGGTGCCAGCGGGCGCAGTGGTGTGAACCGCCGAGTGATCACCAACATCGCACTGTCGTGGGTGGTCACCTTGCCGGTGGGGGCATTGTTCGGTGCGATCCTCTATGCGTGGGTGCGTTGAGCCCGCTCACCGAGCAGACCTGAGCGGCTGGATCAGCAGGTTCCGCAGTCGTTGGGCATCGGCGTCGCGAAACACTTCCAGTCCCAGCAGCAGGGTCACCTGCGCTTGCCGTGGCTGCGCCCGATAGCAGCCGAATAGGTCAATCTGACCGTGATGAGGTGGAAGCCGACGTTGTATCGTGTTCCGTGCACACCACCCTCAATAGAGGGGGCGCCTATCAATCAGAAGAACTCGTACTCCACCTGGGCCAGCCACGTTCGCCGCGGTGCCGTGGCATTGAGACCGAGCACCACGCCGAAACGGTATTCGAGGCTGCTGGTGGTACCGGGGACATGCCATTCGCCGGCAACGATGGGACCGGCCTGATACGCACGATCCGCAGGCCGCGCATAGGCTTCGATGCCGGGGCGAAAAGCGGCGGAAACCGCATAGGTGCCCGAATAGCTGTAGCGAAACTCGTACTTGCCAGCGGCGCCCGCGCCGACCTGCTTCTCCCAGAGGGCATTGAACCGGTGGGTGAACCGCCCCACCGTTTTCTCAACCAGCGGTCCAAACTCGACGGCGTCGGGTTTGCCGGCAATGATCTGGTGCTCATACGAGGCCAGAAACCCGAAGTCGGCCCAATATTCACCCGGCTGGGTGAACTGGAACGTATTCTCGAACTCGTAGCCCAGCAAGCGCCCGCTGCTTCCCGGTGCCCGCTCATACCGTGCGAGATAGATCTCCGGCTTCCACCAATCGGTGAACGCGTGGGAAATCGATAGTTCGGCCGCGCGGCCACCGTTGAAGTCGGCGCGTGGATCGCCATAGCTATAACCGCGCAGCTCGATCTCCGACTGGGTGGCGAGGACGTGCGGCGAATAAACGATGAAGTCGTCTGCCCGGACGACGCCAGTGGCGAGCAGGAGGATCGCTACCACGCCCAGAGTGCGTGAATGCCGAGCGCGGCCGTGACGTCGCAGGGCCGGAGATTTTTGAGAGAAAAATGGATACACGGGATGGTTCCTGGGCTGATGATGATTCAAGTCACGCGCTCCCGTCCGGCGGCAGCTGCCGGGGATACGAGCAACCAAAAGATGGGTTAGCGCAACGATTCGGAAGCTGGATCCGTGGGTAGCGAACGCGTCCTTGGCGAGGGAACTGCCGCTACGCGTTTCAGCCACCGCATCCCTGCCACCAGCAGCAACAGCGTGGTCACGTAGAAGACCAGTTGGATCCCCGCCGGGCTGGCGTCGTAGCCGATGAGGATGCCCAGCGTCTGGCCGGCCAGCGAACCGTTCGACAGCAGCCAGGAGGTGTCCCACACCTGAGTCCCCCAGGACGGCAGCAGATTGCCCTGCACCAGAAAGCGCGCGGCGGTGGAGGCCAGTCCCGACGCCAGCAGTACCAGCATCCAGTTGGTGACGG
>Ga0307375_10000898_pt1 | contig 34524 bp, 57 predicted proteins | sample TR1MG_FD_202531 | JGI IMG/M metagenome (GOLD analysis project Ga0307375, IMG submission 202531) | Soil microbial communities from Risofladan, Vaasa, Finland - TR-1 | ecosystem: Environmental > Terrestrial > Soil > Coastal area > Acid sulfate soil | place: Finland: Risofladan, Vaasa | collected... | reverse complement strand
ATTTACGATATGCGAATTTACTGGGTGCGGATTTGGACTTTTCCTGTTGGCCGTTATGGTGTGGCTCTATTAATGCAAAAGTTGATGTAAAAATAGCCACACAATTAGCATATCATTTTTGTGCCCTGGATTGCGGCGATGCGGAGTTTATTGAAGCCAGAAAAGCTCTGTTGTCGTTTGCAAATAAGTTTCATCGTATACCGGAAGTACCTAAACTGGAGGACTGAAAAAAGAATCATTTAATAGAACTGGTAATATAGGCGGCATAATAGTCGCCTGCCATTGAGATCGTGCCTTGTAGGGCGTCTCAGAGAATGAAAGGATAAGAAAATGAGTAAAAGTAAACATACACCGGGGCCGTGGAAACTTAATCCGCAGCCAAACCCAAATCGGCCAACATATTACGCGATTTATTCTAAAACAGGTGGGCCAGATACAGTGGATCATATTTGTCAAGTAACAAAACAAATGTCTGAGAATTGGCAAGCCAATGCCCAGCTAATCGCCGCCGCTCCCGTTATGCTGGATGCGTTGAAACGGGCTTTAACAGGTATTGATGACTACAGAATTCGTATAATAGTCAAATCCGCCATAGTTCAGGCGGAGAAAGAAGGTGGATTATGAGTGATACATGTAGGAACTGTGGAGCCAGTTACGGCTTACATCATTACAAAACTATGCAATGTCCAACTTTCGGAAAAGAATCTCCAATTGGCACAAAACAACAATACCAAACCAGTGTATTTGAACCGGGCATAACCTACGACGAGCTATTAAAGCAACGCGACGCCCTGCTGGAAGCGTGTAAAATAATTAAACACCTGACCGCCAAGAACACCAGATTGAAAGGAGAAAAAATGGAAGACAATTTAGCTAAAGCAATTCAGGATAATCCGAGTCCATGTTTAACTTGTACGGAACGTCATTGGTGTCAAAAAGTAGTATGGACTGGTAATCCCAGGGAATGTTCCAAAAATGAAAAAACAAACTGAAGAAGAAATCCGCTTTCAAGTGGATAAGTACTATGTAATATTAATAGCTACATTTGGATTGAAAGATGCGTTGGAAATATGCAGTGGGATTAAGAAGAGATTGATGAATGAGAAAAAGAGGAGATTAGAAAAGTGAGCAGAAAGAATAAAAAATACATACCACCAGGTGAATATATAGGACGTTGTGTACACTTTCCAAATCAGGCAAAAATGTTTTTACATTTATTATCGTTGAAACTGAAGATGAAAAATTAATTGGTAAAGGTATTTCTCAAATAATTCATGCTATGGATATAAAAGAACACGGAAGTGTATTTGGAGACAATTAGCAGATGTCTGAACGCAGCAAAAAGTTGGTCGAATTGTCTAAGTTTTGTGATTTGGAATCCAGCAATTTTAAGAACGATGCTTTTAACGACTTGGAATTATTATATGAAAAAGGCAAACGACATCATCGTTTATGTAAAAATATCATAGAATGTAACAAATGTCCTGGTATGAATATAAAAAGAGTCACCGAAGCCTGTGTAGGATGGGGCAACTTAAATGCAGGCATATTTTTTGTTGGACAAAGTTGTCACGAATACGGTGTTTATAGTGGTATTCCTTTCATCTTAGGTTCTGGATTAATAATAGATGCCGTATTAAAACTAAATAGGCTAAACAGAAGAGATTGTTTCATATCAAATTCGGTTCATTGCCATCCTGAGAGAAATAGACCGAGCACGGATGAGGAGAAGGAGAATTGCCTGTTATATTTGTTTGAAGAATTAGATATTGTCCAGCCAAAAGTTGTTATAACATTGGGAAAAGATGCCGAGCAAAGTGTTAAGCGATATATGGATGAAAGGGAATATGGATGGAAGTATTTGCACTATGTTCATCCTGCATCGCTTATATATAGTAGTCCTGAAGCAAGGCCGAATTATATTGTTAAAATGAGTTTGGATTTAGATAAGATTTTAGGAAAGGCATAAATATGTATAAAGAAAATCCAAAAACAAAAGGTAGTGGTATATTATGTGCTATTCCACAAACAGGAACATGTCCGAATAAATGTGAGGATTGCTTTTTTCAATCAGGACGATCATACCTTGAACCATTACAAAATAATCTACCAAACATGCCAGAAGATATATTAGGTTATCATGTTGTGCGTGTTAATGATGGTAATGATTCTAACAATGATAAAGACACAGTTTTTTGTGGGACGGCTGGTTATTTACATAAATTTTATAACACGGCAATTCCAAATCTTGATTTTGACGCCCCTGTTGTGCTGACTGCCAATCCTGGTAAAATGACAGACAGTGATTTCCACAAAATTGATTGCCCTCCTGATAATTTAATGTTTGTTCGCTTTAGAGCCAACACATGGAATACGGAACTACAACGTCAGTGTATTAGATATTATTGTCAAAAAGAAATTCCAATTGTACTAACATTCATGGCATACTTTAATGCAGTAAATAAAATTCCCAAAGCCTATGAAGATGATTATGTTTTCCGCAAGAGGACACTAAATTCATATTATGCAATCACAACGAAAGCTTGGCATGCGGTTATGAAAATGTATGAAGATAATAAGTGGGTGTATAGTTGTGGTAAGATTGAGGGAGAGAAGGGTGATACTCATTGTCGCTTTTGTGGTAATTGTTTACGTGAGTATTTTGCTGCACTTGTAAAAATGAATAAGGAGTAGATATGGTTAAGATAAAATCGGGTTTCTACTATTTTACACATCCTTATTCCGCTCAGACGGTAGAGGGTAGAGTAGCAAATTACGAGCTTTGTTGCCGCCGATCCGCTAAACTACTGCTGGCTGGATATAACATATTCAGCCCGATTACTCATTCACATTCGATTGAAATGGCTTGTCTTGAGATGTTGAAATGGTCATTGGAAGAAAGATATGAATTTTGGCTTTACACTATTGATATGGCCGTCCTTGAATACGTTGGATTTACAGGGGTGATACTTGCACTGGGATGGGGAAAATCAAAAGGGTGTAAAAGAGAATACGAATGGTTTATATTACACAAACAACCGAATGGTAAACCACATGAGATTTTACAATACAGTAAGATTATAGGAGATTAAGAAATGACTGAAAAAGAATTTGTAGAAATAATGAGTGACGATAGTATTAAAACTAATTTTGGAGATGGCTGTAATGCTTGTGCTGGATTGGATATAATTCGGAAATATTGTCCAAAGAAAGGCATTGATTGGGCTAAACATGATGTTATTGGTTCGGTTTATATTTCCGAAATTGTTGAGGCAGGGATTACAATAGAAGATGCAATTAAACTTCGTAGTTTGAACTGGATGATTGATGAATATAGTGGAGAAGGTTTAGCTTGTTTTGTTTAGGAGATTAAAGATGGGTAAATTTAGAGTGCGTAGGACAAATGATAATAAAAATTGGGTTGTAACAGATGGCAGTAATTTTGCTAATACAAATAAATATATTGATAGAAACGGAAATGAAGATAATATTTGTTATACCTTTAGTAATAATGTAGAAGCACAGACGGTACTTAATTTGTATTTAAGTAAGCAAGAGAAAGAGGAAAAACAAGATGATAAAATAAGACAATTTAAAGGCGGAGCGATAAGAGACGCAGATGATCAAGCTTATTATGATTCTATTACGAGGATGATTGATGAAAAAAGTAAATAAACTAAGGTGCAAAATAGGGCTGCATAAATGGGTTAAAAGATACAGAATACCTGTTGTATCAGAAAAGTTTGCATATATACGATGTTTATATTGTTGGAAAGAAAAATAGAATGAAAAAAACAAAATCATTAATAGATCGTTTCTGGGAAAAATTCAAAAGACCAAAAGGAAAGTGCTGAAATTGGTTGGCTTCTTTTGATACTGCTGGTTATGGTTTAATAAAAGAAAGCCACGGAAGTCGTGGTTGTTCTACTATACACATAGAAAATAGTTCTGTATCTGAGTTAGCAAAAAAATATGGTGTAGGTGTGGCTCATATTTATGCCATTATTGCAAAACGTGCCTGGTCGTGGTTGTAGTATTATGAATGAATATAACAATATACTCGAACAACACAGAAAGGCAATAAGAATCTGGGAATACAATAAAGACTCAAGATTATTATTGTGACAAAAAAAGGATATAGCTTGTCTGGACACTGAGACAACCAGATTGCTTTTTCATACGCCGAGTGTGTTGCACGATGACCATGATAGAATTGTGGACAATCCATTTCCGTTTGGCCTGACGTTATGCTTTCCTCATAAAGGACAACTGATATTAGTGTGGGGCAGATATGGTACAGATTTGTATAAAGCCTGTATGGATGTATTTGCTTCCGATTGTATGAAGGTGTGGCATAATTCAAAGTACGACTTAAGAGTGTGTAAGACTAATGATATTAAGGTTAATGGAACTCAATTGTGTACGCTTACAATGTTACGAATTTATTGGGACAGAAGACGGAGCCATGAAGAATGAAACCATTATCTCTTACAATACTTCCAACCAGGAAGTGTAATTTGGCGTGTTCCTACTGCAAAATTCATGATCAGAATTTTCCTAATGAATTGAACTGGAAACAGTGGATCAGTAATCTTAAAAGTTTGAATGAGAAGATACCCAGCATTGGATTTACTATTTTACTGGGAGGAGATATCACAACTTGGGGAGATGATCTACCCCAGTTTACAGAGGCAATGGCAGAAGCTCATCTTCCTTTTGCTTTTACCACCAACGGAGTTCTTCTGGATGAAACTTTTTTGAAGAAGTTGAAAGAAACTGCAATTCGGTCGGTCTCAGTTAGTCTGGATACCCTAAAGACCCGAGCAGATAACTGCGAAAATTTGAAGAGTCAAACAACAATGGCTCTACTTCCTATGATGAATAGACTCGGATTTAAGGATTTGCACTGCACTGTGACTGTGGATAGCACAAATCTTGAGGAAGTTCCGGACATAATTAGGTATCTAACTTTGCAGAAAACTTATGCTGAGATTACACCTATGCTGTTTGGTAAGAGTAGTAGTTATGATTATACCTCCACTTATGAGCAGTTAGAGGATAGGTTATTTACTGAATGGGATACAGATAGAATTGAAAAGGTGATGAATGAAGTAATTCAGATGAAGAAGGAAGGCTACTTGATTCATAACACTGACTGGTTTTTACTTAATTGGTCAGGGTTTGGAATTACCCAGGATTGGTACTGCCAGTATCCAGTAGGTCTTGTGGCGGATGCGGATGGATCTATGCGACTTTGTTTACAAATAAAAGGCGATCGAGTCACAAAACACAATATTGGTAGTTTAGATTTTGACAAATTTCTTGAAGATTGGTTTAAGGATTACAATGAGTGCTGCCAGGGTTGTTATTGGAACTGCTCCTACGAATCAAAATACATTTATGAAAAGACAGGCAGCGTTGAAGCAGTTAGTAAGTATTATGCACATGGGGTTTTGGAAGTGGAAGATCTGATTAAGAGATCAAAAGTTATGAAGGGTGAGGTATGACAAGAGGTAGGCCCATAAAGATGGTGTTTGTAGATAATATAGGAGATACAATGGCTAAAAAAGATTTTATGACAGTAAAAGAATCATCCGCCTTGGTTTTGTTGAGTGGTGGAATGGATAGTGTAACTCTACTTTATTATGTTAGGGATGTTTTAAATTATTCTAAAGTGGAAGTTCTTTTGTTTGACTATGGACAAAGACACAAGATAGAGTTGGAGTATGCTCGAGCACTGGCGGTTAAGTTGGGTATCCCAAGTCGAACAATTTGTGTTGATTTAACTCAGTTTGGTGGCAGTTCTTTGACAGAGGACGATGAGAGTCTTACTGTTGTAACCCCAGCAAGAAATTCTATCTTTTTGAGTTTGGCAACTGCTTATGCAGAAACTCGGGGTATTCCGGATATATTCTTTGGCCCAAATGCCGAGGATTTTACAGATTTTCCGGATTGTCGGGAGGAGTTTATTGAGGCAATGAGTCAAGCTCTATCTTTAGGAAATAATATTCGTGGAGTTTATGCCCCATTTGTTAATAAGTCAAAGGAGGATATTGTTAAGATAGGCCGTGCACTGGGTGTTGATTTTGGGGGTACCTGGAGTTGTTACCATCCAACGGAAGAAAGTAAACCTTGTGGCAAATGTCATGCATGTGAACTGCGGGAGGAAGCTTTAAATACAGATTAAATTTGGAGGTAACATGTTTGTATTACAAGATTGGGTTGCTAATGTTGGCTGTAAAATGCAGTCTATTCTTTTAAGTGGTTTGCGAGCACCAGACCAGTATACTCAGAATGTCAAGAAATGTACTCGTTGGCTTCGATCTAAGTGTCAAATAGATGCTGATCCAACCAAGCAAAGTTACATGAAAACAATTGATATGGGTAGTACGTTGATAGATAAAGCATTGGACGAATTAGAGTACTGCCCGGTGCATTATGTTCATCATCTTGCTGATAGCTTTGCGGTATTGGCCTACCATCATCCCGATTCATCTGTTCGGGCAATGGCATTCTATTTACATTCTCAAGTTGCCATTGAGCTTTTCCATTTTCATCCGGAAACTGAAGAAGAATTTTTAATCAGACATAGAGACAAGATATAATTAGAAAGCGAGTAGTTTTACATGAGTAAAGAAAAAACAAAAGCAGTGCCCAATACCAAGTTAGTTGGGAAAGAGTATTCGCCTTTAATTATGCGAAGGTACAGTCTTCCTATACTCACATTTGTCGCATTAATTACGGATGATAATTTGGATGATTTAGATGATGTGGTAAATGGGTATTTTAATAGTAAGGAGTTGCCAAATTCCATTCAGGGAATGAGAGATGTGGCGGGAATACTGTCAGAAGTTCTTATTACACATTACCCGAAAACGGAAGGAGTTGCCGTCATTATGCAGGCAGATAAGTGCACTATTTCGAGTTTGGCCGGGGATTTCATGAATGCTACACCCAATCGTATAGAACTGTACGCGTTACTGAACTTTGCTACTAATGTGTAGTTGGGAAGGAATAGGGTACACAATATGAATATTATTATTGCTCCCCATCCGGATGATTGTTTGATCGGCTGTTACTCCTTAATCAAAAAAGGTTTGATTGATTGGGTGGTATATCTTGATGCAACTCCAGAACGTTACGAATTGGCCAAGAAGGCAGGTTATGAGTTAGGATTTTCTGTAGATCAATTGGAGTTTGAGGGGTTATACAAATATTTGGAGTTGGCTAGAGCTCAGAGGTTTACCTGTTTGGTACCTGATGTAACTGACCATCATCCTCTGCACAAGGCGGTTAATAGTATTGCACGATTAAGTGGATGTGGGTTGGGATACTATTCCGTGAGTATGGAAGCAAGTTTTATCAGAGAGTTGAGTGAGAAGGATAAGGAAGAAAAGAGAGCTGCACTTAACAAGTTTTACCCGGACCAAAAATCCTTGTGGGAAAGTGATTGGAAATATTTCTTGTTTGAAGGTATAGTTTTGGATTTTGTATAGATTGGAGAATATAATGGCTTCTAGAATTTGTTGGGTGGTTAAAACCGGAAATGTATTTCGAACGGTTAATCTTGGGTATACTAAGAATATGTGTAGAGCATTTTATACAATAGTCCGCACGAGATGAATTTGTATGGAAAAGAGAAAGTTGTTCGTGTGAGGATAACGGCTCAGGAATTACACCAAGAATTACGGACAGATGTTTCACTGAGGATGATTAATATGATTACAGTACTACCTCAATTACCTTGTGAAAATAGATACACGGCTGATTGGATCCAAGTGTGGAGGCGTGAGTTGAGAAAGTTGGATGTATCTTTTCAAATGGTAGATCCTCATAATCCCTACTTTCCTCTTGCCAAGGTAACTAAATATTTCACTGATCCTTATAAGGCTTTGGAGTATGAATGTGCACAAATACAGGCGTTAACTGTAATTAAACCGGATAAGATACTCTGTTTAGATGTTGAGTTTCCAGGATTGATGACACCCGCGATCCAGCTTTTGAGACTGACGAATCCAAAGTTGAAAGCCTGCGGATACCTACACGCGGGTTGCTGGTGTGACGGGGATGTTTGGAGTAGGACAAAGGGTAGGCCATGGATAGATAGGATGATATTTGACACCTATGATAAGGTTTTTGTGGCTACGTACTATCATACGAAAAAGATTGAGGATTACTTTGGAAGGAAATTCAATAATTTGGTAGTGGTTGGTTTTCCTTTCTATCAAGAGGATGTTGTAGCCTATGCCAAACCCATACCCTTTGAGGAGAAAAAAGGAATACTTATTAGTGGGAGATTGGAACAAAGTAACTCTCGTCTTATAGATACAATAAAGCAGAAGTTTACTGACGTTTCTGTTCTTCAGGCCAGTAGTAGAAAAGAGTATTACAAACTTTTAAATAAAGCGAAAGTAATTCTTTCGTTGAAAACTGAAGAAACGTTCGGAATTGGGCAGTTAGAAGCTTATGTTTTGCATAGTATTCCTTTGTGTCCTAACCAGTTTGCTTATCCAGAAGTGGTAGGTGATGAACGGTTGCTGTATTCGAGTGAGGATGATCTTGTGGATAAACTGACTCGTTTGATGGAATTAAAATTCAATCCTTTCTACATTGATATAAAGCAGTATGAGTCTACGATTAAAAGATGTGTGGAGTATATGGGAGAGTTAGATGAAAGTTAGAGAGAAAGAGCATTCTGAATATGGAATGTGTTCAAGTCGTTTTAATATGTGTGGATTAGGTGAAGTCATTTGCTTCTGGACAGATAATGGAGGCGAGGGCGGGTCTGACAGCATGTATATCAAAGAACTTGACGTGTTTATTGAAGCTGAAGATGCAGAATCTGGTCAATCTATAGGGTGGAAAGATATGCGGCAAGTATTTAAGGATAGGGATATCATAACTGATAACTATAATTCGTACTTCTTCGAGCCGGATAACGTTGAGGATAGAGCCAGAGGTTACACTGAATAGAAAGCAAAGAACCACATGATGATGTGTACACTCAGGGAACACCATTCCTGTCCTGAGCTTTGCTTTTATTTAAGATGGAGTAAATTGAAATGACTGATCCAGATAGAATTAAGGAAATTTTATAAGAGCAGCAGACTCTGCGTGAGGAGATATCAACCATTCTCGATAGATATCTTGGAGAGGATGTAGGTCAATATCATTCATTAGGTAGTTGGACTTGTCAAAAGTCTCCAGTTGGTTGTTGTGTATTTAATAAACTAGATCGGGCCAAGGATAACTGCATTTATTGTGGAGCTCCAGAAGAACGAAAATAGGGGAGTAGTATGTCTTTCAATAGAATATATTTAGCCAGATTCCTTACTGCATCCAAGCGACAGCATACAGATGAACTTATAGAAATGGGTCGTCAGGGTAAGATTCTTGCTTTGGAATCATTTTTTGCTCATACTGAAGTAACCCAGATATTAGAGGAGCTTCCAGAGGTGAAGATTTTCTTGGATTCGGGGTCGTTTACTTTGGAGAATGTACAAGTTAAGGATACTCAAAAATATTTGGATGACTACATTGATTACATTCTGAAATGGAATCACAGGTTATATGCCTATGCAAATCTTGATGCTATTGGAGATGTCGAAGCAGGTTGGGTGAATCAAAAGTACATGGAGAGTAGGGGGGTTCGTCCTGTTCCAGTGTACCATTATGGTGAGGATTTTAAGTGGGCAGAGAGGTATGTTAACGAATATGAGTACATTGGTGTTGGTGGTATTGCTCGTGGAATACCCGTAAGAAGTCTCAGGAATTTGTTTGATAGAGTTTTTGATTATATTGAGCAGAAAAATTTGGGTACCAGGGTTCATGGTTTCGGAGTTACTGGATTCCAATTCATGGTAAGGTATCCATTCTATAGTGTTGATTCAACTACTTGGTTGAAGCAGGCTGGCTTTGGAAGGATTATGGTTCCTAAGTTTGATGTAAGAACAAAGAAGTACAACTTTATGTGTACACCATATGTGGTATCTGCATCTGATGTTTCCCTAGCTAAGACGGATACTGTGCATTCACACTACAGTATTACTTATCCTGCTGTGATAGTTGAAAGGATAGAAGAATATTTTAGGACGATAGGTGTTGATTCTGAAAAACTTAAGACAGAACAGGCTGAAAGATTGAAGGCGAATACTTTGTTTTATGCCCGACTACAGGATGAAGAATTGATGCACATACCACCAAAATTAAATAAGAATATTCAGCCCCCAGTATTTTAATAAATTTGATTGAGGAGTTATTGATGAAAATTAATAGAAGTACATTTGTGGCGATTCTTGAAAAGATGGCGCCAATGCTTGGAAGTAATCCCCTTATGCCTGAGCTTCAGTATTTTCAAATTGAGGGGAATCATATCCAGGCTACTAATGGAATTATTTTGGCGGATTTAATTTGTTCAATTGATACTGGTTTATGCTGTTCAATATCTAAAGAAGTTCTTGATCTTTTAATCTCTCTTAGTGCAGAAGAAGTTGATTTGCAAGTTAAAGAGAATGAACTTAAGATAAAGACTAATAAGATTGTGGGAAAGTTTTTTGTGATAACTCCGCCTACGTTTCAATCCACACCCTTTGCAGATAATGAAGAGCGGGTGAGTATAGATCCACTTCTGTTGTCTGATGTGGTGGAGGCACTTGGTTTTTGCCGCTTTGGAGTTTCCAAGGATATTGTGGCAGGACCATACTGTGGTGTTCAGCTTAACAAGGATACAATTTTTAGTACAGATAGATACCGAGTTACAAAATGGGAGTTAAAAGAGGATTCAGGTATTACCTGTACAATACCAGTTAAGTTTATTGACTTGTTAAAGAGGTATCAACGTGATATTGTTTCTTTATCCGCAGTTGGTGATAATATTCTTATGGCTATCCTGGAGGATGGTATGTGCATTACTACCTGCCTAATTCCAGGAAAATACCCGGAACTTTTACAATATTTTTCTAGTTCCAATACGTATGAACAGATCGAGTTTGGTGATAAATTAACTTCAATTATTGAACGGCACTCAACTTTACTTGGAGATATAAATCCGCTTGATCGGATAATGTTAATTGAAATTGAAGGAGGAGTTTGTACTCTTACTTCTAAGGTGCCGGAGAAAGCTAATCTTGTTGAGCAGATAGATGTTAAGGTAAGGGAGGATTTGAAGTTAGCCTTTTCAGTCAATCCCACTTTTTTGAGAGAGATAGCAAGTAAGTGTTCAAGTTTCAAGTTTTATGCTGATGGTTTGATTTTGTTTGAAGCAGAAAAGTTACAGTATCTAATGCGGACAGGAGGTGCAGATTAAATGGATGGAATTAACTTTTTATACGTGCAGGGTGTTTCTCATCAGGTATTGTCTGAACCTTTAACTGAGGAAGAGGATAAGAAATTCATTAGTGCTGGTGGGGCCATCTTTAAGATTAAAGGTGAGGTTCTCGGTAGAAAAGCCATTTCAATGACTACTGATTGGTACCTTAAAGGTTCCAAAGAGGATAAGCATCGAGTAACCTCATTATATTACTAGAAAGGTGTTGTAGATGAAAAGTCTAAATCTAATCTTGAGAAGTATAGGACTCGGTGGAACCGATGGCTTGGCCAGATGACTCGTTGTGATAGAGATTCTTGGGTTGACTTACTTGATTGTAATCAGTCTTGTTGGGTCAATAAAGTTCTTGATAGAATCGAATCTGGACATCAGTTAAGGTTACGCACAGGTTCTAATAGGTCAGATGTATATTATCTTTATGAAGAGGCCATTGCCGAGGCAACGATGGAAGAGCTCAATCAATTAGACGATATTTGTTGTCAAGAAGCATTACGAGGTAGGTAAAAGATGTCAAAACAACCTGCATTTTTTATGGACAGTTGGGAGTTATTTCAACAGGAGCACCCTGAGAGGTTCACGCGAAAACGCGGGGGCTCCGGTGTTAAGAAAGCTGCTCGTCCAGCAAAAATTTATGACTGCAGTACCTGTGGTCTCTGTGATAAGTGTAGACATCCCAAATTGAAAAGATTTGGAGAAGGAAGAAAGCGAATCTTGATTGTTGGTCAAAGCCCCTCAGGTGTGGATGACAGAGCAGGTCGAAATTTTTCAGGGGGTGCAGGTAGGCTCCTCACTAAATTCTGTGGCTACTCGGGTATTGATTTGGATGTGGATTGCACGAGAACCAATGTTGTTCGGTGTTTTCCTGGAAGAGATTCTCGGGGACGGGATAAGGCTCCAACGAAGGATCAAATTAACTGTTGTCTTACAAATCTTGAAAAAGATATACAAGAAGTACAGCCGGAATTGATTATTTGTCTTGGAACAATTGCGATCCAAGCTGTTTTGAAATCCAAGGCTTTTAGCAAATTACCAGATGAAGGTCTGCTACATGGTAAGATTTTTCCGTACCACGAACGAAATTGCTGGGTTGGCTGTGCACATCGACCTGCTTTCTTTTTGGAGAGAAAGGGTAGGGCTGATGTTCCCGATGATGAGGTGATTCTTGCATATGATTTGGCTAATGTAATAAGTTATCTTGGTGAGCCTCTTCCTCAACCATTGACTGCAGAAGGTAATAGGTGCTTAACTAATGTTGATGATGCAATTGCTGCTATAGAGGGGTATTGTGATCATGATAAGCCTGTATCCTTTGATTATGAAGCTAATATGCTTGATTCTTTTCAACGGGATGCCCAGGTGGCTTCTATATCGTTTACTGATAGCATCGAGTATGCGGATTTCATTCCTCTTGGTTTTGAGGGCATTTTTAGTTCAGGAGAACAGGTTAGGATATCTGCTGCGTGGAAACATTTTTTGAAAAGTAGTACACCTAAGATCTGTCAGAATTATTATATGGAGGAATTGTGGGGGCGCAACAAGTTTGGACAGTCAATGACGAACTTTATACATGATACCATGGTAACTGCTCATGTGATTAATTGTAGTGCCAGGACAACCGGATTGGCCTACCAGGTTTTTGAAATGACGGGGCATGTGTACAAGAAGATGGTTGACGTCACTAAGATATTTGACCAACCCCTTGAAAAGGTGTGTGATTATAACTGTTGGGATTCCCGGTATACTTTAATGGCTTACTATAAGCAAGAAGCCATGTTGGATGGGAATTTAAAGAAGTTTAATGATTTTTTCATCCAATGCCTCCGCACATTGGCTAATTATAAATATAATGGTATTCAAATAGATGAAACTGCTTTGAAAGCTGTTGAAGATGATTTTACGACTGAGATAGAGGATTGTGTGAAGGCCATTAAGGGTACTCCAGCTGTTATTAAATATAATGAGAGTATCAAAAATGATCCTAAAGGAGTAGCATTTGATATAGGTAAACCCGCACACATTGGTAAGGTGCTCTATGAGATTTGTGGTGTTCCCCTTACATCAAAGCGTATGACTGCGGGTAAGAAACCCTGTACTGATAAGAATGTGTTCGCAGAAATACTTAGTACGACAGATGATCTCCAGGTTAAGAAGATTTTAACAAATGTCACCACTTACCGTAGTGGCTTAAAAGTTTTGGAAAGAGCTGCGGAGTACCGTCGACTTGTTGATCCCAGTTGGAAAGCTCACCCATCTTACAGTCTTAATATAACAAGGTCTTATCGGTCTGCTTGTGACGGTCCGAACATTCAGAATGTTTTTAAGCATAATTTACGGCAGAAAACGTTTAGAAGGTGTATTGTTCCAAGGCCGGGACACATATTTCTTGAACCGGATTTTTCTGGTGCAGAGATTTGTGTTGCTGCGATGATTTCAAAAGATCCCATACTCACAAAACAGATTCAAGATGGTTATAATGTACATTGGATGTGGGCGAGTAGAGCTTATGGCCGGGAGGGGGAGGTTTACACTGAATCAGTAGAGCAAAAGGCAATAAGAAATAAATCAAAGAATGGATTCTTTTTCCCCAGTATTTATGGAGCAATACCCGCCTCCATAGCCCGCTCAATGGGTCTTGATCCGGAGTATATAGCTTCGGTACAGGCCAGATTTTGGGATGAATATTCTTATATTAAAGAATGGCAACTCAAAACTATTCATGATTATCAGAAAAATGGTTATGTTGAATTGGTCACAGGAGCAAGACGTCCAGGACCACTTAATATAAATAAGTTGTATAATACTCCAATACAAGGGCCAGCGTACCATTTGTTACAAGCTGGTGGTAATAGAATTGATGCAGAATTAGTCCGTCGGGAGTTTAGAACTTTGTCAGTTGCAGAAATTCATGATGCTATTATTTTGGATACTCATCTTGATGAGATGGAAGATGTCATTGAGTTGGGTGAAAAAATTCTGTGCTCAAAAATGTTTGATTGGCAGGGAGATGTTCCGATGAGTGTTTCTTGGGAGTACGGAGCTAAGAATTGGTATGAAATGTCAGGCATGTAATAATTACAGTGGTATAGCAGAGTTGATGGTATAATTATTTTATAGGAGGTAATTATGTCGCTCTATCAGGAAATCAGGCCCACAACTTTCGAGGATATAGTAGGTAATTCAGCCGTTGTTGGGGCTTTAGTGGCTATGTTAAAACAGTCTAAGGAACATCGGCCACATGCTATTCTTTTGAAAGGGCCAACGGGTTGTGGCAAGACAACCATTGGACGTATTTTGTCCAGGGAATTCGGAGCTTTATCTGATTCTATATTTGAATTAAATGCAGCTAATACAAATGGAATTGGTACGGTTAGAGGTATTGCTGAAAACGCTCCTTTGATAGGTTTTGGAGGTGGGGCTAAAGTTTATATATTTGACGAATGCCATGAATTCTCAGGCAAAGCACAAGAATGTTTATTGAAAGTGATAGAGGATAATCCTCCTCATTGTTACTTCATTTTTTGTACAACGGATGCGGAAAGTCTCATACCAACTCTTCGTAATAGGTGTGCCGAGTATACAGTTAGCTTGTTACAGAAAGAGGAGATAAGGGAAGTTCTTACACGGGCCTGCATAAAGAAAAGATGGATAATTACATTGGGTATTATAGAAGCTTTAGTGCAAACTAATGATGGATCTCCGAGGGCTGCTTTAGTTGCACTTGAAAAAGTTGCTGAGATGACTAACTTGGATGATGCTGTTGAACTTATAGTAAATGGCACAGAGCAGGAGAAAACTATTTTTGACTTGTTTAATCTTATATCGATGGGTCCTGCTGCTCGAAGAAAGAAATGGAAAACGATTATTACAACTTTTGATGCTATTAATGAAGATTCTGAGAGAATTAGGTTTTCCCTCATGACGTTTTTGTATAATAAGTTAAAGAAGTATGATAACGTGGAGGACGCGTTAGACGTTACACACCTGTTGAAGATTTTTTCTAATAGTACTTTTTATGGTAAGAAAAGTTTGATGGGTGCTCTTATTGCAAGAGCCTGTTTTGAAACCTGGAAGGAGTGATGAGATGAATTGGAAATGGCCTAATAGTAAAGAGCATCCGGAATGTAATCCCTGGTACACCATTATACGAAGAATTATCTTTTTCCCTGGAGTAGTTATTTGTTTGATACTTTTTGTTGTCATGGTATTACTCTTTGCCGGATGGAAAGAAGCAGGTATGGTACTTAAAAGAGATTGGTAAAGTGTTTGAAAAGATATTAAGAGTTAAAAGATAAACAATACTAATATTTTGATTTGGAGACAAAACTGATGGACGAAGCAAGAATGAAAGCCCTCAACGCAGGAGCTAATATGAGTACAGGTGGATCTAATTTTGATTTCGTGGATACGAGCAAATTGGAGCGATTGGGTATTACTAAGTACAATACCAAAAAGCCGAAGGGCAATAATTTTATTCGGATAGTGGCTCCGAGTACTACAGGACCTTTTGCCATGGAGATACACATACATACTCAAATAGGTTCTGGTAAGTCGACCTTTTTGTGTATGAAAGAGATGTTTAATATGGATTGTCCTATCTGCAATCATGCACAGGAATTACGTCGGCAGAATATAAGTTCAGACGTTATAAACGATCTTAAGACAAGTCGTCGTTTCCTTCTTTATGTAGTGGATACAACTGATGTTGCTTCTGAGGATGAAGGTACTCATTGGTTTGATTGTCCGCCTTCAATTTACAAAGCAGTGTGCACTCTGTCTCAGGATAGGAGAACAGGTGAAAAGGTAGATCCTACTGATCCAGTTGACGGCAGGGATATTGAGTTTACTCGTAAAGACGGTAAGAGAACGGAATATGTTGGATTTGTACTCACGAAAACCGAGCCAATTCCAAAATCTTGGTATGAGGATCTTCCTCCTTTTGAGGATATTCTTTTAAAGCCAGATCCGGATGAAATGGCTTTAGCTGTTAGTGGTGTGAAAGCCACTCCTACTACTTCTGAATCAGCTGGGAAGTCGAGTACGGAAGGTTCACGTTCACGCCGAGAATCCAGGGAACCTGAAAAGGAAACTGCCCAGGAACCCCTTGAAAAGGAAACTACTCGAGCATCTCGTAGAGAACGAGTTAGTGCCAGTGACACTCAGTTTGAATCTACTAAAGAGGTTGTTGAAGATTCGGAACAAGCTGCTGTTATCAAGGCAAAGATAGCAGATGTTCAAAGTCGCAGGAGAAGGACGGAGTAAAAACATGACTGATGAAGATAGAGAAATACTTTCAGAGTTTAGATCAAGGTTACCCTTGGATCGACTTGAGTTGGAGACAGAGTGCTGTCAGCAGGCCATTGTTTATGACGACATCGGAAGTTGGGTTGCCGATGTCAAGGCCCAGGCCAAGATTGCTAAGGAGCATATTAGTTTTGTTGAGTCAGAGCTGCTCCTGGCCATTAGAAAAGATCCTAAAGAGTATGGTTTACCGGAGAAGTCTACCGTGGATGCCGTCAGGTCCACGGTTAACATTCATGAGAGGTATCGAAAAGCTTTTCTGGATTATGTAGAGGCGGACAGATTAGCTTCTGAAGCCTCTATTCTTTTGGATTCTGCTCAGCAGAGGCAATCTGGATTACGCGATCTTGTTCGATTGTACGTCAATAATTACTATTCACAGGAACAGAGTGGGCTTGATACAAGTGGCTGGGAACAAGGTGAAAAAGCAATTATGGATACAAGAAGGAAAAGAGCTGAGACTTCAACTGACCTAGGAGAGGATAATAGAGAGGAATAGTATGAAAGCAGAGTATTGGAATTTCCAGGGGTATCTTCCGGACGATGAGGATATAACCGCTCGATTACACGCTATGGAGGCTTATTTTTCTTTACCTTCAATTATTGGTAGGAGTACTGCGGAAGAAATAGTTGATGCTTTTTTGTGCTGGATTTAATAGGGGTACATCCTGGGGTTTGGCTAAACAAAAAGGTATCCAATATGCTAAAGTTAAAGATAACTTTGGTGATAATGATAAGGGTAAAGAAAAATTTATTGATAAGGTAGGAGAGGTACTGCAGGTAGAATCTGACTATCATTGCTTTAGTCAAGTTCAACTAAAGTTTGATGATGACAGTATTGAATGGTTTTCAAATACTGCACCCGAAGAAGTGATTGGAAAGGAAGAATAGATCATGGCACAAGAATCCGATATTGAAAAAACTTCTAAAGCTGCAAGCAAAGTTATAGGTATTCCAGACGTCACTGATTTTTTGCAGACGGGATGCACTGTTTTGGATTTTGCTATTGCAAATAGATTTCCTGGTGGCATTCCCATTGGTAGAATCGTTCAGATTTTTGGAGGATCAAGTACCTGTAAGTCTGTAATAGCTTCGTCTATTCTGGGGTTTGCTCAGAGGGCGAAGATGGGTGCATATTATGGTGATATTGAGCACACCCTGGATCCTAGATTTGCCAGCTATTATGGTTTGGATTTTAAGAAGCTAACCAATGTAAAAGACTTTGATACCGATGATGCTTTTCCGGCAACCATTGAAGAGTTTTTTGATGTCTGGCTTTCCAAGATTATCTTTAAAGATACAAAGTGCACTATTCTGGATAAGAAGCCTAAGATAGTTGTTACGGATACCATTACTGCTCTTCCCGCTAAGATTGAAGCTGATAAGAAAATGGACGATCAAGGTTATGGCGCCTACCGTGCAAAGCAGATGTCACTGGGATACCGAAAGTATTTGAAGGCCCTTTCGTACAGCAACACAACTTTGGTGGTTATTGATCAAACAAGAGATAATTTTGGTTCTGCATTTGGTGGTGAGACTGTTCCTGGTGGAAAAGCTCAAATGTTTTATCCATCAGTTCGTATACATTTGAAGCACGGTCCTGCTGTAACGAATACCCAAGAAAAGGTAATCGGTGTTTGGACGAGCTTTAAGGCCGTAAAAAATAAGGTGGGTCCTCCTTTTAGAGACGGGCAGTTTAAAATTTTATTCGACTACGGCATGGATGACATCTCCTCCAATTTGTATTTTCTAAGTGAGGTACAAAATGGTAAGGCTGCGGCTAAGAATAAAACTCAGCATATTAAGCTTTGGGGTGAAGATAAACAAATGAAATCCTGGGTCACTAAGATTGAAGGCGAAAATTTGGAGGAGAAATTACGAGAAGAGATATGGAAAGTTTGGCAGGAAGTTTATAGACCTTCAGATAGGAAGCCCAGAACCTTTAGTTAGTAGGAGTTATTTCCATGCCATCAAAACAAGAGATAGAATATGGAACAATAGCCCATCTCATTTCAATACTTGGTCTAATGTGTGCTGCAAGTCCTGAGAAGATAACAGATCTTTTGACGGAATATTTGTTTGATGAAGAAGGGGGGAGCATGGTCAATTTTTACACTCTGACGGCAATACGTATGATGCGTGCCCAGAGTGGTGGCCTACTAAAAAAGATGCTCAAGCCATACTGGATAAGTTCTACCCAAAACCAGAGCATGTTTGGGAGCATGGGGATGTGTTTGAGAACCCCGTAGGAATGTGGATATACTTAGTACTGGCAGGCGGCCCTATTGTCTCTTGGCTTGAAATGTCCAATATGGGTGGCACACCTTACATTCAACTTGATGGTGCCAAATTTCTATTCAATATTAGAGAGAAAATTTAATATTTCTCTTGACTTATGCCGAAAGCATGGTATAATGTAATACAGTGGCAAAAGAGTTTAAAGGAGCAAAGCAATGAAAACTGAAAGAGTAGAAGAAGAAATTCAATATGTTGCCAAATCGGGTAGTAAATACAGGACATGTTTTTTTGGATATACAGAAAATATATTTAACGCTGGTTTTTGTAATTATCCAATGACTGTTTACGGAAAAGAAAAATGTATTCCAGTAAGAGTAGCAACATTCATAGAAGAATTGGAGTAAGGCATTATGGCAAGAGTAGCTTGTCCAATTTGTAAGAAAGAAATGGACATTTATGGGCAAAGACTTTAGATAACTTTATGGAAAAAATGTCACCACTTGATGAAAGAAACTAAGGAAGGAATATAGTTATGGATCGTTGGGGTATATCAGAGGATTGTGAAGTATGTGGCCCAGGTCAAATTAAACACATTTTAGAGGAAATTGTGGCTTCACATGAAAAAATAAAAATATGTCCTAAATGTAAGAATACCTATCCTGATACTGATGCAATAGAATACTGTGTTTGCGGCCATAAATTTGAACTTACTCAGAATGCTTCGGAAAAGGTGTTGGAAGATTTGTTTGGTTTTGATATCAGAGAGGAGTTGAATAGAAAATGAGAGTGTTTTTATCCGATATACATTTAGGTGACGGCTCTAAGTCAGATGACTTTCACAGAGATGCAGAGTTAATCAAATTCTTAGAGTGGACAGATAAACGAGCACACGAGATTGTTATTGTTGGAGATTTATATGAACTCTGGCAGTCAAAATTGGAGAAGATCTTCTGGGCACACGCTGCTGTTATACGGGCGTTAGATGAGAGAAGGGATAAGGTCTATTTTGTACATGGCAATCATGATGCTCTTCCATTTTCTAAACTCACACCTTCTCAATATAGTAAGGATGGTGTATGGGCGGTGCACGGGCATCAGTTTGATACTTTCAATAATTTTGAGAATCCATTGCTTAGTTTAAAATGGCCGATAGGTAAATATATTACTGTGTTGGTGGCTGGGTTGGAAAGAATTATTCATCCAGATTCTGATGTCTGGCTTAAGAAAATGTACGATAAGTTTGGTGATTTTAAAGTTAAAGCAGCTTTGTTGCAGAATAAGAAATACAATATAACTGATTTAGATCAGCATATTTTTGTGATAGAAAACCTTAGACAACAAAATTTAGCACCTATTACTATTATGGGACATAGCCATAATGCTGAACTTAAGGAGATTGTTGCCATAAATCCTGAGGGTAGATGGCCACATGTATCTTTTAAAAGAATCTATGCAAACACGGGTAGTTGGGTTGATGATGAATACCCAACATTTGTAGCAGTCACAAAAGATGAAGTACAGTTAAGAGATGGACTTACTTATGAAGTGATGGAAAAGGTGAGCATAACATGAGTATGACATTGGATAAGGTATGGGAATACTGCTTAAAGATGTGGAACGACATTTGATTTACCTGGTAGTGTTTTAGAAAATAAAGCAGACTGGATGGCGGAGAATGGTTTTGAGGAGGTGTGGAATGATTGCTTCTTTTGTCAGTTTGCCAAGGATGAATATGACAAGCCTGAAACTTCCGGATTCATGTGTGACTATTGTCCCGCTGTTCAGATTGATCCCAAGTTTGACTGTGTAACATCTGACTACAGTTATTTGACGAATCCAAAGGAGTTTAGGCGAAAGATTTCTCAGTTAAATAAGAAGAGAAGAGGCAAAGCATGAGGATTTACGGACTAGATATATCATTGGATCATGGAGGATTTGTTATTCTTGATGAGGTGGGTAATGTGTTAAACTATGCCTACATCACATCTACCAAAAAGAGTGCTGACATTGATCCTGAACACTCAATTCTTCTTAGTAAGATAGGGAAGGGTGAACCTAAAGAGACTTTTCGGTTAAGGAGAATGGGGGAGTATCAAAAAGGCCTCCATAATTTTCTCCACTTAAGTAATTTACCCCCACAATTTATGGTAGGTCAAGACTACTATTCTGTTGAAGGATACTCCTATGCATCCCAAACTACTTCAATTTGTCAGATAGCTGAACTTACCGGCTACTTAAAACATATGATATTTGAAGGTGGCGGGAAGATTCGAGTACATGACCCCCTTAGTGTAAAGCTTTTTGCTACGAATAAGGGGAATTGTTTGAAGAAGGACGTGGTGGAGAAGGCCCAACTTGTTTTTGATATCCCTGAGGGTTTGATAAAGAAGAAGATGATTAAGAAGAAAAAGCTTCTTGCCTCGATTGAAGAGTTTGATGGACCTGCCACAGACATAGCAGATGCTTATTTTCTGGCTCGGATGGTGTATAGGGAGTTGACACTTAGGAATGGTGACGTTAGGTTGAATCAATTAGGGGAGAATGAAAGAAGGATATTCCTTCGGGTTACAAAAGCGTTTCCGGTGAATTTGTTATCTCGCTCATTTATATGTAAAAAGGGAGAGTAGTGTGCCTCCACCTAAAGATCCAAAGAAGAGAGAAGAGTATGCAGAAAATCTTCGTATAGCTCAAAGAAAACGTTGGAAAGATCCTGAAGAACGTAGAAAGCAGAGTGAGAGACAAAAAGAAATACAAAATCGTCTAGAAGTAAAAGCTAAGAAAAGTGTATCTTTGCAGAAGGTGTGGACGGATCCAGAATACCAGATTAAACAGATTATCGCCCAAAAGCTATGCAAAGGATAGCACAGAATCGGCCTGAAGTGAATGCAAAAAGGAGTGCTTCACTGAAAATTACTGCAAGTCAACCAGAAGTAAAGGCACGATTTAGTGCATCCTCGAAAGAATCTCAGAATAGGCCAGAAGTCAAAAAGAAACATGTTGATAGAATGCTACATTTTTGGGCAGATCCAGCGAACAAGAAACAAAGGTTACACGTTGTAAGTAAGAATTCAAGAAATAAACAAACGGTACCTGAGAAACAGTTATATGAACTTCTTCAAGGATTATTCCCTGACCAATGGAAGTACACAGGTGATGCTGGTGATAAGGATTTTATTATAGCGGGTAAGATTCCGGATTTCATAATGTTGGTGGTCAAAAGAAAATTATTGAGATGTTTGGTGATTATTGGCATGGAGAAAAGTTTACTGGGAGAACAAAAGGAGAAGAGGAACAACAAAGAATAGGTTCATTTGTTCAATATGGTTATCAAACTTTAATTGTTTGGCAACATGAGCTTAAGGAAGTTCATAAGTTAAGGTGTAAATTATTGACCTTTTTTGAGTGTAAAAATGATTGAAAAGATTATTTTAAATAACTTTAAGACTTATAAGGATACTGAATTGGAGTTATCTCCTGGAATAAACGTTTTCACGGGTAACTCTGGTAACGGAAAAACGAATATATTGTTGGGTCTGAATTGGGTTACCACCAATCGTCCATTGGGCAGTAATTATGTACGAAGAGGTCAGGATACTAGTGTTGTAGAGATGGTGGTCAGTGAGGATAAGGATGTATATAAGATAACTCGGAGTCGTGGCACATCTGAGAATAGTTATACCCTGGAGCATAATGGGGATAGGCTGGATCCATTCACAGGATTTGGAAATAGTCCTCCCGAAATGATTTCTGAGGTAATTAATCTATCAGATTTGAATGTTCAAAAGCAGCGAGATCAGCATTTTCTTGTTTATACTCCACCAGGTCAGATTGCTACATATATCAGATCTATAACAAAATTGGATGAAATAGATCGGGTCACCAAGTCATTGGCCAGTAAGATTCGAATAGAGAAAGGTGATGTAGCTTCTAAGCAAAAAGAGCTTGAAGCCACCAATCAGAAGTTAGCTGTCTTAGGCGCCATAAACCTTCTCCTGCTTGAAAGTAAAATTGAAGAGACCAAGGTTCACATTGAAGAAGTTAGGCGGTTAAGGGCGGAGGTAGAGCAGTTAAATGCTATTGTCAATGCCCTAAGAGTCCTCGAAAAGTGTCAGATACACATTCCAGACAATATTGATCAGATATTTGATAATGTGAGGCAATCTTCTGAGGATATTGCTAAGGTAACTACGTGCATAGATGCTCTTAAACCTTTGATAGTTAAGATAAAAAGTATTAAAGCTCATGAAATAGTTCTTCCAAAAAATCTTGAGGTGATAACTGCTGTGGAAGGTACTTTAGAAAGGTATAATTATATTGATACCAAGTTGGAAACAGTTCTTAATCTTCTTGAAGATATCCATAAAATTGAGGTAGGGCTTGTTGAGAGCGATATTCGATTGAAACAGTTAGAACTTGAGGAAATTGAGCTCAAAGAAAAACTTGAGAATTGTCCCATGTGTGGAACAGGGCTTACATCGGAATCAAAGCAAATTTTATTAGGGAAGTAAGAAAGATAATGAAAATATGACCTTGTGTAAAGCGTATCTTCCCGAAGGATATGAGGATAAATATCCATTTAAAACTGGGGAAGAATTTGTATTCATATGGATAATTTTGTTGAATTAGAAAACGGAAAGTAGGGCTATGAGAATAGGAATTATAGGAGATCTTCATTTAACAAATAAATCGCCTGAGCGGCGTATAGATGATTACTGGAAGACTCTATGTAGGAAAGTGTCCCAAAGTTTGGATATATTTGATGGTAGGAAATGTAATATCATTATACAAGTGGGTGATTTTTTTGATGCTCCCACAGTAGCAAATAAAGTCAAGTCAGAAGTTATGCAACTGTTACATTGCTTTGGGAGATTTGGGGATGAGCGGATGCTTTGTGTCTATGGCCAACATGATATCTCAGGCCATTCAAAAGCTACTTTACCTAATAGCCCATTAGTTGAATTGGAATCGGCAAGAGTTGTTAAGATACTGGGTGATAATCCTGTTATAGCAGGACCCCAGCAAGCCAGTGTATTCTTTTACGGAGCGTCATTTGGTGAGCCCGTTCCTGAGGTGCTAGATAAAGATGCTTACAATATTCTTGTAACTCATAGGATGGTGGGGGATAGAGCTTTGTGGCCAGGGCAGGTGTTGCCTGGTCCGAGACAATTTCTTCGGCAGTGTCCAGACTATGCTCTCATTTTGGCAGGAGATTATCACTATAGATTCATTGAAACTTGGCAAGGGCGAATAATTATCAATCCCGGAGCGGTAATTCGAAAGACGATTTCAAGGTTTGATTTGGAACATCAACCAGCAGTTGTTATATTTGATACGGATACAAATGAATCAGAAGTTATTGAACTTGGTATAGAGCCAATTGAGAAGATATTCGATCTTACTAAGAGAGATGTTAGGACGAAGGATAATTCTCTTCTTGTTGAACTTGTGAAACGATTAAAAGAAGGGGATGAGAAGATACTCGGTTGGAAAGGTTTTCTTTTGAAAGTTTTGGAGGAAAAGAAAGCAAGTATGGGGGTTCGTCAGGTTATTGATGAAATTTTGGAGGAGGTTAAAAATGGCTGATATCATTTCTGAGGTTAAGCAAAAAGTAAAGAAGATTGAAGAACTGCGTCGGGAGCAAGCACAGCAGGATGGACAAAAGACACAATTACTCAAGCAATTAAAGGATGTGTCGGGAACGACTTCTGTTGCTGCCGCTGAGAAAAAATCTGAGGAATTAAGTTTGGAGCTTATTATACATGAAAGCACGCTCAAAAAATTGGATGAAGAGATGTCTGCAATTATTTCAGCGGCCACCCCACAAAAAGATTAAGCTATCAGATATAGCGGGTTATGCAATTCTTGTGAAGGATGATTTAATGGGTAAGAAGTACTGGGTCTCCTATCGTGGAGAGGTGTATGATGAGGTATCCTTTACTGAGGAGCAACCACTGGTGTTTCCTCCGAGGGAGTTACCTCCTGGAACTCGAGTTTATTTACTACTACCAAAGGATAAAGATTAAGATGGCAAAGGTAAGTAGATACAGATGTAGCGTGTGTGGAATTGATTTTTCTACCTGGCCGGAACATCGGAAGCATCTACAATCTAGAGCACATAGGGTAGTTGCAAACAAAGGAAATGTTCAACTATTTCTAGAAAAATTTGAGACCAATTTAAAGAAGTTGGATAAGGAGAAATAAGATGAAATGTAATGATGGTGAATACATGCCACTGAACTGGTATGGCACGCCAGATGCTTACTACATTAAAGGCCATGTGAGCCATGAAGAAGGAATTGAAATATTATTTGATGCTGGGGCAATAGATCATGATTACGAAGTAGGACGAGCAAGTCATATTTATGGCAGATGGTCAATGCAGCCAGGTGAAGATGGTAATCAACATTTTTTAAGAGAATACTCAGAATCTGGTCGTGGACGTTTCAAGATAACTATGTTTGTCGTAGGACCTTTGTAAAGAAAGTTAAATAATGAATCTGACAAAATACACTGATTTCTTAAGCGAGAAGAAGGCTACTCAGAAACTTCTTAAGAGTAAGGTTGAAGATCTGGGAATTGAGATTGTATCTCATCAGAATTGTCTTGCAGACCTTGAAAAAGCTCTTGAGGTGATGAATACTGTTGGTATTTTGGTTCAACAGGAGTTTGAGGAGGTTGTCGAGGTTTTGGTTACTCAGGCCCTTAAATTTGTATTTGGGGATAATCATTCGTTTAAATTAGAAGGTAGTATATCACACAACCAACCAGAAATTCATATGTATATTGTTATTGATGGTGAGAGATTTTCTCCAAAGGATGATGAGTTTAGTGGTGGCCAAGCCGATGTGGTATCTTTTGCTCTTAGGATAATCTTATGGGCAATTCAGTATGAGAGGACACGCCCTGTACTCATTTTTGACGAGCCGTTCAGAAATTTGCATGGATTGAAAAATGCAGAAGCTGTGAGGGAAATGACTCAATACTTGGCTAAGACAATGAATATGCAATTCATTATAATAAGTCAAGATGAGGGGTTAGTTGAAATAGCAGACGCAGCTTTTATGGTTACAAAGTTGGAAGGTGTGAGTAGTGTTGAACTTCTGGAGAAGTTGGTGGATAATATTGAGTTTACGCCACAGTTAGGAGATGGGAGTGATGTCAACTAAACTTAATCAAATTTTGAATCAAGAAGGTGTAGATGCTGCCTTGAGGAAGATGGCAGGGGAGATAAATATGGTAGGATATCCTTTGGCCATTATTGCTGTGTTGAAAGGTGGAGCTTACACGGCATACCAATTGTTACAAATTTTATACACACTTAATCCGGTTGGTTCACTTTGGCATCAACCAGACGTAGTAATCGGGCATATAGGTCTTGAATCTTATGGAGAAGAAATGAAGGCTCGGGCTGAAGTAAAATTGATGACACCTCTGGATTTATCAAGAAAAGATATTTGTGGTAGAAATGTTATCATTGTGGACGATTGTGCAGAAACGGGAAACACCCTTGCTGAGGCAAAGAAAATCATATCCGGGTATGATCCTTTAGAAGTGTATACTGCAGTTTTAGTAGATAAGGTTTTTCTACGAGCTGAGCAAGGTGCATTAGAGCCGGATATTATTGGATGGCGGTATTTGGACAAAGGCTTCTTGGTGGGAGCTGGCATGGGTGCTGGTGAAGCTTATCGGGGATTTCCGGAAATATACGAGGTGGAGAAATGATGATTCGAAAGTTTTTAACGAGTGTTGATTGGTGGTTGCTAATAGTAGCAGTTTTACTAGTTTTATTACTATATTCTATAAGAGGAGTGTAACATGTTTAAGGTTAAGAAAACACTGGAAGTGGCAGTATCTCACAAGCTCAATCTACCCTATATAAGTGCTTGTAACAGGAATCACGGCCATTCCCTTTTAATCACGGTCTATTGCTCAGCTGAAGAGCTCAATGAAAATGGTATGGTAGTAGATTTTACTGAGATAAAGAGAGTGGTACATGGTCAATTGGATCATCAGTACTTGAATGACATAGAAGGGGTAGGTTGGGATTCTGCAACAAAAACACCATTAAATCAAGGTGGTTTAAATCCAACAGCTGAAAGAATAGCCAGATGGATATGTATGCAAATACCAAGTTGTTACCGGGTTGATGTTCAAGAATCAACGGGTAATATGGCTACATACGAGGAGGAATGATGTCTACTATACGTGTAATAGAAATAGTTGGAGCAATTTGGCTTACCACTGCCATTTTTATGCTTGGTCGGAGTTATAGATGGTGGTTGTTTTATGCCCTAGCTAATATTCCTTTTTCCATAGTTTCAATAGAAGCCGAGAAGTATGGGTATGCACTTATGGGTTTTGTGTGTTGTGCATCAGGCATCCGGAATTATTTCATTGAAAAGAAGAAAGCAATAGTAGCTGCCAAAGCAGAGGCTTTGTCACACTTGAGATAAAGGAGAGTTATGAGTATTGAGTATAAAACACCCTGGCACAATAAGAAGGGTGAACTTCAATTCCCCTATCAGATGTTGGGAGATTTAGTTTTCATTTGTCCAGATTCTCCTCCTGAGAAGATGGGACAGGATAATGTAATAGTTCTTCCTGAAAGTATTCGAAAGAAGTATCACAATGGAACGGGAACTATACTATCTATAGGTCCGGGATACACAGATCTTAAAGGGAAATGTCATCCTACACACCCAAAGTTAAGTGCAGGAGTTAGAGTATTATTTGATATTTCTGTTCCTTGGGGTCTAAATATTACTGGATTGGATGGACACAAGTACTACACTGTTCTTTGTGGAGCACAGGATGTATTTGGATTAGTAGATTAGGAAGAAAGTATGACTAAGTCAATTCAAAAATTAGAATTAGAAAATACCACCCGACTACTGTACTTCAGACACCGGGGCAACTTAGCTGAAGTTTTGAAAGCGCTCAGAGAAAAGTATGAGGATGAGGTTGATAACCCTGGCGATAGGATTACCATAGACTTTGTTGAAAAAGTTATTAAGAAGTTTAAGAAAGAAGAGAAGGTGAATTCTCCCTTTGTTGCTACATACATTATGGATTATGTATTCATGGGTACAAAGCAGAGGGAATTGCTTTGGAATGAGGATGACGTAGAACTTTCTGAGCACAGGTTTAGTTACCGATCAGCTTGTTGCGATGCTGCTGCTCAACCAAGGGTTAATGAACAGAAGGAGATAACTTTTGTTTGTTTGAAATGTGAAAAGATATGTAATGCTTATCGAGTTCCAAATCTTGGGGTGTTTGAAACTATAAGAAAGTTAAGGGTGGAGCAAAGAAACGATGAAGAGCAAATAGTTAAGGCTGCGGAAGATTTGGGATTTGGTGTAGAAAAACCAGCTCTGATCAAGCAAACCAATTACCAGTTAAGTTTGGGTGATAACTCTGGTGGAAACCCTGTTAAACGTTTGATGTCTGGTGACCAGCAAATTGTTGCCGATCTTAAAAAATTGCCCTCAATGGATAGGGAAGTTGTAATTAGCAGGATACGACAGAATTTGGAAAGTATGGACGATGGCAAAGAAGAGTAACCAAAAAATACGGATGGAAACATTGTTGACGGCTGCGTATGGTACTGATTACGCGGAAATACCAGTTTCAATGCGTAAATTTTTGACGGATACTGATTATCTTGGAGTTTCTTTGAGAGGAGGTAAGGCATTATACCCAATATGGCATAGGGTTCTATCTGAGCTTTCTAATTTGCCTGAAAAGAACCTCCCAATATTTACAGGCGCAATTGGAACTGGCAAAACGACTTCTGCAATTTTAGGCATTGCTCACGTAATGCATACGATTTTATGCATAGATGGTTACTGTCCTGTTTACGATTGTGAAAAGAAGAAGTGGGTTGCTTTAAATCAAGCTTATAAAAATGGGTTGAATTATACTTTGGCTGTGGATGAGAGGGGTAATGTTGGAGCACATAAGGTAGATGAGGTTATTTTTTCGGGGAAGAAACCTGTTTATGAAGTAGTTATAAAGTTTGCAGATCTTTTATTTAATCGTAAGGATACCACTAATTCTAAGGGTGGGAGATATAAAAAAATTAGGACAACTCTTGATCATAAGTTTTGGACAAAAGATGGTTGGAAACCTCTTAAAGATATTCTTGTTGGAGATGAAGTTCTTATATATGGTGATGATCTTCATCTTTCCAGGAGTGATGTATCCGGAATAATAAGTGATGCTACCAAGAAGGTATGGGCGAGTAGGACAGAAGAAGAAAGATATCGGATTTGTGAAAAGGGTTTGTTGGCAGTGCAGTCTCCGGAAGGGGTAGTTAAGTGTAACAAGGCTAAGCAGAGTACAGAATTTCATGAGATAATGCAGGGTATTGCTTTGGCTTATTGGGAGTTGTTTTCTTTAGATGAGAGTAAGGAAAAAACCAAACATTTGCGTATACCAGAGGTTAGGGTGAAAGCTGTTCAAGGACTTATTGAACATTGGAAGAATATTTCTGATGAGGATGTGGCTCGGAGGGTACTCAAGCGATTGGATTCTATGGATTGGGAAGAATGGTGTCGGATTATGGAACAAAAAGTTTGGAGCAATTCGGAAAGGAATGCTAAATGTGCAGCAGCTACTAAGAAAAGATTGAAAAATTTATCTCCGGAAGAAAGACAGCAACTTATTGAACAATTACATACTCCAGAAGCTGTTGCAAAAGCTGTTATAGGTTGGAAGAAGTGGAGAAATTCATTAAGTCAAGAACAGAAGAATGAAATAGTTCAAAAGCAATTAGAAACAAAAAGAAAATGTGGAGATTTTGCTAAGCGTTCCAGTTGGGGGTATGGTAAGCCCTTTGAGGCGGAAGATGGTCATTTTTGTGATAGTAAATTTGAAGGGAGAGTAGACGATTGGCTTACTCAAAATGGATTGGATCATGACATACACGTTATAGTTAAGAATAATGGTTATATTAAATCAGTTGATTTTCTTGTGGGAGGTTGGTATATTGAGGTTGATGGTTTAGATAGACCTGATAGCTTTTTTGATAAGAAATTAAAAGGTTTACCCTATATTATTGTACGATCTGATAAGGAAATTGAAGAGAAGCTAGGGTTTTTGACTAAGTATACCAATTCAAATTTTAGTAAAACACTGTTTGGTAAAATTGAGTCAATAGAGTATGGGGGTAAAAAGAATACTTATGATGTTGTTATGGCAGAGGGTAGTCCAAAGAATTTTATATGTCAAGGGGTTGTTGTTCATAATTGTCTTCGCGATCCTTGGGCATTTTTTGGAAAGACTGCTGCAGGTAAGATGGCTGTAGTATTTTTCAACCTAACGACATCACTTGGTGCCTCTCGTGGATTTGGTCTTCTTCAAAGTTATCTTTTGCAGTCTCCTTGGTTTAAGGAAAGAGGTAGAGTGTGCGGATCTGAACAAAATCCAAAGATAGAATTTCCTATTTTTGAATACGTTTCTGGTTCTCCTTACTCAAAGGGATTTGGTGTTCAAGGTCATGATATCATTGCTGCGTTGATGGATGAGGTTGATTCTCCTTCAGAGTCAGATAAGCAAAGAATTCGAGTTCTTCAGGCTTTTGAGGCGGGCTATCGACGATTTGAAAACAGATTTGTTCTTAGATCTCAGATGGATGATAGAAAATTGACTTTGGGTAAGTTTTTCTTAGTTGCTTCTAAGCAGGAAACGTTATCATTTTTGAATACATTTGTGGCAAAGATGAAAAGTTCACCCAATGTGTATATCGTGGATATCCCCGTTTGGGAAGCAAAAGAAGCCGCGGAGTACTGTGGTGTTAAGTTCCCGGTGCAGTTGGGTAATGTGTATGTACCATCTAAAATTCTGGGTCAAGGAGAGGGTACTGCGTTTGTGCCGGATCAAGAGGCAATAGTTTTAGCTGCGAAGAATGGTTTTCAAATTCTTTGGGTTCCTATAGAATATTTGGAAGCCCATCAACGTGATATCGTGGGCGCATTGAGAGACTACGCAGGAGTATCAATAACGGGGCTACGAAAGAGTAAGCTATTTCCTTCTGAAGCATTGATAGTGGATTGCTATGATTCCACTAAAAGAGATCCAGTTAGCATGTTGACAATTGAGACCGGGTTACATGATGATGTGGATTTTGCTGGGTATCTGGATTTTAGTGCCATTCGAATTCCAAGACGTGTTCCTCGGTATTTGCACGTGGATATAGCTTATAGCAATAAATCAGGTATGGGGGATGCTTTGGGTATTGCTATGTCTTGTGTTAGTGGTTGGACAGATAGAACTGTTGAAGATTTGGAAGATGGGGGATCCATGCGGGTGGAGAAAGCACCTGTAGTGGAGACAGATTTTGGGATGCGCATAATTGGACGTCCTGGGGATAAGATTCCGTTGAATAAGGTTAGAAAATTTATCATTGATCTTAAAAAGGTATATAATTTTAATATTGTGTTAGTTACATATGATTTAGGTCAGGTAAGTGAAGATTCAAAGCAGATACTTCAAAGAGCAGGAATTAATTGTCCAGATAAAGGACTTTCGTTGGATAAAAATCCTCAGATTTACCGGAGTTTTCGAGATTTGGTACATGATAAACGTTGGTGCTGCCATCGGAATGAGTATCTACATTTTGAATTGGTTAACCTTGAAGATGATCCAGATAAGAATAAGATAGATCATCCTACTGAGGTTATAGATATGGAGATTTTGGAGAATGGAGAAACTCGAGACATACCTCGATTTGGGAGTAAAGATTTTGCTGATGCCGTGGCGGGTTCAGTAGAAAATGCCCTGCAGGCATCAGTCGCTCCTCCTTCAGCAGAATTTATTGCGGCAACAAAGAAAATGGTCCAGCATCTTAAACCTGTTGGAACAATACGTTCACTTTTGGATATAAATCAGCCAGTGCCACCTAAGGAAGGTGTGAAGGAAGATACTGTATCCAAAAAGACTTCTACACAATTTAAGAATTTGTTTAATAAATCTCAAAGGAAAGGTTAATTAGAATGGAGACAGCAGTAGACAAACATCAGGCACTTAAAGATTTGGCGCTCAAGTTTGATGAAAGTAGTGACCCACAGGTTTTTGTACGGGTACTGTTGAAGGTAGATAAGTTACTAAAATTTCAGATATGGCAAATTAGGCGGCGTAATCCCCACTTATGTGAAGTAGATTTTTATGATCTTTATCAAACAGCCGTGATAGGATTATACAGAGCACTGGCAAAAGTTAGGGAAGATGAACCTGGAGGTAAGTTAATTTACAATATAAGGAGATACATTGATAATGAGATAGTAAAGGATTATAAGGATCCGTCAAGGTCTCTAGTATGTGTTCCTTTTGATGTTGTCCAGGATGAGTTATTTGATACAACCGAAGTTTATGCTGATCTTGAGCGGGAATTTATTAGGGATAGATTTGAGAAACTTATTAAGGATGGAGTTATTAGTCAGGAAGAGTTTGCTCAGGTACACAAACATTTTGTTGAAGGTGTGTCTTATAAAGATACTGCAAGGCGAGGTAGGCACTCGACGGGTACCATTTCAAAGAAAGTAAGAGATTCATTGAATCGGTTAAGATTTGAATTCAGAAGACGGCATTGGGAGGAAGGATAATGGGGGCGGCAAAGAGACAACGTACGATAGAGTATTTTCAGAGGTTGGCAGTTGTAGAGATAGCAGAATTAGTGGAACGAGATGTGGCAAAGCTTAAAGAAAAGCAAGCTGAGCAAAAGAAATTTAAAGCAGTGAAACCTGATGAGGAGAATAAAGATGAAGTTACAAATATTGGGTGATAGGGTGCTGGTTAAGAGACTTAAAAATGATACGACCACTCGTGGAGGTATTCTTATCCCGGGAAGTGCTCAGGAAAAATCACAGCAAGCAAAAGTTATGGGTGTTGGTGAGGGTAAATTGCTTGATGACGGTACTTTGCGGCCTATGACTGTAAAGGTGGGTGATGTAATTCTTCTTCCTGGTCCTGTTGGAACGAAGGTAACAATAGACGGTGAAGAGTGTTTAATCATGTGTGAGGCGGACATTCTGGCGATAGCGAGGTAATGATGAGACTTTACATAATGGTAGGAAATATTGGTTCCGGTAAATCTACTTTGGTAAAGAAACTTTTGGCTAAGAACCCAAATATTGTTGTCATAGCCAGGGATGCTCTTCGATATATGATTGGGGGCGGAGATTATGTCTTTAATCCCAAATTGGAACCAACTATTTTTAATACTGCCGAGCAAGCTATAGAGCAGTTTATGCTTCTTGGTGTGGATATCCTTGTTGATGAGACAAACATGTCTTCAGCACATAGAAAAGAGTATCTTACTTTGGCAAGGCGCTATGGTTATGAAGCTGTGGCAATAGTTATGCCAGTACTGGATAAGAAAACTAGTGTGGATAGGCGGATGCAAAATCCTCATGGTCAGGACGACAGAGCTCTATGGGAGGGTGTATGGGATAAGTTTACTGCCATTTATGAAAGACCAACTGAAGAAGAGGGTTTCAGTCAGGTAAGTGAGGTGTGGGAGTTTAATAATGCCAAGTAAAGAAAAAGAGTTCATGGCCTTAGTCAAGCGTTTACAAAGTCCTGATTTTGGTAAGATTTTTGACCCAAATTTACTTCATGGACTTACGGGAATGTTGTGTGAAGCAGGTGAGTTACTTAATAACTACAAGAAATTTATGGCATATCCTGGTGAACCATTATCCCGGACTGATGTGTTGATTGAGTTGTCTGATATACTTCATTTTATGATGTATGTTTTGATTGTGTACGAGTCATCTACTGATGAACTCATGGATATAAATGAGGCAAAACTTACAACTCGTTTTCCAGAAGGATTTACTCCTGAGTGTGGTATAACCCAGAACCGGGATAAAGCAGCTGAGAGAGCTGCTGTTGATAAAGTTGTGGCAGGGTACATAAGACGTAGAGCTGCTATTGAGAAGACAGTAGAGCAATTACCTCGGAAGGAATAATAGTATGCAGGATGAAATTAAAATAGTTCCACCTAGAAAGAAAGCAACGAATCCAAAGGATGCCCTGGGTATCCGTAAAGTTCCCATACACCTGGTACCTATGCAGGTTATGTCCGAGGTCGGACTTGCTATGTTGGAAGGTGGTAGAAAGTATGGTGCCCACAATTACAGAGACGCCGGAGTGAGAGCTTCAGTATACGTTGATGCCGTGTGGCGGCATGTGTTTGAACAGTGGTGGGAAGGTGAAGATACCGACGGGGATAGTGGTCTGTCACATATTACTAAAGCTATTGCTTCTTTGGTGGTACTTAGAGATTCAATGTTGATGGGTAACTGGGAGGATGATCGACCTATCCGGCATCCAAATGGACCAGATATGCAAAGATTGAATGCAAAAGCTTCAGAGATAATAGATAAGTATCCAAATTGTGTTAAACCTTTTCTTGAAAAATGGAAAGTTGTCAAGGAAGAATAATTAAAGTATGGAGACAGTTTATTATTGGGAGAATGTTATGAGTATGGTAACTGCATATTTTTCACACACTATTAGAGGAAAGAAGGGTATAAAAGCTACTCTTGAGGATATGGATGCCAATTGTGTAAAGGCTCAAGTAGTGGCTGATTGGATTCGAGTAAATATACCCAATCTTAAGTTGTATGTTCCAGCGGAGCACGAGGATTTTGTCCAGCGTT
>Ga0307375_10000896_pt1 | contig 34553 bp, 39 predicted proteins | sample TR1MG_FD_202531 | JGI IMG/M metagenome (GOLD analysis project Ga0307375, IMG submission 202531) | Soil microbial communities from Risofladan, Vaasa, Finland - TR-1 | ecosystem: Environmental > Terrestrial > Soil > Coastal area > Acid sulfate soil | place: Finland: Risofladan, Vaasa | collected... | reverse complement strand
CGAAATACGCCGTCAAGAACTTGAATCTCAAAACCGGACGCATCGCCATCGGCGTGCCGGGCAAAATCGATTTGTCGGCCTCCATACAGGCCAATCAGCCCAGGCTGGATATCAGCACGCAACTCAAAACTACGCTGACCTTCGATCCGGACAAGCAAAAGTATCAGTTGCAGGGTCTGGAGTTGCAGGCCAGCGGTTCTGCATTGGATATCAGCAACCTGAAAGTGCACGCCAGTGGCGATATGAGTGCTGACCTGGCTACCCATGAGTTCACTGCGAAAAAATTTGCTTTGAGTGCCAGCGGAGTTAAAGTAAAAGACAAGTTCGAAGCTACCCTCGATGCACCGTCACTGAACCTGACCAGGGACAAATATTCAGGTGATAAGCTCACGCTGAATGCCAGTCTGGATGCGTCATTTGGCAATATCGTCGCAAGCCTCTCGTTGCCTGGGGTGGAAGGCAATGCGCAATCCTTCAAGGTCAGCGCACTGAGTCTGGATCTGGATGTGAAGCAGCCCGAACAGGCTTTCAAGCTGAAACTCGGTTCGCCGCTGTCGGGCAATATCAAAACGCAGCAATTCAATCTGGACAACCTGAGCATAGCGGTGACTGCCACCGGCGACAAACTGCCTAATAAATCGGTGAGCAGCGAAATGAAGGGCAGCGTGCATATTGATGCCCTGAAGAAAATCGTGCAGGCGGATTTTGCCGGCGGCTTGCTGCAAAGCCAGATCAAGGCCAAATTTGGTGTAAAAGGGTTTGCCGATCCGGCAATCAATTTTGACTTGGATGTGGATCAGTTCGATGCAGATCTGTATATGCCGAAAAAATCTGCTCAAGCTGCCAGGCCTCAATCAAAGGAGCCGGAACAGCCGCTGGATCTGTCCGCACTGCGCACACTCAATCTGGACGGCAGCCTGCGCATCGGTACGCTCAAGGTGGCGAACATAAAATCCAGTCAGGTGCGTCTGGGTGTGAAGGCGCATAACGGACTGGTTAATCTCAGCCCGCTGTCCGCCAATCTGTACCAGGGCAATATGAACGGCAGCCTGAGCATCAATGCACAAAGCACCCCCAGATTTGCCATCAACCAGAAGTTGAACGGCGTAGACATTGCACCCCTGTTGAAAGATGCCGCCAATCTTGAATTGGCCGAAGGCAGGGGCAACATCGTGCTCGACCTCACCGCGCAGGGCAATACCGTCAGCGCGTTGAAAAAAGCGCTGAACGGCAACGTGTCGGTGCATCTGGCGAACGGCGCAATCAGGGGCATCAACCTCACCAAGCTGGTGCAGGGCATACAGAATCTCGGCAGGGATACCAGGGCGCAGACATTGGGCGTGGACAAGAGCGAAAAGACCGAGTTCAGCGAGTTCAAGGCCAACTTCAGGGTGCGCAACGGCGTGGCTCATAACGATGATCTGGCAGTGAAATCCACTGTGCTGCGTCTGAGCGGCAATGGCGACATCGACATCGGCCATGACAGCCTGAACTACAACGCCAAGGCCACGCTTGCAAAGACTGAACAGGGCAGGACGGGAACATTACCGGTGAATGTGAGCGGCCCATTCGATGCGCTCAAATTCAAGATTGATTACGGAGCGCTGCTCGTTGATGTCGCCAGGCAAAAATTCGATCAGAAAAAAGAAAAAGTGAAAGAAGATGCCAAGGCCAAGCTGCAGGAAGAATTAAAGAAGGGCTTGAAGGGACTGTTCAAGTGATTGTAAGTCATGTAGGAGCGGGCCCTGCGTGTGTTGTTGGGGCTTCAGCCCCTTACAACCACGGCGTACCTCTTGCGGGTGCTGCCCGCGAACAAAAATATCGCGGGCAGGGCCCGCTCCTACAACCGCCATTGAATGCATAGTTTTTCGTCCCGTTTGATTGCCTGGCAGCGCACGCACGGCCGCCACGATCTGCCTTGGCAAGGCGCGGATGCCTATCAGGTGTGGCTGTCCGAGATCATGCTGCAGCAGACGCAGGTGTCCACCGTCATCCCTTATTTCCAGCGTTTTGTCGCATCGTTCCCGGCCATCGCCGCACTCGCCGCAGCAACTGAAGAGCAAGTGCTCGCGCACTGGAGCGGCCTCGGCTACTACGCGCGCGGACGCAACCTGCATGCGGCCGCGCGGATCATCGTGGAAAAACATCATGGCAAGTTTCCGCGCGAATTCGAACAGATAGTCGAACTCCCCGGCATCGGCCGTTCCACAGCGGCCGCGATCTGCGCGCTGGCCTGGCACGAACGCCGCGCGATACTGGATGGCAACGTCAAACGCGTGCTGGCACGCTACTGCGGCATCGAAGGATGGGCGGGGAATAAAAAAGTTGAAGAACGATTTTGGCAACAAGCCGAAGCCTTGTTGCCGCAACACGACATTGCCGCTTACATCCAGGCGCAGATGGATCTGGGCGCGACGCTGTGCACACGCAGCAAACCCAGGTGCGGCGAGTGTCCGGTACGCAGCGATTGCGTCGCGTATCAAAGTGGGCGAGTGAGCGAGTTGCCAACGCCGAGATCACGCAAAGCTGTGCCGGAAAGACACACCACGTTTCTGTTGCTGATGCACGGCAACGACATCCTGCTGGAGAAACGCCCCGGCAGCGGTATCTGGGGCGGGTTGTGGTGTCCGCCGCAATTCGATGATGAGGCTGCAGCGAAGGATTGGTTTGCGCAAAACGGAATGACTGCGAGTCATGGAGAGAGGCTGGCGACATTTACACACACCTTCACTCATTTCAAGCTGCATATCACACCGCTGAAGATCCAGCTCGCGCGTAAACCTTTACGTGCCGCGCAACCGGGCTGCGTGGTTGTTGGAGCTTCAGCTCCTTTACAACCACGGCGTACCCCTTGCGGGTGCAGTGTATGGTTGGATGTGGAGGAGGCGTTAAGGGCGGCAATACCGACACCGGTGCGTAGCATGCTGAACGAACTTCGCCGGGGGTAGCCCGGCAGCTAGTCACTTTTCTTGTCTTGCCAAGAAAAGTAACCCAAAGAAGGCGCCCCCGGTTTGCTGCCGCTTCGCGGTACCCTGCGTTGCTCGACTGGTCAGGCGGCTGAGGAACTCGCACTGCGTGCTCAGACATAACCAGCGACTTGGCTGGCGTTGTTTGCCAGCTTAGTCGAATGGCTAGTTGTTTCATCAGTCCTCGCCGAAATCCCCTGACCAGCCTGCGCTACTCGGCGGCGCACAGGGGAATGAAAACCCAAAACCATCATACAGGGCTAGAGACCAAATATATTTGTTGTTACTTTTTCGACACTTCCACATTTAGGGCAAGTTGTCGTCGCTCCAATATATGCTGCGTTTTTGCCCAAAAAGTTATTAACTTGAAAGCCATAACCACAATGTGAGCAAGTGTGTGTATCTAGGGTGGAAATGCTAATTTGTTGCACTGAGGGAGGAAGTTCGTTGGAATAAGCTGTAGTTGAGTGTAAGTCAATTGAGCTATGCTTTTTGATGGGTGACGTGATAATTTTAGCAGTCACTTTTTGAAGAATCGTGCCATCTTCTGGTCTAGAACTCATCAGGCCTATCTTGGTTTCAATAGTTAAAACTTTCAAAGATAAATTCTGATATTGAAAAAATTCTGCAGGATTAAACTGGCTTGCATGGGTTATTTCCACGAATTCAAACACGGTAGCATCAGTCGGTGATCGTCTAGCACCAAAAGCCTTTCCGACGATTATTCCGGCCTGATAAATGGCTTCCTTATCCCTCGCCACTGCTTTGTGTGACTGCGCTGGCAAAGTTGTATTGATGGTTACGTTGCCATTAATTACCCCTGCTGTAACACCAGTTTGATTAGCAGAGGAGATAGAACCAACTTCGGTCCTAGTTAAATCTGATGCAATTAGTTTCTCCTGCTTTTCTTTTTGGTCTTTTTCATATTGCTTGCCAATAAACAACCAAAGACTTCCTGATGCAGAGGCACCAAGAATTACAATTATTATCAATGAAGCAATTGGATATGATGGTGCACCGACTGCGGCATAAAATATTTTTAGCATTTCCATAATCTTCAATTCTCGTTCCTTATGTTCATTCTCCCCACTTCTTCATCAACTCCTGCTTCACCCCCAGATGATCCAGTATCCGCGCCACGACAAAATCCACGATGTCCTGCACACTCTGCGGATGATGATAAAAGCCCGGATTGGGTGGCATGATGACGGCGCCGGCGTGCGACAGTTTGAGCATGTTCTCGAGATGGATCGCGGAGAAGGGCATCTCGCGGGGTACTAATATCAGCGTGCGCTTTTCCTTGAGCATCACGTCGGCGGCACGCGCAATCAAATCATCGCTGATGCCACCCGCGATCTTGCCTAGCGTGCCCATCGTGCAGGGGCAGACCACCATCGCGTCACCGGGGTTGGAGCCGGAGGCCATCGGTGCGTACCAGTCCTGGATGCCGAACACTTTCAGTTCGCCGCTGAATTTTCCGAAGCGTTCCGCGAACAGTTGCTCTGCATCCTGCGGGCGGTTCGGCAACGTGAAATCCAGTTCCTGCTTGGCGACGATCTGCGCGGCTTGCGAATAAATAAGATGCACGCGCTGCCCGCTTTGCAGCAGGCATTCGAGCAGGCGCATGCCGTAGGGCAAACCTGATGCGCCGGTGAAAGCGACGGTAATGGTTTTCATTTATATATCCAGTTCAATCGCCCGATGAATCGGGCTCCTACAAGATAGCGCAACCTGCCATAGGAGCGCAGCTTGCTGCGCGATGATTTCAATTCAGCTAAATCAATTTACCATCAACGCGGTATGTTGTCTGGTAGTTTATCAAGTTGCGGGATGGAGGGCGTGGGTGTTTCTTCCATGAATCTTGCCGCGATCAAACCGTTCACTGTGCCGAACACCAGTGCGGCGGTGGCGAAGATGGGGATCAGGTAGGCAATGCCGGCATGCGGGATCAGCCACAGGTATACCACCAGCATCTGTCCGGTGATGTGAGCGAATGCGGCGTAGATGCTGTGGCTGACCGAACCGAACCAGCTTGATGGCAAATGTTGCGCAAAGGCCAGCACGACCAGGCTGCACACTGCACCGGACAGACTGAGAAAAAATCCCGGCGCAAGAAAATTACCGAACATCAAACTGCCCGCCAGCACGCGCAACAGCGACACCCATGCTGCCGCCCGCCAGCCGTAGCGGGCCAGCACGATCAGCGTGACGATGTTGGCCAATCCCGGCTTGACGCCGGGCAGGGGAGAGGGGATCGCGCTTTCCAGTATCGTCAAACCAAGCGCCACTGCCGCCATGCGCGCGATATGATGGTCTTCGGCGGTAGTGTTGAGTTTGATAGTTGAGGTTGTCATAACTTTAGGTTCTTGGGATTAGGGGCTAGGGACTGGGGACTAGGTAGAGTGCGTTGCTTCGCTTTCCACCAGCCCCTAGATCCTAGTCTCTAGACTCGCTTCAATAATTAAGGCTGTCATATTTTCTTCTGCTGCTGCCGGCCAATTCGACACTCACCTGATTGGGCAGGCACAGCGCAATCTCTCCGGCCTGCTGCAGCCAGCCCTGGCGCACGCAGTATTGGCGCGGGCTGGGGTCGGAGGCGATGCGCGCTTTGCGGTTCTGAATGCTGATGATGGTTGTCCCGAGAGGGCCGGGCACTTCGATCTGCTGGTCGCGTGACAAGGCTACTTCCTTGAATATCTTTCCGCCGCTGCGGATGATGGCCTTGTCGGCGAGGTCGCCGCTCCACAGCTTGAGTGTCAGCAGCACCACGAAAATTCCGCCCAGCAACAGCGTCAGCCAGTCGCCGGGCTTGAGGTGCTGCAATGCCTCGCTGTACATGGTCTATTGCGTCAGTTCGCGGTGACGCACCAGCACTTGCTGCTGATGCTCGAAGTGACGCGCGAGCTTTTCGGCGAGATAGACCGAGCGGTGCCGTCCGCCGGTGCAGCCGATGGCCACGGTCAGGTAGCTGCGATTGTCGGCGACGAAGCTGGGCAGCCAGCGTTCCACGAAATCGCGTATGTCGCTGAACATATCCTGTGCGCTGGAGGTGTTGTCCAGAAATTCGATTACAGCTGTGTCGCGTCCGGTGAGCGGCTGCAGCACCGGATTGTAGTGCGGATTGGGCAGGCAGCGCACGTCGAACACCAGGTCCGAATCGAGCGGAATGCCGTGCTTGTAACCGAACGACTGGAACAACAGCGTCAGACGTGCACGGTCCAGTTTGATGAATTGTTTGATCCAGGCGCGCAATGCATTGGCGTTGAGTTCGGTAGTGTCGATGTGATGCCCGATATCGCTGATTTCGGTCAGCAAGTCACGCTCATGACTGACGCATTCCGGAAGTGTACGGATCCCGTCACTGAGCGGGTGCAGGCGGCGTGTTTCGGAAAAGCGCTTGACCAGCGTGTCGTTCTGCGCATCCAGAAACAGCACATGAACGTCCACGCCCTGTTGTTTGATCTGCTGCAACAGCGGCGGGAGGCGCTGCACGCTGTTCGCACTGCGCACGTCTATGCTGACGGCGATGTTGCTGTAACCGGCATGCTGCAGATGTTCCACCAGTGCGGCCAGCAGGTCGGCGGGCAGATTGTCCACGCAGTAATAGCCGCTGTCTTCCAGCACCTTGAGTGCGATGCTCTTGCCGGAACCGGATAAGCCGCTGATCAGGAATAACTGCACCTCGGACTCCGTTTAATCTTCCAGCAGCAACTGGTCGTGGCGCGAGATGAATTCCTGCATGCTGTTGATGCCGCGCTGCTGCAGCACAAAGTTGCGTGCCGCTGCCTCCACCAATACGGCAAGATTGCGGCCTGCGACCACCGGGATATTCACTGTGCTGATGTTTACGCCGAGGATTTCCTGGTGTGTGGCATTTAGCGGTAAACGATCCATCTGCGACAGGTCGCCACCGGGCGGGCGATGCAGGTGCACGATGAGCTTCAGGCTCTTTTTTCGCCGTACTGCTGTTTCGCCAAACATGGTGCGGATGTTCAACACACCCAAACCGCGCACTTCGAGAAAATCGCGCAACAGCTCAGGGCAACGGCCTTCCAGCGTATCCGGGGCGATGCGATGCAGTTCGACGATGTCATCGGCAACCAGACCGTTGCCGCGGGTGACGAGTTCGAGCCCAAGTTCGCTTTTACCGACCGCGCTTTCTCCGGTGATCATCACGCCTACGCCAAGCACGTCGAGAAACACGCCGTGGCGGGTGGTCGATTCGGCCAGCTCCTTGGCGAGATAGTGGCGGATCAGCCACATCAGGTGCACGCTGGGCGTGGGAGAAGCGAACAGCGGTATGTGCGACTGTTCGGCAAAATTGATCAGTTCGGCAGGGATGTCGCTGGTGCCCGCCACGATCAGGCAAATCGTGCCGTTTTGCTCGATCTTGCGAAACGCTTTTTCGCGCTGTTCCATGCTGAGATCGCGCAGATAATTCAGCTCGGTCTCACTCAGCACTTGCACCCAGTTCGGATGGACCAGGTTGAGATGACCGATGAGGCCTTTGTTGGAGGCATTTACCTCCTCGGTGTTGATGATGCGATCCGTGCCATCTGCTCCGGCTACCCGGCTGAGTTGCAGCCGCTCCTGTTTGTCGTCAAATAGTTGCCGGACGTTAACTTGGCTCATGTCGCGCTGTTCCAGTCATAGAACAACTGATGGATGCTGGCAGTCTCGTTGCAGGCAAGCAGGTTGTTGCGGAATTGTGTGTCGCTGAACATTTGCGCCAGCTCGCCCAGAATCTGCAGATGCAAATCGTTGGCGCGCTCCGGCACCAGCAACACGAAAATCAGGTTCACTGGTTGACCGTCCGGCGCATCGAATGGAATCGGGTGCGAAGTCATTACAAACGCGGCAGTCGCTTCGCGCAACTTTGAGATTCGGCCATGCGGGATTGCCACGCCCTGCCCCAGGCCTGTTGACCCAAGTTTTTCGCGTGCGAACAGACTGTCGAATACCTGGCTGCGCGCGATCTGCTGGTTGTTTTCAAACAACAAGCCAACCCGTTCAAACACGCGTTTCTTGCTGGTGGATTCGTTGTCCAACAGGATGTTGTCGGGCAACAGTATCTTGCTGATCAGGTTCATAATGGGGAGCCGGTTAAAAAGGGCGGGATTGTTCCCGCCCGTGGTTGATTACTCGTTTACCGCGTGTTTTCCCGAATCGTCATGGCGACGTGCGGACAGTTTCTCCTTGTGCTTGCGCACCGCACGATCCAGCTTGTCTATCAGCATATCGATCGCCGTGTAGAGATTCTCATCTTCGCATTCCACGAACAGGTTTTTGCCGCTGATGTGCATGGTGGCTTCGGCCTTCTGCTTCAGTTTCTCAACGGAAAGAATCACATTCACGTCGATCACCACGTTTTCAAAATGACGTTTGATTTTATCAAACTTTTCAGTCGCATAATCGCGAATGGCGGGCGTGATTTCCAGGTGGTGTGCGGTTAGATGGAGGTTCATGATGTGCTCCTTTGTTTTAGAGTGATTTACGGAGATTCACCGGGAGTATGCGCAATGCTTCCCGGTACTTTGCTATGGTACGCCGGGCAACTACGATGCCCTGCTGAGCCAAGATTTCTGACATGCGGCTGTCGGTAAGCGGTTTGTGCCCGTCTTCAGCGCTGACCAGCTGTTTGATCAGCTCGCGTATCGCGGTAGATGAACAGGTGCCGCCGCTTTCGGTGGCCAGGCCGCTGCCGAAGAAATGTTTGAATTCGTATATGCCGCGCGGAGTCCGCATGAATTTTTGTGTGGTGCTGCGCGATATGGTGGATTCGTGCAACTCCAGCTCGTCGGCAATTTCGCGCAATACCAGCGGGCGCATCCCGATCTCGCCATGCTCGAAAAAATTTGTTTGCCGTTCCACGATGGCTTGTGCGACCCGCAGTATGGTATCAAATCGCTGCTCCAGATTTTTGATCAGCCACTTCGCTTCCTGCAATTGCATGGCGAGCTGGGATGAATTCTTCTCGGAGCGCTGCTGCAGGATGTTGGCGTAAATCTGATTGACGCGCAGTTTTGGCATCGCTTCCGCATTGAGCCTTGCGCGCCATTTGTTTTTGTGCTTTTCCACGATCACGTCGGGTACCACGTAATCGGCGACGCTTTGCCCGAACTCGGCGCCGGGTTTCGGATTCAGGCATGTGATCAGATGTTGTGCGGTGCGCAATTCATCGTCCGAACAGCGCAGCAGTTTTTTGATCTTGCTGAAGTCATGTGCCGCCACCAGATCAAGGTGATGGCTCACCAGACGAACGGCCAGATCGCGTTGCGGTGTGTCCTCCGGCAATGCTTTGAGTTGCAGTGCCAGACACTCGCCCAGATTTCGTGCACCCAGGCCGGGTTGATCAAGGTGTTGCAGTTGCACCAGCGCGGTTTCCAGATCGTCCAGCGTGATTTCAAGTTCGCCGGGCAACAGGCCTGCCAGCTCTTCCAGATCCTGGGTCAGATAACCGTTCTCATCCAGCGCATCGATCAGCAATCCGACCACCTTGCGATCTTTGTCATCAATTGAACTGGTGGTCAATTGGCTATGCAGATGTGCGCGCAGGCTGGCTTGCTCGGCGGCCTGTTCCGGATAAGCTTCGTCCTCGTCATCCGTGCTGCGCATAGCTCCGCCGCCGGTATTCCAATCGGCGGGCTCGTTGCCAAAGTTATCCGGGCCAAAGTCGTCCGCGCCACGGTCGTCGGTTTGTGTTGTCGGGGGTTCGTCCGCGCTCGCGGTACTGTGGGCTGGCAAAGATGAAACTTCCGGGGAAAAAGCACCCGTCGCAGATTCCTCGGCCGCTTCCAGCATGGGGTTCTCTTCCAGCAATCGTGCAACCTCCTGATGCATATCCTGCGTGGAGAGTTGCAGAAGACGGATAGCCTGTTGCAGCTGCGGGGTAAGCGTCAGTTGTTGGGAAATTCGAAGTTGGAGAGTGGGTTTCATAGCCTGATGTTGTCTCTGAGGTATATTCTCGTTACAGCTTGAAGTGTTCACCCAGATACACTTTTCTTACACCCTCATTATAAATGATTTCATCGGGCTTGCCTTCAGCCATTACCGCCCCGGCGTTGATGATATAGGCACGGTCGCAGATGCCCAGGGTCTCACGCACATTGTGGTCGGTTATCAGCACACCGATGCTGCGCTCTTTGAGAAAATGAATGATTTTCTGAATGTCCAGCACGGCAATCGGATCCACCCCTGCGAAAGGTTCATCCAAAAGTATGAAGCGCGGGTCGGTCGCCAATGCGCGGGCAATTTCGACGCGCCGCCGTTCCCCGCCCGACAGGCTGATGGCGGGATTGTCGCGGATGTGCGTGATGTGCAGGTCTTCCAGCAATTTATCCAGGCGATTTTGCAATTCATCGCCAGTATGACCCTGGAGTTCCAGCACGGCCTGGATGTTTTGCGACACCGTCAGGCGGCGAAAGATCGATGCTTCCTGTGGCAGATAACCGAGTCCCAGGCGGGCGCGGCGGTGTATCGGCAGGTGAGTGATGTTTTGATCGTCGATAAAGATTTCCCCGCCATCGGCTGCGATCAGTCCGACGATCATGTAGAAAGCAGTGGTTTTCCCCGCGCCGTTCGGGCCGAGCAGACCAACCACTTCGCCGCTCTTCACCGACAGCGAGGCATCGTGCACCACGGTGCGCGAGCCATATTTTTTCTTCAGGCCAACTGCGCGAAGTTCACTCATTTTGCTTGGCCGGGGGCGGCAATTGGAGAAGGCGTGACGGGTAATACGCCGGATGCGGATGGCGGTGTGATTTTGCTCTTGGGCTGCAGCACTGCACGCACCCGTTGCGGCGGGCCATTGTTTGTGTTCGCATCATTGCTGTTCACTTTGAAGATTTCGGTCTTGGCGTTGTAAGTAATATGATCGCCGCTTACTTCATCCAGATTGCGCTTCAGGCGTGCCTTTCCATAGAGGTTCAAAATCCCGGTGTGCGTGTCATATTCGATCTGTTTGCCATAACCTTCCACGTACCCCTCCATGGTTTCGCGTTTTTGCCGGAACTCGGCGGTATTGCCATACGCATCCGCGTGCTGGAAGCCATCCTTGTCCTGCGTCACGATGATCTTGTCGCCGCGTATCAACAGCGTGCCTTGCGACAAAACCACATTGCCGATGAAGGTGCTTATTTGTTGTGCGTCGTTCATTATCACCTGATCGGCTTCCAGATGCATCGGTTCGTTGCGGTCGGGACGCTCAGCAAGACAGGCTGGCGCCCAAAGTTGCAGAAAAACCGGGAGCAGGAAAGTTGCCAGCAATAATTTATGGTTTGTTCGGTACATATTCGCTTCTGACTTGGGAAAGCAGTTTCAGGGTGCGTGTCTTGCTGTCCATTTCCATGCCCGTCGCATGCACGATGCTGTGCGCATCGACGACAGTGACGGCACGGTCGGTGTCTGCCAAACCCTGGTCCGGGATGAGATGCAGGTACTGGGTTTGCAATGTCATTTGATCCTGCCGCGCGCTTGCCTCGCGCAGCACTTTGACGTTGTCGCTAAGAAACACCTCGTCGCCTTTGCTGGAGATGGTGCCCTGTTCGGCGCTGGCATGAATTGCCGGCTTTCCGGGGGACAATATGGTTATGTGAGGCGCATCCACTGTGGTGCTGTCGTCATCCGGGTAGTGCATCAATTTTGCTGCAGCCAGGATGAAGTCTGGCGCACCCTGTTCATTCAGATTGGTCGCGGAAAAGTTTTCCATGATCGCATCGGGGTCGTGGCGTTTGTTTTCGGGCCTGGCCGGTTCAGGCAGCGCCTGCTGGTTGAGCCAATAGGTGGCAGCCAGCAAAGCAAACAGGGGTAACAGCGGCAGCCAGTGGCGGGCACGGGAGAAAAAAATCATTGCAAATAGGGGGCAAGCTGCGCATCCAGCGTGCCCTGCGCCGACATGATCATCTCGCAGGCTTCGCGCACCGCGCCATGCCCGCCACCGCGCTGCGTGACATAGTGTGAATGTTTGCGCACCAGCTGCGGGGATTCCGGCACGCTGATCGCCAAACCGACATGGCGCATCACCGTGAGATCAACCACATCATCGCCCATATAAGCGGCGGCATCGCGGGAAAGCTTGAGCTTGCCGAGCAGGTCGATCATGGCTTCGAGCTTGTTTTCCACGCCCTGGTAGAGATGGGTGATGCCGAGGTTCTTCGCGCGCGCATCGACGCAGCGCGAAGTGCGCCCGGTGATGATCGCAACTTCCACTCCGCTGGCGCGCAGCATTTTCAGCCCCTGACCATCCAGTGAATTGAAGCGTTTGAATTCCTCACCGGAATCGGAAAAGTACAACCCGCCGTCGGTCATCACGCCATCGATATCGAAAGCGATCAAACGTATCAATTTTGAGCGGCTCAACAACATGCTGTTCTCCAAATAAACGTAGTACCGTAGGTTAGGCGCAGCAATTTGCGCCGTAACCCAACAACTCCTGTCATTACGCCCGATGCCGATGTTCAAACGCAGGATTGTCGGGTTACGCGATAAAGCCGCTAACCCAACCTACACATCAGATTACTTTAGCATGCAACAGGTCGTGCATATTGAGCGCACCGACCAGTTTGTTTTGTTCATCCACTACCAGCATCTGGCTGATGTTGAATTGCTCCATCATCTGCACCGCCTCGGCGGCCAGTCTGTCCGGACCGATACGGCGCGGGTTGGCAGACATCACGCTGCGTATCGGCGTGGCGTTGAAATCCAGTTTCCCGGCTAGCGTGCGGCGCAGATCCCCGTCGGTATAGATGCCCAGCACGTGCTGCCCTGCATCCACGATGGCGGTCATGCCCACGCCTTTTTTCGAAATTTCCAGAATCGCGTCGCCCAGCGACGCGTCCAGACTGACCATGGGCAGGCGCTCGCCGGTGCGCATGATGTCGCTCACCCGGGTAAGCAAGCGCCGCCCCAGGCTGCCGCCGGGATGAGAGCTGGCAAAATCTTCCGCGCCGAAACCTTTGGCATCCAGCAATGCAACCGCCAGCGCATCGCCCAGCGCCAATGCCGCGGTGGTGCTGGCAGTCGGTGCCAAACCCATCGGGCAAGCCTCCTTGTCCACCGCCGCGTTGAGGTGCACATCGGCGACCCTGGCGAGGCTGGAAGCGGGGTTTCCGGTCATGCTGATGAGTTTTGCACCCATGCGCTTGATGACCGGCACGATGGTCATGAGCTCCTGGCTTTCACCGGAATAGGACAGCGCGATGATGACATCTTCGCCGGTGATCATGCCCAGGTCGCCGTGGCTGGCCTCGCCCGGATGCACGAAGTAGGCAGGCGTCCCGGTGCTGGACAGGGTTGCGGCTATCTTGCGGGCGATGTGCCCGGATTTCCCCATGCCGCTCACAATGACACGGCCTTCGCAGTGCAACACGACATCCATCGCACTCAGGAAAGTTTCATCAAGACGCGCGCTCAGAGCCTGCACGGCAGCGGCTTCGATGTTTAACACGTCGCGGGCGAGCGCCAGCGCGTGAGGTGTGGCGGATAGAGTTTTATTCATAAGCGCTGGATTATAGCAGCGCACCCGATTCACAGAGAAATTTTGCCTATGGGAATTTGCCCAGGAAGTTTTGAAAGCGCGCGCAACTTAGTGCATTATCCGCACATGCCGACTAATGTTGCCTGAACACGCACATGACCAACTCATTACAACTCGTGCTGATCCTGCTTGCCGTTGCCGTGGGTGTGGTCGTGTTGTGCCGCATCCTGCGTTTGCCGGCGATGCTGGGCTATCTCCTCGTCGGCATCCTGATCGGTCCCCATGCGCTGGGCTGGATACCCGATGCGCCGGAAACCCGCCACCTGGCGTCATTCGGCGTGGTGTTCCTGATGTTCAGCATCGGCCTGGAATTCAGCCTTGCGCGGCTGCGCAGCATGCAGCGCCTGGTATTCGGCCTGGGCACCGCACAGGTGGTGGCCACAATCCTGCTGGTGATGCTCTCCTCGCTGTTCTTCGGGCTCGATTGGCGCGCCGGTTTGGCGTTGGGCGGGGTGCTGGCGATGTCTTCCACCGCGATCGTCAGCAAGATGCTGGTCGAGCGGGCCGAGCTGAACTTGCCGCACGGCCAGAAAATCATGGGCGTGCTGCTGTTCCAGGACCTGGCCGTGGTGCCGCTCATCATCATCATCCCGGCGCTGGCCATCAGCGGGGAACACCTCTATCTCACGATAGGCCTCGCGCTGTTCAAGGCGGCGCTGGTATTGGCGGCGTTGCTGATCTTCGGGCAGCGGCTGTTGCGTCCGTGGTTCCATTTGGTCGCGATGCAAAAATCTTCCGAGCTGTTCATGCTCAACGTGTTGCTGTTCACGCTCGGGCTGGCCTATATCACCGAGCTGGCCGGGCTTTCCCTGGCGCTGGGCGCATTCGTTGCCGGGATGCTGATCTCCGAAACCGAATATCGCTACCAGGTCGAAGAAGACATCAAGCCGTTCCGTGATGTGCTGCTCGGTTTGTTCTTCGTCACCATCGGCATGCTGCTCGATCTGCATAGTGTGATCTCGGGATTTGGCTGGGTGGTGCTGGTGCTGCTTATCCTGCTGCCGTTCAAGGCGGCGGTGGTGGCACTGCTGGCGCGCTGGTTCTCGGGTGATTGGGGCGCTTCGATACGCAGCGGACTGGGATTGGCGCAGGCGGGTGAATTCGGTTTTGTGCTGCTGACATTGGCGGGTGGCGTGAATCTGTTGCCTGCGGAAGTGATGCAGAACGTGCTGGCAGCCATGCTGATCTCCATGCTGACCGCGCCCCTTTTGATACAGCATGCCGAAGCTATTGTGCGGCGGATTTCCCCTTCGGCCTGGATGGATCGCGCGCTGCAGATACACCGGATCGCGGTGCAAAGCATGGCCAGCGACGCACACATCATCATTTGCGGTTTCGGGCGGAGCGGACAGGCGCTGTCGCGCTTCCTGGCACAGGAAGGCATACGCTTCATCGCACTGGATCTTGACCCGCGCCGGGTACATGAGGCCCTGGCAGCGGGCGATAGCGTGGTGTATGGCGACGCCGCCAAACGCGAGGTGCTGCTGGCCGCCGGACTGATGCGCGCAAAAACCCTGGTCATTACCTACGACGACAAACACTCCGCCCTCAAGATATTGCACCACCTGAATCAAATGCGCCCCGATCTGCCGGTGGTGGTTCGCACCGCCGACGATACCAATATCGAAGAACTGAAAAAAGCCGGTGCGGCCGAAGTGGTGGCCGAAGTGACCGAAGGCAGCGTGATGCTGGCTTCGCAGGCGCTGCTGCTGTCCGGAGTGCCGCTGAGCCGCGTGATACGCCGCGTCCAGGAAAGTCGCGCGGGGCGTTACGCGGCGTTCAGCGGCTATTTCCGCACCGCCCCGGTCGGGGAGGATGTTGCGGGTGACAGTCTGCAGCCGCGCTTTCTCAGTGTGCTGCTCAAGGAAGATTCTGCGGCGGTAGGCAGAAAACTGGGCGAGGTTGGCCTGGCTGAATTGAACGTCGAGGTGAATGCCGTGCGGCGGCGCAATGTGCATGGCGCGCAACCGAGCGAGGAAATGCTGCTTCAGACAGGGGATATTCTGGTGCTGCTCGGGTTGCAGGAAGCATTGCAGGCAGCCGAGTCGCGGCTGCACAAGGGTTAATAAAACAAGCCGGCAATAAAAAAGCCCGCCGAAGCGGGCTTGGTCACGCCGGGTGATTTATTAAACGCCCATGCAGACGGTGTAGGTTGCTGCGTCGTCAATTGTGGTGGCTGCTACCATCGGAGTGCCCGGACTAGCTGCTGCAACTCCAGCCATCATCGAACCGGTAGCGGGGTTACCGTCATCCATAGTTGTGTCAAGCTGTTTTACAAACTTACCGAGGATGCCGGATGAACAAATGATATAGGAGCCTCGGATGGCTGGGCCAGCAGCAGCCTGAAGGATCGGGGTGGCAGTAAGGGAAGCTGTGCCGCTTTGAATTCCGATGATGCCTCCAACCGCATTTGTTGGAATGTAAGCTGCGTCAGTTATCACAGTTGGGCCTGCAGCCAAGCCAGCCAAGCGCACATCTTGCCAGAAATTTACAGCTTCGGTTGTTGTCCCCGTGGTTGGATCATTCCAATTACCATTTATAACACCATCACCATTGCCGTTGTTTGTGGCAGCAACGTGAGTAATCGCGGCTTTGTCATCCCCCGGCAACGCCTTGAACTTGTCCTGATAGCCATAAATGTACACCGGGATGTTTCTGAAATCAGTGGCGAGGTTCTTCACCTTTGCGCTATTGATCAGCTCTTGACCTTTCAGTACACCGCCGAGCAGCAGACCGATAATTACCAGCACGATGGCGATTTCAATCAAGGTAAAGCCGGATTGATTGCGTTTCATTGTGTTAACCTCCTGTTGTGTAGTGTTGCGTACGTGTACTCAAAGCAAGTGTTGTACCAATACTACACAAGCTAAAGTACTTTGTCACGCTGCGCTACAAGAAATTAATTAAATTAAGCAATTAGGCTGAATCAGGTTAGTCGTGACGGATTTCCCGGGAGGCTGGAAACGGGCGCTGTGCAATTTGATCGGGGTGGGTTTGACGAGATGTTGACAGGACGATGACGAAATGCTGACGCAGAATATGACGAATCCGTTGCATAGGCGCCGCTGGCTGTTGCTGGCGATGCTCTGGTTATTGCACGGTGCGCTGCTGCTCGGCGTGGACAGCCCCTGGGTACATCCGCTGCTGCTGGCCCACTTCGGCTTGTTCCTGCTCTGGCAGCCGCTGTGGGGTGCCGAGCTGACAGTGGGGCGCGGCGCGTTTGCATTCATCACGCTGGCGGCAGTGGCGGCGTTGTTCCTGCTGAACTGGTGGACAGTCGCGCTGTGGTTGACCGGGCTGTTTGGACTGGTTGGCGCGCGCGTATTCGCGTTTGGCAACCGCTGGTCTCGTTTGTTGCACCTGTCGGTGATGGCCTACCTGCTCGCGGTGTTGCTGCTCTGGGTGGTGCCGAATTTATTTGCGGCCCAGGCCACCATTGAGACCGGGCGCATCCTGGTGCGGTATGTGCTGCCGGTGTTGCTGCTGGCGATGACGGTTCTGCCGGTTCAAAAAGAACAGATTGAAGGCAGCCAGCCGGTGGACTTCATTTACAGCTTGTTGCTGTTCACGTTACTGGCCTTGGTGGTGCTCGGCAGCCTCGCTTTCATGACCCTGGCGCGGATGGATTACCCCGAGGCCCTGTTGCGCACCCTGTTCCTGACCGGATCGATCTTGCTGGCATTCGGTGTGCTGTGGAATCCGCGCTACGGTTTCACCGGTTTGCAAATGATGTTCTCGCGTTACCTGTTGAATGTCGGCACACCGTTTGAAAGCTGGCTCACCCAGTTGACCGAGGCGGCCCAGCGCGAGCCCGATGCGGCGTCTTATCTGCGCCGCGCCGTTGCCTTGCTGGCGGATTTTCCGTGGATGGCAGGCTTGTCATGGCAATCGCCCGACGAAACAGGACAACTCGGACAAATCAGCGAACACGCTGAGGTGGTGCAGGAAGGCAAATTGCGCCTGACGCTGTATACCAGGCAAGCGCTCAATCCCACGCTGCTGTTGCATATACACCTGCTGGTGCAATTGGTCGGCAATTTCTATCAGGCTAAACAGCGCGAGCAAAGCCTGCGCGACATCTCGCGTTTGCAGGCTGTGTACGAGACCGGGTCGCGCCTCACCCACGACCTGAAAAACATGCTGCAATCGCTGCTCTCGCTCACCGCCATCGCACAAAACCGCGAAAAGCCGGCGCAACAATTGTTGCAACAGCAACTCCCGTTGCTCACCCAGCGCATCGAAATGACATTGCTCAAGCTCCAACAGCCACACACCGGGAGTGAAACCCCGCAGCTTGCGCTGAGTGCATGGTGGGACACCGTGAGGCTGCGCAACCGGTATCAGCTTATTCGCTGGCGCGAGCCGGATGGCTTGCCGGACAACAACATTCCCGCTGCGCTGTTCGATTGCGTCATCGACAACCTGATCGATAACGCGCTGAGAAAACGCCAATCCGAGCCGGGCGTCACCATCTCCGTCGAAATTCAACCCGAACCGCTGTGCCTGACTGTCTGTGACAGCGGCGCTCCGATACCGGAAAACATTGCCGCAAACTTGTTGCGCGGCGGCGTCTTCTCTGAAAGTGGCTTGGGGATAGGCCTGTATCAGGCCGCGCGCTGGGCCGAACAGCTGGGTTATCGACTGACGTTGGTCAGCAATCATGCTGGGGAAGTGTGCTTCGAGTTGCGGGATGGCAGGGAAGTGAAGAAAGACGGAATCTGATTTTTTCGAGGTTCCCGGATGGCAGTATGTGATAAGCTGCGAGCTGTTGTTATTACGTTTTATTCTGTTTCATGTCTTTGATTTCGGCATCTTCTCTCGCTGGCTCATTACTGCGCCAGGAAGTACTCGATCTGCACGCTTACCATGTGCCGGACAGCTCCGGTTACGTCAAGCTGGATGCGATGGAGAACCCCTATCTTGTGCCGCCCGCATTGCGCGGCGAAATCGCCGAGGCGGTGGCTGCAGCAGCCATCAACCGCTATCCCGATCCCGGCGCCGCCTCACTCAAGGAAAAAATCCGTGCCGCGACCGGTTTGCCGCAGGGGATGGAGCTGTTGCTCGGCAATGGTTCGGACGAACTGATCCAGCTGCTGGCGATGGCCCTCAATAAGCCAGGCGCGGTACTTCTCGGCGTGGAGCCGTCGTTCGTGATGTACAGGATGATCGCGGCATTTACCGGTATGCGCTATGCCGGCGTACCTTTGGCGGAGGATTTTTCTTTGGACCTGGCTGCGACACTCGCGGCGATACGCCGCGAACAACCCGCCCTGGTGTTTCTGGCTTACCCGAACAATCCCACCGGCAATCTGTTTTCGGCGGATGCTGTGGCGCAGATCATCCAGTCGTCGCCCGGTCTGGTCGTGCTGGATGAGGCTTATTATGCCTTTGCCAGTGATAGTTTTATTCCGCACCTGGCGCGTTATCCGAATCTGCTGGTGATGCGCACTTATTCCAAGCTCGGCATGGCCGGATTGCGCCTCGGTTTTCTGGCGGGCAGCGCGGCCTGGCTGGAACAGTTGGAAAAGCTGCGCTTGCCGTATAATGTGGGTGTACTGCCGCAACTGGTAGCCGAAAAACTGCTGCAGCATCATGATGTGCTGTTGCAACAAGCGGAACAAATCAAGCGGGATCGTTCAAAACTGTACCAGCAGTTGGGCGAAATGGCTGCTGTAAAGGTCTACGCCAGCGAGGCGAATTTCCTGCTGTTCCGCGTGGCGAATGCAAATGAGGTGTTCAACGGTTTGAAACAGCGCGGCGTGCTGATCAGGAACCTGAACGGCGGGCATCCGCTGTTGAAGGATTGTTTGCGTGTGACAGTAGGTACGCCAGACGAGAATGCGAGATTTATTGCTGCATTACAAGAAACTATTATTCAATCCGCATAGGGCTAAATCATGCGCAGCGCGAAAGTTTCACGCAATACCCTGGAAACCCAGATCAACATTGAATTGAATCTGGACGGCAGCGGCAAGTCCAGGTTTGATACCGGACTGCCGTTTCTCGATCACATGATGGACCAGATCGCCCGGCACGGTTTGCTGGATTTGAATATTATGGCCAAGGGGGATCTGCATATCGATGCGCATCACACTGTCGAAGATATCGGCATCACGCTGGGCCAGGCATTCAATCAGGCGGTCGGCGACAAGAAAGGTTTGCGCCGCTACGGCCACGCTTACATCCCCCTGGATGAGGCATTGTCCCGCGTGGTGCTGGATATATCCGGCCGTCCCGGCCTGGTGTTCAATTGCGAATTTGTGCGTGGCAATGTGGGTGAATTTGATGTGGATCTCATCAAGGAGTTCTTCCAGGGTTTCGTCAATCATGCACTGGTGACCGTGCATGTCGACAATCTGGCGGGCGGAAATGCCCACCATCAGGCCGAGACCATATTCAAGGCATTCGGCCGCGCGCTGCGCATGGCGTTGGAGCTGGATCCGCGTATGGCCGGCGTGATGCCTTCCACCAAGGGAACACTGTAAATCTGATTCCATTAAAAATGTATATATCCTTTGCCGATACAGACTCTCCTGTCATTTCTACCGAAGGGAGAAATCCTGAAGATTCCTCACCTTCGTCCGGAATGACAGGTAATGTCTGGAAGAAACTAAATGGTTGATGTCGCAATAGTCGATTACGGTATGGGTAACTTGCGCTCGGTCGAACAGGCCCTGCGCAAGGTGGCTCCCAAGGCGGAAATTGTCGTCACGGATGACGCTAAAACAATTGCAAATGCCAGGCGCGTGGTATTCCCCGGACAGGGCGCGATGCCAGACTGTATGCGGGAGCTGGATGCGCGCGGTTTGCGTGATGCCGTTTTGCTGGCTGCACGCAACAAGCCTTTCCTCGGTATCTGCATCGGCCTGCAAATGCTGTTCGAACACAGTACGGAGGGTGATGTAGCCGGGCTGGGGATTTTGCGCGGGACGGTGGTGCGCTTTGCCAGTAATATGCACGATGCGCAGGGCAATAAACTCAAGGTGCCGCACATGGGCTGGAATCAGGTACATCATGTGCAACACCCGCTGTGGAATGGCATAGAGCAGGATGCGCGCTTTTATTTTGTGCATAGCTACTATGTGCAACCGCAAGATGCCTCATTGGTGCAGGCAACCAGCCAATACCCGCAATCATTTGTATGCGCGGTGGCAAAAGATAATTTGTTTGGAGTGCAATTTCACCCGGAAAAAAGCCAGGCCGACGGGCTTAAACTGCTGCAAAACTTTGTGCAATGGAATCCTTAATTTTTAACATACTGCCATGCTGATTATTCCTGCGATAGATTTGAAAGACGGTCACTGTGTGCGACTGAGACAAGGTGTGATGGAAGATGCCACGGTGTTTTCAGAAGATCCCGCCGCCATGGCGAAACATTGGCTGGCGCAAGGAGCGCGCCGCCTGCATCTGGTGGACCTGAACGGCGCATTTGCCGGCAAGCCAAAGAACGAGGCCGCCGTGCGCAGCATCATTGAAGCGGTCGGAACGGATATTCCGGTGCAACTCGGCGGGGGCATACGCGATCTGGAAACCATAGAGCGCTATCTCGACATCGGTGTGACTTACATCATCATCGGTACCGCAGCAGTGAAAGTGCCCGGTTTCCTACATGAAGCCTGCGACGCTTTTCCCGGACAGATCATGGTGGGTCTGGATGCCAAGGGCGGCAAAGTGGCAGTAGATGGGTGGTCGAAACTTACCGGACATGATGTGGCGGATCTGGCGCAACGCTTTGAAGGCTATGGAGTGGAAGCGGTTATTTACACGGATATCGGGCGCGACGGCATGCTTTCCGGAGTGAACATTCCGGCTACCGTTGAATTGGCCCGCCCGCTGCATGTGCCGGTCATCGCCAGCGGCGGCATCACCAATCTGGATGATGTGCGGGCGTTATGCGCGGTGCAGGCCGAAGGTATTACCGGTGCGATAACCGGACGAGCGATTTATGAGGGTACGCTGGATTTCAAAGCAGCGCAGGCCCTGGCAGATGAATTGACCGGAGCCGCAGGGTAACTCATGCTGGCCAAGCGCATCATTCCCTGTCTCGACGTGACTGCAGGACGCGTTGTCAAAGGCGTGAGTTTTGTCGAATTGCGCGATGCCGGTGACCCGGTGGAGATCGCACGCCGTTATGACGAACAGGGCGCGGACGAATTGACCTTTCTCGACATCACTGCCAGCTCGGACGATAGAGGAATCATTTTTCGCATGATTGAACAGGTCGCCTCGCAGGTATTCATTCCGCTGACAGTCGGCGGCGGCGTGCGTAAAGTGGAAGATGTGCGTAATTTGCTGAATGCCGGAGCGGACAAGGTTAGTATCAACACTTCGGCTGTGCTCAATCCGAAATTGGTCGCCGATGCTGCCGGGCGTTATGGTTCACAGTGCATTGTGGTGGCGATTGATGCCAAGCAGGTTTCGCCGGGACGCTGGGAAGTCTTCACCCATGGCGGACGCAATGCCACGAGCCTGGATGCGGTGGCGTGGGCGAAAGAAATGCAGGACCTGGGCGCGGGTGAAATCCTGCTGACCAGCATGGACAGAGATGGGCAAAAAAATGGTTTTGATCTGGCGTTGACCCGGGCTGTTACGGATGCACTCGAAATTCCGGTGATCGCCAGCGGCGGCGTGGGCAATCTGCAACATCTTGTGGACGGTGTGAAAAAGGGCGGAGCCGATGCGGTGCTGGCCGCAAGCATTTTTCACTTCGGCGAGTACACCGTGCGGCAGGCCAAGCAGTTTATGGCGCAGAATGGCATCGAGGTGCGGTTATGACACGGTGCGCGAAAGCGACGGGTGCGGGAATAACCGCATCGCACCTCCTGATGAAACTACTAGCCAATCCACTAAGCCCGCAAGCGGGCAAGTGGCTGGTTATCCCGCAAACGGCTGGCTGCGCCATAACCAGCGACTTGGCGAGCGTTGTTTGCTCGCCTAGTCGAATGGCTAGTAGTTACATCAGTAACGTACCCGCAAGGGGTAGGCCGATGGGCGCCCCGCTGCTTGGCAGTGACCCATTCGCTCTGTCGGAGGTGCGATTATGAAAGCAGATACAAGATACAAGGCTGAAGGTACAAGGTACAAGGTTCAAGGTGCGAGTTTTTCCTTGCCCCTTGTATCTTGTTCCTTGAGCCTGTTTTAATTATGAGCGAAACTTGGTTAAACAAGGTAAATTGGTCGGTAGACGGACTGGTGACAGCCGTTGTCCAGGATGCAGTCACAGGCCGTGTGCTGATGGTGGCATGGATGGATCGCGATGCGCTGAAACTGACCTGGCAAAAGAACGAAGCCGTATATTGGTCGCGCTCACGCAAGAAACTCTGGCACAAGGGTGAAGAGTCGGGACATTTTCAGAAAATCAAGGAAATTCGTCTTGATTGCGATGGTGACGCGATCCTGTTGCAAGTTGAACAACAAGGCGGTATCGCTTGTCATACCGGTCGGGAGAGCTGTTTCTACAGCCGCCTTGAAGAAGGCAGGTGGGTCGAAGTGGATCCGGTATTAAAGTCGCCAGACGAAATTTATAAGACGGATAATGCGGTAAAGAAAAACCCGAAATGATGAATTCAGGAAAATGACGCAGGATATATTGCAACGATTGACCGAAACTTTGGCGGCGCGCAAGCGGGCGGCGCCCGAAAGTTCCTATGTTGCCAAGCTGTTCAGCAAGGGCGAGGATGCCATCCTGAAGAAAGTCGGCGAGGAAGCCACGGAAGTCATCCTTGCGAGCAAAGCGGGTGACAAAACCCATCTGGTGTATGAAACCGCCGATCTGTGGTTTCATTGCATGGTGCTGTTGGCGCAGCATGGTTTGAGCGCGGCGGACGTGCTGAATGAACTGGAACGGCGCGAGGGCTTGTCGGGTATCGCCGAGAAAGAAAGCAGGAAGCAGGGCCGATCATGAGCGACTGTTTGTTTTGTAAAATTGCACGCGGCGAAATTCCCTGCCGCAAGGTGTACGAAGACGACGAGGTATTGGCGTTTCACGACATCAATCCGGTCGCCCCGGTACACTTCATGCTGGTGCCGAAGTTGCATTTGGCCACGCTGGACGATGCCGGGGATGAACATGCCGCTTTGCTCGGCAAGATGCTGTTGCTGGCGCCGAGACTGGCAAAGGAACAGGGGCTGGATAACGGGTTTCGCACCGTAATCAACACCGGCAAGGGCGGCGGACAGGAAATATTTCATTTGCACATTCACGTGATCGGCGGAGGCAATATCCCGCCCATGGTGAGGCGCAATTAACTTAAAGGAGAACGAGATGGGCGGATTAAGTATTTGGCATTGGCTGATTGTGCTGCTGGTGATCGTGTTGGTCTTCGGTACCAAGAAACTGCGCAACGTCGGCGAGGATCTCGGCAGCGCAGTCAAGGGCTTCAAGGAAGGGATGCGATCCGAAGAGGAACCGTCCAAGCAGATCAAGGATGGCGGGCAAACCATCGAAGGCGAAGTGAAGGACAAAAAAACCACTAACGTTTGAACCTGTTTCTGCGACCGGCATAGATGTTTGACTTCAGCATTTCTGAATTGATGGTGATCATGGTGGTGGCACTCATCGTCATCGGGCCTGAACGCCTGCCGAAAGTGGCGCGCACCCTGGGACACCTGTGGGGACGCGCGCAACGTTATATAAATGGCGTGAAAGCCGACATCGAGCGCGACATGGCGGTTGAAGAGTTCCGCCAGCTGCAGCAAAAGGTGCAAGCCGAAGCCGGCGCGCTGGAACAATCGGTGAAACAGGTGGCACAGACAGCGGATCAACAGGTGCAGCAGATCAACGAGGCGGTTGCAAAGCTTTCATCATCAGAACAGGCAACGCCGCCGCAACCGGTTGAGAATCCATCCTTGACACCACCAATCAATAAACCTGAATGAGTACTGGCGAAAGTTTCATCGCGCATCTGGTCGAATTGCGCTCGCGCCTGATGAACGCCGTGGTGGCCGTGCTGATAGTGTTCGTCTGCCTGTTTCCATGGGCATCGAAGCTCTACACTTTGCTGGCTGAACCGCTGTTATCCAAGCTGCCCAAAGGCGGGCAGATGATCGCCACCGACGTTACCACGCCATTCTTCGTGCCGCTCAAAGTGGCCTTGATGGCTGCTTTTCTCATTGCGCTGCCTTACATCCTTTATCAAATCTGGCGATTCGTCGCACCGGGTTTATATGAGCACGAGAAGCGTCTGGTGTGGCCGCTGATCATCGCCAGCACGATACTGTTTTTTTGCGGGATGGCATTTGCCTACTTCGTGGTATTCCCGATTGTATTCGGCTTCATCACCGCCAGCGCACCAATGGGCGTGGCAGTGATGACGGACATCGACAAGTATTTGAGTTTCGTACTCACCATGTTCATGGCATTCGGCATGACCTTCCAGGTGCCGGTGGCCGTGGTGCTGATGGTGCGCATGGGTTTCGTTACGGTAGCGAAATTGCGTGAAATCCGCCCCTATATGGTCGTTGGGGCGTTCGTGGTCGGCGCGATTTTCACGCCGCCCGATGTGGTGTCGCAATCCATGCTGGCTGTGCCGTTATGGCTGCTATATGAAGCGGGAATCCTGGTCGCCGTCTGGGTTGGTCGCAAGAAGCCTGAGGAAGAAAAGGCAGAGGAAGAAACAAAGGGGCAATAGCAGTCTGCGCGGCCTTGTTTTACTCTGCCACATCTTTGGGTATCGGGCGTTTGCCGATCTTTACCTGCAAATCCATGGCTGTCCCGTTGCGCATCACTTCGAGCAGGGCCACTTTCCCGGGTGGCAGGTTGGCTACCGTATCCAGCATGGCGCTTGAGTCGCCGATGGTTTTGCCGTCTATGGCAATCAGAATATCGCCGGTCTTCATCCCCGCTTTGGCTGCCGGACTGTTGGGTAGCACTTCGGTGATCAACACCCCTTTGGTGTTGCCAAGTTTAAAGGACTCGGCCAGTTCCGGGGTGAGCTCCTGTACTCCTGCGCCGACCCAGCCACGCGTGACAGAACCGTGCTGGATGATTTGTTCCATGGTCTTCTTTGCGGTGTTGGCGGAAATTGCGAAGCCGATGCCGAGCGATCCGCCATTCGGCGAATAGATTGCGCTGTTGATGCCGATCAGGTTGCCGTTTCCATCCACCAGTGCACCGCCCGAGTTGCCGGGGTTGATCGCGGCATCGGTCTGGATGAAATTTTCAAATGTGTTGATACCCAGATGGTCGCGATTGAGCGCGCTGACGATGCCCATGGTGACGGTTTCACCGACACCGAACGGATTGCCGATGGCGAGCACCATATCGCCCACGTGCGCCTGTTCCGGATGGCCAAAAGTAATGGCGGGCAGGTTGCCGGGCAGCTCGATTTTGATCACCGCCAGATCGGTTTCCGGATCTGAGCCGATGACATGTGCCTTGGCCTTGCGTCCATCGGACAGCGCGACTTCGATTTGATCAGCGGCTTCCACCACATGCTGGTTGGTGAGTATGTAACCATCGGGACTGACGATCACGCCGGAGCCAAGACTGGAACTGGTTTGTGGTTTGGTATCGAACTGGTCGCCAAAGAAGAATTTGAATTGCGGGTCATCGATGAAGGGATTGACCGGGGTTTTGATGATGGTGCTGGTAAAGATGTTTACCACGGCAGGCATGGCTTTTTGTGCCGCCGCACTCAAACCCATCGCCGGCGACCTGGCGTTGCTGGCCGGCGGTGTGTTTTCATACAGTGTGACCACTCCGGTGCGTGCAGCGTTTGGCAGCAATTCCGGCTTCAGGGTGTGGACAATAAACAGCAGCGCCAGCGCGATCGTGACGGTTTGGGAGAATAAAAGCCAGTGTTTGCGCATGTTATGATGAGTTCGATAGCCGGAATTGATAAAGGGAATGCTTATGTTGCTTAATGAATTGCGCGATTATAACGCAAGCCTGCTGCAAACCAACCTGTTCAAGGATTACTGTCCGAATGGTGTGCAGGTGGAAGGGCGCGCGGAGGTGCGGCGTATCGCTACCGGGGTGACTGCTTCGCAGCATGTGCTGGATGCGGCTATCGCATGGGGCGCCGATGCGATTCTGGTGCATCACGGCTATTTTTGGCGCAATGAGGATGCAACACTGGTTGGCATCAAGAAAAATCGCATCGCGCGGTTGTTGCGCAACGACGTGAGTTTGTTGGCCTATCACCTTCCGCTCGATGCACATTCCGAACTGGGCAACAATGCACAACTGGGGAAGTTGCTCGGATTGATCGAACAAGGCCGGTTCGGTGAGCAGAATATTGTATGGCTGGGTTCGTTGGAACGGCCGCAAACGCTGACGCAATTTTCCCAGCAGATTGCCCATGATTTGCGGCGTACGCCGCAGGTGATCGGGGAGGGTGCCGGGAATATCCGGAAAGTGGCGTGGTGCAGCGGTGGCGCGCAAGGGTACTTCGAGGCAGCGATTGCCCAGGGCGTGGATGCCTATATCACCGGTGAGATATCCGAGCAGAATTTTCATCTGGCCAACGAAACAGGTGTCGCGTTCATCGCAGCCGGACATCATGCCACCGAACGCCTGGGCATCCAGGCGCTGGGCGAACATCTGGCAAAACAATTCGGCTTGGAACACCGCTTTATAGACCAGGATAATCCGGTTTGAGTTTATTGCAACGAATAATTACGATCAATCGAGCAGTTCATCGCGCAACCGATTCAGGGAAGCTGACAAACTGCGGGATTGGGTTGTTTTGAGCACTTCGTTGGCTTGCTCGATTTCCTCGCGGTGATCTAACAGCAATGATCCAAATATTGCCACGACATCATTCAGTAATTTTGCAGGCTGGCGTGCGTAACTCAGCAGGAAATCTTTGCGGCGCGGATGAAACGCTGTCCACTGCCATGCAAGGAAGCTTTCATTGCTTTTGAAGCCGGCTTTTTGCAGCGACGTTTTCAGGTTGCTTGCATGCGCTAATCCGAGTTGGTCGGGTGCGGTATTCCAGACCAAGCCAAAGTAAATGCGCCATTCTCCCCCAAGGTATTGCTGTTCCATCATTGGACGAAGATAAATCTGTTGTTCAGACAGCGAAACGCAATGCAGCCCAACCAGGCTGTCGTGTGCATTTTTATCTTCCGTAAGCTCGACACGCCATGCCAACTCATGCTCTTTGATCAACGTTTTGAGGCTTGACAGCAATTCGCGCCAAAGACGATTGTTCATTTGCTCGCGAAGTTTATCCATTTGTTCTGCGACGGAGAGAGCTAATGGCAAGTTTTCAGGTTGGGAAAAGAATTCCAGTATCGCCTGTTCTTCATTCATGGTGTCATATCCGAAGTGGCCCCGCATTGAAAGTGTATCGAAATGTTTCCCAGTGTATATAAGCAGTTAATGTAATTCCGTGTGGCATATAACTATTTTTCAGTGGCTGTGAAGAGCAACGATATTCAGTATTGACTTTATTTTTCAGACTGGACATTATTCGGCCGTGTCGTCGCGCCGCATCCATTATGTGCGGAAAGAAACAATAAAAACTAAAGTCGATAATAATTATAAATCGCGACACGACAAACCAAAAAAATAATCCGATTTACCTGTTCAGTCATTCCGGCGAAAGCCGGTGTGGGATCACATTGTTTGCTGGGAGAGCCCTTACGATGCACAGTTTCTTACGTTTGTCTTTTTTGCTGCTGGGATTTTTTGTTGCGGGTATTAGTTGCGCGGCTGATGCACCGCAATCTGATCCGGTGGATCCCGGTGTTGAAGGTTCTGCTATCGACAAGGCTGCAAAAGAAAAGTCTGATAGTGGGGGATCCGCTTTCTCCGATTGGCTTTCAAAATACTGGGCCGCAGACCCGGATAATATTGGGCCCGCAGTCAAGCAGCCGATCGAGTTTCCGCACTTTCGTCATGCGGGTGACCATGACAAGGGCGGGATGGAGATCAACTGCATGTATTGCCATACCTATGCGCGGCGCAGTTTGGTGGCAGGCATCCCGCCCGTGCAAAAATGCATAGGGTGCCATCAGAGCATCGACTCGGTTCGCGACAAGCCTCGCATCAAGAAATTGTTCGCATACTGGGACGCCAAGAAAGCCATTCCCTGGAAGAAGGTGCATGATCTTCCGGACTTTGTGCGTTTCAGTCACGAACGCCATATCCAGCGCTTCGTCTTTCAGTTAAACCGCCCGGTTCAGGAGGTTTGCGGATACTGCCACGGCAATGTGAAAACGATGACGGTGGCCCGCCGCCAGAAGTTGCTTTCCATGGGTTTCTGCGTCACCTGCCACGAAATAAATCATCCGGTTACTGCCAAAGGCGGAACACCCATTGGCAATCAGGCGTATTGGTACAGTATGCGCAAGCCTGTTATCGATGCGTCGGGCATTCTTAAGGCTCAGGGCCCGAACGACTGTTCGGTATGCCATAAATAGTTTGGAGAGGTTGTTATGATGAATAGTGATTTTGATCGGCGTGATTTCCTGAAGGTGCTGGGCTGGGGGGGCACCGCAGTTGCGCTGACCGGCTGTGGCAACGGCATGGTTGAGAGTGGCAAGGAAACCGTGGTTTCATATGTTGAAACCAATGACTACATGGTTCCCAGTGTCAGCGTGTATTTCAATTCCACCTGTGCGCAATGCGACGCCGGTTGCAGCATTACCGGACGTATCCGCGAAGGGCGTGTGCTGAAACTGGAAGGCAATCCCGATTCAGCGATCAATCGTGGCAAGACCTGCGGCCTGGGGCAGGCGGGTGTGCAGAATCATTACAATCCGGACCGCATTCGCGCGCCGTTGCTGCGCACCGGCAATTCCGGCGAAGCCATCACATGGGAAAAGGCCTACGCGTTGATCGACGAGAAGTTGAAAGGCGTCAGCGGCAATGAAGTTGCTTTCCTGACCGGGGGTATGAGCGGCCACCTCAAGGTGCTGCTGGGCAATTACATGGACAGCATCGGCAGCAAAAATCATTTTGCATATGAAGCGATCGGCCCCGCCGTGGTGCGTGCGGCGAACAAGAAATCATACGGCGTGGAAATGCCGCGCTTCAATATCAGCAAGGCCAGGGTGGTGCTGTCATTCGGTGCCGACTTCCTGGGTGCATGGGTTTCTCCGGTAAATTTCTCGCAGCAATATGCACAGTTCCGCAAGGGGGCGGACGGGCATAAGCGCGGGGTGCTGATCCAGGTTGAATCCAAGATGACCATTACCGGCGCGAATGCCGATCGCTGGCTGGTGGTTCGTCCCGGAACGGAAGGCATACTGGCGCTCGGTATCATCAACGCGTTGGATGCCCATGGCGTAAATATACCCGGTGATATCGCCGCCGCAGTCAAGGGTTACGACAAGGATCGCGTCAGCAGGGATACCGGCGTATCAGCCGAACAGATCGACAAGATTGCCGACATCCTCAAGGAGCGCACGCCAAGTCTGGTGTTGGCGGGCAGCGCGGCAGAAGGTTACGCGCATGGTTCGCAAAATGCCGCAGCGATCAACCTGCTCAATCAGGTGCTGGGCAACGTCGGCAAAACGGTTGAGGCGGCGGCCGTCGTGCCTTTCCCGCAAATGGCTCCGGCAACCGGCAATACGGCCGCATTGAAAGCGCTGAATGACGGATTGTCTGCGGGCAAGTACAAGGTCCTGTTCAGTTACGGGTCCAACCCGGTGTTCACGTCACCTGCGGCGATGAAGTTCAAAGACAATATGGCCAGGGCGGATTTCAAGGTGGTGTTTGCCCAATACCTCGATGAAACAGCCTTGCAGGCCGATCTGGTGTTGCCGCTCGATTCCGCACTGGAAGACTGGGGCACGCAGATTCCCGAGTATATGGCGGAAGGTGCGCAAATCAACATCCTTCAGCCGTTGATGGAAAAATTGCACGCGGATACCCGCGGCATGGGGGATATCCTGCTGGCTTTGGTGAAGCAACGCCGTGCCGAGGAATACAAACCGTTCGATGATTACTATGGATATTTGCGCGCAGCAGTGCTGCAGAACAAGGCGGCACTTGGCGGCGCGCATCAGGCAGATAACGATATTTTCTGGAATGAGACGCTGAGCAAAGGCATCATCAAACTTGATGGTGCCCAGCACGCATCATTGTCCGTCAAATCCGGTGCGGCAGGTTTGTCGCTGCCGGAACCCTCGGCAATCGATGCGCAATATCCCTTACAGCTGATTCCATCTGTGAACGCCAGCCTGCGCGACGGGCGCAATACCAACCAGCCATGGCTGCAGGAATCACCCGATCCGTTGACCACGATCGTGTGGGATTCCTGGATGGAGATTCATCCGAAAAAGGCTGCCGAACTGGGTATTGTGGAAGGTGACATTGTCGAGGTGACCAGCAAGAGCGGCTCACTCAAGGTGCAGGCGTACATTTTCCCGGGGATACATCCCGATGCGATTTCGATACCGTTGGGTCGCGGTCATGAAGCGATGGGCCGTTATGCCAAGGGTTATGGCGTGAACCCTTTCCAGATTCTGGATATGGTCTATGACAAGGAAACCGGGGAACTGGCAATGCATGAAACGCGCGTGAAAATCAGCAAAACGGGCGAGCGCGTGATCGTGGTCAAGGATGAAGGTCCGGTAGGCGGCAACCAGGAAGGGCAAAAAATTGTCCCGCTTATGCCCACAGATAAAGCAAACCTTTCGAAGGAGATCTAAATATGTCGATTAGCACCTTGTTTGAAAATTACTCGGAGTTTCGTCACCGCCACCCGGATGGCGATGTGCCGCACAACCCCTACAAATGGGCGATGGCTATCGATCTTGACGCATGCAGCGGCTGCAATGCCTGTTCGGTCGCGTGTTATGCGGAAAACAATCTTCCGGTCGTGGGCAGGGAGAAATTTGCGCACGGCCAGGTGATGCACTGGATGCGCATCGAGCGTTACTGGGACCAGGACGGACGCGAGTTTCCGGATCGGGGGGCGCGCTATCTGCCCATGCTGTGCCAGCAATGTGAAGCTGCGCCGTGTGAAACAGTGTGTCCGGTAGGCGCTACCAACCACACGCCCGACGGCCTTAATTCGCAGATATACAACCGCTGTATCGGATCGCGTTATTGCTCTTCAAATTGCCCGTACAAAGTACGCTATTTCAACTGGTGGGACTATCCGTCCACCGACAATGTCTGGCCTGCCGAAATGAACATGCAGTTGAACCCGGATGTGACGGTGCGCGGCAAGGGCGTGATGGAGAAATGCACCTTCTGTATCCAGCGGATCAGGGGCGCCGAAATCGACGCAAAAACCCAGGGCCGCCTGGTGCGTGATGGCGAGATTCAAACTGCTTGCATGCAAGCCTGTCCGACCAGTGCCATCAGTTTTGGCAATCTGGTTGATCCAGAATCCAAAGTGCACAAGCAATGGCGCGCTCAGCAGGTAGAACTGGATAAACATGAACAGGTGAAGGATGAAGAGCCGGGCGGGACCGATTTGCGCGGTTATCGAATTTATGAGTGGCTGGCACCCTATCCCTCGATCATGTATTTGGAACGTGTGCGCGAAAGCGAAATTTAAGTTGGCATAATCACTGTAATTTCTTTAGGAAATAAACGATGAAAGATATTCGCGAAGACATCGCCTGGGCACAGATCAATACCGACGTGCTCAAGAGCCTGGAAAATCCCAGAAGGCTGTATTGGGTAATTTTATTCGTCGCAATTGCCATGGTCGGCGTTGCGGTGGGTTGTGAGGTTTATCAGTACAACATGGGTCTGGGTGTCGGGAATTTTGACAATCCGCACATGTGGGGTTTGTATATTGCCTCTTTCATCTTCTGGATAGGCATGAGCCATTCGGGCACGTTGCTGTCAGCGATTCTGCACTTGATGCACGCCGACTGGCGCAAACCGATCTATCGCTTTGCCGAAGCGATGACGACATTCTCGCTGATGACTGCCGGCCTGTTTGTGGCAGTGCATCTGGGACGTATCTGGCAGATTTACTTTGCGCTTCCGTATCCGAACATGCGCCAGGTATGGCCGAACTTCCAGTCGCCGCTGCTGTGGGACGCGATGGCGATCTTTACTTACCTGAGTTCGTCGATTCTGTTCCTGTATATCGGGATGATCCCGGATCTGGCGATTTGCCGAGACAACATGCATTCGGGCTGGCGTAGGAAGCTGTATACCGCGTTGTCGTTGGGCTGGGAGGGAACGGACCGCCAGTGGCGCAATTTCCGCATGACTTATCTGACCATCGCCTGCTTCCTGATTCCGCTGGCCGTATCGGTGCATTCCATCGTGGCAAGCGATTTCGGGATGTCTCAGCAACCCGGCTGGCATATCACCTCTTTCCCGCCCTACTTCGTGGCCGGAGCGTTGTATTCCGGTTGTGCCGCGATCATTACATTGTTCATCATCTTGCGTTATGTATTCAAATTCGAGGAATACATGACAATGCCGATTCTGAAGAAAATCGTGCGCCTGACTTTCGCGATTTCAATGGTCTGGACATACCTGGTGTGGGTCGAATACGCTACGGCGTGGTTCGGGCATAACCCGCACGACCAGCACCTGCTGCTCGAAAAAGCCACCGGTACCTATGCGCCATTCTGGTGGATGATGAACTTCTGTGCTTCTGTCGTTCCACTCATCCTGGTTTTCAAACGTTTCCAAACCAATATTCCAGTGCTGTTCGCGGTTTCGCTGCTGCTTAACCTGGGCATGTGGCTGGAGCGCTGGATGATCGTTGCACCGACGTTCGCGGACGGTTATTACCCGTGGACCTGGGATCACAACCAGTGGCCGAGTCTGGTGCAATGGGGCATCGTGTTCGGCAGTTTCGGCTGGTTTACCATGTTGTTCATGATTTTCTGCAAGATATTCCCGTCGGTATCAATGTACGAAGTGAAGGAAATGGTTTATCACCGCAGTCTGGCAACCAAAAGATTGCAAGCAACCGGCGAACTTGCCGCCGCCGGGAAGGGGGCACACTAAATGAGCAAACGTCACTTACTCGCTTTATTCACGGATTTTGACGCGGCAGAAAAGGTTGTCACCGAACTGCGCAATCTGGGGATCAAAGGCTTTAATGCCGAGAAGGACATGATTGTAAAGTCGCCTATCGAGCATCCCGAAGTGGAAGAGTTCCTGGGTGACAGGCCAGTCCGCGTCCAGTGGTTCACTTTGTTCGGTGCTGTGGGTGTGGGGGCGCTGCTGTTCCTGTTGGTTGCGGCAGCGCAGGGCAGCTTTTTCGCGCAAATGAAAGGCGGGAAACCGATTGTCCCATTCCCGCCAGATTTTGTACTGGCCTATGAATTTTTCATTCTGGGTGGTGTATATATTACCGTGCTTGGCTTTCTGATTTGTGCAGGCTTGCCGGCCAGACGTTCGCCGTTGTATAGCTCCAAGGTATCAGAAGACCAGATCGGTATATTGGTACAGTCCGAAGAATCTGCAAGCGGTACGCTTAAGTCAATTTTTACAAAACACCAGGCACTGGAAATTCAGGAAGAGGCGGGGAAATGAAAATACTATCCTTGGCAATTTTATTGATGGTTGCACCCACGTTTGCATACGCATGGCCGTGGTCGATGGATCAGGGCAACCAGATCAGCATCAAACCCCAGGAAAACTATGACCCGGCCAATCCCGGTATGTATCCTTTTCCGAAAAATTCAGTACCCGTTCCGGGCACACCGACATCTTCGATAGAAGTAAAGGATAAAGATGCGGCTTTCAAGTTGAAAAACCCGGTTCCGATTACGGCAAGATCGGTTGATATGGGCCATCGTTTGTTTTCGATATATTGCGTCCCCTGTCACGGAAAATCAGGTACGGGTGACGGCTATGTTGGCGAGAAACTGATACTGCAACCCTGGAATCTGACCTCCAGCAACACCATACATTCCTGGAATTCACCGGATTATCCCGATGGCTACATCTTCGGCATGATCACTTTCGGTGGTGCAGTGATGCCTCTTTATGCAATGGATTTGAGTCCGACAGAACGTTGGGAAGTGATAGATTACGTCCGCGCTGTGCTGCAAAAAAGAGGAATACCTCCTGTTGCTGCCATCGCACAGAAGTCAAAATAGGAGACCGTCAACATGTTTTCATACAGCAATTGGTCGGTTCTGACCGTAAATTTTCTGGTGGTGCTTTATCT
>Ga0307375_10000893_pt1 | contig 34676 bp, 33 predicted proteins | sample TR1MG_FD_202531 | JGI IMG/M metagenome (GOLD analysis project Ga0307375, IMG submission 202531) | Soil microbial communities from Risofladan, Vaasa, Finland - TR-1 | ecosystem: Environmental > Terrestrial > Soil > Coastal area > Acid sulfate soil | place: Finland: Risofladan, Vaasa | collected... | reverse complement strand
CTGCTCGAACCACGCTTTACCCTCAGTTAGCTGCGTGAGGTGATCCGTCAACGAGTGGATCAACTCGTCCTTTTCGCCGGCAGCAGTCTGCCATGAGGACAGTTGCTGCTCGAACCACGCTTTACCCTCAGTTAGCTGCGTGAGGTGATCCGTCAACGAGTGGATCAACTCGTCCTTTTCGCCGGCAGCAGTCTGCCATGAGGACAGTTGCTGCTCGAACCACGCTTTACCCACAGTTAGCTGCGTGAGGTGATCCGTCAACGATTGGAGCTGCTCATCCTTTTCGGCGGCAGCAGTCTGCCATGAGGACAATTGCTGCTCGACCCACGCCTTGCCTTCGCCTAGCTGTGCCAGATGATCCGTCAACGAGTGGAGCTGCTCATCCTTTTCGGCGGCTGCGATCTGCCATGAGGACAATTGCTGCTCGACCCACGCCTTGCCTTCGCCTAGCTGTGCCAGATGATCCGTCAACGAGTGGATCAACTCGTCCTTTTCGCCGGCTGCGGCCTGCCATGAGGACAATTGCTGTTCGACCCACGCCTTGTCCTCACCTAGCTGCGTGAGGTGATCCGTCAACGAGTGGAGCTGCTCATCCTTTTCGCCGGCTGCTGCCTGCCATGACAACAACTGCTGAGAAAGCCAAGCCTTGGCCTGCACAAGTTCATCGATCCAGGCATCACGATCGCGATCGTGTTCTCCATACCAGCGTCGCAACAAACGAAGCTCGAGATCCTGGCTCTGCACCACGTCCACCTGAGTGCTGTGCAGGGCCTGCCAGACGAGCGAAGGCTTGTCCGGGTAGTCTTGCAGCGCACGCAAACCACCCACTGCGCGAGCGCCCTCCATGACGAACGCGGCGACCTCAGGGAGACCGAACGTCTCAGGCCTGTCGCTATCCACCCAAATTTCACGCCAATCCCCTTCGCGCAACAACCTGCGGGTTTCGAGTATTGCGCGAGTCCATTCCAATCGCGCCCTCTCGTTGTCGCCACGGGCGAAAGCGATAGTGCCGCAGCGAAAGGCAGCGCCGATCGTCTTGGTGCCAAGCAAGGGGCTGAATTTCAGAGCGTCACGGTCACCGATACGCGAGAATATCGATTCTGCCAACACCAGATCACCGATCCGCTGGGCCATCAAGCCGGCGGCAAACATCAGGGAAATCTGCCAACGAAACGCGGTGGGATTATGTGCTGGCAATTCGGAAAAATTCAGTGCTCGCTGCATCCACTTGCGCAGGGCCTCGACGTCCGTCTCTGACTCAAGCTCCGCATAGCAACGTACGCACAATGCTGCACCATGATCCACGGTCTGCTCTGACGAAGTGGCAAGTACGTCTTCCGCCATCACGATACGAAGAGATGCGGAAGTCGCGCGCAGACCCATAGAAACCAAGCCGCGGACCAGCCATGGGTTTTCATAATCTCGCGAAAAAGCAATCACATTCGGAATCTTCTCTTCACGGACAACTTGTCCTGCATCAGGCCTGTATTCGCCAACAGACTTCATGGCGAGAAATATCACCCAGTCGCCCTCGACAGGGGTCATATCCTCCGGCCTGAGTTCCTCGATGTACCTGCCGCCAACGCCAACCTGAGTAGGCTCATGCGCGTGCTGCAACCAGCTGCGCTCCAATAACAGGCCACTAGCTTCAATCCGGCCCCGGATTGCTTGAACCAAGCCAGCGCCAGCGCCCTCCCTGACGGCAGAGCACACATAGAAACGCCCCCCAGGTGTGAGTACGCGTTTGGCTTCAATCCACGCCAGCTCCGATTCTTCAAGGTCGCCGTCCGCTACGATGAAATCAAAACTGTCTGACGCGACAGATCGAATCCCATGCTGCGGAGCCTGCTCGATTATCAGGTTGGCGTTCCCTGCCGAGACAAAGGCTGCTCTTGCATGATCAATGACATGCGACTGCTTACTCCAGGCAACAATCGAAGCTGCCGTCAAACAACTAAGGTGATAGGGTCCCAAGTCAGCAAGCGGAGCAATGTCTAGCACCCTGTCGCTGGGCCGGACGAATTTTGCCGCCAAACCATATTGTGCTGCGCAGGCCTCCGCCTCGGCCCCGAAACCTCGTGAGCCCCCCCCTTCCATGGAGGCATCCGGTACACCTTCATACAGAAGCAGCGCTTTTCCCGATAGAGCATCGAGACTGCTATAAGGTGCAACCTCAAGCGAGAGCGGGTGCCTTCGCCCGCCGGCAGAATCAAATCGCTCGTCCCACGCAACCCGAGCGTCATTCAGGTTAGTGTTGTCAAGCAACACCACCATGATCGACTGACCCAACTGGAGCAGTCGTCGCGGCAACCCCACATCAGCGGTCCACACATCGGGGATAGAGGGGCCCACCAGAAAGATTACGGTTTCGAACGATTCGACCCCCTCGAGATGCAGCGGAACAGTCGCACTGGCGGCACACACCCGTCCAGGCACCACAGCATCAACCACCGTCAGAATTTCCGGTGATGCCGTCACGCCTTTCACATCGACGCCATAACGCAACAATTCACTAATCAGTTCTGGGTCCTGCACCCCAATAAGCAACAAGCGTCCATATCCACACGACTTGAGCACCTGAACTGCCAATTCTTGGCAATTTTCAAGCGAAAGTCGAGACGAGGGCCGATTGGTCAAAGGTACATTACTCATCTCGAAACTCCGATGGTGACGACAGCTGAATCAGACTCCGATCGAAGCCTTCATCTTGAGATCCACTACGCCGCCAAAGGAATATTCACGTGGTCGAACCGTAGCTTGGAAAAAAGCCGCCTCATCGCGCCAGTGCAAAATTCGCTGCGCTCCGTAATAGCGATCGCCTTCCTGCGAAACCGATGCCTGGACTTCATAGAAGTTCATTCCCAGCGAGCAATCGAATTCAAAATATGCAAAAAAGGATTCACCCTCTTTAAACGTCCTGTCCCAGACGCCGGGCACTGTCGATCCCGCAGCGAACGCAGTGAGATCCTGATTGAGGGTTCCCCAAGAGTACATCTTCACACCCTCCTTGTTACGAATGCGAAGATTCACATTGAGCCCACTAATTTCCCGATGCACGCTGACGGCGACTTGAACGCGGATCCGGTCACCGGGATAGAAGTAACTGCATTCGTTCCCCTCTGCATCAAAAACCATCACTTCGCCGATCGTGCACTCCATGTCACCGAACGAGAAACGGTCTTCGACCGCGCCTTGGACTCTAATCGCCGGTAGGCCCGGAGTTGACGAGACATTCTGCTGAGCGACGTCTTTTATCAGCGACTTATAGTAGGTACTTTCATCATCGTGAAGCTGTCGACGATAGTCCAGCAAGACCTCGGACGAGAGGCCATAGGCCCGGGCCACTCCATCACGTAACAACAACGCATGGCTGGTAAGTGTTCGAATTGACTCTTGGTCATGCGACACAAATAACAAAGTACAGCCTTCATTGCGCAAGCTCTCCATCTGCTGAAAGCAGCGCTTTTGAAAGAGCGCGTCGCCAACTGAAAGCGCTTCATCAACAATCAAAATATCGGGCTTTATCTGAGTTTGCACCGCAAAAGCCAAACGCAACATCATCCCGCTTGAGTACGTTTTTACAGGTTGATCGAGGAACTCACCGATGTCGGCAAAAGCGGCGATATCATCGAAACGCTCCAGCATCTCACGCTGCGTGAGGCCTAGAATCATGCCATTGAGAATGACGTTCTCTCGGCCACTGAACTCAGGATTGAAGCCACTACCGAGCTCAAGCAGCGCAGCAACACGGCCATTTACACGCACTGTGCCGGTAGTCGGCATAAGAGTGCCTGCAATAATTTGCAGCAAAGTGGACTTACCGGAACCGTTCCGACCAATAATCCCAAGCGAGTCGCCCTTCTTGACTTCGAAGCTCAGGTCTCGCAGCGCCCAAAATTCTTTTGAAAAACGTGAATTCCCCCAGCGCCCAGCGGCACCCACAGGCACTATTTTCCGCACTTGCGGCAATAACATTTGGGCAAGTCGATGCGCAGGCTTCTCATAGACGTGAAAAACCTTACTAATCTCACCAACTTCTATCGCAATATTTTCAGATGACATCGGCAAACGCCTTCCGCGTTTTTTGAAACCAGAAACAACCAATAACGAGAACCACCGAAGACCAAAGCGAAGCCCACCCAAGTTGCGGCCAGTCAGGAAGCCTTCCGAAGACTACTAAGTTACGAATTTGTCCAATAAAAACAGCCATCGGATTAGCTTCCATCAGATGCCTCCATGGCTCGGGGAATATTGATGCGGGATATAACACCGGCATCAGATACATCATGATTCGAGTCAATAGCCCTGCAAATTGGTCAAAATCTCTAAGAAACACACCTAGCGACGCGAAAATCAAAGCCAGACCAAAAACGAGGGCTAAAAAAGGGATAAGCACTATAGGAAACAATAGCGCCGCCCAGTGCAGACTAAAACTGCTGAATGACAGGAAAATAAGTAGGGCTACAGCCTCCATCGCCGCATTGTAAAGTGCTGACAGCAAAACCACGCCAGGAAGGATTTCCAACGGGAACACAACCTTTTTTACGAAACCTGGGTGATCTATAATCACCTTCGGCGCCCGAGCGATAGTTTCAGCAAAAATTCCGTATACGATAAGTCCAATAAAAAGTATTACTGCATAATCAGCCTTGTTGACCACTGGTGTTGTACCCCAGCGCGCACTAAAAATGGTGCTGAAAACCGCTGTATACAAACCGAGCATAACCAGAGGAACGAGCACGCTCCAAATAGCGCCCAAAACAGACTCTCTATATTTAAGCTTAAAGTCCCTACCCGCAAGACTAAAAAGCAGATCTAGTTTTCGTGAAATAGACTTCATTGTCTTCCATATTCGACTATGCCGATAAACGGCTCGTAAAAATCATGAATTGAAGAGCCTTCTACTAAAGCGCCCGCATCTGAAGTATTACTTAGGAGAATGCCCAATTCATGTGGGTCAATGCCATAATGGCTGGTCCACCAAAACGCAATGTCTTTCGAGGCCACGACAAAACGAATACACTTCGGTAATCCGCGCGCGACACTTTTCTCAGCTTCTGTACTTCCCGTTCTGGCACAGAGCTCGCCAACTTCCGGAAGTTCCGAAAATAATGCTGAATTCTCACTGAGCGCCACACCAATCATTCGGAACATAGCCCAAGCGACCTCCGATGAGGCTATGTGTATAGTTGGTGACCCGCTCTCGATCAGTGCCCGACCGAGAGCAATTGCCTGCGGCATTAGTCGGTCAGTGCCAAGAATTTCCTTCAAATCAACAATTTCCAAATTTTCGATATTACAAAATGATTGAAAAGTGCCTAAACCAGTCCATATAGCAAGCACTTTACGTTCGCCATCAAGGGCCAGTTTTTTGACGACCCGCAATAGAGCAATCGAAACCGGTCCATCGCTATCGCCGAGAACAAAGACATGCTGTGCACCATGATCGAGGCGCCTCCATAGCCGGCTATAAGCCATACCGACCGAACAGATGCCGACTGGGATGCTTGATCTCCGCAGGTAGGGTACGAGCATATCTACCGACAATTCCGGTTCATACGAACTGGCCTCTAGCGTCGCCTCGTATACCCATGCCGGCACTATAGTTGGCAAACCGCCTGGGTTTCCAAATTTTGCAGGCCACGCACTCTTCAGGAGTTCGACGCAGACGCCCTTCAGCCACAGACGTAGCCGGTTTGGCATGGCATGTCCCAGCACCCGATAGACCCAGCGAAGGATTCGCCAAATGCTTGCCTGTATTTTCATCACAACTGCCTGAACAACCTTGATGAACGAATTACAGCTCCTGCTTGTTGATGAACACGATTAAGCGACCCTGAACTTTTGTGTCGTTCAAAATACACGGTATGTAGCGCCGTTACATGCAGATAGCCGGAAGCGACGGTTTCGCAATTCCAATGCCAGTCCTCAAATCCAAACCCGCTATCTTTCTTTCCGGTAGAGACATAAGGGACGTCGATAAAAAGTTCTCGCGGTCCGAAGGCGCAGACATTCCACAAATTGGACATCAAGAGACGCGCCTTATCAATTTTTACGATAATCTGATCGGGCTGATATCTAACAATTGAGGTTGCACCAAACGAAACGATCGTCTGGGGATGAACGATTGACGCGCCACCCGCCTTGGTGGCGCGAAGAAACGCAGCCCCAAGCCAGTTTGGGGAGACGTGGTCATCACCGTCAATTATTGCAACGTATTTCGACTTGGATTCGCGAATCGCATAATTTCTGCTAAGTGCAACATCACCAAACGACAGATCAAATGTCTGGTCCTGCTGCCGTAACGCAGGGTGCTCCTGGATCACTCGCCGCGTTTCCTCATCGGCATCATCAAGCACTGCAAATACCTGAGTAGTAATTCCGAGCAACTCCGCGTACCGGCAGCAACGAATAATTGAGCCGAGCGAACGGTGCGCCATCAATCCTTCCCTATGGAAGGTAACAACCGCTGTGATTTCGAAGGAATTCATGGCATCGCGTAGTTCACGAACTGGCAAGCGAAGCAGTCAGTTCAGCTTTCAAGTCTTCCACATGCTCCACGCCCACCGACAGTCGCACCAGCCCATCACTGATCCCCAGCCGCTTGCGATTGGCCGCCGGCACCGAGGCGTGGGTCATGATCGCCGGGTGCTCGATCAGGCTTTCGACGCCACCGAGCGATTCTGCCAGCGCGAACAGCTCGCAGCGCTCCAGCATGCGTTTGGCCTTTTTCAGGCCGCCCTTGATCTCGACACTGATGATGCCGCCGTAGCCGTCCATCTGGCGCTTGGCCAGGGCATGCTGCGGGTGGCTCTTGAGGCCGGGGTAGATCACCCGTTCGATGGCGGGATGTTTTTCCAGCCACTTGGCCAGTTCGAGCGCGCTTTCGCAGTGCGCCTTCATGCGCAGATGCAGGGTCTTCAGGCCGCGCATGGCGAGAAAGGAGTCGAACGGGCCGGCCACGGCGCCGACCGAGTTCTGCAGGAAACCCATCTGCTCGGCCAGCTCTTTGCTGCCGGCCACCACGATGCCGCCGACCATGTCGGAATGACCGTTGAGGTACTTGGTGGCCGAGTGCAGGACGAGGTCGGCGCCGTACTCCAGCGGACGCTGCAGCATCGGCGAGCAAAAGGTGCTGTCGACCACCAGGATCAGGCCATGCTTTTTCGCGAACGCGGCGACCTTGGTCAGGTCGACCAGCTTGAGCATCGGGTTGGTTGGTGTTTCCGCCCAGATCATCCTGGTATTGGGCTTCAGTGCAGCCTTCATCGCCGCCGTATCGTTCAGATCGACGAAGCTGAAATCCAGCCCGGCCGAGCGCCGGCGCACCCTCTCGAACAGGCGATAGGTGCCGCCATAGAGGTCATCCATGGCAATGACATGACTGCCTGAGTCGAGCAGATCCAGCACCGTGGCGGCCGCCGCCAGGCCGGAGGCAAACGCGAAGCCGGCCACACCGCCTTCCAGGTCCGCCACGCAACGCTCGTACGCCATGCGGGTGGGATTCTGCGTGCGCGAGTACTCATAACCCTTGTGCTTGCCCGGGCTCTCCTGCACATAGGTGGAGGTGGCGTAGATCGGCGTCATGATGGCGCCAGTGGAGGGGTCAGGATGCTGGCCGGCGTGGATCGCCCGCGTGCCCATGCCGTGCTGCTTGTGCTTCGTCCCGGTTTTCATCGCTTTCCTCGCAGCCCGCCTGGCGGGTTGCCTCCATGTCATCAAGGCGATCATCTTAACTTCTATGCCGGCTGCTGCCGACAGATGCATGAACTGCCCGTTCATGCAGGTGCAGGCGAAAGTGGCTACTGCTGCCGAAATTTCATGCAAAAAGTGATCAGCGTCACATTCGGTAGCGAGAGCTGGCGGGCAGTGCCCGCCCTACGGCGACATGCAGGCAACACACGGGGAATCCCGCATCAGGTAGGGCGGACACTGTCCGCCGGCAATGAAGTGTGCAGCGATAATGCTGTGTGCGATCGGCAACCAGATGAATATTCTGATCACGGCGCAGGCGGTCAAGCTCGCATGGAAGCGCGCCACCCCGTGCGCTGGCCTCGATGATTCGCACTTCCGCGGTCTGCGACACGAGGCGACCCGTCGCCTGACCGAGAAGCTGCCCAGCCTGATCGAGCTGGCTGCGGTGCCAGGCCGCTCAAGGATCTACGCATGCTTCATGCGTTGTTACCACCCGCTGGCCGAAGCCGCTCCCACACAGTAGGGCGGCACCGCCCGCCGGCTTTATCCGGGTCGTCATGACGCACAGCGGTAGGAGCCCACCCTGTGGGCGAATGCTGTTTGCCGACGGCCGTACACTAAGGGCATCGCGCACAGGGTGCGCTCCTACAGGGCATGGCGCGGCCGATCGACAGCAGAACGGCGGGTGGTGCCTGCCCTGCGCGGCGGACAAATGCGGCGTAATCCGATCAAACCCGCCCGGAATGATCTCAAAGCAGCCACCCATTCCGGTCCAAAACCAGCCGCCGGCAAACTATCTGGCAGTTAGAGCTTCAGCTCAGAATGTGCGCCGATGCGTTCGAGGCGCAGGATCTGCAGATCCTTGTTGCCTTTCCCTTTGTCGACCGGCTTCGCGTAGATCAGCACCAGATCAGGGTGTATGTGGATGTCCCGGGCCTCGCCCCAGTTCCCTGTCAACGCATGGTCCCGATAGCGCTCAGGCAGTTGGCTGTCGCTTGCCAGAAGCGTGATCACCGCGCGCAGGTCAGCATCGATCGTCTTTGCGTGGGAACCCTTCAACTCGCGCTTGTAGTCAGTCTTGAACTGGGACGATCGCTTAATCGTCCGCATTCAGGTCCGCCATCAGTTCGTCAACGCTGGCGAAGCTCTTGCCGCCACCTTCCTGCAGCTCCTTGATCGCGGCAAGCGTCTTGGGGCCAGGACTCATGAAGTCCATGGGGTTCACGTCGCCCCGGGCGGCGGCAGCGACCGCCATATTGAGATAGCCGCCCAAACTCAAACCCATGGCATCAAGCGCGACCTCAGCCCGGCGACGAACATTCGGATCAAGCCGGACACTGAAGGGCGGCGAGGCTGACGCTGTGGAAATGCGGCGCTGAGCAGCCATGTCAATCTCCTTGGAATTGTCGTTTCATGTACTACATAGTAATACATCATTGCTGTTTGCAACACAACACATGGCGACTTTTCCGCTTGGCCGGCCGGCACCCGTCTGCTTGCGCGCTTCGGTGCCCGGGCTTGGCTTGCACGTCCCGCTGGCCCCGTTTATTTCGAGCCGTTGCTGGCGGCGCCCGTTCGGCCAGTAGCGTGGTGACGCGCGACCCGGCGATGGCGGCCCGGGTTTCGAGCGACTGCATCGCCGTTCCCAAGCCTTCCAAGCGCCCGTGAGCCGCGGCCAGTTTGACTGGAGACGGTCGTGGATTTCGTGCGACCGACGATTGCCCGTTGCGCACTTCCACCGGGTGAATGGCACGGTTGACATTCTCCCCTACAGGGCATCGCGCGCGGCCGATCGACAGCAGAACGGCGGGTGGTGCCTGCCCTGCGGAGCTTTTCCGCATGCCGAAGAGCATCGCGGCTGAAGCCGCTCCCAACAGGCCCGCCGGTTTCCACCCGGATCGTCATGGCGCACAGCGGTAGGAGCCCACCCTGTGGGCGAATGCTCTCTGCCGACGGCCGTACACAAAAGCATCGCGCACAGGGTGCTCCTACAGGGCATCGCGCGGCCGATCGCCAAGAGCGCTGACCAGCGTAGTCGACTGCCGATCGACGCTCTCGGAGTTCACGCTGCGCATGCACCTACCTTCCTCGCTGGCAGGTGACTTTTCCGAAGAGCTTGGTTCAGGTAGATCGACTCCGGCGGGTCAGTTTGACCCGGGAGCTGTCACTGGCGGCATTGGAGGCCATGTTGCATCGGGGGTCGTGTGGGTATCACACTAGGCTACAGAAAAACCTGTAGGTGGACTGGGTGATGAGCAATCTTAAACAGACGAAAATAGTGCGTAAAGTGGGCAAGAAGGCCTCGGTCGCCAAGGCCGAGCATTCAGTGGCGGGCATGGTGCTTGCGCAGTCACGCCCTCGCGAAAGGGGCGCCAATGGGGTCAAGGTCGCCCACCATCGCGGCGTCAACGTCCTGTTGGCGAAATACGCCGACAAGAGGACGGGGAACGTCGTCGTGGACCGGCTGGTCGACGGTACCGGATTCACCAAGAAGAACCTGGCGAGCACGCTTGGCATCAGCATCGATGCGATGTACCGCGCGGATCGGGTCAACTCGCCCACCACGCAGGTGCGAATGCGCGAGATGCTTGAAATTCTCGGGCGCATCACGGACTGGGCCGGTGGTGAAGTGCAGGCGATGGCCTGGTACCGAGGCCAACCGATCCCGGCATTCGGAGGTCGTACCGCCGAGTCCCTGGTCAAGTCCAATCAAGCGGGGCCATTGCGCGACTATCTGGACCACATGGCGATGGGTGGCTTTGCTTGAGGTTCGAGGGAAGAGCCTACCGCGGCCATGACCCGCAGTGGGCTTTCACGCCGCTGTCCGGTGACGGCGCTGCGTTCTATGGCGGGCGCTTCAATCCCAAGGGTGTTCCCGCGCTTTACCTGGCGCTATCCCCCATGGGTGCGATCAACGAGGTGTGCCAGGGTCTGGCAGCCCGTATTGCCCCGATGACCCTCGTCGAATACGACGTGGACTGCGCCGACATCGACGATTTGACGGATGCCTCGACTCGCGCTGCGTTGGGAGTTGTGGAAGCGGACATGGCTTGCAGTTGGGGTGAGGATGCGCTGATCCTTGGCAAGACGCCCGCATCCTGGGCGATCGCGACGCGGCTCATCGCGGGCGGTTCGGCCGGGATCATCGTGCCAAGCTATGCCCCGGAGGCAGCTGCCGATCACCGGAACCTCGTGCTGTGGAACTGGGGGAGCCGGCGCCCGCATCGTGTCCGGGCCTACGATCCCAGCGGCAAGCTTCCCGCGAACCAACTGTCCTGGCCGAAATTCCGGTAGAGCGCGTGTGGATCATGAGCGTTCCAGCTCGTCGCGTAGCGGCAGCGACTTGGCGACGCTGGTCAGTTGCTGTGGCGACGATGGGCAGGTGGCTGGCGTTTTGCAGCTTGGTCGTCGCGGCCAGAGCATGCATCATTGGCACTCTGCCGGGCCACGATTCTGACCGGCCCATCTTCCGCCAATCATGGACGTACTTGATGAACCATCCATCCACAGGCACCAGGACCCTGCTGGTCACCGGCGGCGCCGGCTTCATCGGCGCCAATTTCGTGCTGCAAGCCGTCGCTGACGGGTTGCAGGTCATCAATCTGGACAAGCTGACCTACGCCGGCAATCCGGACACGCTGGCGTCGCTCGCCGGCAATCCGCGCCATGTCTTCGTGCACGGCGATATCGGCGACCGCGCGCTGGTCGCCGCGCTGCTGGCCGAACACCGACCCGACGCCATCGTCAATTTTGCCGCCGAATCGCATGTGGATCGTTCGATCGACGGCCCTGCCGAATTCGTGCAGACCAATGTCGTGGGTACGCTCGCCTTGCTGGAAGCTGCTCGTGATTACTGGCGAGGTTTGGAAGGTGATGCGCGCAACAACTTTCGCTTTCTGCATGTGTCGACCGACGAGGTCTACGGCTCGCTCGGCGACGAGGGCAAGTTCACCGAGCAGACCGCGTACGCGCCGAACTCGCCCTACTCCGCCTCCAAGGCGGCCTCCGATCACCTTGTGCGCGCGTTTCACCACACCTACGGCCTGCCGGTGCTGACCACGAACTGCTCAAATAACTATGGTCCGTACCAGTTTCCCGAGAAGCTCATTCCGCTGGTGATCCAGAAGGCTTTGGCCGGTGAGCCGCTGCCGGTCTACGGCGATGGCTTGAACATCCGCGACTGGCTCTTCGTCGGCGACCACTGCAGCGCGATCCGCCGGGTACTGGAGGCGGGGCGCGTGGGTGAAACCTATAACGTCGGCGGCAATGCCGAGCGCGAGAACATCGCGGTGGTGAAGGCGATCTGTGCGCTGCTCGATGCGCGCCAGCCGCTGTCCGATGGTCGTGCGCGCGAATCGCTGATTACCTACGTGAAGGATCGCCCAGGCCACGATCGCCGCTACGCGATCGACTCCAGCAAGTTGCAGAGCGAACTGGGTTGGCGGCCATCGCAAACCTTCGAAAGTGGCATGGCGCAGACGGTGGATTGGTATCTCGAGCACCAGCCGTGGGTGCAACGCGTGCTCGATGGCAGCTACCGGATGGAGCGCCTCGGCTCATGAATAAGCAAGGCAATGGCAAGCACAAGGGCATCATCCTCGCCGGCGGCTCCGGCACCCGGCTGTACCCGATCACCCAGGCGGTGAGCAAGCAACTGCTGCCGGTGTACGACAAGCCGATGATCTACTACCCGCTGGCCACGCTGATGCTGGCTGGCATCCGTGAGGTACTGATCATCAACACGCCGCACGAGCAGGCATTGTTCCAGCGCCTGCTGGGCGATGGCTCGCCGTGGGGCATGGACATTCAGTATGCGGTGCAGCCTTCGCCTGATGGCCTGGCCCAGGCGTTCCTGATCGGTCGCGAGTTCATCGGCAACCGGCCCAGCTGCCTGGTGCTGGGCGACAATATTTTCTACGGCCACGGCCTCAGCGAGAGCCTGCGCCATGCCACCACGCGTGACCACGGCGCCACCGTGTTCGGTTACTGGGTACGTGACCCGCAGCGCTACGGCGTGGCCGAGTTCAACGCCGCGGGCCGGGTGATCGGGCTGGAGGAGAAACCGGCCAAGCCGAAGTCCAACTACGCGGTCACCGGCCTGTACTTCTACGACCAGCGCGTGTGTGATTACGCCGCCGAACTCAAGCCCTCGCCGCGCGGCGAACTGGAGATCACCGATCTCAACCGCTGCTATCTCGATGACGGCTCCCTGCATCTTGAGCAGCTTGGCCGCGGTTTCGCCTGGCTCGACACCGGCACCCACGAGTCGCTGATGGAGGCCGGCAACTTCATCGAGACGATCGAGAACCGGCAGGGCCTGAAAGTGTGCTGTCCCGAGGAAATCGCGCATATGCAAGGCTGGATCGACGACGAACAACTGCTGCGCCTGGCCGTGCCGCTGGCCAAGACCGGCTACGGCCAGTACCTGCAAAACCTCGTGCGCGAGGGTCACGCCCGATGAAGGTGATCGAAACATCCCTGCGCGGCGCCCTGATCATCGAACCCCAGGTGTTCGGCGATGCGCGCGGCTTCTTTTACGAAAGCTACAACAAGGGCAAGTGGACCGCGGCCGGCCTCCATGCCGAATTCATCCAGAACAACGTCTCGCGTTCGGCGCAAGGCGTACTGCGCGGCCTGCACTACCAGTGGCCGAATCCCCAGAGCAAACTGGTCAGCGTGCTGGAGGGTGAAGTCTATGATGTCGCCGTGGATATCCGCCGTGGCTCGCCTACGTTCGGGCGATCCGCCGGCGTGATGCTTACGGCCGAGAACCACCGGCATTTCTGGGTGCCGGAAGGCTTTGCGCATGGCTTCTGCGTGCTTTCCGAGTTCGCCACGTTCACGTATCAGTGCACGGCGCTTTACGACGCCAAGGCCGATGCCGGCATTCGCTGGAACGACGCGGCACTGGGCATCGACTGGCCGCTGAGCGAGCCGCTGCTGTCGGACAAGGACGGCAAGACGCCGTTCCTCAAGGACGTCGCGCCCGAGCGGCTGCCGATCTACGCACCGTGAGAATCCTGCTGCTGGGCGCCAACGGGCAGCTGGGCCGAACCTTTGTCGAACACGGTGGCCTGGCCACTCGTGCTGCCCTAGTCGTGGCCACCCGCGACGGTGTGCTGGGCGCCGGTGGCCACGGTGAGAGCGCCAATCTCGCCGAGCCGGCAACCCTGCCGGCCCTGCTTGATCGCGTGCAGCCGGATGTGATCATCAACGCTGCGGCTTATACCGCGGTGGACCGCGCGGAGCAGGAAGAGCAACTGGCCACCCGCGTGAATGGTGAGGCGGTTGGCGTGCTTGGCCGCTGGGCCAAGGCTCGCGGTGCGCTGGTAGTCCACTACTCGACGGACTATGTGTTTGACGGCCGCCAGTCACAGCCGTATGCGGTGAACGATGCCACCGGCCCGCTGGGCGCCTATGGCCGCAGCAAACTCGCCGGCGAGCAGGCACTGCGCGACAGCGGCGCGGATCATCTGATTTTCCGTACGGCCTGGGTGTATGCCGCACACGGTCAGAATTTTCTGCGCACGATGCTGCGCGTGGGCGCGGAACGCGATGAACTGCGTGTCGTTGCCGATCAGCATGGCGCGCCGACCGACACCGGGCTGATTGTCGACGCCAGCCTGGCCGCGCTCGATCGCTGGCAGCAAAGCGACGCCACGCAGCGCCGGCAGCTCGGCGGCACCCACCACCTGGTCGCCAGCGGCGCCACCACCTGGCACGGTTTTGCCAGCGCCATTGTCGAGCAGGCCGCCGCACGGAAGCTGATCGCGCGCGCGCCGCGCGTCGTGCCGATCCGCAGCGCCGAGCTCCCCACGCCCGCCGTGCGACCGGCATGGTCGCTGCTGGACAACAGCGGCTTCCAGCAGCACTTCGCTTTCCCGCTGCCCGATTGGCACGAAGGGTTGGCTAAGGTCATTGCCGAACTCGCCGGAAAATCTGGCAACGCCCCGTAGGAGCCCACCCTGTGGGCGATGTTTCTCTCCTGCGATCCCTGCAAAAGCATCGCCCACAGGGTGGGCTCCTACTGCAACCGGCAGCCCGGATCAGTCCATGCGGTAGCCGTCTGCAGACATGCAGCAAAAGCTGCCCGATTGGCACGAAGGGCTGGCCGCGGTCATTGCCGACCCTGCGCGCCGCGCGACAGATCGTGATGCCATGAGCAAGCTCGAACCGGATGACCGCGACATGCAGCCGAGGCACATTTGGGCGACAATCGCACAACTTTTTTTCCTTGATCAAGGCAGGTTGGATGTCATGTTGATTCCCCTCATCCTCAGCGGCGGCAGCGGCTCCCGTTTGTGGCCGGTATCGCGCAAGAACCTGCCCAAGCAGTTCCTCGTGCTCGCTGGAAGTGGCACGTTGTTCCAGCAGACCGTTGCGCGTACCCAGAATCTTGCGGGCGTGGCCGCACCCATCGTGGTGGCCAGCGAGGATCACCGCTTTCTGGCTGCCGATCAATTGCTGGAGGCGGGAATCAAGGGCGCCACGATCGTGCTTGAACCCTTGGCGCGAAATACGGCGCCGGCGATTGCGCTGGGCGCGCTGCAGGCACTGCAGGCTGATGCTGACGCCACCCTGCTGGTGCTGCCGGCCGACCATCTGATCGGTGACACGGCCTCGTTTGTCGAGGCCGTGAACCAGGCGCTGCCGCTGGCCGCGCAGGGCTGGCTGGTGACCTTTGGCATTCGCCCCGAGCGTCCCGAAACCGGGTTCGGCTATATCCGCCGCGCCGAAGCCATCGACGACCACGGCTACCAAGTCAGGCAATTCGTCGAAAAGCCGGATTTGGCGACGGCGCAGTCCTACGTCAGCCAGGGCGACTACGACTGGAACTCCGGCATGTTCCTGTTCAAGGCCTCGCGCTATCTGGATGAGCTGGCCGAGCACGCGCCCGAGATGCTCGCCGCCGTGCGCGCGGCCTACGCCAAGGCGTCGACCGATCTCGATTTTGTGCGCATCGAGCATGACGCATTCGCCCAGGTTCCCGACGACTCGATCGACTATGCGGTGATGGAAAAAACCCGCCGCGCGGCGGTGATTCCGGTCAGCTGCGCGTGGAGCGATATCGGCTCGTGGGCAGCCCTGTGGTTGACCGGTGACAAGGACGCCCACGGCAATCTGCGCGAAGGCGACACCCTCGCGATCGATACCCGCAACTCGCTGCTGCGCTCGCACGAGCGTCACTTGCTGGCCACGGTGGGGGTCGACGACCTGATCGTGGTGACTACGCCCGACGCCACCCTGGTGGCGCACCGCGACGCCGCGCAGGACGTGAAAAAAATTGTCGAACAGCTGAAGGCCGCCGGCCGCAGCGAGCACGCCTTGCATCGCGTGGTGTATCGCCCGTGGGGCAGCTATGACTCGCTGGAGGAAGGCGAGCGGTTTCAGGTCAAGCGCATCCAGGTCAAGCCCGGCGCCAGCCTCAGCCTGCAGAAACACCACCATCGCGCCGAACACTGGATCGTCGTATCGGGTACGGCGGAAGTCACCTGCGACGACAAGGTATTCCTGCTCGGCGAGAACCAGAGCACCTACATTCCGCTGGGCAGCAAGCACCGCCTGCGCAACCCGGGCAAGCTGCCGCTGGAGCTGATCGAAGTGCAGTCCGGCAGCTATCTCGGCGAAGACGACATCGTTCGCTACGACGACGTCTACGGCCGAGCGTGATGTAGAGAATCTGCTGGAGCCTACCCTGTGTGCGATGCTCTCTTCACAGCGCGGAAGAGCATCGCGCACAGGGTGCGCTCCGCCTTGCTTCACGGTTGGGTATTTTGACCGTCCAGCAGCACCAGATACGTCACCGCCAGTGCGGTCGGGGTCACCACATCGCCAAACCCGACATCGACCTGCAAAGCCAGCTGCACGCCGTCCAGCGTGCCCCGGATCTCAATCCGCACCCCGCCGTAACCGGCCTGTTTGCGAATCACCTCGCCGCGGATCGCGTCGGCATCGAAGCGCATGCCGTCATCGCAGGCCACTGCGCAGGCCTCTCGGAAAACGGCCACCACCGAATCGACATCCGCCTCGCCAAAGCCGAGCAGGTCGACATCACGGGTGGGGCGATGGGGGTAGCTCGTGCCACAGCAGAAACCGCAGCGCACCCTTGAGCAGGAAGTTTGACGCATGCGGAGACACCGACAACCGGTACAACAGCCCTTTCGCAGGGCTCAGCGGTTTCACCCTGTTGTTCTGGGGATGACCTTCCGCGAGGTCCGTTTTCTGCTGGCGGCGTTGACCGATTTGCGGACCGCGGCAGGCTCCAATGTGGCCTGCGTTCTCTCTTTTCGGGGCCGTGGATCTGTCGTCGTCTTCGTCGTCGTTGCCGCCACGCCCTTCTTCCTCGTGGTTGCCCTGGCTGGTGTTTTCGTTACGACGGCAGGCGGTTCCGCCGGCTTCGTCCGGCGGGTTCCCGCCTTCTTCTTGTTCGTGCCCGGCAATACCCCTGTGCTGTCCATCTCGATACCGAACATGTCGGAAAGTTCAGAATCGTCGAGCACCTTGCCCCTTGCGGGAGTTTTCTTGGTTTTGACGGACAGTTCCGTCGCCTGAGTCACAAGCTCATTGGGATCCACTTGGCGCAACGTGAAGAGGAGCTCAGGCTGCGTATCCAGACACACGCCCACGCCGTAGAGCACGGCGGCGACGTGCTTGCACATCGTCGCCCAGTCCGGACAAGAGCAGTCAAGCTGGATATCTTTGGGCGCGGGAAACAGGCCCGTCTTCGGCTGACAAACGCGCTCCATCATTGCTTTCGAGAGTTTGCCCTGCAACAGCTCGACCAGCGAGGCGATGGAGCCAGTGCACTCCTTCGCCAGCGACCTCCAGTGGGTATCCGGCACGGCGGCCATGCCGATTTCGATTTTGTACAGGCTGGACCCCATCACCAGCGCGCGCACCTTGCCCGGTTCGATCTTCAGATCAATGACCGAGCCGTTGCGCACATAGGTACGCCCACGTGGCAGACGATTCTCGAAATCGCTGTAGGCTTCCAGGTTGTCGCACCAGGCCCTGCCCCAGAAGGTTTTGGCGATAGCGCGGCCCTCAATGACCACCGGACGCATGTCCTGCCCAGCCTTCTTCGCCTTCGTGACCGCCTTTTCGGCCTGCGCCCGCCGCTTGGCGACCGGCACATAGGGTTTCCAGTATCCGTAACTCATGCGCTCATTCTTCGATGGAGTGAATGTCGAGTCTGACCAGATCGAACAGATCCGCGTCGCTCATCGCGGTCAGATTGATTTCCGCGCCGCCTTCGAGCACATCCTTCGCCAGTTGTTGTTTGGAGCGGATCAGATCATCGATGCGCTCTTCGATGGTGCCCCGGCAGACAAACTTGTGCGCCAGCACATTGCGGTGCTGGCCAATACGCCAAGCGCGGTCGGTGGCCTGGTTTTCCACGGCGGGGTTCCACCAGCGATCAAAGTGGATCACATGAGAGGCTGCGGTCAGATTCAGCCCGGTTCCACCCGCCTTGAGCGAAAGGACAAAGAAAGGGCACTGTTCATCTTCCTGGAAGCGCTTGACGAGTTCGCGACGCTTGCCCACCGGCGTGCCACCATGCAAGACCAAGCCTTCGCGCCCGAAGATATTGCCCAGAAAAGCCGCCAGCGGCGCGGTGGCCTCCCTGAACTGAGTGAAGACCAGCATCTTTTCCTGCTTGGCGGCGATGATATCCGCGATTTCGGCCAGCCGTGCGAACTTGCCGCTGTCTTCCGGCTTCCAGGCACCATCGCTGAGCCATTGGGACGGATGGTTGCAGATCTGCTTGAAGCGCATTAAAAAGGCCAGCACCAGTCCCTTGCGCTCGATGCCCTCCGCCGTTTCCAGTCTGGTGGCCAACTCCTTGACCGCGTCCTGATAAAGGGCAGCCTGAGCGGGACGCAAAGAACACCAGGCAGTCATTTCCGTCTTGTCCGGCAAATCGTCGATGATGCGCTTGTCGCTCTTCAGGCGACGCAGGATGTACGGGTTGACCAGCGTGCGCAGCGGGCCGTAATGCGCCATGTTTTTCGTGAATCCCGCAAAGGCCTTCTGTGATCCCAACAGGCCCGGATGGGTGAAGTCGAAAATGGACCAAAGATCGGCGAGACGGTTTTCCACAGGCGTACCGGTGAGCGCGATGCGCGCCTCAGCCTGGAGTTGCTTGACCGCCTTCGTCTGCTTGGCGGATGGATTCTTGAGCACCTGCGCCTCGTCGGCCACCGCCAGGTGCCAGCGCATCGCCAGCAGATTCGGCAGGCGCATCAGCGTACCGTAGCTGGTGATGACCAGATCGGTTCCCGCCAGCCGCTCGGCGTCCAACGCGCGCAGTTCCTCCTGCGCCATCGCCGACGGGTGAGCGATGAGGCAACGCAGGGAGGGGGTGAAGCGTTCGGCCTCCTGTTGCCAGTTAGCCAGCAGCGAAGCAGGTGCCACCAACAGGCTGGGGCGCGTTCGCTGCAAAGTGAGTAGCAGCGCCAAGACCTGTATCGTCTTGCCCAGCCCCATGTCATCGGCAAGACACGCCCCCAACCCCATCCGGGTGAGCAGGTGCAACCAGCGCACCCCCGCCTGCTGGTAGGGACGCAAGCTCGCTTTCAGCGCAGGGCCTGGTGTGACGGCGGCCAATCCTTCCGGTGAGCGCAACCCCTGGAGCATCTCGGCAAGCCAGTCTCCGGCGACGATTTCCGACCAGTCCGGATCGGCAGGTTCCGCCTCGTCAATCGCGGCACCCGCCAACAGGCGCACGGCCTGGCCGAAGGGCAGCCCCTGTGCTGCCGCATCCTCGATGCCCTGAAAACGCGCCATCAGGTGTGAGAGCCGGTCGCGGTCCAGTTCTACCCACTGGCCGCGTATCCATTGCAACCCGGCGCTCGCTTCCAGCAGAGATTGGATTTCGGCGGGGGTCAGCGGCTGCCCGTCGAGCGTGACTTCCATGCGGAAGTCGAGCAGAGCGTCCATGCCGAGCAGAGAGGGATTCTTTGTGCCGACGGTAGCGGAAACCTTGGGCCGGGCGGGACGATCTGCGGCCCAGGTTTTGGGCATCCGCACGACGATGCCCGCCCCTTGCAGATGCGGCACATCCTTGAGGAAGCGCGCCGCCTCATCGACATTCCAGCGCATGGGATGATAGATCTCGTCCTTGATGACCATGTCGGTCAGCCAAGCGCAGCTCTCTGCTGCCTTTTGCACGGGCAGGAGCAGTGACAGAAGCTGCGACTTCTTCCTGCCGCCGGAGAATTCCTCCAGGGCTTGCGAAAGCGGAAGGTGTTGCGCCTTGCCGTGCGCCGACAAGCGCGAGGTGTAGGTGGCGAGAAAAGCGAATGGGTATTCCACATCCTTGCGGTTTTCGGCAAGGTTGAAATGCACGCGCCCCACGAGATTCCAGGCCGGATGTCTCGACTTGAGAAAATCCTGCAACGACACGCCGGAAGCGGCCAGCTCCGCCTTCACGGCCACATCGATCTCCGCCCACAGCGCACGGATAATTTCCGGCGCCAGATACTCCGCGCCCGTCATCGGCGGCGCATCCATGCACAGAGTTTCGATGGCCAGCGCATCGGGGGCGTTGACAGCAATCTCACCGTCTTCCGGCGTCGCGGCCAGTGCCGTCACAAAACGCGCTGCGAAGTCACGCCAGAACGCCCATAGCGGTGGCAGCGCACTGGCAACCTCTGCCGCCCCCAGGTGCAACAGGCCGTGCCCGGTGCCTCGCGCAAAGGCCGCAGCAAGCCGATCGGCCAGTGCCTTGGGCAAGTGCGGTGCGTCCGGTTCCGCGCCGAACTGGAGATGCCCCTTGGGCGTCAGTTGCACGGCGAAGCTCATGCCGCGCGACGCCCAGCCGGAATGTGGGAGACCTTATTCATCCCGATCTCCCGGTTCACGCTCAGACTCGATCTGCTCGATCACCCTGGCGTGCGCTGGCTCAACACCGTTCTGAGCAACGTCAAGCCTTCGCTCGACGGCACCTATCACGCATTGAAGTTTCGAACCTATATTCATCGTTACCTTGCCGAAGCCGCGTGGCGATTCAGCCACCGGTTCGACCTCAAGATTTTCGTCCCTCGGCTACTGGTCGCCGTCGCACTCTGCAAACTCTTGGCCAGAGTGGCGCTTACGGATCATTACGCCGTTTCAAACAGCTTAACTTTAGCGCGAATCAGGTTCTGGTATTCCACTCGAAACCGGCCACCCATAACGATGCAAACTTGGCCGCCTCGGTGCGTGCGCGCCTGAAGAACCGGGCCGATGCCACGCGCGAGGACTACAACCTGCTGCTGACGCGCTACGGGCTGGAGCGCCTGCTGTAACGCCTGTCGGTGTCGCCGCATGCTCCGAATTTCCTGCTCAAGGGCGCGCTGCTGTTTCTGCTGTGGCACGAGCTACCGCATCGACCCACCCGCGACGCCGACCTGCTCGGCTTTGGCGCGGCCGATGTCGATTCGGTGGTGGCCGTTTTCCGCGAGGTCTGCGCGGTGTACTGCGCCGACGGCATGCACTTCGATACCGACACCATCCACGGCGAGGTGATCCGCAAGCAGGCCGGTTACGGTGTTGGTGACCAACCTGGGGCCAGTGCGCACGATCTACCCTCCCTGACCGGCGTCTTCGGCTAGTCAGCTTCCTGCTGCCTCCATGGCAGCGTGGGCGACATCGGTGCCGTAGGGCAGCACGGGATGGTCGTCGCTGGTGAGCAGGCGGACGAAGTTGGGATGGATGAACAGCTTTTCGCGACCGACCTTGATCTCGCGCAGCATGCCGGCGTCGGCCAATTGCTTGAGATAGACCGAGGCGGTCTGGCGTTTGGCGATATCCGATTCCACCAGGTTCTGGATGCGGCAATACGGTTGCACGAACAGCATGTCGACCAGCTCGCGCGTGTAGATCTTCGGCGCGTGCGTCCTGACAAAGGTGGTGGCCTGCGCGTGCAGTTGCTGGATGGCCTGGATCTTGGCGGTGGTCCACTGCGCGGTATCGGTGACGGCGGCCAACATGAAGGCAACCCACGTCTCCCAGGCACCGTCGCGGGTAACTGCCAGCAAGTGGCGGTAGTAGTCCGCACGGTGACGCAGGATGTAGCGCGACAGGTAAAGCACTGGCTGGTTCAGCAGGCCTTGCTCGACCAGCAGCAAGAGGTTGAGCACTCGTCCGGTACGGCCGTTGCCATCGAGAAACGGGTGGATCGCCTCGAACTGGTAATGCGCCACGGCCATGCGGATCAGTGGATCGATGTCGGTGTGCTGGTGGATGAAGCGCTCCCAGTTGGCCAGCTTTTCGCGCAACAGCGCCTCACCGACGGGTGGGGTATAGATCAACTCGCCGGTGGCGGCATGGGCCAGCGCGGTGCCAGGTATCCGGCGGATATCCATGACGGTGTTTTTGATCTGACTGCAGACCTGGACGGCTGTATTCGTGCTGAGCGGCCGATCCTTGAGCGAGGCAAAGCCTTGGTAGAGTGCGCCGCGGTAGCGCAGGGCCTCCTTGGTGGCTGGGTCGTCGGTCTGGCCTTCCATCTGCGCGTAGCGGAACAGCGCGTCGCTGGTGGTGACGATATTTTCGATCTCGCTGCTGGCCTGGGCTTCCAGCAAGGGGATGGTGTTGATCAGGACGGCCTGGTTGGGCATCAGGTCCCCGGCGCTTTTCAGCGCTGCCAAGGCGGCCCGGGCCTCGATGCAGGCCTTGAGCAGCGGCTTGCTTTCGATGTCAGCCGCCGGCGGTAGTTCGGGCAGAGTGTTGTAGGGCTGCCGGGGGTCAAACGATTTGGGATCGAACGGCATGAGGCGGGTTCCTGTCCAGATCGACCTGCGCCTGGATCGTGTCGATGGCGTCGACAGTACGGAATAACGTGTCGTTATTCAACAGTTATTTCGACACGTTTGCCGGATATGTCGATTTCGGAGTCTCACCCCTCCACCCTCAGCGTCGGTCCATCCCGGCGCTGTCGAGTGGTGCGCGGCTTGGCCGCGGGATAGGCAAGTTCGCGGTTCAACGAGGTCGGCTGTCCGGCTAGCTGTGTAAACCCAACAGGTTGTTCATAGCGTCAGAGATGCGGGAGATGGGCAGCCGGTAGCCGAGGCTGGTGTGGAGATGTTGGCGCGCACCTGGATTTGACCAGGCTGCCGAAAATAGAGTGACAAGGTTGGCGCTAACCAAACCGAGTGTGGGCTCAGCTTGCGCCGGCAGTGAAGGTGGTCAGTCGAAAACGCGCACGATGGTCAATTTGACGCGAGCGCCAACACTACAAAGCCGCCCTGCGCGAGCTATCGGAGTATTTCGATCACGAGCCGGAACCGGGCAGTGAGGACGGTGACCGCTTCGAGATCCTCGCCACGCTGGTCGAGGTCTATGAGGCCCGGCAATTCCCGATCGAGGTGCCCGACCCGATCGAGGCCATCCGCTTCCGCATGGAACAGGGTGGCCTCACGGTGAAGGATCTGGTGCCCTCGATCGGCCAACCCAATCGCGTGTACGAGGTGCTGAATCGCAAGCGCGGCCTCACCATCGAGATGATCCGAAATCTGCATCGAAACCTCGGGATTCCTGCGGAGAGCTTGATCGGGGCTTGAGCCAATCCGTATGGTCGAATCCTGACCAGCGGCGTGGTCAACCGTTGCCGGAATGGCGGCAATCAATGCCGGAACCCGCAATTTAGGAGCAGGTGAGCCGCTTTCACAGATTCCAGAATGCAGCGTCTTGAAGGAGCGAGCCATCAGGCTCGTCGTAGGTTCACACGTCATACCAGGCGGGCGGATTGACCTTGCGCGGTGAGCAAGGTGACCGCCTTTTGATCAAACGATACAAAGGTTTCGCCGCCGAGCCATTGCCCCTCGAAAGCGATCACGCCATCGGCGAAGTCGCCGCCGGCTTCGAGCACGGCTAGACCGGCTTCAGCCGCGGGCCGGTTCGTTTCCGTATTGGCTGCATCGAGCAGTGCCCGGATCGCAGTGGCCACGTCCCCCCGGGTGAAGCCGTAGACACGACGCAGCACCCACACGAACTCGCATAGGCATGGCAGCGCGACCGCGATCAGCTTGGATTCCGTCAACAGTTTGGCCGCAATCTTCGCTTGCTTGGCATCGTCGCGCACAACGGCGCGAACCAGCACGTTCGTGTCAACAGTGACCGTCACTTGCGACCCGCCCAGCCCAATGCCGCGGCCTCGTTGATTTCTTCGATGGTGGCGACTTTGGCTGTCCGTCCAGCCAGCAGGCCGACAAAGGCAGCCATCGACCCGGTAGGCCTGGCTGCTTTCAATGTGGCCCGACCATCGGGCAGCAAGTCCAGCTCGATCTTCTCCCCCGGCTTGATGCCAAGGTGTTGCAGCACATCCTTCCGAAAGGTGACTTGTCCCCGTGTGGTAACGGTCAATGTGGTCATGATGGTGTCCTCGGGCTGCAACTCGGATATAGTTTAATGCAACAGTGCATTACTTTCGAGTTTCCCGGCGGGAATCTTGAGTGAGGAATGACCGCATCATGCGCGCACTGTTCCTTCAATCAACGCGCAACCTGTTGATTGAGTGTTGACGCTAGTAAAATTGACCAAGACTGCTCGCTGACGAGTGACCAACGTGCGAGCGCGGCATGCCCCGCCTCATTGGGCGCCGAAGGTGCACGTGCCTGGTCAGCCTCCGGCGAGCAATGCGAACGGAATTGATCAATCTGTGCCGGCGGATTCAACTACGAAGTGCGATGTTGACGCCTGGGACAACGGCAGCTTTCATCAGACAGCAACTTGACGAACAGCATGGTCAAGCCACGGCTCAAAGGCCAAATCGGGCCGGCGCGTATGGGCGGGGATCGATTGCGGGTTTGGCGCCAGCCAGCTGTGCCGCTACCAGTTCGCCGGTGGCGGCAGACATACTCACGCCGAGCATGCCGTGCGCCGTGGCATACAGCAGGTTGGACCATCGCGTGCTGGGGCCGATGATCGGTACTTCATCCACGCTCATCGGCCGCCAGCCCCACCACTCCTCCAGCAACTCGGAGCCTTCCGGTTCGTGCAGACCGCTCGCCGCACCATGCCGAAGGGCGTCGACACGGGTACGGTTCAGGCCCTCGGCATAGCCGGAAAATTCCATGGTGCTGCCCAGCCGGTAGCCGCTGCTCCAGGTCGTCACGCACACCGACGCTTCGCGCAGTACCAGGGCATGTCGTGGCGCACGTGCGGGTCGGCTGTAGCTCAACGAATAGCCCTTGCCCGGCTGCATCGGCAGGCGCAGGCCCAGCCTTTTGCCCAGCAGCGGTGACCAGGCTCCGAGTGCCAGCAGCACGCGATCGCCCTGGAAACTGCCCCGGCTACTGTGCACCTGCGCAATGCGGTCCGTGCCGGTAGTGAAACCTTCAACCCGCGCGCCCGTCTCGATCACGCCACCCAGTTCGAGCACGCGACGCGCCAGTTCGGCTACAAACCGATCCGGTCGCAACTGTGCATCGCCGGGATGAAACAGGCCGCCGGCCACGCCCGGCTTCAGTGCCGGCTCCATCGCCTCGACTTGATCGCCGCGCAATCGTTGCACCTCGATGCCGAGACGATCCAGCACGGCGACGTGATCATGCTCGTCGGCCGTCTGCAGCTTCGCCGTGCGGTAAACGTACAGCAGGCCCTCTTCGGCGAACTCGCAATCGAGTCCTTCGTCGCGTATCAGATCGCGCAACAACCGGCGCGAGCGCTGCAGGATCGCCGCGCGAGCGGTCGCCGCGCTGGCAAAATCGCGCCAATTGCCGTGCCGCGCAAAGCCCAGCAACCAGCGCAGCCGCAGCCCGTCGAAGCGCGGGTTGATATACAGCGGCGCATCGGCCCGCAGCATCGAGCGCAGCGCCACGCCCATCATCCCCGGTTTGGCCAGCGGCGCCGCATGGCTGGGCGTGATGGTGCCGCAATTGCCGTGTGAACTGCCGCAACCGGGCGTGCCCTGCTCCAGCACCCGTACGCTGGCTCCTGCCTTGAGCAGGTACAGCGCACACGCCAAACCGATCACGCCGCCGCCGAGGATCAATACATCACTTTGCGAAGTATCCATCGCTGAAGATTAGCACCCGCACCAAAGGCAAGCATCGGCGGATTTCTAACGCAGCCGCGCTTCTGACGTTGACAGCGTGTCGCCTGCGATCCATGCTGTTGGTATTCCGAGGGGTGCCCCGCAAGGGGCTGAGATAGCGCGAGCTGACCCTTGAACCTGATCCGGGTCATGCCGGCGGAGGAACGGGAATAAGGGCAGTCGGGTTACACCCTGAGCAGACGCCCACCCCTACATCGTCAATCCCGGATCTCCTGTTGTCGTCAAGGAGGAGATCCATGAATACCGCAACCAGCCCGAACCAGATCGGGATTACACCGGACACCGTCACCACCGGGCCAATCACCGGTTCACGCAAGGTGTATGCCGCGCCGGCCTCGCACCCATCGCTGCGCGTGCCTTTTCGCGAGGTGGCGGTCAGCGACCCACAAGAGCCGCTGATCCGCGTCTACGACCCCTCCGGCCCGTACACCGAGACCGACGCCTGCATCGATCTGGACGCGGGCCTGCCGCTGGTGCGTGAAGGCTGGATCGCGGGCCGCGGTTTCCAGACCATCGCCGGCCGCCAGGTGCAGCCGGAAGACAACGGCAGCGTGGGTCCCAATCAACTGGTGGCGCCCTGTCCCGCACGGCGCACCCTTCGCAGCGGCGCCCCGGGCACGCTGGTTACCCAATTCGAGTTTGCCCGCGCCGGCATCATCACCGAGGAGATGATCTACGTCGCCCACCGCGAGAACCTGGCGCGTGCGCAGGCGCTGGACCAGGCGGCCACGCAGATCGCCGACGGTGAATCCTTTGGCGCGGCGATCCCCGAGTTCGTCACGCCGGAGTTCGTGCGCCAGGAGATCGCACTGGGGCGGGCGATCATCCCGTCCAACATCAACCACGGTGAACTGGAGCCGATGGCGATCGGCCGCAACTTCCTGGTCAAGGTCAACGCCAACATCGGCAATTCGGCGATCTCCTCCGGCGTGGCCGAGGAGGTGGAGAAGCTGGTCTGGGCGATCCGCTGGGGCGCCGACACGATCATGGATCTGTCGACAGGGCGCAACATCCACAACATCCGTTCGTGGATCATCCGCAATTCGCCGGTGCCGATCGGCACCGTGCCGATCTACCAGGCGCTGGAAAAAGTCGGCGGCGATCCGGTCAAGCTGACTTGGGAGATCTTCCGCGACACCCTGATCGAGCAGGCCGAGCAAGGCGTGGACTACTTCACCATCCACGCCGGCGTGCGGCTGCGCTATGTGCCGCTGACCGCCAAGCGGGTTACCGGCATCGTCTCGCGCGGCGGTTCGATCATGGCGCGCTGGTGCCTGGCGCATCACAAGGAGAGCTTTCTCTACGAGCGCTTCGAGGAGATCTGCGACATCATGCGCCGCTACGACGTCGCCTTCTCGCTGGGCGACGGGTTGCGCCCGGGCTCGATCGCCGATGCCAACGACGCCGCCCAGTTCGGCGAACTCGAAACGCTGGGTGAGCTGACAAAAATCGCCTGGGCCAAGGGCTGCCAGGTGATGATCGAAGGGCCCGGCCACGTGCCGATGCACAAGATCAAGGTCAACATGGACAAGCAGCTGGCGCTGTGCGGCGAAGCGCCGTTCTACACGCTGGGCCCGCTGACCACCGACATCGCACCCGGCTACGACCACATCACCTCCGGCATCGGCGCGGCGATGATCGGCTGGTTCGGCACGGCCATGCTCTGCTACGTCACGCCGAAGGAGCACCTGGGCCTGCCCAACCGTGACGACGTCAAGACCGGCGTGATCACCTACAAGATCGCGGCGCATGCGGCTGACTTGGCCAAGGGCCACCCGGCCGCGCAGGTGCGCGACAACGCGCTGTCGCGCGCGCGTTTCGAATTCCGCTGGGAAGACCAGTTCAACCTGTCGCTCGATCCTGACACTGCGCGCGCCTACCACGACGCCACCCTGCCCAAGGATGCGCACAAGGTGGCGCATTTCTGCTCCATGTGCGGACCGAAATTCTGCTCGATGCAGATCACCCAGGATCTGCGCAGGGAGGTGCTGGCGATGGAGGCCGAGAAGCTTGCCGGCATGGAAGCCAAGTCGCGCGAGTTCCTGGATCGGGGCGCGGCACTTTACGTTCCGGTACAGGAGTGAGCGTCATGCGCGTCACCTTGGCTCCGCGTCATCGGACGCGGGTGATCGACCTACCCCTAATGCCCTTTGCCGCCGGACTTCCTGCCGACCATGGCTCTCGCCCATCCATCGGCGGAAGCCCTATTTGCCCAACCCTGGGAGAATCTTCATGCAGATCATTGTGAATGGCGAGGCGCGTGACGTGAGCGGAGCCACGCTCGAGGAAGTACTCGACGCGCTCGACTATGGCGCAGCCGTCATCGCGACAGCGGTCAACGGACGCTTCGTGCCGGCAGCTGCCCGTGCGTCGAAAGCACTGTGCAATGGCGACGAAATCGAAATCGTCGCGCCGATGCAGGGAGGCTGAGCGATGGACTTTTATGGTGTTGAAATCGATTCGCGGCTGCTGCTCGGCACCGGGAAATACCCCACGCCGGCCATCATGGCCGAGGCGATCGTGGCGTCCGGCACCGGCATCGTCACCGTGTCGCTGCGCCGCGAATCCGGTTCGCAGCGCAGCGGACAGGATTTCTGGTCGACGGTTCGCGACCTTGGTGTGCGGATCCTGCCGAATACGGCTGGCTGCTATTCGGTCAAGGAAGCGGTAACGACCGCGCATATGGCACGGGATATCACCGGTACGCCGTGGATCAAGCTCGAGGTCATCGGCGATGCCCACACGCTCCAGCCCGATGTGTTCGGCCTGGTCGAGGCAGCCAGGATACTGGCTGCGGACGGCTTCGAGATCTTTCCCTACACCACCGAGGACCTCGTGGTCGCCGGGCGGCTGATCGAGGCCGGCTGCCGCCTGCTGATGCCATGGGGTGCGCCGATCGGCACCGGCAAGGGCCTCAACAACACCTTCGGCCTGCGCACGCTGCGCGCGCACTTTCCCGACGTGCCGCTGATCGTCGACGCGGGCATCGGCCTGCCCTCGCATGCGGCCGCCGCGATGGAGCTCGGCTATGACGCCGTGCTGCTGAACACGGCCGTGGGCAAGGCCGGCGATCCGGTGGCCATGGCGGGGGCTTTCGCCAAGGCGGTCGAGGCCGGCCGGGCGGCCTTTCTCGCCGGGCCGATGCAGCCCCGCGACATGGCTGCGCCATCGACGCCGCTGGCCGGGAAGGCCGCGCTGGCATGATCGCGCTGGCGCCGTTCTACCCCATCGTCGATAGTGCCGACTGGGTTCGACGCATCGCGTCGGTCGGCGCCAAACTCATACAGTTGCGCATCAAGGAACGCACGTTCGACGAAGTTCGTGGGGAAGTCCGCGATGCCCTCGCCACCTGCGCCCGGTATGGCGCACAGTTGGTGATCAACGATCATTGGGAGGCCGCGCTGGCCGAAGGCGGCGACTTCATCCATCTCGGTCAGACCGACCTCGACGGCGTCGACCTCAAGGCGATCCGCTCCAAAGCCGTCAGGCTCGGCGTCAGCACGCACGATCACACCGAGCTCGAGCGCGCGCTATCGGTCGAACCGGACTATGTGGCGCTTGGCCCGATCTACCCCACCACGCTGAAGGTGATGCCGTGGGCTCCGCAGGGGCTCGACCGCATCGGCGAATGGAAGCGGCTCATCGGCCAGCGACCACTGGTGGCGATTGGCGGCATCACGCTGGAGCGCGCCACTTTGTGCCTCGCCGCCGGTGCTGACTGCGTGTCCGTCGTCAGCGACGTGGTCAGGCATTCCGATCCGATCGTTCGGGCCCGCGCATGGATCGAAGCCACGAGGGCGGCGGCATGACCGACCGCTATGCGCGCCAGATCGTGCTGCCGCAGGTTGGCGTCGAGGGCCAGGCGCGCCTGGCGGCCGCCCGCGTGCTGGTCGTCGGGGCGGGCGGGCTCGGCTGCCCCGTGCTGCAGTATCTCGCAGGGGCCGGCACCGGGCGCATCGTCATCGTCGACCACGACCGCGTCGAGGAGAGCAATCTGCACCGCCAGCCGCTCTACACGATGGAAGATATCGGATCGCTCAAGGCACTGGCGGCACGCGCCGCCCTGCTGCGCTACAACCCCACGATCAACGTCGAGGCGGTAGCCGAACGCCTGACGCCCGCGAACGCCGAACGGCTGGTGGCCGACGCTGACGTGGTGGTCGATGCGGCCGACAGCCTTGCCGTCACCTACATCCTGAGCGATACCTGTCAGCAGATCGCCAGGCCCCTGGTCAGTGCTTCAGCAGTCGGAGTCAGCGGTTACGTCGGCGCGTTCTGCGCCGGCGGGCCAAGCTATCGCGCCGTGTTCCCCGAGATGCCTGTGCGGGCGACGAATTGTGCCAGCGCCGGCGTCCTCGGCAGCACGGTGGCCATCCTCGGCAGTGTGCAGGCGCAGTTCGTGCTGCAGCTGATCCTTGCGATCCCGCCCTCGCCCCTGGGTCGGCTGGTGACGTTCGAGGCCAGGCGTCTTGCCTTCGGTGGTTTCACCTTCGACGACGCACCCGAGCCGGCCGGCACCGTCGCCCGCTACATCGCACCCTCGGCGGTGACCGGCGATGATTTCGTTGTCGACCTGAGAGGCCTCGACGAGGCGCCCGTATCGCCTTTCGACGGTGCCCGACGGCTCACCGTAGACACCATCCACACGCTGCTGACCGATGACGGCCAGCCGCCGACCGGCCGCATCGTGCTCTGCTGCCACAGCGGGCTGCGGGCATGGCACGCTGCCAGACGCCTCGCCGACGGTGGCCTGAACGATCTGGCGCTGGTGGCCCTGGGGGACTGGCAACCATGAGCACACCTGATCACCCATCAGCAACGGACTCGCCTCCGGTTCCGGTCGCGCTGTCCATCGCAGGTTCGGATTCGGGCGGCGGTGCCGGCATCCAGGCCGACCTGAAGACCTTTGCCGCCATGGGTGTCTATGGCGCCACCGTGCTGACCGCTGTCACGGCGCAAAACACCTCGGGGATCCGGGCCATTCATGTCATTCCCCCCGAAATCGTGTCGGCGCAACTCGAGGCGGTCTTCGACGATCTGGAGATCCGCGCCGTCAAGCTGGGCATGCTCGCCCACGCCGCCACCGTCGAGACCGTCGCCGACTGTCTCAACCGTCACCAGCCGGCCTTCGTCGTGCTCGATCCGGTCATGCTCGCCACCTCCGGCGCCCGCTTGCTGACCGACGACGGGATCGCAGCCCTGGTATCCCGGCTCCTGCCGCTCGTCGACTGCCTCACGCCGAACCTGGCCGAGGCCGCGACACTGCTCGGAACGAGGTGGGCGACGAGCGAAGCCGAAATGGCCGATCAAGGTCGCGCACTGCTCGACCTCGGGCCGCGCGCTGTGCTGATGAAGGGTGGCCATGCTTCGTTGCCCGAGGCGATCGATATCCTTGTCACACACGAAGGCACGCAACGCTTCGCCGCTCCATGGGTTGAAAGCCGCAACCTGCATGGAACGGGCTGCACGCTCTCGGCCGCCATGGCAGCATCCATTGCCCTTGGGGCCTCACTTGCCGACTCGGTCGAGCGGGCAAAGGTTTATCTGACTGCAGCTATCGGGCCAGCCCGAGGTCTTGCGATTGGCCAGGGGTTCGGCTCAGTCGATCACTTGCGGCCGGGAGCCACGATTCGACGGCGAATCGCCACCACCAAGACAGGGGAGAAGCCGACGACCCGGCCCGACTTGTCTATAACCGAATAGCTACAACTACACAGGCCGAGGGTAGCTTGAACAGCAACGCTCGGGCGGATAAGTAGGATCCTTGCAATTCTCAAGCAACCTTGGGCAAGGTCAGCGGTGAGAAGTCATGGCACCGCCAGAGGGTTTTCACTCAGCCTGGGCCGCGAGCTGGCCTTGCGGTTCCGATGGCGACCGTGCAAGCTGCGACAGGCAGAGGTCGACCCATTCGGACATTCGCATCTCGCATCAGTGTCCTTGAAATCAGCAGCAATCCGGCAACTAACACTACTGACAATTGAAGTGAAAGTACGCTTATGATGGGAAAACAGGCTTGATCAAGGGCAGGTCAGACGCCAAAGTGCGCCGAATGAACATCCACAATGCGATTTCAGGCCCGGATAGCACAATGACGGAAACGGACATATAAACGGCCTTTTCCGACTCAATGCCAGAGCATTCAGTGCCGGCGACGTAAAAATGACGATGTAGCCGTTGTCCTTGGTCGATCAGCTCCATTTTGGGCGATTGCCGGAAATGGAGAAGTTGCCTGACTCATCGCTTGAAGAGCACCCGGTCATGCCATCGATCTTGGCGCCGCATGGTACGTGCCGTCGTCGGACAAGATCGCCAGTGTCATTGGTCAACATTGATTCCTGGAATGCAATCAAGATGACTGAACGATATGTTGTTTTCATTCTGGATGCCCAACGCTATGCCCTGCGTCTGTCCGCGGTGGACAAAGTGGTGCGCATGGTGCACATCACCCTGCTGTCAGGGGCACCGGACATCGTTCTCGGCATAGTCAACATGCAGGGACGAGTCATCCCGGTCATCGACGTGCGCCGGCGTTTTCGTCTTCCGGAACGGGAGATCGCCCTGGCCGACCAGCTTGTCGTTGCGCACACGGCACGACGTGCTGTCGCATTGGCGGTGGACACGGTGACGGATGTCGTCGAATGTTCCGAACAGGATCTGATCGCGGCAGAGAGCATCCTTCCCGCCGTCGAATATCTGGGAGGTGTGGTAAAACTCGAGGACGGTTTGATCCTTGTCCACGATCTGGACACATTCCTTTCGCTGGAAGAGGAAAATTCGCTGGATCGGGCGCTGGAAACCACCTGAGGCGGAATATGCGGCCCACTCTCCCTCATCCGCTGTTGTCACGGCTGAGCGAATTGCTCGCTGCGCAGACGGGCCTGCACTTTCCGCAGGAACGCTGGGGCGATCTCGAGCGGGGCATCGCTGCCGCCGCGCCCGTCTTCGGCATGCCGGATCCGGAATCGTGCGCGCGCTGGCTCCTGTCCGCGCCCCTGGCGCGCAACCGGATCGAGATCCTCGCCAGCCATTTGACCGTGGGCGAGACCTATTTCTTCCGCGACAAACGCAGCTTCGAGCTGCTCGAACAGCACATCCTCCCGGAACTGCTGCACGCGCGCGGGCACACCGAACGGCGACTGCGCATCTGGAGCGCAGGTTGCTGCACGGGCGAGGAGCCCTATTCGATCGCCATGCTGCTCGACCGCCTGATTCCGCGCCCCACGGATTGGAACGTGACCATCCTGGCCACCGACATCAACCCGGCGTTCCTGCGCAAGGCGGCGGAGGGGATGTACGGCGAATGGTCGTTCCGCGACACGCCGGGCTGGATCCGGACGCGCTATTTCAAGCACGGGAAAAATGCTCGCTTCGAGATCCAGCCGCGCATCCGCAAGCAGGTGACATTTTCCTGCCTCAACCTTGCCGACGACATTTACCCCTCGCTCACCAACAACACCAACGCGATGGACGTGATCTTCTGCCGCAATGTGCTGATGTATTTCACCGTGGCGCAGGCAAGGAAAGTCATCGAAAATCTCCGCCGCTCGCTCGTCGATGGCGGCTGGCTCATTGTCAGCGCGGCGGAAACCTCGAACAGCCTGTTCTCCGGGTTCACCGCCGTCGGCTTTCCCGGAGCGGTTTTCTACCGCAAACCCGCGAACACCGAATCGCCATCCGTTGCAACCACTTGTCCGGCCGCGACACCCGCTCCATTGCCCGGGACCTTGCCGCCGGAATGCCTGGTTGCGGATGCCGCGCTGGCGACTCCGCAGCATGAAGCGCCGTTGAATCCGGATCGCCCCGCACTGCAACCAGGCGAACGACCTCCGCCCGAAGTGGATGACGGCGCAGGTCCATCCCGCGCGGCGCGGACCTGTGCCAACCAGGGCAAGCTCGGCGAAGCGGCCGAATGGTGCGAACAGGCGATTGCCGCCGACAAGCTGAATCCCGCGCACCTGTATCTCCTCGCCACCATCCGGCAGGAGCAGGGCCACCACGAGCCCGCCGCGCAGTCGCTGATGCGCGCGCTCTATCTCGATCCCGATTTCGTGCTCGCGCATTTCGCATTGGGCAACCTGCGCCTGGCGCAAGGCCGGCACCGCGAGGCGGAGCGGCATTTCAGGAATACCCTCGCGCTCCTGCAGCGGCACCCGCGCGACGAAATCCTGCCCGAGTCGGACGGGCTCAGCGCCGGCCGGCTTGCCGAGATCATCACATCCGTGCTGTCCAGCCTGCCGCGCGCTGCGTCGGTCGGCGCATGAGAGGAATGACCGCATGAGCATCCCCAGGCCTGCATCGCGAGAACAGAAAAAAGCGGCTGTCGACTGGCGCGACATAGAGCGGCGCATGGCGGCCGCGGGCGCCGCGATCGAGCGTGGATCGATGCCGCCGCCCGACGAGACGCAACGCATCCTGAAGGCAAGAGCGCAGGCGCTGGCCCGGGAACCCGTGCCGGAAGAGGCCGCCGATGCGCGCATCGAGGTCGTGGAATTCCTGCTGGCCCACGAACGCTACGCGGTCGAATCGCGTTACGTCCGGGAAGTCTATCCCCTGGAAAGCCTCACGCCGCTGCCGTGCACGCCGGCCTTCGTGCTCGGCATCATCAACCTGCGCGGCGAGGTACTTTCGGTCATCGACATCAAGAAATTTTTCGAGCTGCCGGAGCAAGGGCTGACCGATCTCAACAAGGTCATCGTGCTGCGCTCCGAAAACATGCTCTTCGGCATTCTGGCAGATGCGATCAGCGGTGTGCACCGCGTTCCGGTCGCCGACATTCAACCCTCCCTGCCCACGCTCACGGATATCCGGGAAGCATATTTGCGGGGCGTGATGCCTGATCGCACAGTCATTCTCGATGCGGAAAAACTCCTGTCCGACGCGAACATCATCGTGCAGGAGCAAGTGGACGGGTAACGGACAAGCGGTCTTCAGGAACCTGTCG
>Ga0307375_10000892_pt1 | contig 34678 bp, 21 predicted proteins | sample TR1MG_FD_202531 | JGI IMG/M metagenome (GOLD analysis project Ga0307375, IMG submission 202531) | Soil microbial communities from Risofladan, Vaasa, Finland - TR-1 | ecosystem: Environmental > Terrestrial > Soil > Coastal area > Acid sulfate soil | place: Finland: Risofladan, Vaasa | collected... | reverse complement strand
AAATCGGGACGCAGTACAATCGCTTTCCAGTCGTGACATTACAACTGCGCAGGGCGACTTCTCTCTCCCCGGGCCCTCGCAGATGGGAGGGCATGGATGTCCCGTTTCCCGTTGGGGATTTTCCGGCGAACAAGCGTCGCCGTTCTCACCGTTCTCTTTCTTTCATTCTTCTCCGCGCTCTCGATCGCGCAGTCATCCGCCAAGCCTGGGAATGCTGTTCCAAAGTCTCAGCCAGCCGCAACCGCTGCGCCTTCGCCACTAGCCGCGCATCCTCTTACCGCGGATGATGTCGGCGCATTCTTCGACGGCATGATCCCGCTCGAGATCAAGCGTGACGACATTGCCGGTGCCGTCGTCTGCGTCGTCAAGGATGGAAAGGTTCTCTTCGCCAGTGGCTATGGCCATGCGGATGTGAAGAGCAAGAAGCCTGTCTCCGCCGATGACACACTCTTCCGTCCCGGCTCCATCTCCAAGCTTTTCACCTGGACCGCCGTCATGCAGTTGGTCGAGCAGGGAAAGATCAATCTCGACGCAGACGTTAACGACTATCTCGATTTCAAGATTCCTCCGCTTGATGGCAAGCCGGTCACCATGCGCGACCTGATGACGCACACGCCCGGCTTTGAAGAAACGGTCAAGGACTTGATTCAGACTGCTCCGAACGCCCGGGCGGATCTTTCTACTTACATCAAGACGCATCTTCCCGCGCGCATCTTTGCGCCCGGAACCATGCCGGCGTATTCCAACTACGGCGCAGGACTCGCGGGTTACATCGTGCAGCGCGTCTCGGGCGTCCCGTTCGATCAGTACATTGAGGACAATATCTTCAAGCCGCTCGGCATGACGCACTCCACTTTTCGCCAGCCGCTTCCCGACTCGCTGAAGGGACTGATGGCCAGCGGATATCTGCGCGCCTCCGACGGTGCCAAGCCGTTTGAAATCGTCAACCCCGCGCCTGCCGGAGCGCTCTCCACCTCGGCCGAGGACATCGCGCACTTCATGATCGCGCAACTCCAAGGCGGTGAGTACGATGGTGCGCGCATCCTCCAGCCGCAAACCGTCACTCTCATGCACTCGCGCCAGTTCGGGCTCGATCCTTCCATGAACGGCATGGCGCTTGGATTCTACGAGGAGTCGCGCAACGGACATCGCATCATCGGTCACGGCGGCGATACCGTCTATTTCCACAGCGACCTTCATCTCATCCCTGACCAGAACCTCGGCTTTTTTATTTCTTACAACAGCGTGGGCCGCACTTCGCCGCCGCGCAGCGCCGTGTGGAGCCAGTTTCTCGACCGCTATCTGCCGTACCAGCAGCCGGTGCAGAATGTCCCGGCCACGGCCGTTGCCGATGCGCGATCCGTCGCCGGCAGCTACATGACCACCCGCCGCTTTGAAACTTCCATCATGCGTCTCGCCTCGTTGCAGACCATGTCCGTGGATGCCCAACCAGACGGTACGCTCGTCGTCGATGGCTTCAAGGGACTCGACGGTAAGCCCCGCCACTGGCGCGAAATCGGACACCTCGAATACCAGGACGCCGACGGTCAGGCGCGCATCGCGTTCAAATCGCAACCTGGCAGCGGGGAATTGATGATGGTCGATTTTCCTGCCGTGGCTTTCCAGCGCGTACCGTGGTACCACGCGAAGACTTTTCTGCTCATCGTGCTCGTCTTCGTGATTGCGGTGCTGGCGCTTGCGCTGATCTTCTGGCCGGTCTCGGCGCTGGTCCGGCGACATTATCGGCGCCCGCTCGAACTTATCGGCGCGGTGCGCCGCACGCGCACCATCGTGCGCCTCGCCGCTCTCCTGCAACTCGCGGTACTGGTTGCGTGGCTTGTCTTCTTCACCCTCAGCGGAGATCACATGTCGTGGCTCAGCAGCCGCTCAGACGGTTTTATCCACACCGTTCAAGTGTTCGCCGTCCTTGGAGTCCTCGCCACGCTTTTCGCCCTCATGCACTTCGTCTCCGTCTGGACGAGTTCCCAACTTCGCGTCTGGATGAAACTTCTGGAAAGCGCCGTCGTGCTGGCATGCATCGGCTACGTGTGGCTCGCAGTGACCTGGAACATGCTGCAATTCCATCTGCATTATTGAGGAGGGCGTAGAACAGAAAAGGCCGGATCGCTTTCATGCCACAAGGCACTCGACGATCCGGCCGATTTTTTATCTCTTCCGGGAGCTACTTCTTCGGCTCTTCTTCCTTCAGTATCCAGCTTGCGATCTTCTGTAGCACGGCAGGCGCAATCGTCTCTTCGATCTGCGCATACTCGTTCGGCAAACCTGTCTTTGCCGTCTGGAAGAGATGGTTGAGTCCCGGAAACTCTTGGGTCTCCACATTCTTATTGCCGCCCTCTTCCAGCGCCTTTCGAATCGCCGCCAGATTTTGTTCCGGCGACACCTGCAAGTCCTTGGAACCGTCCAGCGCCAGCACCGGGCACTTCACCTTCTTCAACACTGGCGCCGGATCGTAGGACACAAAGTATCGGAACCACGGAGACGTAAGTGCCCTTACCTGCGCGGTCATCCTTCCCTCGGGCATCTTCCCGTTGGAGAGTGCGCCGATCTCCTTCTCGATCGTTGCCGTGTCTTTGCCTTCCTTTACCAACTCCAGGATCGTGTGTTCGTTTGCGGCTGCCTTGTCTGCTTCTTCCGTGCTCCGTCCCATGGCCTCCGCCAGCATGCGTACTTGCTCCACCAGCACCGCATCGCCCGGAACGCCGGTTCCTGCCATCATCACGATGAACGCAATCTCCGGATTACTCGACGCCACCATCGGCGCGATGATGCCGCCCTCGCTGTGCCCGATCAGGCCGATCTTGTGCGGGTCCACTTCCGCGCGCGTCTTCAGATACGCTACTCCCGCCTCGGCATCGGTTGCGAAGTCCGCCGTCGTGGCCGTTGCAAACGTGCCGCCTGATTTTCCTACGCCGCGATCATCTACGCGCAGCACTGCGATCCCGCGTCGCGTCAGGTAGTCCGCCAGCACCAGGAACGGCTTGTGCCCCATAATTTCTTCATTACGGTTCTGCGGTCCCGATCCCGTTATCAGCAGCGCTGCTGGAAACGGCCCTTTGCCCTGCGGAATCGTCAGCGTCCCGGCCAGCGTGATTCCTGCCGTCTTGTTTTCGTACGTCACGTCTTCGGATTTGTAGGGGAACGGAGGTTTCGGTTCCTGCGGACGCGGCGCTTCGAGCGATGCCGTGTCCTTCACTCGTTGCAACGTCAGCGGCAGGTTCGCCCCGCCCTGCTGAAACGTACCTCGAATCGACGTTCCGTCGTCGGCGATGGTTCCTTCATATTTCGCTCCCATCATCGGCATCGTCATCGTCAGTTGTGCGCCCTCGCGCGTAACGCTGGCCACCGGAAGTCCATTTGCTCCCTGGTCCAGGCTGTCCATCGTCGCGCCATACGCCTTGCCGTTTACCGTGATGTGAAACGCGATGCGCAGCTTGATAGCGCCCGTATCCAGCGTTCCCAGCCACGTACCCGTAATATTCGTTTTTTGCGCGACATCCTGCGCCCCCGCCGGACACAACGCACAGACCGCGATCACCGCCAGCATCAGTATTCGCTTCATCATGTCCACAGCCTCCTCGAATCATCGGATACTGTACATGTGTAGTGTACAGTTGTCAACGAATCCTTCACTCTGAGGATTTCGCCGAAGCTCGACCTTGGAGCCAAGGCCCCACTGCTCTGCGCCTGTATTACCTTCGATATCGAGTTGATCCACATCCAGAAGGTCAACGAGGCCTACGAGCGCGTCTTGAAGAGCGACGTCAAGTATCGCTTCGTCATCAATGACAAGCGCCGCTCAATCGTGGAAGGAAACCTGCCTTCCCGCTGAGCGGCGTTTTTCATTTGACCTTCGGGTGCCCACGTTCGCACCCTGCTGTTGGGCGATCACGTGGGTTCGCATCGGGTAGGGGCGGAAAGCCCTGGTTAGTACAACTTGAAATCCACTTCGATGTTGATTTGGACTGCAACCGGCTGCCCGCCACGCATGGCAGGCTTGAACTTCCATCTCCGAACTATTGCGACGGCTTGATCGTCCAATCCCCCGCCGAGCGGTTGTTGTACTTGAATATCCGCGGCCTTACCGTCGGGTGCGACGATAACCCACAGTATCGACGTGCCGCTGAGATGGAATGTTTTGGCGACGAACGTGTACTCTGGATCGGGCGCAAAAATAACTCTTGGAGCGCTCGTCCGTTCTCCAACTTTGTACAGCTTCGTGCCTTCGGCGATCTTCGCATCATCGGTCGCCACAGTAGTCTTGCTTGCGGCGCTTACAAATTTCCACTCGCCATTCGGCATCTGGGTTGCCTCGCCGGTAAACCAGCTTTGCCAGTAGTCCGGCACGTATGCCTGCAATGTTCCGATACCAAACCCGAAGATCTGGTTCAGCAACGCGCGCACCGGAGTCGCATCGCGCCATTTCGGATTGAGTTCAATGTCTATCTGAACTTGGGCGTCCGTGATCGCGTTCTGGAAGCACTTCGTCTTCGCGTCGAAGATGCTGATGACGCGAGTGCCCTTAAGTTGCAACAGGTGTTTTTTCTCGGAAACGGCCGCGATGTGAATCAATCCGTCGGACGACCAGTATCCCTGGGCAGCCTTGTTTGCCAGCGATCCGTCCGAGTGATAGCGCAACTCTTCTCCCTTATAAAAGCCGCGCAGAACCAGGTTCTTGTTCTGCAATTCCGGTTTCAGAGCCCGTGCAATTTTCTGCCGCTCGGCGCGAGCGCCCGTCGTCATCACGCACAGAGTCACCAGGAGAAGCACAACGCCGCGAAGGCAAAGAGACGTCGAATTGAGTTTTGCAGAGTCCCTCATCGTGGCAGGATACCTTACAGCGGACCGCATCTGGAATCAATCGAACCGTTCTAGCGACCTGACTTCTTGTCTCGAGTGCCCACGTTCGCGTCCTGTTGTTGGGCGATAACGTGGGTTCGCGGAAGATGTGGATTTTTTCGCTCCGAAACGCAGACTGGCAGCAGTTCAACGGCTGTGCGATACTGAGCCTGCTCAGGAGGCAGGCGCCAATACTGCTGCCACCGATGCTTTTAAGCCCACCTCAGCAGTGCAGTAGGTTATCCGTGAGCCCCTCAACTTACGGCAGTTGCAGTGCAGAGCCGGGATGGCGAAACTGGCAGACGCAGCGGACTTAAAATCCGCAGGTCCGAAAGGACTGTGGGGGTTCGATTCCCCCTCCCGGCACCAGAGAAATTTTTCAGTGGATTAGTTCTTTGTACCAGATTTTTTTCTCATACCACCCGGTACAAGGAACACAGGGCAGGTCACCCTAATCGCTGGTCAAGTTTGAGCCCGTTCACAGGCAAAGCCAAATTACCGTATTGCTTGCCTATTCCGTACTTGCCCCCCATTCGAACTCCCCACTTTCTTCCAGGCAGGACTTCCCGGGGCCCCGGCAAGGCTCGCCCGTATTTCCACCGGGCATATGCAAAGCCGCCGCATCGAACTCAGCACGGGCACCACGATAGTCGCGACGATCATTTATGCACTGATAGTTTGCGGTGTTTTTCGATGGATTCGATAGATATGCCGTTGACATTCGTTACTTCCTTCGCTACATTCCCGGCAAGCAGAACCTGTGGGGAAGTTTTTCCGGACGACGAAATTGCATACAGCAGTTATGCGCGCCATCGCGCAAAGGCGGCGTAGTCTGCCCGATGCTTTGGCCACCCTTAGAACTCCCCCACTATCGTGTTAACAATCCCGACTGAATTCTGTATCCAAAGGCTCGGGACAAGCAGTTGCTGCCCATCTCTGGATTGGACGTGTGTCCGGGGATGCCAGAAAGCTTTTGTCGAAATTTTCGCGGCCTCGCGCCGTCTTCGTCTTGGATTGTCTTATGCCACTCGATCGTCTTGCCACGTCTTCGGCTGTTCGCCGTCTTGCGCTGTCCTCTGTCCTGCCGTTCCTGCTACTTCTACTGGCTGTGCCCACGCTGTCCGCGCAGACGGCGCATTTCAGCTACGCAGAGCAGACGATAGTGAGCGGCTTGAGGTATCCGACTGGTGTCGCGGTGGACGGGAGCGGGAATGTTTATATCGCCGATCACAACAATGGACGTGTGCTGAAGGAGACGCCCTCCGGGAGCGGCTATACGCAGACCACGATTGGCAGTGGCTTTGCAGCCCCCGCTGGCGTGGCCGTAGATAGCAGTGGGAATGTCTATGTGGTCGACGACACTCTCGGCGAGCTGATTAAGGAGACACTTTCTGGAGGCGTCTATACCCAGACAACGATCGACAGTGGCTTTGGGTTCCTCAAAGGAGTGGCGGTGGATGGGAGCGGGAACGTCTACGTCAGCGATTACATGCTCGCTGAGGTGTTCAAGGAGACGCCATCGGGCGGCAGCTACACGCGAACGGTGCTCTCCAGCAGTTTCCGCCCCGATGGCGTGGCGGTGGATGGGAGCGGGAACGTTTACGTCGCACAGTACACACTTGGTGAGGTGTTCAAGGAAACGCCATCCGGAGGCGGCGCCTACACGCAGACGGTGCTCTTCAGCGGTCTCCGCCCCGTAGGCGTGGCCGTGGATGGAAGCGGAAACCTCTATATCGCCGATACGGGTAACAACCGCGCGCTGAAGGAGACGTTATCCGGTGGAACTTACACGCAGACGACGCTCATTGGCGGTTTGAACCTCCCCCAAGGCGTGGCGGTGGATGGGAGTGGGAACGTCTATATCGCTGATTCAAGCAACAACCAAGTGAACAACCAAGTGCTGAAACTGTCGACGGCAGCGGTTGGTTTTGGCCAGGTTGCCGTCGGAGCCAGCTCCTCGGCCGTCTCGCTTACGTTTACGTTCGATACGGCCGGGTCCCTGGGCAGCCTGCCCGAGGTTCTGACGCAGGGCGCGGCCAACCAGGACTTCACCGATGCAGGCACGGGTACTTGTACGACGAACGGCACCAGCCATAGCTACGCCATCGGCGACACGTGCACGGTGGACGTCGTCTTCAGTCCGAAATATGCGGGTCTGCGAGAAGGTGCGGTGGTGCTGGAGGACTCCGGCGGCAACCCCATGGCGACGGCTTATGTTTACGGCACGGGCACGGGGCCGCAGCTAGCCTTTGAACCGGGGACACAGTCGGCCATCATCAGCTTCACCAGCACGGACAATCTTTACAGCGTGGCGGTGGACGGAAGCGGGAACATCTACCTTACCGATACAAACTACGGAGTCGTGTGGAAAGAGACACCGTCCGGCGGCAGTTATGCGCATACGGCGACATTCGGCGGAGGCGTCACCAATCCCATGGGCTTGGCGGTGGATGGCAGCGGGAGCATCTATTTTGCCGATGAAGGCCACAACCGCGTGCTGAAGGCAACGCCATCCCCAGTCGGCGGCTACACGCTGACAACGGTTGCGAGCTCCGGCTTGAGCCTTCCCTCCGGTGTGGCGGTGGATGGCAGCGGGAATCTCTATATCGCCGATACGAATAACAACAGGGTGGTAAAAGAAACGCTGTCTGGAAATAGCTACGTGCAGACGACAGTCGTGAGCGGGTTGAACGCGCCACACGGGGTTGCGCTGGACGGAAATGGGAACATCTACATCGCCGACACAAATAACAACCGCGTGCTGAAGGAAACGCCGTCCGGAAATAGCTACGTGGAGACGACTGTTGCCAGCGGCTTGAACGGGCCTATTAGCGTGGCGGTGGACGTGGGCGGCAATGTGTACATCACCGATACACAGAATAGCCGAGTGCTGAAGGAGGCGCCGTCCGGAAATAGCTACGTGGAGACGACGGTTGCCAGCGGCTTGAAATCGTATGGCGTGGCGGTGGACGTTAGCGGAAACGTCTACATCACCGATGCACTCAATCATCGGGTGCTGGAAGTAAATGTTGCCACGCCGCCATCGCTGAGCTTTGCCAGCACGACATTCGGCTCCACCAGCAGCGACAGTCCGCAGACGGTCACGCTCGCCAACATTGGCAATGCGGCTCTGACATTCCCCATTCCCGGCTTGGGTAATAATCCCAGCATCGCGGCGGGCTTCGACCTCGTTAACACCTCCCAATGTCCGCAACTCTCGTCGAGTTCCAGCAACAACGGAATATTGGATGCCGGCGCGAGTTGCACGTACGTGATCAACTTCACGCCGGTCAGCGCGGGCAACATCAGCGGCAGTCTGAATATTACGGACACGAACCTGAATGCCAGTCCAAGCGTGGGACAGCAAGTTTCGCTGAGTGGCACGGCAACGCAGGCGTCACAGACGATCACGTTCACGCCTCCGACGACGCCGATTTCGTTCACCACATCGCCGATCACGTTGTCCGCAAGCGCCAGCTCGGGACTGCCGGTGACGTTCACGGTGACCTCCGGCCCGGCGACTGTCACGGGCGATCAATTGACGCTGACGGGCTTGGGGACAGTCGTGGTGACGGCATCGCAGGCGGGAGATACGGATTACGCGGCCGCAACCTCGGTCTCGAACAGCATCGTCGTCAACCAGGCGACCACTTCGACGGCACTGGCGGTTTCGTCCAATTCGATTTCCAGCGGCAGCATGCTGACGCTGACAGCCACGGTGACTTCGGGTGGAAACAACGTCGCTCCTGGGCTGGTGTCTTTCTATGAGCAGAGCACCTACGGCGCGAACACCGTCAATACTCTGCTGAACACTGCCGAGCTTGTCAGCGGCACCGCTAGCTTCAAACTCTATCCGGGCGTTGGCGCACACACGTATTTTGCCAAGTTCCGTCCGACGACAGACTTTGCGAAGTCCGTCTCCTCGACCCAGACCGTCACTGTGACTGGAGCAGCGACGGCGACGGCCACGGTAATCCAGTCGTCGGGAAGTGCGGGAGCGTATTCGCTGACCGCCACCATAACCGGGCTGAATATGTTTCAGCCGCCGACGGGGAACGTGTCATTCCTCGATATCAGCAACGGCAACCTGTCGTTGGGCGCGGCAACGTTGTCGGGAGCGACCGTCATTCCGGGCGCAACTCTCGCTTCGAGCCCTGCCGCCGGATCATCCCCCAATTCCGTTGCGGTCGCCGACGTGAGTGGCGACGGCGTTCCCGACCTTGTCATTGCGAACAACGGATCGACCGGTACGAACGGCCTGTCCGTGCTGTTTGGCAACGGCAACGGAACGTTCCAGACGGCAGTGAATTACAGCACCGGGTCGGGACCTTACGCCGTCGCGATTGCCGACTTCAACGGCGATGGGTATCCCGATATTGCCGTTGCCGATGAAAACTCCGACACGCTCACTATCCTTCTTAATAACGGCACCGGCCAGTTTACAGTGGGGACTTCGCCGGCAACCGGGCACATGCCCATCTCTGTCGTCGCCGGCGACTTCAACGGCGACGGCATCGTGGACCTGGCGGTTTCGAACAATAACCTTACTGGTCCCGGATCAGTCAGCATCCTGATCGGAAATGGCAATGGCACGTTCCAGCCCGCCGTTTCGTATGCGGTTCACAATCAGCCGACACAAATCGTTGCCGGCGATTTCAACGGCGATGGCATTATGGACCTCGCCGTGGCGGACGCCGCGCCAACGGCCAACGATGTCTCCATCCTGCTCGGCAATGGCGATGGCATGTTCACCGTACAGTCGACGTACCCGGCGGTCGGCACGCATCCCAACTCGCTCGCGGTCGGCGACTTCAACGGCGACGGCAACCTCGACCTCGCAGTCGCAAACATCACTTCGCAGAACGTGACAATTCTGCTCGGCAATGGCAACGGGACTTTCATCAACGAGCTGGCTTCTCCGGCGACGGGCGTGACTCCCTTCGCCATCGCGGCCGGCGATTTCAACAGTGATGGTAAGCAGGACCTCGTCGCGGCCAACGCCGGCAGCAACACCGTTTCCTACTTTGCCGGCAATGGCGATGGCACGTTCCACGCAGGCTCATCCTTCAGCACCGGTTCGGACCCAACCGGACTTGCTGCCGGCGATTTCAACGGCGACGGCAAGCTCGACATCGTAACCGCGAATTCATTCACAAACGATGCCTCGGTCCTGTTGAACGCTTCCACTGTGAGCGCGACCGCAACTCTCAACAACGTCTCGGTCCCCGGCGGCGGCTCGCATGACGTGGAGGCCAGCTATCCCGGCGACACGTATAACGTGTCGAGCAACTCGACTACCGTCTCGCTGGCAGGAACGCCGATTCCGACCGCCACCAGCATCAGTGTCTCTCCGGCCACCACAGTGCCCGCCGGCATCTCTCTTCAACTGAGCGCCGCCGTCACGCCTGCTACGGCCGACAACTACGCGGCCACCGGCGCCATCGACTACTACGACGGCGCGACCTTGCTGGGAACCGCATCGGTCGGCGCTCCCTCGATTTCCGTCACGCTTGCTCCGGGAGCGCACACCCTTACGGCGACGTATGTTGGCGATACGAATTTCGCGACCAGCACTTCCGGCACCGCCGCCGTCAACATTCTTCCACCCGCCGTGGCCTTCCCAAATACAGCCGTCGGCGCGACGTCGGCTCAGCAGACCGTTACACTCTACTTCACGACTGGAGGGACGCCCGCAACCATCAGCGTGTTGTCCGAAGGCGCGTCGAACCTCGAATTCAAGCAGGCGTCCGGTGGCACGTGCTCGACCAGCACGGCGTATACCGCCAGCCAGACCTGCACCGAGAACGTGACCTTCAGCCCATTGGCGCCTGGCCCGCGCTCGGGCGCGGTTGTGCTCAGGGATGGCACCGGGAATGTGCTTGCCATGGCGTATTTGAACGGCGTTGGGCAGGGCCCGCAGGTGGTATTCGATCCGGGCGCGCCATCCATCCTTGCGAATGGGTTCAGTGTTCCTGATGGCTTGGCAATGGATGGTGCAGGAGACGTTTATGTGTCAAACGGAGGCTTTAAGGACGTCGTAAAGATCGCTGCCGGAACTGGCACGACGTCGACCGTCGCTACCTCCGGGACCATCGTATATAACGTGGCCGTAGATGGTGCCGGCAATGTGTTCTACACCAATCCGTCCGGAACAAAGGTATGGAAAGTCGACGCGGCTACCGGGGCCGTATCTTCCCTGGCTTTTAGCGGACTGAACGCTCCTGAGGGAATCGCCGTGGACAATACCGGAAACGTTTTTGTCTCGGATTTCAATAACAAAGATGTGGTGGAACTGCCGTGGGGGGGGAGCGGATATGGAGCGCAGCGGCTCGTCGTCGGCGGGCTGAATGGCCCAGTTGGTTTGGCGCCGGACAATCTAGGGAACATCTACGTGGCGGACTCCCAGAACAATCGCGTCATCAAAGTAAACGTATCTACTGGTTCCTACACCGCGATTGGCTCCGGATTCAACACTCCCCGTGTTCTTGCCTTGGACGCGGCGGGCGATCTGTACGTCGGTGATTCCGGTACGGGTCTGTTGAGTGAGGTGGAGGCTGGCAGCGGAACCCAAACAACGGTGGCCAGTGGGCTTGGCGCTCTTGTCGGACTCACCGTCGATCCCCAGGGGAACCTATATACCAGCACGGAGAACGGCACCACCGTCCTTAAATTCGACCGCACCACGCCACCCTCGCTGAGCTTTGCCACCACGCAGGCTGGCTCTACAAGTTCGGACAGCCCACAGACCGTCACGCTCAACAACATCGGCAACGCGGCCTTGACATTCCCCGTACCCGGCACGGGAAACAACCCAACTGTCCCCAGCGGATTCAATCTTTCGAACTCGAGTACCTGTCCGCTACTCAACAATTCGTCAGGCTCCAGTGGCAGCTTGAACTCGGGTTCCACCTGTACGTACGCCGTCAACTTCAGCCCTACCGTGGCTGGCGCCTATAGCGGAACGCTGACCATCGCCGACAACTCGCTGAATGCCACTCCGAGCACGACGCAGAGCGTCTCCCTGAGCGGCACGGCGACCCCTGGGCCTACAACGCACTTCGTGGTCTCCGCCCCCACAAGCGCCTTGGCCGGTGTTCCGTTTAATTTCACGGTCACCGCCTATGACGCCTACAACAACGTGGCGACTGCCTACAGCGGTACCGTAAACTTCACTTCCACCGACGCCAGTGCGACGTTGCCCGCCGACTCGACGCTGACCAACGGCGTCGGTACGTTCTCCGCCACCCTCGCCACCGCAGGTACGCAGGCCATTATGGCGACCGATACGATCAGCGCCGCCGTCACCGGAACTTCGGACAATATCACCACCGTGGTCCCGAACTTTGTTGTGACCGTTGCCACCGATACCACAACCGGCACTGCCTCCAATTGCACGGTGCAGAATCTCCCGAGTTCCACGCCGGACGCCAATTGCAGCCTGCGCGATGCCATCGCCGCGGCCACCACGGTCGGCGGTGGCAACATCACCTTCTCCACCGCCACGTTTTCGCCGACGAATACAAGCGCGCAGAACACCATCATGCTGACCAACGGCACGCTCAACGTTCCGGGGAGTACGACCATCACTGGCGCCACCTCCGGCAGCGGCGCGTCGCTCCAGAATCTGGTCACGGTGAGCGGCGGAGGTACCACACAGATCTTCAACATCGCCAGCGGGACGGTCTCCTTCGCCAACCTGAAGATGATCGACGGTGCGGCGACAAGCCTAAGCTCCAGCTACAACGGCGGAGCAATCTACTCCCGCGGCCCCTTGACGGTGAGCAACTGCACGTTCTCCGGCAACACTGCAGTCGGATCGCCACGCAACACTAATGGGGGAGCGATCGCCAACTACGGTAGCATCCTGACCGTCACAGGCAGCACATTCGTCGGGAACAGCGTGACGCCTTTACTTAGTCTGCCCGCCAATGGCGGAGCCATTTTTGGCCGCACAGTCGTCGTACGGAACAGCACGTTTCAGGGCAACTCATCAGGCGCCGGCGTCGGCAGCGCAATCTATGCGAACGACATAACCCTCACTGGCAATACCTTCTCGGGAAACGTCGCAGGAGTCTTCGGCACAGTCTCCTTTAGCACCGTGACGACAATGACGAACAACCTCTTTTCTGGAAACACGGGCGGCGACTGCCTGTCAGGCGGATGCCCGGCGTCCGGGACGAATGGCAACATTATCGATCCTTCGGGAACGGTGGCGACCCTGTCGCCGCTGGGCAACTACGGCGGCCCGACGCAAACCATGCTTCCGCTGCCCGGCAGCAGCGCCATCTGCGCGGGCTCTGCGGCGTTGATTCCATCCGGCGTGACTACCGACCAGCGCGGCCTCCCGAACACTAACTCCAGCTACACGGGCTACTCGGCGGGCAGCCCCTGTGTGGACGCGGGCGCGGTGCAGACGAACTATGCGCTGAGCTTCACCACCGAGCCGCCGGCGAGCATGAGGGCAGCGACTCCGTTCGGTGCCGTGGTCGCGCTGGACGAAAGCGGCACGCCGTTTACCGCTGCCGCGGAGACGATCCCGCTGGCGTTGACCGGGAGCGGCACCCTGAGCGGCGCCACGGGTGTGTCTACCAGCGCGGGCCTGGCCACGTATTCCGCGCTGAGCATCGACACCGCGAACAGCGGAGACACGCTGACCGCCAGCCTGGCGCTGAATGCGGCCGCTTCGCCTGCTCCCTCGATCAGCGCCATCAGCAACAGCTTCGACGTGACCGCGCCCCCGCCCTCGGTAAGCGCGGTGACCCCGTCCTTCGGACCCGCTGCTGGTGGAACAGTAGTGACCATTACCGGATCGAACCTCACGGGCGCAACCGCCGTGGATTTCGGATCCGCGCCGGCGGCGAGCTTTACGGTCAGTGCAGGTTCGATCGAAGCGACATCGCCGGCCGGCAGCGGCACGGTGGACGTGACCGTGACCACGGGCGGAGGCACGAGTCTGGCTTCGCCCGCCGACCAATTCACCTATCAGGCTACGGCCTCGCTGACTCCGACCGTGACACCTTCCAGCGCGTACGATTACGGCGCCACTGCGCCAACCGCCAGCGTGGCGTTCACTCCCGCGATCGCCACGGGCATCACCGTGGGCGACTTCACCGCAACGCTCGACAGTTCGACGGTACTGATCGTTACGGCGGGGGGATCGAATACTTTCGGCATCGTGCTGCCGTCGACACCGCTGTCGGTGGGCGCGCACTCCATCCAGGTCAACTTCGCTGGCACGACCGAGTACACAAGCGTGAACAAGACCATCAACCTCACGGTGAACCAGGCCACTTCGTCGGTCAGCGGAACAACTCCATCACTGACCTACGGACAGACCGGTTCGTCCACTATTACGGTCGCGGGAGAGTTCAGCGGAGCGGGTATAGCCCTGCCGAGCGGAACGGTGACATACACGATTGACGGCGGCACACCACAGACGGCGACCCTGACAAGCGGTTCGGCGACCATCTCGGTGCCCATCCTCGCGACCGGAGCGCACTCCATTGCCATTAGCTATGGAGGTGACACGAACTACCAGTCCAGCACCGGCACGGTGAACTTCACCATTAACAAGGCTACCGCCTCGGTGACACCCAACGCGGCCTCGAAGACCTACGGCACGAGTGATCCAACGTTCACCGGCACGCTCTCCGGCTTCCTGGCTGCCGACAACGTGACAGCCACCTACTCGCGCACAGCGGGTGAAACCGTCGGGGGTTCGCCCTACACCATCAGCGCCACGCTGAGTCCGTCAGCTGTGCTGGGCAACTACAACATTACGTACAACACCGCGAACTTCACGGTCACGAAGGCGAATGCCTCAGTGACGCCGAACACGGCCTCGAAGACCTACGGCACGAGCGATCCAACGTTGACAGGGACCTTATCCGGATTCGTGGCGGCGGACAACGTGACAGCCGCCTACTCTCGCGTAGCGGGTGAAACCGTTGGCGGTTCGCCCTACACCATCAGCGCCACGCTGAGTCCGTCAGCTGTGCTGGGCAACTACAACATTACGTACAACACGGCGAACTTCACCATCACGAAGGCGAATGCCTCAGTGACGCCGAACGCTGCCTCGAAGACCTACGGCACGAGCGATCCAACATTGACAGGGACCTCATCCGGATTCGTGGCGGCGGACAACGTGACAGCCGCCTACTCGCGCGTAGCGGGTGAAACCGTCGGCGGTTCGCCCTACACGATCAGCTCTACGCTGAGTCCTTCGGCGGTGCTGGGCAACTACAACATCACCTATAACACGGCGAACTTCACAATCAATAAGGCGGCGCTGACCGTGTCTGCCGGCAACAAGTCGAAGACCTACGGTCAGGCCGATCCGACATTGACCGCTACCGTCACGGGCTTCGTCAACGGTGAGACCTCTTCCGTCGTGAGCGGCACTGCCTCGTTGAGTGCCAGCGGCACGGCGGGTGCGACGCGTCCGGCCGGTACGTATACGATCACGCCCACGCTCGGGACGCTGACCGCGTCGAACTACACGTTTACAACGTTCAACACCGGTACGCTGACCGTGAACCAGGCGGCTCTGACGGTGACGGCTGACAACAAGTCGAAGACCTACGGTCAGGCGAATCCGACGTTCACCGCGTCGTACACCAGCTTCGTCAACGGCGATACTGCGGCTTCGCTCGGCGGCACACTGAGCTGTACAACGTCCGCGACGGCAACCAGCACGGTGGCGGGCAGTCCGTACGCCATCACCTGCTCGGGCGCGGCCTCGACAAACTACAGCATCAGCTACGTGCTCGGCACGCTGACCATCACGCCTGCGACCTTAAGCGTGACCGCCAACAACCAGACGCGTCTCTACGGCGACGCCAATCCAACACTGGATGGCACGCTGACCGGAGCCATCGCCTCCGATGGCATCACAGCCAGCTATGCCACCACGGCGACCGCTGCCAGCGCCGTTGGTCCTTACCCGATCACCGCCGCGCTCGTCGATCCCAACAACCGCCTTGCCAACTACACCGTCACCAACACGCCGGCCACGCTGACCGTGACCGCCGCGCCGTTGACGGTGACGGCCGACAACGCCACGCGTGTCTACGGTATCGCCAACCCGACCTTCACCGGATCAGTCACTGGCACGAAGCTCACCGACACGTTCACCGAAAGCTTCTCGACCATGGCCACGACGTCCTCGGCTGTCGGTTCGTACGACATCACTCCTTCGGTGACGGGGGCGAACCTCTCCGACTACACCGTGACGACGACCAAGGGCACGCTCACTGTCACGCTGGCGCCGACGACGGTGGCTCTTACATCGAGTGCGGCCCACGTACTGCGTTCGAACCCCGTCACGCTGACCGCCACCGTGACCTCGACCTCCACGGGCACGCCGACGGACACGGTACAGTTCTTCGATGGCACGACCTCGCTCGGCACGGTTGCGCTCGACAGCAGTGGCCACGCCGCGCTCACCACGAGTTCGCTGTCTGCCGCCACGCACAGCATCACCGCCGAGTACAGCGGCGACACCGAGTTTGCTACTTCGACTTCGAGTTCGTTCTCCGAGGTGGTCGAGGACTTTAATTTCAACGTCGGTACCGCCAGCGTGCTGAGCGTGACGGTGCTTCCCGGCGGCACCGCAACCTACACCTTGCAGGTCTCGCCCACTGGCGGCAGCACGTTCCCCAGCGCCGTGAGCTTGAGTTTGAGCGGACTACCCGCGGGTGACAGCTACACCATCACTCCGGCCATCATCGCCGCCGGTAGCGGCGCTACCACCGTGACGGTCACGGTCACGACGACCAAGACGGTCGCCATGGTCACACCCGTGCCCATCGGCAACGGAGGCTGGCCGTTCGCGCCGATAACCTTTGCCATGGTGCTGCCGTTGTTCGGGACGAAGCGTTCGCGCCGCCTGCTGCGCAAGTTGCCGCGCAATACGCTCATGTTATTGCTCGGCGCAATCCTGCTGACGGGCACACTGGCCATGACCGCCTGTGGTGGTGGCAATGGCTTTTTCAAGGATTCGCCGCAGACCTACACGCTGACTGTGACCGGCACCGCCGGATCGCTGCAACACTCGCAAAGCCTGACGTTGACGGTTCAATAGGAGAGGGAAGTGAACAAGCTCACAGTTCTGTTGGGAATCGTTGTGGTGTTTACGGCGGCTGCCGTGGCGCAGTCGAGCTCTGCGCTGCCGAAAGTCGAACTCTCCATCAACTACGTCAACACGCGCGGCGACTTTGCGCCCAACGGCTCCGGCGCCTTCCATCTCCAGGGCATGAGCATGGATGGCGTCATCGACCTCTATCACGGGCTCGGCCTGGCGGGAGAACTCGCGGGCGAACATGCCGGACAGATCAGCTCGGCGGGCGAATCGCTCTCACTGTTCTCATATATGGCCGGCCCGCGATACTCACATCCGGTGGGGGATCGCTTCACGCCTTATGTTCAGGGACTGTTTGGACGCGTACACGGTTTCGATTCAATGTTTCCCAAGGCGGGCGGCACCGTTCCCTCCGCCAATGCCTTCGCCATGGCGCTGGGCGGAGGGCTCGAAGTCCGCCTGCCGCATCATCTCTCGCTGAAAGCCCTGCAGGCCGACTACTTCAAAACCGATCTCCCCAACGGCTACGCCAACCGCCAGAACAACTTCCGTCTCACCACCGGAATCGTCTTCCGCTTCGGCAAATGATGACCTAGCGGCGGTTTTTGTACTAGTGGATACGAGAGAGAATCCACACATTATCGCCCAAGGTTTTCATCAAGCTGACGGTTGGCTGGAACCGTGCTTTTCGAAACCGGAAAGTTGGCCTGAGGCAGAGGCGAAACGGAGCATCCCAGCGAAATGGGATTGGGGTGTATCGCCCGGAATGGGGACCTTACGTATACTTGTATTTGGCACGGCGGGTCCTCGAAAACGTAACCAAAACGTGATCAATGGGTCCGTGGCAGTCCTCACGAACCTTGCAAGCCTCAGTAAATGCACGGATTTGTCGAGATAGTGAATGGGAGGAGTACTTAAATCCGCAGGTCCGAAAGGACTGTTGGGGGGCGATTCCCCCTCCCGGCACCAGCGAGTTCCGGTTCCAGCGCCGGGACGAGGTTGATGAATATTCCCCTTCCCCTTCCCTGTAGGGAGACAATATGAAGAAGATCGATGTCCTCCGGAAACCCGTATTGGCGGCGGCAGTTGTCGCGATGCTGTTATGTCTGGCGGCGTGTCCCGCGCTCACGAGCATCGCGGAGATCAATCGTGATCCGTCGCGTTTCATGAACAAGGAAGTGTCCGTTCACGGCACGGTCACGGAGTCCTTCGGAGCGCTGGGCACAGGCGTTTACCGCATAGACGACGGCACCGGACAGCTCTGGGTATTCAGCAACGGCTTCGGTGTTCCGTCGAAGGGGGCTGAGATTGGAGTCGCCGGAACCATTGTCCCGACGGTCACGTTTGCCGGGCACAGTTACGCCACCGTCATGCGCGAGACGCAGCGGCGCAGGTAAGCGGGCAGCAATCACGTCCAAGTGGACAATGTACCTTCTGCGCCGGAAAGCAAGTAACCCCTAGTTACCGAAAAATTACTTCGGTGACATTTACTGTTTACGGGTTCTGCTTAGAATACGTCTTGAAGTTGGCAGTTCTGGGGGAGGGCTGCCGTGGCGTCCCGAGCAAGAGATCGGGACGCCCTTCTTTTTGTCCACGTAATGTTTTTTGCTAGTGGGTCTCCTGTGGAATGCCGGGTGTTGCTGCTGCCCCGTAGTCATTCCCGGATCAACCCGGCGTGAGTCCAATCTCGCTCGCCAGCATCGAATAGGATGGTAGGATTAAGAGTTCCGTCTCCCGGCGCTGGATCTCAGTGCTTTCGGCTACCGGGCCTGTCGGAGACGCGGGCGCAGAGCGAACCCGCATTTGAGATTTGGAGGAAGAATGGCCAGCGACGCAATCTTAGAAATAACTGACGCGAACTTTGACCAGGAGGTGCTGAAGTCATCTCAGCCGGTGATGATCGACTTCTGGGCTGTCTGGTGCGGGCCCTGCCGTGCACTCGCCCCGGTGGTTGATGAGGTCGCGAAGTCTTACCAGGGCAAGGTAAAAGTCGGCAAAATGGATGTCGACAAAAACACCGCCACTCCGCAGCGCTACGGCGTCCGGGGCATCCCGACCCTGCTGATCTTCAAGGATGGGCAGGTACGTGAGCAGATCGTCGGCTACGTGCCGAAGGAAACGATCGAAAAGGCTATTGAGAAGAACCTTGCGTGACCAACCCGGTGCGCATGCGAAAAGCCCGGTTTTACACCGGGCTTTTTCGTACAAGTGGAGTGGTCCTCTCTAGTACTTTCGCAGCACACCAACGACACGCCCTTGAATCTGCACGGCTGCGGCGGGAACCATGATGGGCTGCATCGTGGAGTTCGAAGGCTGGAGACGTATCTGGTCCCCTTCTTTGTAAAAGCGTTTCAGAGTGGTTTCCGAGCCGTGAACGAGCGCCACGACGATCTCGCCGTTGCGCGCGGTTTCCATCTTCTCGACAAGGACGTAGTCGCCGTCCACGATGTGTTCGTCCTGCATGGATTCGCCGGTAACCTGGAGTACGAAGACATCGCGCGATCGCGTGAAGTCGGTGAGCGAGATGCTCTCGGGGTGCTCCACCTGTTCAATCGGCCGGCCGGCCGCGATGCGTCCCATCAGAGGCAGGGATGTTGCGGAGCCGGTGGCGCCGTTTTTTCCCTTACCCTTCGGCGAGAGTACGTCGATGGAACGGCTCCGGTTGTAATCGCGCCGCAGGAAGCCTTTTTCTTCGAGGTTGGTGACGTGCTTGTGAACCGTGGCCAAGGAACTCAGGCCCAACGCCTCGCCAATCTCTTCGAACGACGGGGAGTACCCGTTCGTCTGGACAAACTCGGCGATAAAGTCGTAAACCTGACGTTGACGCTTGGTAAGAGCCATTCCTCATCCTCGGCGGTCGTCTTGCAATGGAGCGCAAGGCGATCGGCTGAAAGTCATGGGTCAATCGATGTCGCTGTCCAAGTATTGGCGAATAAAAGGCGAATGTCAACACCAAATTCCGTTGCCGGTCCCGGTGTCAGTGCCACTTTCGTACGTGACTGCCGGTGTGACTCTCGTTAGGCTACACCGAGCATTCGGTAATTGAAGGAGTCCGAAGTCGCGCTTACAATCCAGACCAAATAGCCATGGCTGATCTCTCCAAGTATTACGAAAAGGCGGACAAACACCTCCAGCGCGGCAAGCCGGAGGCGGCCCTCGAAGCCTATCTGGCCGCCTTGGAAGAGGATGCCAGCGATGAGCGGGCACGAGAGGCGGCGGCGGAGATATGTATCCACCTCGACCAGAGCAGCCGCGCCGCGGAGTTCATGTCCAGCCTGTTCCATGACTACGTGATTGAGAGCAACCTGCCGAAGGCGAGTTTAACTCTGCGCAAGCTCTCCAAGGTGGGACTACCGGCGTTGGAAGACGCGCTTGCATACGGCAATGCCGTCGAAAAGACAAATAAGCGCGATGCCCTCGATGCCTTCGAGGCAGCGTTGAAAGTCGCGCAGAAAAGTAATCGCTCAAGCGAAGCCATCAAGGCCATGCAGCGGATCGTGGCGGTCGATCCCAAGCCGGAGTCTTATCGCAGGCTGGCGGAGTTGGCGTCCGCGGCGGGAGACAACCAGGCTGCGTCTGGCGCGTATGTGCACCTTGGCGTGAGTCTGGAAAAAGCGGGGTTTGAGGCTTCGGAGGCATATGAGCAGGCATACGCCTGCGACAGATCGAACTGGGCAGCATGTTTTGGATATGGCCGCGCCCTGGTTAGCCAGGGACGTGCGCAGGAGGCGATCGAGTTGCTCGAACCCCTGGCCACGTATCCATCCAGCCCCTACGAGGCGCGCGAACCCTATGTGCTGGCGGTGATTGCCGCGAACCATGTGGAAAAGGCAGAGCCGTATGTCTGGGACATTTTCGAAAGAAACCCGCAAGACCACACCAAGACCATCGGCGACGTGATTGCGGCATTAATCGGAGCGCACAAATCTCCTCAGGCCATTGCTATGGCGCGAAGGCTGGAGGATTTTCAGCGGAAAGCCGGGAAGCGCCGGGACTTCGTCGCGCAGATGAAACAGATTGTCGACTCCCAGACACCTGACGCCCCGTTCCTCGAATTTGTAGCCGAGGTCTACAACAGTTCCAATCGTGAAGCCGATTACTGCGAAACCTTGGCTCGTCTCTTTGATCTTTACTATGCATCCGGAAATTACGTGAAGGCCGCCGACTCGCTGGATCGCGCAGTGGAAGTTGACGCCTATGAAGCGGGACACCAGGAGCGCCTCGACCGTCTTCGCGGAAAGATTGATATCCACCGCCTGAATGCGCTCGCCATTCGGCTGGGAGGGATATCCGCCGTTACTTCCGCGGGCGCTACCACGCGGGAGACCGAAGGAGATCAGCCAACGGTGCTCGAGGACCTGATGCTGCAGGCGGAGATTTTTCTGCGTTACTCCATGCGTGCGCGTGCAGTGGAGCGCCTTGAGCGCATCATGAAGATGTTCCCGATGGAGGAGGAGAAGAATTCCCGGCTGCGTGATCTCTACGTGGAAGCCGGCATGATTCCCAGTACGGTTACGCCGCCCACGAATGATTCGGTTCCGGCGCCGCCCCCGGCAGCGAAAACGAACGGCGGCGACGTGGATTCCGTCGATGATCTTGTCCGGGCGACCGAGGTGAACCGCAACATCGCGCGTCAATCGAGCGTGAAGGGCGTACTTTTTGCCGCCGTCAACGACGTTGGCCGGAACTGGCAGGTAAGTCGCTGTATCGCGGGGCTCTGCGGTCCGGGCAAACCGCCTTCCGCCGCCCTGGAGTATTGCGCTCCAGGAGTGAAGCAGTCGGATGTGACTACCGTGGTGAAGATGCTGACGGTGTCACAGGCGATTTGCGTTGCCGCGGGTGTGGTTGCGGCGCCCGACGCGAGAAACTCCGCCGAGCTTGCGCCGCTGCACGCAGCCATGGAGACACAAGGTACGGAGTCGCTGCTCGCTCTCCCGCTGCTCGATGGCGATCAGCACGTTGGCATGCTTATCCTGGAACAGAATGGTGTTCGCAGGGATTGGAAACCAACGGAAATAGCTGTCCTCCGTTCAATTGCCGATCAGATCGTGATGGCGGTGAACAACGCGCGTCTGCGAAGCCTGGTCAAGACGCTTGCCGTTACCGACGAAAAGAGCGGATTACTCAAGCGTTCGTCTTACCTTGACGTGCTGCTGTCGGAAGTTCGCCGCTCCATGCAGCAGGCAGCACCACTGACACTGTTGCTGATGAATTTTGGCAAGTCTTCAGTCCTGACCCGGCAGAGAGGGGAACCGGCTGTGGAAGCGATGATGCAGCAGATCGGCCAGGTTCTCTGCTCGCACGTCCGCCAGAATGATGTCGCCGTCCGTTATGGCCCAACCGAGATTGCGCTTCTCCTTGCGGATACGAATGACCGCAGCGCGTTCCTTGTTGTCGAGAAGATGCGTAAAGTGCTGGCGATGCAACCATCTCCCTCGGGAAAGATCCCCGATTTTGTAGCGGGAATTGCCGAGGCGATGCTGGTGCAGGAATTCGATCCGGTCGATGTTGTTACTGAACTTATCAACCGCGCCGAGCAAGCGTTGACCGTCGCGAAGACCGATTCGGGAAGCGCCGTTCACTGTCTCGCACCTGCACTATCAGCAGCAGGCGGCCAATAGTCGCAATTCTCCGCACGCCTCGAGAGCAAGCGGCGTGTTAAACTTCCCGCCGCAACGTCACAACAACAGATCCCTGTTCCAGGTATCCTGTGTTCAAAATGAATATCAGTGTCATCGTCTCGCAATTTCGTCTTGCCTCGGCCAGGTATGCAAGCCGCGCCGCGCTGATTGGTCCCGAGAAGTCCGTTAGCTACGCTCAGTTGGAGCGTCAGTCTGCCGCAATGGCGGAAAAAATCTCCGCGATTACGCCAGACCCGACGGTTGCGCTGCTGATTCCCAATTCTCCTGTCTTTGCGCCGGCGCTGCTGGGAGCGTTGTGGGCGGGCAAAACCGTTGCAGTGCTGCCCACGCTGGCTCCGCCGCCGTTGCTCAAGCTGATGGTGTCCGAAGTAGGTGCTGGTGCAGTGCTGACGACGGCTGACTTCGCGCCGCGATTGGCGGAGGCTGGCATTCCGCACGAAGTCGTAGAAGGTGTAGCGGAGTGTGACCCGGAGTCTGTTCCATTGCGCCCCATGGAACAGGCGGCGGCGGTACTGCTTTACACGTCGGGCACAACTGGTCGCCCGAAGGCCGTGATGCTGAGCGAACGCAATCTCCTGGAGAATATTGACGGTTGTCGTATGGCGACCGGTTTTAACGATCGCCAGGTGATGCTCGCTATTCTTCCGCTCTTCCATGCCTACGGACTCACGGTCACGCTCCTGCTGCCGTTGACCTGCGGCGCAACCGTCGTAGTTCCCGAGCGTTTCGTTCCGAGGTCGGTGTTACAGACAATCGAGACCCACAGGGTCACATGCCTGGTGGCGGTGCCCAGCCAGTACAGGCTTCTCACCAAGGAACCGGGCTCCATTGACGCTCAATCGCTGTGGCTGTGTATCGCCGGAGCCGAGCGCCTGCCGGAACAGGTGGCGACCGAGTTCCTGCAGAAGTTTGGGCGACCGATTGTCCAAGGCTATGGAACCACCGAACTTTCTCCCGTGGTTTCACTGAACATGCCCGGCACCAATCGATTTGGCAGTGTGGGAAAACCTCTTCCGAATCTTCGAGTCACGATCCGTAACGAGGAGGACGAGTTGCTCGGTCCGGACGACGTGGGGGAAGTGTGCGTAGAGGGTGGAGCGGTGATGCTCGGTTATTTCCGGGATGAAATCGCGTCTGCAAAGAAGGTTCAACACGGCATCCTGCATACCAGCGATAGAGGCTACCTCGATTGGGACGGCTATCTGCACCTGGTAGGACGTGCCGACGACCTCGTGAAGGTGTCCGGCGAGAAGGTCTATCCCTCCGAAGTGGAGACCGCGCTGGAAACCCTGGCCGGTGTGGATGAAGCCGCCGTACTCGCCGTGCCCGATGAACGCCACGGCTCCCGCTTGCATGCCTTTGTATTGCTGAAGGATGCAGGTGTGACGGAAAACGATCTGCGGACTGGGATTCGCGACCGGTTGGAAGCGTACAAGATTCCACGCACCATCACGCTGGTCGAGCAGATGCCGCGGACCATCACCGGAAAAACCGACAAGCGAACGCTTGCCGCGAGCGCCCTATAATCCGTTCCCCGGGTGGTTCGCATCCGCCCGGTACGTGCGGAAGATCACTGCGGCTGGATTGCGGCGGAGATAGACTCTTGGCGGTTCCGGCCCCATCGGAATCTCCGGACATTGTGCTGCGGAATCTTCGCCGCCATCCCGGAAGCCTGATCCCCGGAGGATGGTATGAGAGACACCTATCCTGAACAGAAGAACGTTCCGCTGCCCGCCTGTCCAAACTGCGGCTCGCGAGATCGTGTCATCCGCATGGCGAGTTCTCTTACCCCGTTCGAGCGCCCGGATGCCGAGGATCCCACCAGTAGCCGTTATTACTGCCAGGCCTGTTCCCATGAGTTCATCCCGGAGCAGCGGGATGAGGATGCATCGAATGGCTGATGAGCCTGTGCGTGCCCGCTGATTTGCGGCGCCTTCCGTGCCGCTGATATAGTCTTCCGTTCCTCTGCGTAGCCCGCGCTTGCGGGTGAGCGCTGCTTTCGTCGCAATTCGTGTGAATTCAAAAGGTAGGGCAATGGAAATCAAAAAAGTAGGCATTCTTGGCTGCGGGCTGATGGGCTCCGGCATTGCGCAAACGGCTGCCATGGCAGGTTTTGACGTAACCGTGCTTGAAGCGGATCAGAAGTTTCTCGACAAGGGTTTTGCCGGGATTGAGAAATCCCTGGCAAAATTCGCCGAAAAGGGGACGCTCAAAGAGAAGCCGGCGGAAGTACTTGCTCGTCTGAAGGGTACAACGAGGGTCGAAGACCTTGCGGACTGCGACTTCGTCGTCGAGGCCATCATCGAGAACGTCGACGAGAAGAAGAAGATGTTTGCCCGGTTGGATGCGATCGTGAAGAAGGAAGCAATCTTCGCCACCAATACTTCGTCGATCTGCGTGACCGAGGTGATGACCGCGACCAAGCGTCCCGACCGGTTCGTCGGCCTGCATTTCTTCAATCCCGTACCGTTAATGAAACTGGTTGAGGTTGTGCGCACGATTGCAACCGGCAACGATGTTTATGAAACGGCGTTCGCATTCGGTAAGCGTCTGGGCAAGGTTCCGGTGCGCACCAGCGACAAGACCGGCTTCATCGTGAACCGCCTGCTGGTGCCATACCTGCTCGATGCCATCCGTGCGTATGAAGAGGGAGTCGGGTCGATTGCCGATATCGACCTGGCGATGAAGCTGGGATGCGGCTACCCTATGGGTCCATTCACGCTTCTCGATTTTATCGGCCTTGACACCACGTACTACATCACGCACGTCATGTTCGACGAATTCAAGGAACGCCGTTTCGCCTCGCCCGCGCTGCTCAAGCGCATGGTGATGGCGGGTTGGTACGGCAAAAAGAGCGGCAAAGGTTTTTATGACTGGACAGACCCGCAGAACCCGGCGCCGCAGGACGCCGCATTGAAGGCGGGCGAAGCCGGAAAATAGTTGTCATCAGCGGCGGCGCCGCCGAACCGGAAATCCTGAAAAGAATTTGGATAGAGAGGCCTTATATGTCTACAGCAGCAGGAAGTGGGCAGTTCGAGAACATCCGGTACGAAAAGAAAAACCAGATCGCATATGTCACCGTCTCGCGCCCGAAGGTGCTCAACGCACTCAACATGGCGACAATGGAGGAACTGCGCCGGGCTTTCATGCTGGTGAAGGCCGATGACGATGTGCGCGTGGCGATTCTGACCGGCGAAGGCGAAAAGGCCTTCATCGCCGGCGCGGACATCAATGAAATCTCTACGCTCGATGCTATCGAAGGCAAAGAGTTTGGCTCGCGCGGCCAGAGCGTGCTCAGCCTCATCGAGAATTGCGGCAAGCCGGTTATCGCGTGTGTCAACGGCTTTGCCCTGGGCGGCGGCTGCGAAGTGGCCATGGCGTGCACCATGCGGCTGGCAAGCGAGAATGCGAAGCTTGGTCAGCCCGAAGTGAAGCTTGGCATTATTCCAGGCTATGGCGGAACGCAGCGGCTGGCGCGGCTCGTTGGCAAGGGACTGGCCAATCAGATCCTGTTGACCGGCGACATGATCACCGCACAGGAGGCGCATCGCATTGGGCTGGTGAACGAAGTGGTCGCCCAGGCCGAGCTGATTCCTCGTGCAGAAGCGATTGCGCAGAAGATGATCGCCAATGGGCCGCTCGCCATCCAGTACTGTCTGGAGGCGGTGAACAAAGGCATGGAGATGACCCTGCAGGAGGGACTCTTCCTGGAGGCTTCTCTCTTCGGCGTCTGCTGTGCCACCGAGGACAAGAACGAAGGGACCAAGGCGTTCCTTGAAAAGCGTGCGCCTCAGTTTGGCGGGAAATAGCCTTTGTAGTGGTTCGTGACAAGCCAGCCCATGCCATATGGACTGGCTTTGTTTTCTCTGGATGTTACGTGCGTTGTGCAGCGATGCCAGGTTCATGCCGAATCCCTCCGCGAAAAGCTGACTGGCAGCCGCTGCATCTGATACAACAGTCACTGGAATGATCAAATCTTTTCATCGTCTGTTGGTGCCGGCGAACGAGGGCGATTACCGCGCCCTGGTGGAGTTTTTCGAGTCGCTCGGGCTTGCCCGGGGAGAGAGCTGGGAGGGCCGGCGGAGCCGTGGAGTAAAATTCGACGCGCCAGAGTCCGGCGTGGAGATCGGCATGGGCGAGGGATTTCCCGCCGCCGACCTCGTCGTGGAAGTGGACAACGCCGATGTCGTCGCGGACGTCGCGCGGCAAAAGGGCTACACATTCACGCAAGACATTGCGGATCTGGATTGGGGCGCCCGTCTGTTCGCGCTCGCCCTGCCGGGTGGAGCCGGACAACTCGCTGTCTTCTCCTACAACGAAAATTGGCGGCAGATGACACATGAAGGCTCGCTCGATGCGACCGGCATGCGCTTTGCGGTGGTCGTAAGCCGCTTCAATGCGTTTATCACGGAGCGGCTACTATCGGGATCGATGGATGCACTGCGGCGCGAAGGAGCGGCCAACGAAGATATCGAGGTTGTTCGCGTCCCGGGAGCGTTTGAAATTCCCGGTGCGGCGCGGATGTTGGCGCAGACAGGGAAGTTTCATGCCATCGTCTGCATCGGATGCCTGCTGCGCGGCGATACCCTGCACTACGAAGTGATCGCAAACGAAGTCACGCGCGGTGTTGGACAGGCGTCGCAGGAAACCGGCGTCCCGATGGGTTTCGGCGTGCTGACGTGCGACACTCTCGAACAGGCAATCGATCGCGCCGGATTGAAGGCCGGCAACAAAGGATTCGAAGCGGCGCTGGCCGCCGTGGAAATGGCAAATCTGAAGAAAGCGGCGAGCGGTAAGTAACAAGTTTCACGGCCGCAAGTAGTGGGCTTTCGCGGCTGCTGTCTATTAAGAGGCTGCCTCCAGGGATTGTTCTTATGGGTACACGAAGAAAGTCGCGCGAACTCGCGTTGCAGATGCTGTTCCAATCCGACATGGGCAAGCAGACCTCCGAACAGGTCGAGCGTACGTTCTGGGCGGAGCGCAAGGATCTCGATGAGGGAGTGCGCAGTTTTGCGCAAGATCTCTTCCGCGTGGCCACGGAGCGCGTCGAGGAGATTGACAAACTCATTGAGCGCCATGCCGAGCACTGGCGCATGGACCGCATGGCCGCGGTGGACCGCAATATTCTTCGTGCTGGAGTGGCCGAGTTCCTGGGTTTTCCCAAGACTCCCCGGCCAGTGGTCATCAACGAAGCGTTGGAGATTGCCCGCCGATTTTCCAGTCCGGAGTCGGTCCAGTTCATTAATGGAGTTCTGGACAGCGTGGCTCGGGACCTGGAAGGCGCCCCTCGTACCAAGTGAGCACAAGGCGAAAGTCTTATTCCCGTGTTTGTTCCTACAGGAAACCCTGCGATGAATTGGTCTGATGATGCAACCGAAATAATGGCCGAATTGTTGCGGCACTTGCCCGCAAGCGTTCGGGAAACCGTAGAGGAAGCGGCGGAGTCCCGTGCCGAGGCGCTGACCAGCGCCGATGGAGAGGACGAGATCGCGATGGAAACCGCCGTCCGTGCCGTAGTGGAATCTACCCCTGCGGCACATCGAACTCGCTTACGCGAAGCACTTACCTATTATGGAATCGATCCGGAAGATTTCGAAGACGCGTTCGACTCCTAGCTGATTGCGATAACCAAGCAAAAGCCCTCGGTCTCCCGAGGGCTTTTGCATTTTCGCCAGGCGGTTACTTATTCCGTACGGCCACCAGGTCCGGTTTGGTAGCCGCTCCATTTGTGTCGGTCAGGCTGACGCTGATTTGCTGCGAGTCCGTATTCTTTGTGAGGTCGATCTCATGCACCGTGCCGTCGCTTGCTCCCACAAAATAGAACAAGCTGTCAGCGGTGACATCGCCGGTGTATGCGGCGGTCGCACTGCCCGCCAGGGCGATCGTCACTGGCGTGTCGTTGGTCACGTTCAGCACGGCGATGTTGCCAGTGTTGCCAGCGAGGATTGCCTTTGTGCCGTCCGGCGTCACAATCCACTGGCTGGGCGTCATCGTCGATCCCTGGCCGAGGTCAACCGCCGCGCGAGTCTCTGACATTACCGGCGGACACGATTGGTCGATATGGATGTTGTTCAGTACGATTGCGTTCGGCAAATCCAGCGCAACAGCGCCGCTTGCGTCCTTCAGTGCACGAATCATGGTCGGAGCATTCGCCAATTGCGTGTCGATCGTGGTTGTCGGCTGGCAGGTGGCATGAACCGTGATTGCGTTTGCCTGTCCACCCGCAAAGTAGACGGCCGGTCCATTTGCGAGCACTGAGACGTCGTTCACTGGAGTTGTTGCCGCATATTTGCGCACGACCTGCGTGGTCGCGTCCCAGACCCAGTAATTTGTGGTCCCGTTGGCGAGGAATAAGTAGTGATCGTCGGGAGTGAAGCTTGCGGAGGTGGGACCCCCGGTAATCGGCGTCAGATAGGACGTGATCACGCCCTGTGAGATGTCCACGACATAGGCGGCGTTATGCGCCGAGTCAGAGAGAACGCCGTATGTACCGTCCGGGGAGATCGTAATGGCTTTACCAACCACACCGAGCGCGGTTGCTGCCGCCGTCGTAGGATCGAAGACCATCGCTCCGCCGGTATTAGCACCCAGCAGAGCCTTGGTTCCCTGGCGGTTGAACAGCATCGAGTTTGGAGTCTGTGGCAATGTAATCGCTGTCCCAGCTTTCCCGCTGTCGATCGGAATCAGCGACGTGCTGCTTGTGCTGCCCGCATACACCGTATATCCAGCGGTCCCGGTAACCGTCCCGAGCATTGGGTTGCTGTAAATCGGGGTCATGTTTACATTGCAAGTTGGCGAAGAGCAGGCCGTGGAAAGCATTGCCGCGCCCGCTGTGCCCGCAGTCGCCGTGGCAGTATCTTCCGTGGTGGACCCGGCGATGCTGAATGCATAGACATTGTTGCTTATCCAACTCAGTGGCGGGTTGGGGATAGTCTTGCCCTTTGAATCGACCGCCGTCGCCTGCAATGTACGCGTGCCACTCGCAGTTGCCGTGAAGGGCGAAGCGTCGCCATCCTGCGTGATTAGGGAGAGCGAAACAATCGGGCAGGTGGTGAACGGAACGGATGGACTGTTATTTCCGGCGATGGTGGCGTACACGCTGGTGGAGCCGGGGGCAGCACCGGTTGCAAGGCCGATGGTTGTGGTGTTATCGAGGGCTACAACAGCGCTGTTGTAAGCGGCCCAGATGTAAGGCCCAAGGCTGTCTGCTGGAAGCGCGCAAGGAACGGTCGCGCCCATCGCGGCGCAGACCGCCGGATTCTTACTGTACGCCGTAGCCGTAAGCTGTTCGGAGTTACCCGATGAGAGGCAACCGCCCGGAAGAGGATTGACCTTTACGGCATCCACTGTGTCATGGACATAGACTGTAACGCTTCCTGACACCGTCCCGGATTTAACCGTTATTGTGGTCGATCCGGCCTTGGCTGTGGCCGTACACACGATTCCATTCGTATCCCAGGTTCCGGCGCAAATCTGACCGCTGGCGTTGACAGTCGCAAGGCTCGTGTCGGCGGATGAGTAGGTAAACTCCGCCAGCGCCGTATTACCGGCTGAGTCGTATGCTGTTGCGGTCACTGTCGCGACGTCGCCCTTGTTCATTGAGATTGGAGACGGCGTGACCGTAATGCTCGCCGCTACGTTGGCTTGCGGTGTACCGCCGCCACATCCGCCGAGGAGGGAAACTATGATTAGTACAGGGGCCCAAATGAGGGCAACGCTTGCTCGAGACTGCCGCATGTATCCTCCCCGCGCACGGAAACGCGCGGTCACGCTGATTCGGGAAAACTTCAGTGTAGAGTGTCAACTAAATTTCGGCAAGGTGAAGCCATCCTCCTACCGAGGTCGGCCCACAACAAGAACCCGGCTTTCGTGAGTTACACTCGCTTGGGAGCGACGATGACACGTACGAACATTTCCATGTGTCACCGGAAGATGCCGGTCTTTTCTGTCCGCCTTTCTTCAAAAGGCGATGACATTTACCTCTCGGCCGCTGTTTTCCCGCGATTTGCGTCTGCAAGTGGTTGACGCGTCCAGCGTGAGTTGCTATATTTGAACGGTTCTGCGAGTCTGATCTGGCTTGCCCGTAGCAGTTCTGGCTGAGCTGTAGAGTTTTGGCCCGAGGATGTTGTTAGACCGCATCCGTGAACAGGGCTCCCTCGCTGAAACGGATCTGCGCTGCCTCTCGCGCTATGCGGGAGGGTATGCAGGTCGTGGCTACGAAACGGAGTGCCACCCATTCCGGCCGCATAAGCCGGAACCTTCAAGGCCGCAAGTCCTTGAAGGTGGAGCAAGGCGCCACCGTCGTAGTCCAAACCATGGAAACCGTAGACTCCCCGCGAATTGTCAGCGTCGGGGAAGTATGGCCTAAGAACCCACGTAGTTCGGGTTTGCTCGGGTCAGCCCCTGAGAAGGGTTTGAAGCGGATGTGTACCAGTAGCGCATCGCGTTCTCTGGTTTGTCCGCAGTGTGAGTAAGTGTCCTGATGCGTTTTTACGTGGATCGGGACAGGGCCGGGTGTGCTTTGCGATTACGGAATTTCCGCCTCACGAAGTGCGGTAAATCGTAATCCAGGCGCTGATGGCGAGGGCAGAGTGGCAATGTGCCCATGTCCGAGGAAGATAAGGAGCTGCAAGAGTGCCTACGTTTAATCAATTGGTGCGTAAGGGCCGCAAGGCGCCCCGCTACAAGACGGCCAGTCCTGCTCTACAGGCTTGCCCGCAGAAGCGTGGTGTTTGCACGCGCGTGTACACCCAGACGCCGAAGAAGCCGAACTCGGCTCTCCGCAAGGTTGCCCGCGTCCGTTTGACCAATGGCATAGAAGTCACCACCTACATTCCGGGCGTCGGCCACAACCTGCAGGAGCACTCGATTGTGCTGATCCGCGGCGGCCGTGTGAAGGATCTCCCGGGTGTTCGTTACCACGTCATTCGCGGCACCCTGGACTCGGTTGGCGTTGCCAATCGTAAGCAGAGCCGTTCGAAGTACGGCGCCAAGCGTCCGAAGAGTTAACTACAGTTTTTCCGCCCGGCGGCACGCAGGTGGCCGCGTGGGAGTACCAGGCGATTAATTCGCCGGGAAGAGTGAGAAGGAATAGATGCCTAGAAAAGGACATATCGCAAAGCGCGAGCCGATGCCGGACCCGATTTACGGCTCCACGCTGGTCAACAAGTTCGTCAACTCGATGATGTGGGACGGCAAGAAGAGTACCGCACAGGGGATCTTCTACAAAGCCATGGAGAATCTTCAGCAGAAGGGCGGCGACGAGGCCATCAAGTTGTTCAAGAAGGCCGTCGAAAACTGCAAACCGCTGCTGGAAGTGAAGACCCGTCGCGTGGGCGGCGCCAACTATCAGGTGCCGGTCGAAGTCAATCCCGATCGCCGCACCTCGCTGGCGATTCGCTGGATATTGACTTACGCCCGCGCCCGCGCCGAAAAGGGCATGGTCGATAAGCTGACCAACGAGTTGCTGGACGCGGCCAATAGCAAGGGAGCCGCGATCAAGAAGAAAGAAGACGTTCACCGCATGGCTGAGGCCAACAAGGCCTTCGCGCATTATCGCTGGTAAGCAGTTCCAGTAGAGCCATCGCGTGGCGCAGCCTGCTGGCTGCGAATGACTTAACCGAGCGCAGGCATTTTGCCAGCGCGATGACAAAAGGAAACGGGTAGAAGTTTTGGCAAGACAGGTTCCATTACAGCGTTGCAGGAATATCGGCATCATGGCTCACATTGATGCCGGTAAGACCACGACAACGGAGCGCATCCTGTTCTACACGGGCCGCACGCACCGCATTGGCGAAGTGCATGACGGCACCGCGACCATGGACTGGATGGCGCAGGAGCAGGAGCGCGGCATTACGATCACTTCGGCCGCCACCACCTGCACTTGGAAAGACATTCTCATCAACATCATTGACACACCGGGCCACGTCGATTTCACCGCTGAAGTCGAACGTTCCCTGCGCGTGCTGGACGGCGCCTGCGCCGTCTTTGACGCCGTTCATGGCGTCGAACCGCAATCGGAAACGGTGTGGCGCCAGGCGGATAAGTACGGCGTCCCGCGCATCTGCTTCATCAATAAGATGGACAAGATGGGCGCCGATTTCGATCATGCCGTCGACACCATTCGCAAGCGCCTGAGCGCCAAGCCGGTCGCGATCCAGATGCCGATTGGAGCGGAGGAGAAATTCCTCGGCGCCATCGATCTGTTTGCGATGAAGGCCGTCGTCTACAAGGACGAGACGATGGGCGCGCAGTACGAAGTCGAAGAGATCCCGGAAGAGCTGAAGAAGAAGGCGACTGCGATGCGCCAGCTCATGCTTGAAACCATCGTGGAAAACGACGATGGCGACGAACTCATGGGCAAGTACATCAACGCCGAAGAAATTTCTGTCGAAGAGCTCAAGGCGTCGTTGCGTCGCAGCACGATCGCAATGAGAGTATTCCCGGTAATTTGCGGAACGGCCTTCAAGAACAAGGGTGTCCAGCCCATGCTCGATGCCGTTGTCGACTTCCTGCCGTCGCCGCTCGATATTCCTCCGGTCAAGGGCCTCGACCCGGACAACGGGGAAGAGACGATCCGCAAGGCGGACGATAGCGAGCCCTTCTCGGCCCTGGCTTTCAAGATCATGACCGATCCGTTTGTCGGTCAGCTTACTTTCATTCGCGTTTACTCAGGCACTCTTAAGACGGGCGACAGCGTTTACATTGTCAGCAAGCAGCGGCACGAACGTATCGGCCGCTTGCTCAAGATGCATGCCAACAAGCGCGAAGAGATTGGCGAAATCCTCGCCGGCGACATCTGCGCGTGTGTCGGATTGCGCAACATCACCACGGGCGACACCATCTGCAACGAAGCCAAGCCGATCGTTCTCGAATCCATTGAGTTTCCCGATCCCGTGATTGCGGTGGCGGTGGAACCAAAGACGAAAACTGATCAGGAAAAGATGGGCGTGGCACTGAGCAAGCTGGCGCAGGAAGACCCGACGTTCCGTGTCCACACTGACCCGGAAAGCAACCAGACGATCATCAGCGGCATGGGGGAACTTCACCTCGAGATCATCGTCGACCGCATGATGCGCGAGTTTAACGTGCAGGCGAATGTCGGCAAGCCGCAGGTTGCCTATCGCGAGACCATCCGCAAGGGAGCCGGCGCGGAAGGCAAGTACATCCGCCAGACGGGCGGTAGCGGCCAGTACGGGCACGTCAAGATCCGCATCGAGCCGAACGAGCCTGGCAAGGGCTTCGAGTTCGTCAACGATGTCGTTGGCGGCGTGGTTCCCAGGGAGTACATCAAGCCGGTCGAGCAGGGCATCAAGGAAGCGCTCGAGGGCGGCGTGCTCGCCGGGTATCCGATGGTCGACATCAAGGCGACGCTTTACGACGGCAGTTACCACGAAGTCGATTCGAACGAAATGGCGTTCAAGATCGCCGGTTCGATGGCCTTCAAGGAAGCGGCCCGCAAGGCCAGCCCGGTTCTGCTTGAACCGGTGATGTCCGTGGAAGTCGTGGTTCCGGAAGAGTACATGGGTACGATCATCGGCGACCTCAACAGTCGCCGTGGACGCATCGAGGGTATTGAGCATCGTGCCGGATCGCAGGTTGTGAAAGCAATGGTGCCGCTGGCGGAAATGTTCGGCTACGCCACCAACATGCGCTCGAACACGCAAGGCCGCGCGACCTTCTCCATGCACTTCTCGCGCTATGAAGAGGCGCCTCGTTCAGTCGCTGAAGAGATCGTGGCGAAGGTGCAGGGCAAGACGGCAGGCAGGTAAAGATTGATTTTACGGCGAGGGGAAACACTCCCGCGCCGGAGAGTTCAACGCGGGCCGCGCCCGCTATCGAATTCAGGAGCTCGCAATGGCGAAAGAGAAATTTGACCGCAGCAAGCCGCACGTGAACGTAGGGACGATTGGGCACATTGACCACGGGAAGACGACGTTGACGGCGGCGATCACGAAGGTGCTCGGGAAACACAATCCGAACATCAAGTTCCGTTCGTTCGACTCGATTGACAATGCGCCGGAAGAGCGGGAACGGGGCATTACGATTGCGACGGCGCACGTGGAGTACGAGACGGCGAACCGTCACTACGCGCACG
>Ga0307375_10000891_pt1 | contig 34725 bp, 27 predicted proteins | sample TR1MG_FD_202531 | JGI IMG/M metagenome (GOLD analysis project Ga0307375, IMG submission 202531) | Soil microbial communities from Risofladan, Vaasa, Finland - TR-1 | ecosystem: Environmental > Terrestrial > Soil > Coastal area > Acid sulfate soil | place: Finland: Risofladan, Vaasa | collected... | reverse complement strand
CCCAGCGACACGGCCCGTGAACGGACCACGGTCATCGCGGCCTGAATCGATTCCTGCATCACCTCACCGAGCTGCCCCGTGTACTTCAGGTTACCTTTACCGGGCATGGTGGCCGCCTCGATCGTCAGGAGCTCTCCGCCGACTTCCGTCCATGCCAAGCCCGTCACCTGACCGACCTGATCCGGATGCTCCACCTTGCCATAATCGAAACGACGGACACCCAGGTATTGATCCAGATTCGCGTCATCGACGTGAATCGGCGCCTCCTGCTCATGGGTAACCAGCTGTCGAACGACCTTGCGGGATACCTTGGACAGTTCACGCTCCAGATTCCGCACCCCGGCCTCCCGGGTGTAATAGCGGATCACATCGCGAACCGCCGTCGTATCCACGCTCAGTTCTTTATCCTTCAGGCCGTTTTTCTCCAACTGCTTCGGCAGGAGGTAACGTTCGGCGATCTCGGTCTTTTCATCCTCGGTGTAACCGGCGATACGAATGACCTCCATGCGATCCAACAACGGCCCTGGAATATTCAGGCTGTTGGCGGTGCACACGAAGAGCACCTCGGACAGGTCGATATCCATGTCCATATAGTGATCAGCAAAGGCCTTGTTCTGCTCGGGATCAAGCACCTCGAGCATTGCGGCAGCCGGGTCTCCCCGGAAATCCGAGGCCATCTTGTCGATTTCATCGAGCAGAATCAGCGGGTTTTTGCTGCCGATCTTGGTCAACGTCTGAATGATACGGCCCGGCATGGCGCCCACGTAGGTGCGACGATGACCGCGGATCTCGGCATCATCACGAACACCGCCCAAGGCAATGCGACCAAACTTGCGATTGGTGGCCTTGGCGATGGACTGACCCAATGAGGTCTTGCCCACACCCGGCGGCCCTACCAGACACAGAATCGGTCCCTGCAACTTGCGCACGCGCTGCTGTACCGCCAGATACTCGAGGATACGCTCCTTGACCTTCTCCAAACCGAAGTGGTCGGCATCCAGTACCTGCTCGGCAATCGTCAGATCGTGCTTGACCTTGCTGCGCTTCTTCCAGGGGATGGCAATGATCCAGTCCAGATAGTTACGCACCACCGAGGCTTCGGCAGACATCGGCGACATCATCTTGAGCTTGCTCAACTCCGACTTGGCCTTGTCCAGCGACTCCTTGGGCATACCCGCCGTCAGAATCTTGCGCTCAAGCTCATCGATGTCGCTGCCGCCCTCCTCCAGTTCGCCAAGTTCCTTCTGGATGGCCTTCATCTGCTCATTCAGGTAGTACTCGCGCTGGCTTTTCTCCATCTGCTGCTTCACGCGTCCCCGAATGCGCTTTTCGACCTGCAAGGTGTCGATTTCAGACTCGATCAGCACCATCAGATGTTCGATACGCGCATGCAGATCGATGGTTTCGAGAATCTTCTGTTTTTCGTCGAGGCTCAACGCCATATGGGCGGCGATGGTATCCGCCAGACGGGACACATCATCAATACCCGCCAACGAGGTCAAGACTTCGGGCGGTGTCTTCTTGTTGAGTTTCACATAGCCATCAAACTGATTGAGCAGCGCACGGGCCTCGACCTCCAGTTCGCGATCGGAGGGCACGGTCTCCTCGATGGAATGCACTTCGGCCATCAGGTAGTTGTCGACTTCGTGAACCTGGACACAACGCACCCGCTCGATGCCTTCAACCAGAACCTTGATGGTCCCATCCGGTAGTTTGTGTAATTGCAGGATTGAGGCCAGGGTACCTACCGCATGGAGGTCGGAACGACCCGGATCATCCTTCTCGGCATCCTTCTGTGCGACCAGCAACAACTGCTTGTTGTCCTTGATCGCCTCTTCCAGGGCCAGTACGGATTTCTCGCGCCCCACAAACAACGGTATGACCATATGCGGATAGACCACCACATCGCGCAATGGCAGCACCGGAACGGTTCGTGGAGACCCGGGAATGATTTCGGAAATTGTGTCGTCTTGTGGCATGTTGTCACCCATTTTTAAGCCCGGCAATCCGGCGATTGATTACGCTTTTGTTAAAGCATAGCCAATAGTTAGTGGCATGCGTACCTGTTTTCAAGGTATACGCTGAATTTATCGCGGGGTAAACGGCGGAAAGGAAGAATTGACGCGGCCAGAGGCACTCGTCAAAAAAATAAAAAACCCGCCCGATAATTCAAGACAGGTTTTTTCGGATGGCGTTGAGCCTGATTTATTGGTCGGAAGCGGCCTTGGGTAGGGCCTTTTCCTGCTCGTAGACCAAATAGGGTTTGCTTTCACCGCGAATCACGGCGGCATCCACGACGACTTTCGAGAGATTCTGCACCGACGGTACTTCGTACATCGTGTCCATCAAAACGCGCTCGACGATGGTCCGAAGGCCGCGGGCGCCCGTTTTCCGCTTGATGGCCTGACGGGCCACTTCACGCAAGGCATCCTCGCGAAGCTCAAGGTCGACCCCTTCCATTTCAAACAACCGCACGTACTGCTTGGCAAGCGCGTTTTTCGGCTCCAGCAGGATCTGCATCAGCGCGGACTCATCCAGCTCATTGAGGGTCGCAATGACGGGCAGACGACCAATGAATTCGGGGATGAGACCGTAGCGGGTCAAGTCCTCGGATTCGATCTGAGACCGCAGCTCATCGGCGGCCTGCTTGTCATCCTTGGATTTGACCTCGGCCGAGAAGCCGATTCCGCCCTTCTCGATCCGCTGACGAATGATGTTATCCAGCCCATCGAACGCGCCACCACAGATGAACAAAATGTTTGTCGTGTCGATCTGAACGAATTCCTGCTGGGGATGCTTGCGCCCGCCCTGCGGGGGCACCGAAGCCTGCGTGCCCTCGATCATCTTCAGCAGCGCCTGCTGAACGCCCTCGCCGGAAACGTCCCGCGTGATCGACGGGTTTTCGGATTTGCGCGTGATCTTGTCGATCTCGTCGATGTAGACGATGCCATGCTGTGCCTTTTCGACATCGTAATCGCAGCGCTGCAGCAATTTCTGCAGGATGTTTTCGACATCCTCGCCCACATAACCGGCCTCGGTCAGCGTCGTGGCATCCGCGATGGCAAAAGGCACATCGAGAACCCGTGCCAGTGTTTGGGCCAGCAGGGTTTTGCCTGAACCGGTCGGACCGATCAGAAGGATATTGGACTTGGAAAGCTCAACCTTTTCGCCCTCGGACTCGGCTTTCTTGCCACGACCTTCGCCAAACAGATTCAGACGTTTGTAATGGTTGTAAACGGCCACCGCCAGCGCGCGCTTGGCCGGGTCCTGGCCAATGACGTACTCATCCAATGCGGCAACCAATTCCTTGGGTGTTGGCAGACGCGCCGGGGATTCAGACTGCGCGGAGGAAACCTCTTCGCGCAGGATGTCATTGCAGAGCTCGACACATTCGTCACAAATATAGACCGAGGGCCCCGCGATGAGTTTCCGGACCTCAGCCTGGGGCTTACCGCAGAATGAACACGCCATGTCCTGGTCGGATTTCGTACTTCTAGCCATAGTGGATTCCCCTCAAGTTCGTTCAGTACGCAGCGCCGACGCCAACGCCTGAACAATGAACATCGAATCAGCTGCGTTTATCCAGCACCGAATCGATCAAACCGTAATTACAGGCGTCGGCCGCATTCATGAAGAAATCACGCTCGACATCCCGACTGATTTTTTCCAGACTTTGCCCGGTGTGCTCGGCCATCATCTGGTTCAACCGCTCGCGCAGATAAAGAATTTCCTTGGCTTGAATTTCGATATCCGTTGCCTGTCCCTGGGCCCCGCCAGATGGCTGGTGAATCATCATGCGGGAGTTGGGTAGCGCATGACGCTTGCCCTTGGCGCCGGCTGACAACAAAAATGCCCCCATGCTCGCCGCTTGGCCGATACACATCGTACTGACATCCGGCTTGAGAAAACGCATGGTGTCATAAATTGCCAAGCCAGCCGTCACCGAGCCACCGGGGGAGTTGATGTACAGGTGGATATCCTTGTCCGGGTTTTCCGACTCGAGAAACAACAACTGGGCCACGATCAGATTGGCCATGTGGTCTTCGATCGGGCCAACAATAAACACCACCCGCTCCTTCAGAAGACGCGAGTAGATATCATAGGCCCGCTCACCGCGGGACGTTTGCTCGACCACCATGGGCACGAGGCTGGCTTGAGGCGGAGTGGACGACCCCGAACCGGACTGGGAACCAAAGAACATGTATTTCACCTTAACGATCTGACTGGAAGAAATCGGCCGTCAGATCGGCGGTCGATTTCCGGATTGAATGAACCTAGAACCAAATAATTACCGGTTCTTGGCCAGTTTGCCAATAAATTTCGCCCAAAGGACCAATTAAGCTCCTTTGGGCGCTACCGATCTGCAGAATCAAACCGACGTTCAGGCAGGGATCAACCCTGTGGATTCATGACCGCCTTGAAAGCCATCGGCTTGGGGGTCACCTTAGCTTTGCCCAGTACGTAATCAACAGTTTGCTGCTCGAGAACGACCGTCCGGGCATTGCCCATCATTTCGCGGTCACCCTTGTAGGTGGCGACCACCTGCTCAGGCTCATCATAGGCCGACGCGATATCGGTGATGAATTCCTCAACCAGGGCATCGTCGACCTGGAGATCGGCAGAGCGGACGATTTCCATGATGATCAAGCCCATTTTCACACGACTCGTGGCCTGCTCGTTGAAGAGACTGGCGTCGAATTTGCTCGGATCGGCATCCGGCATCTGCTGGCGCACGAAGCCATCACGCATCACAATCGCTTCTTCCTCGACCAGTGCCTTCGGCACGTCGAAGGTCAGGCTGTCCGCGACGGCTGTCAGCACGGCATCCTTGATGTGGCGCTTCTTGGCCTGCTTGAGCTCGCGCTCCATATTCTTGCGCACATCTGCCTTCAGATCATCCACCGAAGCGGAACCGAAACGCGTGGCAAACTCGTCATCCAGTACAGGCAGGGCCTTTTCTTCGACCTCGGTAGCTGTGACGGTGAATTCAGCCGTTTTGCCCTTGAGATTCGCAACCGGATATTCGTCCGGGAATGCGACCGAGAACACACGCTCTGGTTCGCCTACGACGATATCGGCCAGACCTTTCTCGAAGTCCGCCAGCATGCGGCCTTCGCCCAGCACAACCTGCATGCCGGTACCACTGCCGCCTTCGAAGACTTCGCCGTCGATGCGGCCCGTGAAATTCACGGTGACGCGGTCGCCTGTCTTCGCAGCGCGTTCTACGGTCTGCCAGCCTGCATTCTGTTCACGCAGGGTTTCCAGCATGTCGGCCACGTCGGCGTCCGTCACGTCGGCTTCGATCGCTTCGATTTCCAGCGCGGTCAGATCGCCGATCTCGAACTCGGGGTAGACCTCGACGACGGCCACGAAGGACAGGCTCTCGCCCGGCTCACCGGCAACCGATTCGATGCTGGGGTTTCCGGCTGGACGGAGCTTCTGCTCGGTAATGGCGGCTTGATAGCTCTGTCCCATGACTTCGCCCACCACCTCATCACGAACCTGACCCAGGTAGCGCTGACGGACAACCGCCATCGGCGCTTTCCCGGGACGGAAACCATCCATACGCACGCGGCGGGACATATCCTGGATTCGACGCTCGACTTCAACATCAATCTCGCTCGCAGGCACTTCGATCGCCAAACGACGCACCAGACCTTCTGACGACTGCAATTCAACCTGCATGGACACTCAACCTCAATCTACCGAATACAAAATGAAAATAGCGGGCGATCCTTCTTGATCAGCTGAATCACCAAGCCGAAATTTTGGTGCGAGAGAAGAGACTCGAACTCTTACGCCATAGGCGCTGGAACCTAAATCCAGTGCGTCTACCAATTCCGCCACTCTCGCGAAAAACAGGCGGGCGAGTATACCTGAGCTTGACGGCAAGCCCAACACCCGACCCAAAAACCGCGCTGCCCCACCCTACTAATGGGATAGAGGGACCACGGCAAAAAACTAAAAGGGCAACCCCGGCATACGTCCCTTCATGGAACGCATCATTTTCTTCATGCCGCCACCGGAAAACTTCTTCATCATGTCGCTCATGTCCCGATGCTGTTTAAGCAAACGGTTCACATCATGTACCTGCATGCCGGCGCCCAGTGCGATCCGCCGCTTGCGGGATCCCTTGATCAAATCCGGGTGCAGGCGCTCCTTGCGGGTCATGGAATTGATGATGGCGATCATCCGGCGAACATCCTTATCATCAATGTTCGCCTTGGCATCTGCGGACAACCGACCCATACCGGGCAGTTTGTCCATCAGGCCATGAATGCCGCCCATGTTCAGCATCTGCTCGAACTGATCACGCATGTCTTCCAGCGAAAAGCCCTTGCCGGCACGAACCTTGTTCGCGAGTGCCTGTGCCTTGTCGGTATCGACGTTGCGCTGGGCCTGCTCGACCAGCGACACCACATCGCCCATACCGAGGATGCGCGAGGCAATGCGATCCGGGTAAAAGGGCTCTAGGGCATCCAGCTTTTCGCCCATGCCGATGAACTTGATCGGCTTGCCGGTGACGGCTCGCACGGACAGGGCAGCCCCGCCCCGCGCATCGCCATCGGCCTTGGTCAGAATCACGCCCGTCAGCGGCAGCACTTCATCGAAGGCCTTCGCCGTATTGGCCGCATCCTGGCCGGTCATGGCATCAACCACAAACAGCGTTTCAACCGGGTTCAGGGCCGCGTGCAGTTGCCGCACCTCCTCCATCATGTCGACATCGACATGGAGACGACCGGCGGTATCGACAATCAGAACATCATAGAAGCCGGTTTTGGCCTGCTTCAAGGCACTCCGAACGATATCGAGGGGATTCTGGTCGGCCTGTGAGGGGAAAAAGTCGATCCCGACCTGTCCCGCCACAGTTTCCAACTGCTTGATGGCCGCCGGCCGATAGACGTCCGCACTGACGACCAGCACCTTCTTGTTTTCCTGAGTGCGTAACAGCCGGCCGAGCTTGCCGACCGTCGTGGTTTTCCCCGCACCCTGTAAACCGGCCATCAAGACTACGGCGGGGGGCTGGGCAGACAGGTCGAGGGCCGAATTCTCGGCGCCCATCAGGGCGGTCAGTTCGTCACTGACAATCTTGATGAAAACCTGGCCGGGCTGGAGGCTTTTGAGCACCTCGACGCCCACCGCACGCTCTCGCACCTGATTGATGAAATCACGAACCACTGGAAGCGCCACATCGGCTTCCAGCAAGGCCATGCGCACTTCGCGCAGGGCATCCTTGATATTGTCTTCGGTCAGCCGGCCTTGGCCGCGCAGCCCGTCAAACAGGCCACCCAAACGCTGAGAAAGATTCTCAAACATGCGTGCGAACCTCGCCGTTCAGGATACCGGAGGGGATACCTCCTAGCGTCAAAGTCGGCAAATCAATCGCCCCGGCCATAACGCTTGCGATCCATTTCGGTCAGGTATTTCTTGCGAATCCGGATGGACTTGGGCGTCACTTCAACCAGTTCATCATCATCAATGAACTCCAGCGCCTGCTCCAATGAGTAACGGATTGGCGGCACCAGGGTCAACGCCTCATCGGTACCCGACGCACGCATATTGGTGAGCTTCTTGCCCTTGAGCACGTTCACCGTCAGATCGTTATCGCGAGAGTGAATACCGACCACCTGGCCTTCATACACTTCATCGCCATGACCGATCATCATGCGGCCGCGATCCTGCAGGTTATACAGGGCATAGGACAGCGCCTTGCCGGTCTCGTTGGCGATCAACACGCCATTGATGCGCTGACCGACGTTACCCGGCTTGTAATCACCATAGTGATCAAAAACCGAGAACAGCAGGCCGGTGCCCTGAGTGGCGGTCATGAATTCGGTCCGGAAACCGATCAGGCCGCGCGACGGAATGATGTATTCCAGCCGAACCCGACCCTTGCCGTCCGGTTCCATGTTGCGCAGTTCGCCCCGGCGAATCCCGAGCTTCTCCATGACGCCACCCTGGTTGGCTTCCTCGATATCGACGACGAGCTGCTCATAGGGCTCCTGTTTGACGCCATCAATCTCGCGGATGATGACTTCGGGGCGACCGACGCCCATTTCGAAACCTTCACGACGCATGTTCTCGATCAATACGGACAGGTGTAACTCGCCACGACCAGAGACGCGGAAACGATCACCTTCTTCGGTATCTTCCACGCGCAGGGCAACGTTATGAATAAGTTCCTTGTGCAGGCGGTCACGAATCTGACGGCTGGTGACATACTTGCCTTCCTTGCCGGCAAACGGTGAGGTGTTTACCTGGAACGACATGCTCACGGTCGGCTCGTCGACGGTCAGTGGCGGCAACATCTCGACGTTTTCCGGATCACAGATCGTATCGGAGATATACAACGGGTCCAGGCCGGAGAACGCGATGATGTCGCCCGCCTGAGCTTCGGCGACCTCGACACGATCCAGGCCATAAAAGCCCATGATCTGCAGGATTCGACCGGAACGAATTTCACCTTCACGATCGATGACCTTGACATTGGTATTCGTCTTGACGCGGCCACGCTTGATGCGACCGACGCCGATCACGCCCATGTACGGGTTGTAATCGAGGCTCGATACCTGCATCTGGAAGGGGCCGACGGCGTCCACATCCGGCTGAGCCACCTTGTCGACAATGGTCTGGAACAGCGGGGTCATGTCACCCTCGCGAATCGAATCATCCATGCCGGCATAGCCATTGAGCGCCGAGGCGTAAACGATCGGGAAATCCAATTGCTCGTCCGATGCGCCCAGGCGATCGAACAGGTCGAACACCTGATCCACCACCCACTGCGCACGGCTGCCAGGGCGGTCGATCTTGTTGATGACCACGATCGGCTTCAGACCATGTTCAAACGCTTTTTGGGTTACAAACCGGGTCTGAGGCATCGGGCCATCCACGGCATCGACCAGCAGCAGTACCGAATCCACCATCGACAGCACACGCTCCACCTCGCCACCGAAGTCGGCGTGGCCAGGGGTGTCGACGATGTTGATACGGTATTCGGTGCCCTCAGGGCTTTTCCAGCGAATGGCCGTATTTTTCGCGAGGATGGTAATGCCCCGTTCTTTTTCGATGGCGTTTGAGTCCATCACCCGCTCGCCGTTATCGGACCGGGCGTCAAAGGTGCCAGATTGTTGAAGCAGCTTGTCAACGAGGGTGGTCTTACCATGGTCAACGTGGGCGATAATGGCGATGTTACGCAGATGGGAAATCACAGGGGCGTCCAAAAGTTAGAGAAACTGGCGCAGAAGTATACCTGAAAATGCCAATTTACGGCAGCTGAAACCACAATCCCTCGACCGATGTACCCGCCATTCCCAGTGATCCAACGACCTAAATCCGCATGCGCGTTGGGCGCATCCCATTTCGCTCACCGCCAATCTCATGAAGGGTTTTAACCGTTATATCGGATGACACCGCCGATCCCGTCTTAAAACCACGCCAGACATTCCTAAATATTGACTAGAATGGTCCCAGACTTTTCGAACACCCTTCAACACCTGGATTCGATACACGCATGACACTTCGTTTCACCAAAATGCAGGGATTAGGCAATGACTTCATGGTTATTGATGCCATCCACCAGACACCCGACCTTGATTCGGAGCGCATCCGTCGCTGGGCGGATCGTCATTTTGGCATCGGTTTCGATCAGTTGTTGATTGTTGAGCCGCCAACAACCCCGAACGCGCTCTTTACCTACCGCATATTCAATGCGGACGGCAGCGAGGTCGGTCAATGCGGGAACGGCGCCCGCTGCTTTGCCCGCTATGTCGTCGACAAGGGGCTGACCACCGAACGCGAGATACCTGTCGACACGAAAAGTGGACTGATCACCCTATATATTACCGAAGACGGCGCCATTACCGTCAACATGGGGACGCCGGTCACCACGCCCGCTCAAATCCCCTTCGTTGCCGATGTGGCCGCCACGGCTTATGCACTGGACCTACCTCAGCCAATCGCGGGGCAAACCTCGATCACGATTGACGCCATCTCCATGGGGAACCCCCATGCCATCATTGACGTCGCCGACATCGAACAGGCACCTGTTGACCAGCTGGGCCCCATCATCGAACGCCATATCCGCTTTCCGGAGCGCGTCAACGTCGGATTCATGCAAGTGATCAACCGACAATCAATCCGTTTGCGTGTTTTCGAACGCGGCGCGGGCGAAACGCTTGCCTGCGGCACGGGCGCGTGCGCGGCCGTCGTCAGCGGCATACGGCGCGGCATGCTGGACAGTCCCTGTCAGGTCGAGCTTCCCGGGGGGCTACTGCGCATCAGCTGGAACGGAGCGCCCGATGACCCCGTCCTCATGACCGGCCCCGCAGTCTCGGTTTTTGACGGCACCATTCCGGAATAGTGATCGCGCCGATTGTTGTAGTTTTGCAACAATCGGCGCGTAAAATAACCTGTTTGTTTTTTCTTAGCAGATGACGGCATCCCGCAGTAAATTCTTACCCAGCGAATCATTAACAAACGAACCAAATTCAAACCATTAGAAACAACAGGTTGCCAAAAACAGATCAATAAATAACATTATTAAATTAGCAACTTCTAATAAATAACCTGCTGATTTATTAATATTTTTCAGGCAGCCTTAATTTTCTTGAATTTGCATGTGTTGCTTTTCTGTTAGTTTGTAGATGCCTCAAGCACGTATCGTTTTAACCTAAAGAGCCTGACAAGGCCGATTAAATTAAAACGATCATAAAAAGCAGCCTGCACCGATCTATCAATCAGGTGCCGCGCATAAAAAGCAATTCACAGGAGATTGAATTAATGGTTCTCAAACGCTCACTTTTGGCCGCCTCAGTCGCCGCCACCCTGTTCACAGCTGGCGCCGCTCATGCGACAAACGGCTATTTTGCTGATGGCTATGGGGTAAAAAGCATGGGTATGGGCGGTGGCGGTGTCGCACTGCCTAATGACAGCGCCATGATTATTGCCACAAACCCGGCCGGAATTACCGAGACCGGCAATCAGGTTAACTTTGATGTCTCCTGGTTTAGTCCGAAGCGTGGATATAGTTTCGTCAATGGAAATGGCACCACGGGCAGCGCCGACAGCGGAAGCAACAACTTCTATATCCCCGAGCTTTCTGGCAGCTATGCGCTTAATGATACAAGCTCAATTGGTATCGCGATTTACGGCAATGGCGGCATGAACTCAGACTACGCCGGCGACGCAAACAGCTACCTGGGCGTACTCGGCATGCCGGGTACTGGCCCCTATGGCACGGGTGTCGCGGGCGTCAATCTGAAGCAGATGTTCATTGCCCCCACCTATGCGCATAAATTCATGGATGGGAAGCTATCAGTGGGCGCAAGCGTACTATTCGCTCGCCAGACGATTCAGGTCAAAGGCTTGAGTGGATTTGACAACTCAATGTACTCCGTCAACCCAGGCTCCGTGACGAGCAATAATGTTTCAAGCTCGACTGGTTGGGGCGGAAAAATCGGCATTCTCTACCACGCCACGGATGCGATCTCACTGGCAGGTAGCTACCAAACCAAGATGTCCATGAGTAAGTTTAATGCCTACTCAGGTCTGTTCGCTGAAGGCGGCAAATTCGATATCCCCTCTACGTGGACTGTTGGCGGTGCCTTCAAGGTAGCGCCTACCTGGACATTGACCGCTGATTTCCAGCGCATCAATTACACGGGTGTAAAAGCGATCTCCAACCCTTCAACTGCCTATCTCATGTCAGGCAATCCGAACGAAAAGCTGGGCGGCTCTAATGGCGCTGGCTTTGGTTGGGGTAATGTGAATGTTGTTAAACTCGGCGCGCAATGGCAAATGACCCCTGCCTTGCAGTTACGGGTTGGCTTCAACCACGGTACGAATCCAATCAAATCTACGGATGTACTGTTCAACACCTTAGCCCCTGGTGTTGTTAAAAATCATTACACTGCTGGCTTCACCTATGCGTTTGATCAACACCAAGAGCTTAGCGGTGCATTCATGTACGCACCCACTGTTTCTGTATCCGGCCCCAATGCAATTGCTGCCGCCTATGGACAGACCCAGACAGATACGATTCATATGAAGCAATATGAAGCGACTGTGGGTTACGCCTACAAGTTCTAATCTGACCCTGGTCCATTCAGAGCAGAAACATGAACCGCCCTTTGGGGCGGTTTTTTTATGTGCGACTTCATCGTCATCCATACCCCCCAAATCACTGATCACCACGTTTGAGGTGTCCGGGCGTCTATGCTCATTTCCCAAACGATCTACACATTAAATGCAGGCAAAAAAAACCGCGCAGCAAGCCCAACCTTGCTACGCGGCTATGTACATTCAATCAGTCGGACGAGCGAATCGTCACGCTGACCTATCCCCGATACGATATGCCATCCTTACCGACACGCCGGACGTAGGTCTCCCGGCACGCTGACATTTCGACAGACCGCTGCAAACGACACGGACACCCACGAAGGTCTCCACGTTGAGACGAAACCTGGCCCTTCGTCTGTGTCCCCCACCCTTCTGCACAGTCGAATATTCGCACAGGCTTGCTGCCATGATCATATTCGGCCCGGGTCAGGATAGTCGATCATCCCTCGTCGACTTGTTCAGTCCGCCTGTTTACGCAGGAACGATGGAATATCAATCACATCCAGGTTGACTGCCGTGTTGCCACGCATGGTCACCACTGGCTGTCGGTGCAGCGGCTCGCTGACGGGATCCAATTCCGGAACGGCCTGACGCGGCGCCTCGTTATGCACAACGACACGTGGCTTGCGATGATCAACGTCAATCATCACCGGATGCCGAACCAGTCCCGTGGCCACCAGTGTCACGCGCAGCTCGCCTTCCAGGGTTTCGTCGATGGCGGTCCCCACTTTGACCAGCGCTTCGTCCCCGGCCAACGCCTGAACCAATTCGCCGATTTCCATGAACTCACCAATGGACAAATCGCCGTTGGATGCCACGTTGACCAGGATACCCTCGGCACCCGTGAGGCTGATGTCATCCAGTAGCGGGCTGTGAATCGCCGCTTCTGCCGCTTCGGCGGCGCGATTATCGCCCCGGCCGGTACCGGTACCCATCATCGCCGTACCGCGTTCGGTCATGATGGCGCGGACATCCGCAAAATCGAGGTTGATCTCACCCGGGCGGGTGATCAGTTCGGAAATGCCGGAAACGGCCGTGAACAGCACTTCGTTGGCCGCAGCGAAGGCGTCGCGCAGCGAAGCACCCTTGCCCATTACCGCGGTCAGCTTGTCATTGGGGATCACGATCAGGGAATCGACGTGTTTTTCCAGTTCTTCGATCCCTTCCATGGCGGTCTTGGTGCGTTTTTTCCCTTCGAAGCTGAATGGGCGCGTAACGACGGCGACGGTCAGGATATTCATATCCTTGGCAATCTGGGCGATCACGGGTGCCGCACCGGTACCGGTACCGCCGCCCATGCCAGTCGTGATGAACAGCATGTTGGCGTCCTTGATCGCTTCTTGAATCTGTTCGCGGTCCTCCAGAGCGGCCTGACGACCCAGCTCAGGATCAGCACCGGCGCCGAGGCCCTTGGTGATGTTGCCACCGATCTGCAACTGTGACTGCGCCTGGCTCTTGCGCAGGGCCTGGGAGTCGGTGTTCGCGCAGATATATTCGATACCTTCCAGTTCGCGGGCCAGCATGTGCGCCACGGCATTACCGCCGCCACCGCCAACACCGATTACTTTAATTTTGGCGGTTTCGCCTTGGGTTTCCAGCATTTTCCAGGTCATGATTACGTCTCCTACACACATAGAGGTTGGGCTCTGTCAAACAATTAAAAGTGGTCTTTGAACCAGCGTTTCAGCTGGAGAAACATGGGGTCGCCGTGCACATCCGTGTGTATGGCAACCTCGTTCTGCAATTCGGCCTTGCGGCCATGCAGGATCAAACCAATACCAGTGGCATTGGCCGGATTCTTCAACGCCTCGTGATTGCCGCTGATTCCCTGCGGTAATCCGAGACGCGTTGGCATCTGTAAAAAATCTTCGGTCAGTTCGACCAGACCCGGCATCGCGGCCGAGCCACCGGTCAGCACGATTCCGGCGTTAATCATTTCGTGATAACCCGAACGACGAATGGCCTCCTGGATATACCCCAGGATTTCCTCAACGCGGGGCCGGGAAATGCGCATCATCATGTCGCGTGAAATTCGACGAGGGGGGCGGCCGCTCACGCCGGGCACTTCGATTTCTTCGCTGTGGCTGCGATCGTCAGACGGACGCAGATCGGCATACTTGCGCTTGATCTCCTCGGCCTGCGCCGGGGGCGTGGTCAGCCCGTAGGCGAGATCGTTGGTGATCTGCTCGCCGGCAATTGGCAATACTGTGGTGTAGCGCAACGCACCCCGCGTGAAGATCGCGATATCGGTGGTACCGCCACCAATATCGATCAGCGCGACGCCCAGTTCCTTTTCGTCCTCGTTCAGCACGGCGGTCGCGGCTGCGATCGGGTCGAGCACCGTCCCGGTCACAGCCAATCCGCAACGCTCCACGCACTTGATGATGTTCTGCACGTTGTTCGTGGCCGTGGTCACGATATGCACATCGGCTTCCAGCCGGTGGCCGGTCATGCCCTGTGGCTTGTGGATGCCGTCCTGTCCGTCGATCCGGAATTCCTGCGGCTCGCAGTACAGAATCTGCTGTCCGTCCGGAATCTTGACGGCCTTGGCCGACTGCACGACCTGATTGATATCGGCCTGGGTGATTTCGCGCCCGGCCGTACCCGTCATGCCCTTGGAGTCCATGCTGATGACGTGATCACCCGCCACGCCAACCCAGACCGATCCAATCTCACAGTTTGACATGGCTGCAGCGGCATCGATGGCCCGTTTGATGGCTCGGGATGTGGAGTCGATATCCACTACCGAGCCGCGACGCAGCCCCTTGTTTGTCGGAGATTGCCCGTAGCCGATCAAACTGAGATGACCATCGGCATCATATTCACCAACCAGCGCGGCGATCTTGGTGGTGCCAACATCGAGGCCGACCACCAGGTCCCGTTCCCCTTTTCGTACTGCTATTGCACACATGGCTTTATCTCATCCTCTTAATCATTTCTGCTTCTGGCGCTCTGCTTTCTTGACGGGCGTTTGCTCCGCGCGCCACACCACCGAAAATCCGTTGCTGTAGCGCAAATCGATCGCGGCGACCTGATCGAGCTTCCCGGCCAGTGTCTTGCCATATACATCCAGCAAGCGCTGAAGACGCTGCTCGATCTGCTGGACACCCAATCGAATCCGAACGCCCCCCTGCACAATCACATCCAGAGATCCTCGGGAGTCCTCGAACAGACCCGTGGTATTCAGCCCGACGGCCTGCAACGCAGGCTTGAAGCTCAGATACCGTTCCCAAAGCACCCATTGCTGACCATCCGGCCCACTGAGTTGGGGCAGATCTCCCACCTTCTCCGGCAACTTGCCTGTCGGCAGGAATACATTCCCCTCGGTATCGAGCAGTTGGTCGCCCTGCCAGCGCGCAATTGGATGATGAATCGAAACCTGCACGACCAGCGCATTCGGCCAACTCCGCTGGATACGAGCATCCGTAATCCAGGTGTTCTGCAGCAGCAAGCCGCGCGCCACGGGTAGATTCACCTGCCAGATATCCTGACCGATCAACGGTTTCAACTCGGATCGCACCCAATTTGCCGTGACATCCCCTTCCGCGCCGATAACCCGAATCTCGGTCACCGGCAACTGTAACTTCTGCCAAAACCCCCAACCGGCCAAGACAAGCAAGCCGAGCAGACTGAGTGTGATCAGCCAGGTGAACAGCACGACCATTGCCCGTTTCAGAGTCGACCACAAAACGTCCCACTGCTCGCGCAACGAAGGCGAGCGGGGCCTGGCCTGAACCGGACGGCGCGCTGATCCCATCACAATTGTCCCAAAGCATTATCTGCACCCCTCGCCGGCTTCGACTCGGTTTTGTCTGCGGTACCCAGAATCTCAAGACACAGCGTTTCGATATCGATTCCTGCGGCGCGGGCAGCCATCGGCACCAGTGAGTGATCCGTCATCCCCGGCACGGTGTTGACCTCGATCAACCAGTTATGTCCGGCGTCATCCCGCATGAAATCCACCCGGCCCCAACCCGATCCACCAATGAGATCGAAGGCGCGCACGGCGATCTCTTTCATCTGCGCTTCCTGCGCAGGGTCGAGCCCGCAGGGAATGCGGTATTCGGTATCGTCGGCAAGATATTTGGCGTTGTAGTCATAAAAGGCATGCGGTGTCGCCAGAAGGATCGCGGGCAAGGGCTGACCGTTCAGAATCGCCACGGTGTACTCACCACCACGCACGAATCGCTCCATCATCACGGAGCCATACCGTTGTGCTTCGGCAAAAGCGGTGGCCAAATCTTCCGCGCGGTCCACCTTGGCCACCCCGACACTCGACCCCTCGGCCACAGGCTTCACCATCACCGGCAGCCCGAGTTCATTCAGAGCCGCATTGGCTTCGGCCAGAGTGTCGACCAAAGCCCAAGGCGGCGTCGGCAACCCTTCACCGCGCCAGATTCGCTTGCACGCGAGCTTGTCCATGCCGATGGCAGAACCCGCAACGTCGGTACCGGTATAGGGAATGTCCAAAAGTTCGAGCAGCGCCTGAATGCGACCATCCTCGCCACCCCGGCCATGCAGAATGATAAATGCGCGCGCAAACGGGCGTGCCGCATGTGCCGCAACCAAAGCCGAGATACAGTGACGGTCGATATCCATGACCGTGACGTCCACTCCCGCGCGCTCGAGCGCGGCCAACACGGTGGCTCCACTTTTCAGGGAGACGGCACGTTCGGAGGACCATCCGCCCATCAGCAACAGGACCCGACCGAAGGTTTTGGGATCACGCATCGCACACCTCCGAAAAGCATCCCAGCAACAGGCCCGGCAAACTGCCGACATTGCCCGCGCCCAGGGTCAGAATTAGTGTGGGTTCAACTTCCTCTTCGGCAGATGGCAGCATGTCCGGCAACACGGTAGATACTTCCTCGGCCTCAGTCACAAACACCGGATCAACCACGCCGCGATTGCGAATCGCCCGCGCGAGGCTTCGACCATCGGCACCGGCGATGGGTGTCTCTCCGGCCGGATAGACGTCCAGCAGAATGAGCTGATCGACCATCGACAGGGCACGCACGAAATCTTCGAACAAGTCCCGCGTCCGGCTGAACCGATGCGGCTGAAAAATAACCAGTAGCCGATGATCCGGCCACGCTGCACGGACCGCCTGCACCGTTGCCTCGATCTCACGCGGGTGGTGGCCATAATCGTCGACAAGTGGGTATGGGTGCCCATGGATCGTGAGTTGCCCCCGACGCTCCAATCGGCGACCGACACCCTGAAATCCGGCGAGCGCCCGCTGAATTGCGGCTATTGGAACGCCGAGATCGTGCGCGACCGTAATCGCCGCCAAGGCATTGAGCACGTTGTGTCGGCCGGGCATGGCCAATTCACAGTCGAACGCGGCCGTCTCCGGCGCTTCAACCGTAAAACGGCTGCAGAACCCGGATTCGATGACTTGTGTCGCACGGACATCGGCGGGCTGCTCGATTCCGTAGGTCAGCACTTGTCGCCCAATGCGCGGTACGATGCGGGCCGCCACCGGGTCGTCCGCACAGATCACCGCCACCCCGTAAAAAGGCAGGTTGTGCATGAACTCGACAAAGTGATCCACCAGCCGCTCAAAATCGCCCTGATAGGTTTCCAGATGGTCGGCATCGATATTGGTCACGATGGCGACATGCGGCTGAAGATGCAGGAATGAGGCATCGGATTCGTCCGCCTCGGCCACCAGGTATTCCCCGCGGCCCAGGCGGGCATTGGATGAACTTGAAAGCAGTTTGCCCCCGATGACATAGGTCGGATCCCAACCTGCCTCGGCCAGAATTGCAGCCAGCAACGAGGTCGTCGTCGTTTTTCCATGCGTGCCCGCCACGGCCAGGCCGATACGGAAACGCATCAGTTCGGCCAGCATCTCGGCACGGCGCACAATAGGCAGTCGCAGTTCTTTCGCGGCGACCAACTCCGGGTTATCTGCCTTGACCGCCGTGGAAATCACCACGACATCCGCCCCGGACACATGGGCTGAATCGTGACCAATCCACACATCGATCCCCAGACCGCGTAACCGGGAAACCGCCATGGACTCAGCGACATCAGATCCTGTCACGGTGAATCCCAAGGTTTTCAGCACCTCGGCTATACCGCTCATGCCCGCCCCGCCGATACCGACAAAATGCAACTGCCGGACGCGACGCATCCGGATATCGGCGACGGGACGGTGATCAATCAGCACGGGATTAATCATTGAGCACCTTCCAGCCTGGGCTGCCCCACGGCTTCAATACAAATACGCACGATAGTCTCCGTTGCCTTCGGTAAGCTTTGCTTGCGCGCTGCTTCGGCCATCTCCATCAGCTGATCCCGATCCGCCAATAGCGGACGCAAAAGCTCAACCATGCCGGTGACCGTCAAATCCCGTTGCTGAATCAGATGTGCTGCGCCCGCCTGAACCAAGGGCATTGCGTTGAGCGTCTGGTGATCGTCGACGGCGTGGGGGAACGGCACAAACAGTGCACCAATACCGGCCGCACTGATCTCGGCGACGGTCAGTGCCCCGGCGCGGGCAATCACGAAGTCCGCCCACCCATAGGCTTCCGACATGTCATCGATGAAATCGAATACCTGATAGTCGCAATGCGTCGCCCACTGACTCAGGCCATAGTTGGTGCGTGTTGCTTCCAGGTTCTGGCGACCGGTTTGATGCCGAATCGACAACGGAATCGACTGCCCCACCCGGGCCAGTGCTGCGGGCACGAGCTCATTCAAGGCCTTCGCCCCCAGACTGCCACCCAGCACCAGTATCCGCACTGTTCCGCTGCGGCCTGCCAGGCGCTGACGCGGTGCGGGTAACGCCACGATCTCCGGCCGTACCGGATTACCCACGACCGTACAATGACGAGAAGGGTTCGGAAATGCGCCCACATAGGCTGAAAGCGTATCTCGGGCGAGCTTTGACAGGACCCGGTTCGTCAGGCCCGCAATCGCATTCTGTTCGTGAATGACCAGAGGAATACCCAACCACCAGGCGGCGAGACCACCCGGACCGGCGGCGTATCCGCCCATGCCCACCACGAGCACGGGTTTGTGTACCGCAAACAGCTTCCGCGCCTGGATCACCGCCCGAATCAACCGGAAGGGCATCATCAAACGCGTCAGCCAACTCTTGCCCCGAACCCCGCCGATGGACAGCCAGTCGATCGGGAACCCGGCAGCGGGTACCAATTTGGCCTCGATCCCGGCGGGTGTGCCCAGCCAGCGAATATCAAAACCTTGATCGGCCAACCGCTTCGCCACCGCCAGTGCAGGAATCACATGACCGCCTGTGCCGCCGGCCATCACATAAACTGTTGAACTCTGAGTCGCTAAACCCCGGATCATTGAAAACTGGCTCATGAATACACCTCCTGTGTTTGCTGATCCCTATCGTTTCGACGCCGTTTTGATTCGATCGATTCCCGCATTTCCATAACGAGTGCGGCTTCGTGATGCACACGCATCAACAATCCCAGTGAGATGATGGCAACGATGATCGCCGAACCGCCATAGCTCATCAGGGGTAGGGTCAAACCCTTGGTGGGCAGCACACCCATGTTCACGCCCATGTTGATCAGCGCCTGCATGCCGAACCAGAAGCTGATGCCCCAGGCCAGCGCGGCGCCTGCAATCTGATGTTCACGCCAGGCCATGCCGGCAATCACGAATCCACGCCAGACAATCACCCCGTACAGGGCCATCAGACAGATAACCCCCACCAGACCCAGCTCTTCGGCCAAAACGGCAAAAATGAAATCCGTATGTGCTTCGGGCAGGTAGGACAACTTCTGGACGCTTTCACCCAGCCCACGACCGAAAATGCCACCGGTGCCAATCGCGATCAGGGCATTGGCCAGTTGATAGCCATGCCCGAACGGATCGGCAAAGGGGTTTGAAAACGACAACAATCGCTCAACCCGGTATTGCTGGGAAAGCACCACGATTACACCCAGAAAACTCAGGATGGCCGTCGATCCCACCATCATTTGCCACTGGGCCCGCGCCAGCCAGGCCATGGCGAACAGGGTGGTGGCCAATACGGCGGTGGTCCCGAAGTCGGGCTGCATCAGCAGGAGAAAACTTGCCAGGCCGATCACCAGAGCCGGACCGACCATTCCGGTAATCCGATTTTGAAGTTTGATGGTATGCGTTGAGATATAGCCGGCCATCCAGATAATGAACCCCTGCCGTGCAAACTCCGAGGCCTGAATATTCACCGGCCCCAGGGGAATCCAGCGATTGGCGCCGTTGACGGAGTGACCGATCCCCGGCACCAACACGGCAGCCAGGAGCAAGAGCGAACCAATCAGGATCAATGACTTGAGCTCGACCCAGCGGGCTATCGGCTGCCGCAGGAATACCGTCATCACCAGGATGATGCCAATACCAATTGCCACGCTTTGCCGGATGACGAAGTAGAACGGACTACCGAATCGCTCGCCCAGTTCAGCGGAAGCGGATGTCACCATCACCAATCCCCAAGCCAGCAGGGTGAGTACGGCGACCAGCAGGATTGGATCGACGCGAATCGCCACTTCGTTGTGACGCGGGTTGGCCGGATTTGCCGAAGCACTCGCAGAAAGCCAGGGGAGCAGGCGTTCGAGCAGGGGCATCATGTCAACGCTCCCGGAGGCACATCGCCACCACGAATGGCCAGGGCAGCAACTGCCGCTGCGAATTGCTGGCCGCGATCCACATAACTTTTAAACATATCCAGACTGGCACAGGCGGGCGCCAGCAATACCGTTGCCCCAGCAGGGGCCAGATGAGCGGCCTCGGCCACGGCCTGATCCATGCGTTCGGCCCGCCGTACGGGTACGGTCTTGCCCAGCGCAGTTGTCACGGCCGTGCCGATGGCCGCCCGATCCTCGCCGATCAGAACCAGTCCGACGCATTTATCGCGCAGGGCATCGGCCAAGGGCGAAAAATCCTGCCCCTTGCCCTGGCCGCCCGCGATCAGGACTAACGGCCCATCCATCCCCAGAATCGCTGCGACGGCAGCGCCGACGTTCGTAGCTTTCGAATCGTCCACAAAGCGCACGCCTTCAACCGATCCGACCAGTTGCGCGCGATGGGGCAAACCACTGAAGCCACTCAGTACGGCGGCGATCCGCGCATCCGTCAGATCGATGCCCGGCAGCAGCCCCTGAAGTAAAGCGAGGGCCGCCAACGCATTCAGCTGGTTATGCGCGCCTTTGATTCCAAGTTCCTTGACCGGGAAAATCAGTGCATCTCCCTGCGCCAACCAGATACCGTCTGCGGCCTGACGCAGACCAAAATCCTGTGACCGTTGCGGCGCCTGCTGTCCAAAGGTGACGATTTGACCCTGAACTTGTCCTGCCATGGCCGCCACCCGAGTATCGTCTCGATTGATTACGGCCACGCGCGCTCGATGCAGAATCTGCGCCTTGATCGCGGCGTAGTTCTCGATCGTGCCATGCCGATCGAGATGATCCTGGCTGATATTCAGCACCAGCGCCGCGGTCGGGTTCAAATCCTCGAAATGCGTGGACTCGATCTGGAAACTGGATACTTCCAACACCAGCACATCGGTCGGCTGCGTCAACAGATCGAGGGCAGGCGTGCCGAAATTTCCGCCGACGCCACCCCGCAATCCCAGCGCATCAACCAGCGCCCCAACGAGCGCTGTCACGGTGCTCTTGCCGTTGGCGCCCGTGATCAGGACTGTTGGCGTCGCCTCCGTCTTGGCGGCATGCAGGGCGAGATCGATATCCCCCCGTACGGCGATACCCTGCGCTAGCGCGGCCTCATACCAAGCGCCGGTCAGTGGAACACCCGGGCTCACCACTACTTCACGGACACCCGCCAACAATTCGGGTTGCAACGGCCCGAGTGTGCACACGCAGGACGGAAACTCCGTCTGCCAGGCCTTGAGCAATGCAAAATCTCCCCGCGAATCGGCTGCGCGGAACGAGACGCCGTGGCGGGTCAAATACCGCGCCACGGAAAACCCGCTCTTGCCCATACCGATAATCAGGGTGTGACTCATGCTTAACGTACCTTCAATGTCGCCAGGCCGATCAGGACCAGGATGACGGTGATGATCCAGAAGCGAACAATCACCTTCGGTTCCGGCCAGCCCTTGAGTTCGAAGTGGTGGTGAATGGGCGCCATTCGGAAAATGCGCTTGCCGGTCAACTTGAACGAAGCGACCTGGAGGATGACGGATACCGTTTCGAGTACGAACACCCCCCCCATGACGAACAGCACGATTTCCTGCCGAACCATCACCGCCACCACGCCCAGCGCCGCGCCCAGCGCCAATGCACCGATATCGCCCATGAAAACCTGTGCGGGATAACTGTTGAACCACAGAAAGCCGAGCCCGGCGCCGACGATGGCCGAACAGAACACGGCCAGCTCACCGACACCCGGCACATAGGGAATCCCGAGATACATTGCAAACTTCGCATTACCCGTGACATAGGCGAATACGGACAGCCCACCGGCGACCAGCACGGTCGGCATGATGGCAAGACCATCCAGCCCATCCGTGAGGTTGACCGCGTTCGAGCTGCCGACAATCACGAAGTACGTCAGCAGGATGTAACCGAAGCCCAGTGGAATCAGTACCCCCTTGAACAAGGGCAGGATCAGACCGGTTTCCTGCGGTGTCTTGGCGATGTTGAACAGCACCACGGCCACGATCAGCGCGATGACCGACTGCCAGAAATACTTGTAGCGAGAGGCCAGCCCCTTGCTGTTGCGCCGACTGAGCTTGAGATAATCATCCCAGCCCCCGATCACGCCAAACCCGAAGGTGGTCAGCAGGGCAATCCAGACATACTTGTTGGCCAAATCACCCCACAACAGCATGGCCACGCCGATGGCGGCCAGAATCAGGGCGCCGCCCATGGTCGGCGTACCGGCTTTCGTCAAATGGCTTTGCGGCCCATCACCGCGGATCGGCTGCCCCGCCTTGACCGACTGCAACCAACGAATCATCGGCGGACCGATCCACAGCGCGATCACCAGTGCGGTCAAAACGCCCAACATGGCCCGAAACGTCAGATAGTGAAAGACGCCGAACACACTGTGGTAATGCGCCAACCAGTCAAACAGGGCCAACAACATGTCAAAGCGCTCCTTCGGTTTGATTCTGTGATTGCAACAAGCGCATCACACGTTCCATCTGCATAAAGCGCGACCCTTTGAACAGGATCGTCAACGGCGTCCCGCTCTGGCGCGACTGCGCGAGATAAGGCGACAGTAACGCTGTGATTTCTTCCGGTGTCACACAGGCCCGGGACACGCAACTCGTCGTAGGCAACGAGCAGCGCGCCACCAGATCAAGCATCGCCTCACCGAGGGTAAACACCGCATCCAGAGGCAAACTGCGGGCATGATCCCCCAATGCCTGATGCAAAGAAGCGCTCTGGGCACCCAGTTCGCCCATATCACCTAAAACAGCGACGCGGACGCCCGGCCGACTAACGAGATAATCCAGTGCAGCACGCATCGATTCGGGATTGGCGTTGTAGGTGTCATCGATCAGGGCGATGGTTTCTTCAAGCGCGATGAGACCCATCCGACCCATCGGCGGTGAAAACGCCTTCAGCCCCGCCGCGATAACGGCGGCGTCCAGACCGTAGGCTCGGGCGACAGCCACCGCCGCCAGGACATTGACCGCGTTGTGGGCACCGGGCAATGGCAGCGGGCAGCAAGACAGAATCATCTGGCCGGCTTCAAAAATTGTGAGTGTGGCAGTGCGGGCATCGTATTCGCCCAGCCAGCGGGCCAGATGGGCCAGCGGGCAGCCCTTCAGGGCAAACCCCGCCCAGGGTGCTGCAGTGTGCGCCATCCAGTATTCGGCGCCGTAGGAATCCAGATTGATCAGGGCTTGTGCGGTCGGTGCGAGACCGACATACAACTCCCCTTTTGCCTGAACGATAGCATCCACGGAACCGAACTCGCCGACGTGCGCACTGCCCGCCATCGTGACCACCGCGAAATCCGGTCGCGCCAGGGTCGTCAAGCGCGCAATCTCACCCACATGATTGGCACCCAGCTCAATCACAGCGAATTGATCGGTATCGGCGAGCGAGAGCAAAGTCAACGGCACACCGATCTCGTTGTTGAGATTGCCTACGGTTGCGCGGGTGGGACCGACCTGCGCAAACAGGGCGGCCAACAGCTGCTTGACGGTGGTTTTACCCGCGCTGCCGGTGATGCCGATGACCGTGGGGTTTACCCGGCCTCGCCAACACACGCCCAAGGTTTGCAGGGCCTGCAGGGTATTGGGTACCACGAGTTGCGGTAGATTGACGGCATCATTGCGCGTTGAAACGACGGCCGCGACCGCCCCCTTCTCCGCAGCTTGCTGCAGGTGATCATGACCGTCGAAATTCGTACCCTTGAGCGCGACGAACAGATTCCCTGGCTGCAGCCGACGGGAATCGGTACTGACACCACGCACCTCGACATCCCGCATGACCGGGGCGCAGGACAGCCAATTCGCCAGCAGACTAAGCGGTGCCCGGATCATGCGGCATGCTCCCCGATCCAGCGACGAACCATCTCGACATCGCTGAACGGCAGAAATGCGCCCGCGATTTCCTGGGTGGTTTCATGTCCCTTGCCGGCGATAAGTACCCAGTCCGTTGGCCCGGCCATATCCAGTGCTGTTTGAATGGCGACCGCGCGATCCGGTTCGATCTCGACCGTGTCGTAGACCGATATCCCTGAGAGAATGTCATCGATGATCGCTTGCGGGGATTCACCGCGCGGATTGTCGTTGGTCAGCACGATCACATCCGTCAGCCGTTCGGCTACCGTGCCCATCAGGGCCCGTTTCCCACGATCCCGTTCGCCGCCGCAGCCGAAAACGCAGATGGTTCGCCCCTGCCCGGCACGATGATCGAGCACTGCGCGCAACACCTGATCCAAGGCATCGGGCGTATGGGCATAGTCGACAATGGCCCGCCCCCCGCTGGGCAGGCTGAACACCTGCATCCGCCCCGGGGGGGCGCCTGCTTGCGAGAGCCCCGATACAGCCATGTCCAGCGGCATACCCAACGACAGTAGCGTCGCCAGTGCGGCCAGCATATTCCCGGCATTAAATGCACCGATCAAGGGCGAGACCAACGCCACATCCCCCAGGGGGGTATGAGCCGTCAACTGCAATCCCTGCGGATTTGCCGTCATTTCCGTCAGAGTGACCTGCTGGCAATCCGCAACCCGCCAGTCCGGATCACCCAGACCATAGGCCCAGCACACCGCAGCATCCCCTATGGCTTCAAGCAGCTCATCCGCCGCAGGGCTATCAAAATTGATAATGGCAGCCTTAAGCTCGGGCCGCGTAAACAGTTTTGCCTTGGCCGCGAAGTACCGCTCCATATCCCCGTGATAATCCAGATGATCACGGCTGAGATTAGTGAATACGGCAACAGACACCGGCACACCATCCAGACGATTCTGATCCAGGGCGTGGGAGGAAACTTCCATCACCACATAGCGCACCCCGGATCGGATAAACGCCACACAGTGGGCCAGAATTTCCAGCGACCCCGGCGTGGTGTTTCCGGTCGGTTTCAAATTCTCCAGACCCGCAGACCACAGCCCCGCACCGAGGGTACCGATCACACCCACGGCTGTCGTGTGCGGCGCACCGCTCCGCATCAGGGCGCCCGCAATGAAATGAGTCACGCTCGTCTTGCCATTTGTCCCCGTCACGCCGACGATCTGCAGCCCGGAAAGATCCGCGCCGCAGCCCTGACTTACCAGACGCCACAAGTTGTTGGTCAGATTCGGCATCGTGATGCAGCGATCGTCCGGCCAGTGATGCTCGGTCAGCACCAGAGATGCCCCGCGATCCAAAGCCATGGAGATATATTCCGTCGCACTGTGCCGGACACCCGCGCGTGCAATAAAGACAACCCCCGGACCGGCCTCTCTTGAGTCATCCGTCAGCGCGCGAACGGTTTGCTGTGCCACGACATCGGATACGCGCAACGCGCCATCCCATGCGGAAAGCAGGCTTTGAACGGTTTGAGGATTAAATGCCAAAAAGGTCATTTCAGCCCCCACCCGATCGAATTCGCGAAGAGGAAGATGACACCTTGGATATCGCCGGAGAGATCGCTTGGGCGGTCATCTGGGCGGGTTCATTGGGCAGATCGTCGGGACGGATATTCAACATCCGCAGAGCGCCAGCCATAATATGCTGGAAGATCGGCGCGGCCACATCGCCCGCGTAATAGCTACCTTTCTGGGGATCTGTCACCACGACCACGAGCACCAATCTCGGATCACTCGCTGGGGCAATGCCGGCAAAAACCGTATTGTATTTGTCGGTTGAGTACTTGCCATCCGCCCCGATCATCCGGGATGTCCCGGTCTTGCCGGCAATGTGGAAACCCGGTATCCGCGCCTTGGGGGCCGTACCTTCCGGTGAAACAACGGCCTGCAAAAGGGAAACCACGATATCGGCATTCTTGGCGGGCGCTACCTGAACCGCTTTCGGGGGTTGAGTACGACGCAGCAGGGTCGGATGGATATAGCGGCCATGGTTGGCGAGTGCCGCATAGGCGGCGGCCATTTGCAGGGTGGTAACGCTCAAACCATAACCATAGGAATGTGCGGCTGTCCCGCTGACACTCCAATCCCGCCAGTTATCCATTTTGCCGGACACTTCACCCGGGAAGGCGACACCCGTGTCCAGCCCCACACCAAAATCATGAAATGTCGTCCACAAGGCCTGGTTGCCGATATCCTCGGCAATGTGACTGGCGCCGACGTTGCTGGACTTCTCCAGAATGCCCCGCAGATCCAACACGCCGTAGTTACGGTGATCGCGAATCGTGAACCCACCGATCCGAACCCAGCCCGGACTCGTATTTACGGTGCTTTGCGTCTGCCAACGTCCACTATCCAGCGCAGCGAGAATCGTGAACGGCTTCACGGATGATCCGGGCTCGAATTGATCGACGACCGCCCGGTTGCGGGTCAGCGCGGGGGTCATCGTCGCCCGGTTGTTCGGATTGAACGAGGGCACGCTGGCCATGGCCAACACCTCGCCCGTCGCAACATTCATCAGGACTGCAGAACCGTATTCGGCCTGATGTTCGGCCACGCCCTTGGCCAGTTCACTGTAGGTGAGATACTGCAGGCGACGGTCGATCGAAAGCGCCAGATCATTACCTGGCTGCGCTGGGGAAAGGACACCCAAGTCGTCGATCTCATGCCCGTAGGCGTCTTTCAGGATCAATCGGCGCCCGGCCTTCCCGGACAGATACTGGTTGTAGCTGGCTTCCAGCCCCGCTTGGCCGTGATCGTCGATATTGGTAAAACCGACCAGAGGCGCGCTCGCATCGCCCGTCGGATAAAAACGCTGATATTCCCGCTGCAGCCCGACGCCGGGTAATTTCGCCGCACGAATCTGTTGCGCCACGCTGGGGCGCAACTGGCGCTGCACGTAGATGAATTGTTTGCTGCGATTGCTGTCGATCTGTGCCTGCAAGGTCGCTCTGGGGATCTGTAACAAGGCCGCCAACGTCTTGACGGGATCCTTATCCTTGTTCGATTTGGTATTCGGATCCGTGCGTAACTGCTGGTAGTATTTGGTCATCTCGGTCGGGTTTACCCAGACCGCGTCCACCGGCACGCTGATGGCCAACGGATCGCCATTACGGTCTGTAATCATACCTCGATGCGCCGGGATCACCTGGACACGCTGTTGCCGATCCCCGCCTTGCTGCAGATAGAACCCCTGTTCGCTGATCTGAAGCTGAACGGCCCGCCCCAAGAGAATCAGGGCAGCCCCCCCGAACACCAAGAAAACCACGGCGACACGCCAGCGATCCCCCACCCAGGACCGCCAGTGCTTTTGGCCCACTGCCGCCCGTGGCGGCGGCATCTTCTTCTGGTTACGCGCGGTGTTGGCGGCCCGGCTCATCGGAACACCATGGTAATTTGATCCGGGCTGGGCATATGCATGTCCAACCGGGTTTGGGCGATTTGATCGACCCGCCCCTGAGCGGCTAGCGCACCCTCTTCAAGCTGCAACTCGGCATAAGTGACGTTCAGTTTCTGAATGGCCTGCCGCTGTTCGCTGAGTGACCGGGTCAGATCCCGATCACGTTGGGCTATATCCACGACAACAATCGCCGAAGCGAATACCGATACCCCCAGGATAACCGCAAGAAACCTCACGCCACACGCTCCGCGATCCGCATGATCGCACTGCGCGCACGTGGATTCCTGGCGATTTCGGCCTCGGAGGCCCGCACGGCGGCGCCCACCCGCGCCAAACGGGCCGTGCCCACGGGCTGACCGAAAAAGTCCTTGTCGACCGAACTTTCGGTCCGAATGAATTGTTTGACGATGCGATCTTCCAGCGAGTGGAAACTGATCACCACCAGCCGCCCCCCGATCGCCAGCAGATCCACGACCTTCGACAGCGCCTCGGTAATCTCATCGAGTTCGCGATTGATATGCAGGCGAATGGCCTGAAAACTCCGCGTGGCCGGATGCTTGCGTGGGTCGCGCCGTGGCGTGGCTTCCACGATGCAGCGCACTAGATCAAAAGTGGTCATCAGCGGATGGGCGTCCCGGGTTTCAACGATGCGCCGCGCAATTCGTCGGGAGAACTTCTCGTCCCCGAGCTGGTACAACACATTGGCGATTTCCGTTTCTTCCGCCCGTGCCAGCCACTCGGCGGCGGTTTCACCCGCCTGCTGGTTCATCCGCATGTCGAGCGGACCGTTCCGCTGAAAGCTGAAACCACGCTCTGCCTCGTCGATCTGGGGCGAGGACACGCCCAGATCGAACAGCACCCCATTGACCTGGCCAGACAGGCCCAATTCGGCGAGCCAATTGGCCGCGGCGGAAAATGGCGCATGATAAATCTGGAACCGGGGATCTCGAGCGGACAGGTCATGCCCGGCTTCGAGCGCATGCAGATCTTGATCAGTGGCATAGACACGGCCGGCCGGGCCTAATCGGGCGAGCAGGAGTTCACTGTGTCCACCGCGACCGAAGGTCGCGTCCAGATAGATACCATCCGGGCGGATGGCCAGTGCGTCCACCGCCTCTTCCAGCAGTACCGTCTGATGTACAAACGCAGCATCCGTACTCATAGCGACAGCGACTCCAGTGCCGCAGGCAGTGCCTCATCCTCCCCCTCATTCAAGAAGGCATCCGTCAACCGGGTCCAATTGCCCTGCGCCCATAGCTCAAGTTTCTTGCCCTGACCTACCAGAACGGCCTCTTTATCGAGTTCGGCATGGCCGCGTAATTCGGCGGGGATCAAAATCCGACCGGCCGCATCCAGTGACACCTCGGTCGCGTGACCGATCAGCATCCGCTTGATGCGGTTGGCGGTTTTATTGAAGGACGGGAGTGCATCGATCTGGCGTTCGATACCGAGCCAGGTCGATAGGGGATAGAGCAATAGGCAGCGTTCATCTGTATCAATCGTGATCACGAGCTGGCCTTCATCCTGGGCAAAAGCCGCCCGATGGCGCGTCGGCATTGCCAAACGTCCCTTGCCATCCAGATTCAGGTTGGTGATCCCTCTAAACACTTTTTCCCACTGCTCCCCACTTTTTCCCACGCAGAAGCACTATATCGACACCCAACACCACAGACAACCCCCTTTTTGATTATTTTTCTTTACATCACATAGGGTTACGAGATAAAAATCAGGGTGTCATGATGCGATTTTTGGATTAAAACAGCAGGTTACATAGCATTAATGAGAAAGAGCACGAAGAACAGGCTGTGAATATCCGATGCACGGTCCGCGCGCATCCCCGCCGCGGCCAATCAGCACCTGCGAATGCAAGCAGTTGGAATTATTAGAAATTAACCCCGCCGAACGGCGGGGCACAAAAGACGACAACCCGCGCTGCCATGCTCGATTCGAGGGCAGCGGGGTGGACATGGAATGGGGGGAGTTGGCCGATAAGCCGGGTTCTGTCTTGGACTGTCATTCATCTGGGACCATCGTCGCCGATGCCCTCAAGCAGCCTACCCGGAAACCACGCGGGCCGCGTGATCGTTTCCCTATTTGGCCTTGCTCCGGGTGGGGTTTGCCGTGCCATCACGTGTTACCACGGATGCGGTGCGCTCTTACCGCACCGTTTCGCCCTTACCACGCATGCCTTGCGGCACCGTTCGGCGGTTTATTTTCTGTTGCACTTTCCGTCGGCTCACGCCGCCCAGGCGTTACCTGGCACCCTGCCCTATGGAGCCCGGACTTTCCTCCACGCATCGCTGCGCCGCGACAGTCTGGCCAACTCCGGCGCGCATACTAGCAGAAACCGGCCGCATTGCATCCGAACAAGCCTGATAAACTACGCCGACATTCTGACCATGAACGCGATATGACACTCATTCCCACGCCCCCCGGTCTACCTGCTGCGCTACTGCCCGCCTTCCAGCGAATGAATACCAGCGCAGACTTGCTAACCGACTCACCCACCACGGACATCGCTGCGGTTACGGACTGGTTTTACCGCGAACGCTGGCACACCGGCCTAGCAGAACGCGCCGAACTCGAATGGCTCCGGTACTGGATGAACACGTGCGGCAGTGCACAACTCCTCGAAATAACCGACGCGGTCTGCGTTCTGAGACTCGAAGCCGGCGAGATCGAGTCGGGGATCGCTCTGGCCCGCGAAGTGCTGGCCACCCAGCCTGATTTCAGCCTGTCGCATACCCTGGCCCTGTCCTTGGCAGCCCAAGGGCAAGGACAGGCGGCGATCAGCACGCTGGAGGAAGCCTTGGGCGCTCAGGCTCCAAACGCACTGGCAGACCAAGGCGTGCCCAGCGAGCATATCGGTCAGGCCTGGCTGGATCTTGCCCACCTGTTCCAACAGAACAAATCCCTGTTCAAGGCCATTCGGCCCGCCAAACAGGCCATTGAACTTGCGCAGCAACATCAAAACGACGAATTGCTGCGGGATGGCCTGCGCTTCCTCACGGAACAACTGATCGAGCAAGGGGGTGCGGATGAAGCCTGGGACTACCTAAGCATGTTTCTTTCCGATGAGCCCAACCCGACGCAGCTGATGCTCTGGGAACTGGCGTTCATGCGGCTCGCGGAGCAACTGCCACCAACCGCCGTTGATCGGGGTGCTCAACTCTTCCTGCAAGCCGGTTACCCCGACCCCCTGATCAAGTACCTCTACCAGCAGGCGGAGACCCGACGCGACCGGAACATCACACTGCTTGCCTTCATTGTCGCCCTGATCCACGAGGCCCCCATCGACATCGCTGCCCCCTTGGCCGCCAATCTGCTACTTCGAGATCAGGACCGCCAAGCCGAATCGGCACCCCTGATTGCCGCGGCTGCCATGGCACTCGCCGAACAGCCAGACGAACGCAGCATCAAGCGCGCCCACTGGCATCGAGACGCGATGGTACAGTTGATCAGCGTGGCCAAGCATCAGGGTGTCCCGGAAGCTGCCGTGAAACAGTGGGCGGAAGATCAACGCCTGTACCGGGAACAGGGCATCATCGAACGTGCACGGGAGGCCCTGCTGTCTGACGTTCATAACCCGCCGATCTGGCTGGTTAACCCCAGCCGATCCACAACGACATAAATGCAAAAAGCCAGCGTTAGCCGGCTTTTTAATAATGGCCCCTAACTAAAGAGGGGCCGAAAAATCAAACTTCGAAACTGGAGAGCGACTCGCCCCGAGCCAACGCATCGGCCAACCAATGCGGACGCTTGCCGCGACCGGACCAGGTCTGACTCGCATCGGCCGGATTCACGTACTTGGCGGGCAATTTTTTATTCGCCAGCTTGGATGATTTTTCCAGACCGAATAACTCGGCTATGGAGACATTTAATAAACCGGCCAGTTCCTCGGCCTCTTTACGCAGACTTTGAACGCGCTGCTGATGACGCTCGCGAAGAGTACGCTCGGCATTGGCCATCAATTGCTTGAGATCGTCAGCAGACAAGCTGTTTAAATCGATAGAACCCATTATTTTCACCTTGATATTATTGATCGGATCAATCCGGACCGTAATATTTTAGCAACTTGTTAACGTCCGTCAAATCTCTTCCATGAAATAAACACTACATTAACTTAATCGAAAGTACTTTATCCCGAGAAAAACTGTAACTCATAGCGGAAAATCATCGGCAAAGGCTAGAACAAAACCACAATAAAACCCGGGGAACCTCGATCATAGGAAGCGGCATCATGGACGCCGCATCCTTCAAGCAAAGGTATCGAGTCGCCAGGTCGTCGTGGACAGGGTCGCAGCCGCCCCCGCCGGGGCGGGCTCAGGTCCTGTGCCCGCTGTACCCACGGCGCCCTGAGTAGCGGCAGCGGATGAAGACCGACCACCCGAGTCGGCGCTCTGCCCTTGATATGCCCCCTGTCCTTGCGCGCTATCCTGACCAATGCTGAACTGGACATTGGTCAGACCGGCATCCTGAAGAAATTCGCGCAAGCGGGGCAAACTTTGCTCCAGCATATCCCGCGTGAGGTGATGTGCAGCCAAAACCTGAATATTCGTTTGATTCTGCTGTATATCAATTGTAATTTTCAGCGGCCCCAACTGAGCGGGGTTTAACTCCAAAGTCGCTCTGGAAATATTTCTACCCATCATCCACTGGATTTGTTGCCCCATGTTATCGGCGAGTTTGGGCTGATTCAAATCCAGAACGCTAGGCAAAGCCGGGAAGGGCGAATTAACGGCCTGCGTCGCACCGAAGCCAAATCCGCTCAAACTCGCGCCAGAGGAATTAGCACCTGAAATTACCGCACTCGTTGAATCAATAGCCGAATTAAGTGTGGTCAACATAGCGCCATCCACTTTTTTATTCGGATTGCCCGGCATCAAAATAGAGGCCTGAACCAGGTTATTTACCGAATTACTGACCTGGGCATTATTCGACTGATTACTCCCGCCCATTGCCGCATTCATTTGATCATTCGTTTTCGTCATCACCGGATTCGTGGCCGACGATGAATTCGAGCCCGATATATCATTACCTGAAGCGGACTGAGCACCAGCGGAAGATGGGGGGGCATTACCCGCACCTCCACTCCCGGCAGGCGTACTCCGACCACCCTGACCGGTAGCGGCCAATTCTATCGTGGCACTGCTTGCCGTCGTATGAGATTCCGGATTCAGCCCCATAGCGGCACTCTGCAATTGCACAATCCAGGCGGAATCCATGGGTGTGCCTTGGGTCAACAGACCACGAATTTTTTGTAACTGCGTCGCCAGCGCATCCAACATCGTTTGTCCGTCCACGCCGGAGGATGCGATCAGTGTGCCCAATTTCTGCTGCAGGGAAGCGAGCTGCTTCTGCAGCGCGGCCAGGCTGGTCGACACATCCCCCGGCAGTGACTGCTGACCCAACAGATCATGGATTTGCACCTGCAGGCTCTTGATCAGATCTCTGGCCTGGCTTGCCGCACCGGATTTCGAGCCGGCCGCAGTCGACGAGGTGGCTGACTGGGCTGCCGTTTGTGACTGCATGACCCCCGCTATCATCTGAGCAAAATCCTGAGGCGAATCGCCGGACTTGCTCCCTCCGGGTGCGCTGGTGCTCGGGGCATCCAAACGCGACCCCGTCGTCATGTTCAATGCCGGACTGCTATTCAACTGTGCCATGATTATCCTCCCAGGGGATCGCGATGATGATGCGCCGCGTGGGCGTCGTTTGTCCGCTGTTCCAGTTTGTCGTTCAGACGATCGCGTTCAGTTTCAAAACGGCCTCGCAATTTCTCCACGGAGCGATGCTGGCTATTGGCCTCTGCCGCTGCGCGCCGATGTGTCTCCAATTCGGCCTCAAGTTGGACACAGACATTCTTCTGATGCGCGATGGTCTGCTCGATACGCTCCATGAACGCACGATAATTCTGCAGGGCGAAGGCTTGTGCCCGGCCGCCGGTCGCAAATCCGATACCGGCCGCATACTCATCGAAATATTGCGTCAATTGCAGGAGGCGCGCCTGTTGCTCGTCCAGATCTTTCTGGCACCGCAAAACCGATTCCTTGGCCAGGGTCGCGCCGTGCTCGGTGATTTTTTCAACACCCTTGACGCGATTGATACGCTCCTGATTCATGGTCATTCGCTCCTTGCCGATCGCTCAGCGGTCAGGCGTGATTCATCAAGATTTCAAGTTGCTCAACGCTGCTGGCCATATCTGCACGCTCGAACATCGACTGACTTAAAAAGGCTTCAAGATCGGGCTGAGCGTCAATGGCACGATCCAGACGAACATCGTGCCCCCGACGATAGGCGCCCACGGAAAGCAAATCACGACTTTGATTATAGGTGCTCATCAGCTGCTTGAACCGCTGCATGAGATCCATCTGTTCCGGCGGTACCAGACTGGGCATCAATCGGGAAATCGACGCCTCGATATCAATGGCCGGGTACCGACCGCGTTCGGCGATCGCGCGAGACAAAACGATATGCCCGTCCAAAATCGCCCGGGCGGCGTCAGCAATGGGATCGTTCTGATCATCCCCCTCAACCAGCACGGTGTAAAATGCCGTCATGCTACCCTCCGCCGATTCGCCGTTACCGGCTCGTTCGACCAGGGTGGGCAAGCGGGCAAATACCGATGGCGGGTAACCCTTAGTTGCGGGCGGCTCTCCGATCGCCAAACCGATTTCCCGTTGCGCCTGCGCGTAACG
>Ga0307375_10000888_pt1 | contig 34772 bp, 65 predicted proteins | sample TR1MG_FD_202531 | JGI IMG/M metagenome (GOLD analysis project Ga0307375, IMG submission 202531) | Soil microbial communities from Risofladan, Vaasa, Finland - TR-1 | ecosystem: Environmental > Terrestrial > Soil > Coastal area > Acid sulfate soil | place: Finland: Risofladan, Vaasa | collected... | reverse complement strand
AGCCGTCGCCGACAGGCTAGCCGCGATGGAGCCGTCACCGACAGGCTGGCTCCCGTGGCCCATCGCCACCGAGGAGAATGCCCCCGAGGGCTGGAAAGTCTGTACGACCTGCAAAGGGCAACGGCTTGTCGAACCGTCCGGCGAAGCCTGCCCATGCACCGTGTACGGACCCCATCCTGGATACCAGAAAATCCTGGTAGAGGGGGAACCGGAAACCCCATGAGCAAGGACAAGCTAGACCTCGCCTGGACGGCCCTCGAAAAGGCTGCGATGGCATACGCCGTCAACCAGCAAGACTTCAATGCGGACCCGCTCGTCGGGCTGGATCTCTCAGCCGCCTGTGGCCTGCAAGAGGCCGCGAAGAAGTATGCTGCCGTCGTCCGGAAGAACACCAAGGCGGCCAAGAAGAACCGATGAAACCCTCCATGAACGAGAAGATCATCTCCCGGAAACTCGACCAGCTCAACGCCCTCCGGTCTTCTGCTCCCCGGCAGGTTCTCGACTGGATCCGTCAGATTTGGGAGATGAAGCTCGATGTTGTCGTCGGCCCCCTCATGCTCGGAGACTACGAGGGGGAACACATCAATCTCGCCTGGCAGCAACCCTCAAAAGGCGATTGGTGTTTCTACTGGAGCCAGCTAGGCGGCCATCAACGTCTGGTCGACGAGTACGCCCCCTTGTGGGTCCACCAACTGATCCTGTCCAAGCGATCCTTCATCGAGGGGTGCATCCTGAAAGCCCTCGACCACGAGATCGGCAAGTTCCCCGAGACGGGAATCGAGCTAGATGTCCCCATCGATCCCGAGTTCGTACCCCCGGAGGGTGGCTTGGGCCGTCCCGACCCCGACTCGACCATAGTCTCCGAAGACACACCCGCTTGGATGGTCGGCTGCAAGCAATGGGCGCTCACAGGAGAGCCCTGCATGAACTGCGAGTCCTGCGACACGAGGGAGATCGAATGAAAGTGAATGAGAAAGTCATCGCCCGGAAGCTGGCGCAACTGAACCTCCTCCGAGAAGACGCCCCCAGGCTGGTTCTCGACTGGATCATCTCGATGCGGAACCTCGGCCTCGATGTCGTCGTCGGCCCCCTCGCCATCGGGCGGGAGAGCGTCGAGGGGCTCGTCTCGTGGCAGCAGAGGGACGACGACAAGCCGTGGGGACTCTACTGGCACCCCCTCGGCGATGGGGCAGTCACCCTGGTCGATGCGGACACCCCCTTGTGGATCCACCGGCTCATCCTGTCCAAGCTGCCGATCATCGAAGGGAAGGTCATGGCGGCCATCGACGCTCAGATCGCGACGTTCCCCCAGTACGCGGAAATCGACCCCGAGTTCGTACCGCCCGAAAACGGCCTCGGGCGACCGGAGAAAACCTGATGGCAATCATCACCGCCCCCGCCGGAACTCCCCTAGGGTCTATCGTGACTTTCTACCCCGAGGGGTATCCCGTTGACCCCGTGACCGGGCACTGCAACGCCGACCCGATCGGGTACGCCTTCGTCAAGGATGGCGGCACGATCTCGGAGCGGTTCGAGACCATGACCGAGATGTATAAGGCCCGAGAGAAGGCCATGAAGGAAGCCGCCGTTTTTCGGCTCGTGACGTCCGAATAGGGGTAGACTATCCTGGTGTTGTTCCTATGATCGTTTCTGCGGGAGCGGTTATCTATGGAATATCGAGTGCTTGCCCAACTGACCTTGTTCACGGGCATTATCGGGCTGGCTTTTCCGGCCCAAGCGGGCCCGGACCCCCGAGAGACTTACGTCCACTTCATCCTGACCCAAGCACAGCAAGTGCGTCGGGATCTCGATTTGGCTCGGAGCGGTCTTCAGAGGGCCCTCAGAGCAGAGGTGGAGAAGCGCAACGCCGAGGACTTGATGCTCTTCGAGACCCGTTGGGAGCTTGTCCCGGCCCTGACGAATGAAGCGGAGCAGGCCCATCTGATGGGGACGGTCGCCATCGAGACCCCCCTGTACCGCTCCGGGGGTTTCGAGCATCAATGGTACGGGGGGACCAGCTTCTACGATATCAGCGGCGTAGTTGGAACACGCCGCCAGTCGCTTGCAACCTTCGGAAATTTCCTCGCCGGGGGCGAAGTTCGATACGACCCATGGATCTCCATGCACTCGAACATCTCTTTCAACATTTTCGCCCTTCCTCAAACACGGCCCGGCGACGGGAGCCATTGGATGCTCGACCAGGTAACTGCGCTTGTTCGGAGCCCTTTCCTCAAGCTGTTCGGCATCTCCGAGTACGACCTTGCACGGGGAGAGCCCAGAGATGCCCAGTTTGGTTTTCATTGGGTGTTTGATGACCGGGCGTGGGGCGAGATCACAGCCTCCATCGATCACCGCTTCGACTATCAGGTGAAAGGGCTGATCTTCCAGGGGGACGGCTTGGCCGACCAAACGCTCAAAGGTGACACTACGGGCATTTTTCGGTGGGAGAACACGTATCCCAGCGGGGATTTCGGCCTGAGCATGGGGGTGGCCCTCGGAGACATCAAAAGCATCCTCCGGTACGCTTTTCTGGAGGCACGTTTGGGTGGCTCCGTCTATCGCGACGTTGGCTACCTGTTTGTACGCGCAGGGGCGGCACATAACAGGTGGAATGAGGAAATCCTCCCTGGGTGGGGTGTCGGTATCGCCATGAACGTCGGGAGCCAGAACACCCTCTTTCGGATCAATTTTGGGCGCAATGATCCCGAGGTTGTGGATCGCATAGGTGATACAGGCGGGTTCATGGGCTCACTCATGTTTGGCATGGGCTGGTAGCTTGGGGCCGGTTTTTTCATGGGGTGGGCTAAAAGAGGCGGGGTGGCGAGTGGGGGCAGAGATGAAAACCAAGACTCCGACCCTGACCGACTTCTCCCAGCTAGGGGTGAAAGGTCTCAAGACCTTTGAGACCCACGACGGCGGCGGGTACAACTACAAGTTGACCGTGGACGGGGTGATGGTCGGAGAGGTCCACCAGGGCGGCTTCGGTGGCCCCGTGGAACTCAGGCTCCACCCCCTCCATTCGGGGCTCTCGGAGCCCCTGGATGCCGTGGCGCTCGCCAGAAAACCCGAGGGAGTCGAAGGGCTGTCCGGCCCGTTCCTCAAGATGGCGTGCCTCGAAAGTCTCTTGTCTCGGCTGGTGGACGACACGGTGAACCGGCGGCGGTTCAAGCGGCTGTGCCGCACGAAGACGGTGTTCACGGTCCCCGCCGACGGCGAGGGCACCTACCGGCAGATCCCGAGGGCTTTTTCGGAGCAGCTCAAGATGCACATCCTCAAGACCCACCCGGACGCCACTTTTTACAACGAAACGATCAAGTGATGTCAGACCACGGACGCACGGGCGTCCAAAAAGCGGGCTAAAACGGACAGACCTTCTGAGTAGGAGATCCACATGACCACGATCGCATTTTCCGACTTCGTGAGACGCCAGACCAAGGACTCGCCGTACTCGTACACCGAGTTGGATGACGCCACCGTGATCGCCCGGACGTTGGCGAACTTCGGTGCGGCAGAGCCCGGCTACCGGGATGGTGTCTGCTTGGTCTCCATCGAGGCCCGGGGGTTCTTCAGTGCGACGGTGACCCTCAAGGAGGGGGACCTGTTCGTGGGCTCCTACAAGGCCCGCAGGCCCGGTGAGACGCCCCGCAGGCAGGTTGGGGTCGTCGGCGGCCAGAAGATGCCCGCCAAGGCCGTCCAGATCGTCCTGTACCGGGCTGACGTCCTGGCCGAGGACGGTGACCAGACCCCGATGCCAACGGAATGCCCGATGTGTTCCGGGCGCGAAACGGTTGCCGTCATCGGGGCTTCTTTCGAGTCGTCGGGCCGAAACCGTTGCCCGGAATGTAACGGCAAAGGCACGGTTTCGGCCCATTTCGCCGACTGGGAGATCGTCTCCATCAACGCCACCCCGACCGGGGAGAGCGAGCCGATGACGGTGGGGACGCTCCTTGCGAACCACTTCCACGTCGAGGGCAGCAACGACGGCGGGACGAGCACCGGCATGACCGACGCCGAGCTGGTCGCGGCCCTCCGGGTGTCCCACGAATACTGGAAGGACAAGGCGAAAGTCGCTCCGGCCGAATGAAATCCCGCCCGTTTGGGGTAGGATAGGTTGGAGGCCATCTACCCATGACGGACAAACGCAAGCAATCCCTCTACTTCACCGAAGACATGCTCAAGGAGATCCAGGAGGAGGCCCTCCGGCAAGACAGGTCGCTGTCTTGGGTCGTCCAGAAGGCGTGGCATATCGCCCGGACGAGTATCATGCGGTTCCCTTCCGTCGATGACGGCTACGGGGGCAAAACCGACTAGCAAATTCCCATCTGCTGTCGATAAGGGCTAAATAGTCCCCGTTTTGGAGTAGATGCATCATGATGGGATTTTTCGACAGCCTCAACGGACGTGAGATCACCCTGCCGGGCAAGCCTGAGCTTCGCCGGTTCGTGACGGGGGAGTACCCCAACGGCAGGGCCGCCCTGTCTCTGGAAGTCCAGGTAGATGACGAGGATGATGACTTCAACGGCTTTTGGGAGCTGGACCTCATGGTCACGGTCAACCTCATCGACGAGGCACTCCCCTCGGGGTGCTTCCACGTTCGACGGCACGGGTACGAGAGATACCTCGACAACCTGTTCGCCACGGGCTTGTTCGAGGATCTCGGGGTCGATATCCCGGCGGGGTTCGTCGAGAAGTACGCCCGCGTCTGGCGGCTCAAACCCCCGTCCGAGGGGGGCGAGGGGAACTGATTGCCGGTTCAAAGGCTATCGGGCCTTATCAATGAGGACTGGATGAAACTCCAACGACTCCTCTATCCGGATATCGTGATCCCGCTCTTGACCTTCGGGGCCGTTTCGTGGACGAAAGAACCGATCTCGATCATCATGTCCTGTGCGTTCGTCGCCTGGGCGTGGATCTCCGCTTTGTGGGAGGAAGAACTGGAAGGAAGGCCGATATGGCACTGACCATCGAGCAACGAAAGAAACGGCTCGAAGCCGTTGCGCAACACATCCGGCCCATGTTTCCGGAGATGAACTGGAAGGTTTTCCTCCTAGAGGCCAAGGAGAAATACGCACTCATCTTGCGGGGCGTCATCGGCTTGTTCGGTCGGGAGCCCGAGGCTCTGGACTCTCACTGCATCGATCTGTTCTACAACGGGGACGTGGTGGTCTGTCACGACCACCCGGAACTTGTCGGCCATATCAACATGAGGGGCAAACCCGAAACACTCGCAAAGAAGTTCCATCAAGAGCTGACCGATGTCTTCGGCAAGGAGCTGCTCACGACCGTCTTCGACGAGGACGAGAACCTCTGCAACTGCCCAAAGTGCCGGGGTGACAAGGCCGAAGTGGGTTGGCTCCTCGAAACGCTCCCAGAGCGCCCACTCTGGGTCGACCTCTCGGCTGGGGACGTTATCCACTGAACCCGGTATAGTGGGGCGATGCTTCTCCCGTGGGATTCAAAAGCACCGTGCAGGGCGACGGGACGAAAGGTGAGAGGGGGACGCCCAGGTATGAAATGTGGGGTAGTTCTAAGGAAAGAGCCACACGGAAAAAATTACCTTTCAATCTGACTCTGGACGACATCCAAGTGCCAAAAACTTGTCCCGTTCTAGGCATTTCCTTACGTCCTGGGGCTGGTAAAACCGCTCCGGATAGTCCCTCCCTCGATCGAATTATACCCGAAGTCGGATACGTCAAAGGAAATGTCCGAGTCATTAGTTCCAGAGCCAACACTTTGAAAAGTGATGCGACTTTAGACGAGATCCGCAAAATCGTCGAATATATGGAGACGAACAAGTGTCCGTAACCAAGGGTATATACGTGGTCTGCGAAGGCGGCGACGGCTCAGGGAAAACGACACAGGTCAATCTGCTCGCCGCACGGTTGACGGCCGAAGGTCTCAACCCCCTCGTGGTGGATGAGCCCTACGAGGGCAACCCGTTCGGGGTTCTTCTCCGGCAGATCGCCAAGACGGGCAAATACCCGGAGAGCAGGGCTCCTCTCTTTCTTGCCTGCCGTGCCGCACTCCAGGCCGAAGTCATTGTGCCCGCTCTGGCCGAGGGGAGGCCGGTCATCTCGTCCCGGAACTTCATGAGCACCTTGGTTTACCAGCAAGATCAGCATCCCTTGGAGTGGCTGATTTCCATCCACACTCAACTTCCGGCGAAACCGACTCATCTGATCGTCCTCGACATCGAGGCCAACGTCGGGATGGAGCGGGTGGGGAAGCGGAAAACCCAGGAGGTCTACGAGAAGCTAGATGTGGCCGAGAGGGCTAGGGCACGTTATCGGAGTTTGCTCGAAGACCCCCGCGTGCTTCCTCTACTGGCCGAGGGTTGCCGCCGGAAGTTGATTTGGACTGGCATGTTCCTCGGGATCGATTCCATGATCGATGTGAACGCCGAGGAAATCTGGGGTATCGTCTCCCCACATGGCAAAGCAGAAGGCCCAGGCCAACACTAAGCGCAAGCAGAAGGCCGCCGCAAAGGCGAAAGCCCGAGACAAGAAAAACCGCCAGACCAAGCACGCCCTGAAGACCAGCAGGCGGGAAGCCCTCAAGGCGAAGCAAAACTGGCCGTCCGAGAAGGAGTTCTCGAAGGATGAGCACCTTTTCTGGATCCAGCACGGGGTCAACTATCTTCTCTCGGACTTCGAGGAAGGAATCTGGAAGCCGCTGTTCCCGACCATCTACGAGGGCAAGCTCCTGCCTCCCGAAGAGATCGCCCAGGCGATCATGACCTCTACCGAGGGGGACGACATGATCAATGCGATGGCGTGGAGCGCCCACTCGCGTCGGGTCGTCTACACGGTCCGCCAACAGTGCATCGCCCGGCTACGGTCTGATAGGGGCTCGGAGGCCGAGGATCTCTCCCTCGACCAGCTCAAGGAACGTGTGAGGAAACCACACGCTCCGTCCGTGTGGGATGTGTTCGACGAGTTGGGGACAAGCCTCACGCAGAAGCGGGTGAAGCGGGCGGAAGATCAGGAGAAGTCAGACAATTTGCGGTGCTCAACCCTGACCGCCGAGACGATCAAGAATGCTACGAAGATGATCTCCGAGCATCGGATCCAGCCGTCGCAACCTATCAGGGATGTCGAGGCGGAGTGATCTACTCGCCGCTCTGCTCGAAGTTGGCAGCCTGGACGGCGCTCTGCTGCTGAGTGATCTCAGTCTTCTTCGGCTCCTTGGCGAACTTCTTCTGGGCCGCCAGGAGGCAGGCGAGCTGGCCGGTCATCGACATTTTGCCGATCTCGTCCTTCGAGAGGCCGTTCTCGTTGACGTCGTAGTCGGAGATCAGTTCCTTCTTCGCGTACTCGACGCTCCGGTCGATGTCAGTGTGGCCGAGGGTCGCACCCTTGACGTGATCCCTGTGATCGCAGAACTTGGCGAAGACACCAACCAGCTTCTTCTCGTTCGGGTCGTCGATCTGGTCGACGGCCTTGTCGATGTCGGCCCGGCTGATGCGCTTGTCGGGGCCACCGGCCTTCTTGAGTGTCTCCCCGACATTGGTCAGGACTGCGTGAACGTCTGCTTTTGCGATGCGTGCCATTGGGTATCTCCCCCTGAGGCGGTGTAAGGTTGGTGCGGAGTTATCGCACATTCCGGGGCGGGGTTGCTCCGGCGTTCTATCGGGCGGGGATGATTGGAGGATTACTGAGCCGCGATCAGATCGACCATGCAGGACAGGTAGGCGATCCGCTCCCGACGCTTCTCGGGGAGGGCATTCATCTGGGAGAGGGCACGAGCCATCCCCAGGTCTTCCTCGGCCTCCCTCACCATGTCTGACGAGGGCGACATTTCGGGGGGCCAGCCGCAGGAGATCATAGCGAGGGGGGTGGTGATGACCTTCCCAGCGGGGAGCCTCTTCGTCTTCCGGGCGGCTTTCTTCGTGACCTTTTTCCTGACGCCCTTCTTCCGGAGAGCGACGGGGACGGCATCGGTCAGATACCAGCGACCCTTGACGCAAGTCACGCTGCCCTTCTTCGCGAGCCGGTGGAGGCAATCCTTCGCACTGGCGTCGGAAGACCCGATCTTCTCGACCCGTCCCCCCAAGGCGCGGGATGTGAGCCCCCGACGGCGATTCTTGCCGAGGCTCATCAGGACGAAGCTCTGGAGTTCCCCCCGCTGGAGCCGCTGGGGCTTCGGGGCTTCCTGCTCCTCTTCGGGGGCAGACTCGGGAACGGTTTCGGGGGTATTTTTTGCCATATATGTATCTCCTCTGGGGACTACTACTCTAAATGGAGACCGAATCAGGCAGTTTTTCTTGCATTTCGACGATTATTCTCCATCGTCGTCATCCACGTCATCCGGTTCCGGATCATCGTCCACGGGGAGAACGGGTCTTAGGGACGCCGATCTTGATCTGGCAGCCGTTGATCTGCCACTCGCAGAGGGCTAGCTCAAGACGGCGGACGACATCCTGAGGAACCCACCCGGCCACGTCATCGCTGCCGAAGTTGCAATCATTGTCCGAGGGGCCATCGTAGCCGATGAGATCGGACGGACGGAGCCAAGCTCCATCTTCGAGACGGATGAGGGCGATCTCCACGCTCTCGTAGGCTTTCAAAGGAAGGCCGCTGGTGCGAGGCTCGCAGTAGTTGAATTCCGATGCCTGGACCGAGAGCTTCGCGAGGCCGAAGATTCTCCCGGGCCGCCCATGCTCCGTCTGGGGGAGACCCCTGTCCCCGTCGAAGACACTGACAAACGGGTCCTCGAAGCCGTCGAAGATGCTGACCCAACCGTCTGCCATGCCGCTCCTACCTTAATCCCTGTCGCCGTCGGGGTCAGGCCCCGGGTGTCCGCAGTCGAGGTAGGTCTCTTCCTCGTAGCTGAGAGCCGAGGGGAGGGGCTCCGGGGGCTCGAAATCGGGTGAATTCCAGAGGTCTTCGGGCTGTGCTCGGGAGACTGCCTTAAGCCCCTCGTGGACGCACAGGAGGATGCCGTTGATGTCCATGTTGGTGAGGTCGTACTCACCCAAGACGGTTTTCAGGGTCTTCGCGAAGGTCTCCCAATCCCAAGTTCCCTCGGGGACTTCCGGGGGTCTCTCCTCTAGGTCGTCGAGGACGTTGAGGGCGTCTTGCAGCTCCATCGAGCCCACGCCATCGGAGATGTATGTCCGGGCGAGGGCGGCGACCCGTTCGAGTGAGTGGACGTGCTCCACCCGGGCTCGGTTGTCCCTGGCCGTTTCGGCCCCGGCCAGGGCGGCGTTGACCACGTTGGCCGAGGACTGCTCGGCTTGCTTGAACCGGTCGGTCTGGGCCTGGACGTTGGCCCGGTCAATGTCTTGCGAGCATTGCAGGAGGGTCTTGGAGACACTATTCAGTTGGCTGCTCAGGCCCTCCATCCCGAAGATGCGTGCAGCATCCCCTAGGTCACTGAGATAGCCTGAGAGGTTTTGTGTCGTCTGGGTGCATTGCAGGAGGGTACTTATCCACTTGGGGGTCTTCTTCACGTCCTCTATGTCGGGCGTGTGAACGGGCTCCGGTGCTTTGCAGTGGGGCGTGATGGTTCTACTCCTTTTCACGGTAACTTCTCCAGTCTGTGTGGCTCGGCGAAGACGACCTTCTCCCGAACGCTTGTGATCTTGAGCCCCCAGATGTCGTCGGGCGGGTCGAGGAGCATGAGCCGGGCCTCGTATTCCACGGGCACTCCCCTGTGGTCGAGTGGGTATCCTCTCCTCATCCGGGTCACGAAGTGCTTGTTGAACTTGGCTCCCTTGACGAGGCAGATGAGACCCCCTCGGGCGGCCCCGATGGTCAGCTTACCCTTCATCCGGTTGTCGAAACCGTCACTTGTCCTTTCCGTACCGTAGGGACCCGTACAGGATGGGCTTGGCTTGGTCCCGCCAGTAGGCCCTTTGTTTTCTCACGAGGCAGGCACCGGGGCACCACCACTGGCCGTTCCATTCGACGAGATGGGGGTGTTCCCGGCCACATTGGGCGCATGTGAGCTTGTCGGTCATCCCGGCACACTCCGAGGGAGGGTCACGATAACGATCCGGGGCTCGTGAAAGGCACCGAGGGCAGAGGCGTTCTCCTTGGTAGCGAGGAGCACCTGCTTGACGTGAGGGCCGGGGAGGCTGATCGAGACTTCGGCCCCGTCGAGGTGAAGGTAGCGTCCGAGGATCAGCACGGACTGGTCCCCCTTCGAGCTGAGATCGATGACCCGGAGGTTGGCGTCATTCAGCGTCGGGACGGTGAGGGAAGTCACGAAGCCCTTGAAAGTGATGCTCGGGCCGTAGAGGTTTCGGGTGATGTCCTTGGGCGTGGGCTCGTTCACCCGGACGACGGCCATTCCGCACTCAGGACAGAACTTCGCTCCCGGAGGGGGGTCGTGGGGACAACTCGGCTCGTTGTCCATGACGAAGAAGGTCTCCATGATGACGGGGAATCCCGCGACCACATGGGTGTAGGGTTTGGCGGGGGTGTAGAACTTGACGGGGGCCGGGGCCTTCTTCGCCGGGGCTTTCTTGGTGGTCTTGGTCTTTTTGGCTGGCATGGTGTCTCTTTTCCTACCCCATTTCGCGGCGATGTGCTCAGTGGCTATACCCCAAACTCCTCTAGGATGAGCTTCCGGGTCGTCTCGATGGCGTCCTTTTTCGTCTCGCAGAAGCCCATGCCAGCCCGCATGATCTCCCAGGCGAGGGATACCAGTTCCTTCTGGGAGCAATCCAGGCGGAGTGTGATCGGGCCGTTCCCGATGGAAATCTCACCCATGTGCTCCTCGGTCGCTTCCATCTCCCGGTGGCACTTCACCTGAGTCTGGTTGTTCCCGATCTCGATCGGGGCGTACAGGTTGAGTTGTGTGATTTTCATGGCTTGTCCTTGACAGCTCTCAGCTCGACCCGCAGCTCACCCACCCATCTTAGGGCGTTCATCAACTGGAGCATCTGGTCGGGGGACTCGTGGTTACCTTTTGCTCGGTTGTAGATGGCGGTCTCCAGGGCTCGAACATCAGGCTCCAGGCCCGCAGCCCACTCCTTGTTCTCCTCGACGGTCCATTTCTTCCTGCTCATGGTGTTCCCCTAGTACCTCTGGCCGAAGGCCGTTTCCTGGTATGTCCTCTCTAGCAGCACGAAGCCTCGTGAAAAACGGCGTCCGGCTCGCACCGGGAGACGGTCAACCCTATCGGACCCAGAGTTCTTCCTCGGAGACCTTGCGGCCGATTTCGGCCTCAAGCTCTCGGAGACGGGCTCGGAGAGACGCCGCCCGGCGTCGGACCCAAGCCGGGGAAGCCTCGCCGTCGCAGGTCAAATTCTCGGGACTAAGCTCGCCGTACACCCCGTCGATGTCGCGGAGGATCTCCGCGTCGGGCCGCTTCACCTTGGGAGCCGGGGCCGAGCCGTTCGCCTTGCGGAGCATCCCGGGGCTGACCCGCCAGTAGCGGGAACCAGCGCCGTCCGGCTGCACCGAGACGGTCTTGGCGTTCACCTGTCGGACCAAGCCGACGATGGTGCGCCCACGGGCGTCGAACTCGACTCGGTCACCCTTACGGAACTCGGGAGCGGGGCGGTAGGGGACCGCGAGGGCCGGAGTGACGGGTGCCGGGACGGCCGACCCGTTGGCCGGGTTGACCAAGGACGGGGGCACCGTCCAGATCGTCCCAACCGCGTGGGACTTCATGGCCCCTCGGGCCTCGTCCTGTCGGACCTTGAGACGCCTGCGGTTGACCTTGACCACCGTGCCCAACGTCTTCTCGCCCTGCTTGCGGCCGAAGGTCACTTTGTCGCCTACGCTGTAGTTTGCCGTATCCATCGTGGTTGCCCAACTTGGGACCGCCCCCCGTTTAGCCTAGAAAAGCGAAAAACCGCCCCCGGCGTTTTCAGGCTAAACGGGACGGGTGCCAGGGTTGGGTTAGGGCAATGAGAAGCCCCGCCGACACACAGAAAGCGATCGATGCCGCGACCCTCGCCAACCTGATCGAGGCCGTGAAAGTTCTTCAGAAGGACCGTGAGGAGATCGCGGAGCTGATCCCCTTCATGGAGCAGGATGGCGACGAGGACCGAGTCGGGGAGTCGATCGAGGAGATCGAGGCCATCGACATCGTAACGGCGTCTTTCAATTCAATGCTCCGCAAGGCCCGTGCGAAGGCCCTCAACCCCGACCGACATCTCCTCCCTGACGGAGATGTCCCCTTCTAGGGGTCGGAGACCGTGATGAAGATCACCCTCGAAGGAGACGAGTTCGTAGGCGTCATGGACGCCCTGGACCACTACGTCGGGACGCTCCCTGAGAACGAACGGCTTCGCAGGTTCCCACAAGTGAAGGCAGTCCTCGAACGCATGGAGGCGGCTTTCCTAGAGAGAATCGGGGAAGTCCCCTCGACCAACCTGACCGACGAGGAGATCAGCAAGCTCCCCGTCCTCGACCTAGATGCGGTCTGCCCTCAGGACAAAAAGGCATGAAAAAAGGGGGCTAAAAACCCCCTCGAAATGAGTAGGAGAGACTGAAAATGGCTAACATCGTCGAGAGCGTCACGCTCAACTTCACCGACTTGACCGGATCAAAAACGGGCTGCACCAAGCTCGGGTCCAATAAGTTTTGGAAAGGGTGGGTCGAAGACTGTGGGGGTTCCGCGAACTTCGAGTGCCGGTGGGGTCCGACCGGAGAGGCGGGATCCGACAAGGGCTCCAAGCGGGGGGTCGGTCTGGCCGAGGCCCGGAAGCTCCTGGCCTCCAAGGTCAATTCCAAGGAGAAGAAGGGTTATACCCGTCTCCTGGTCCGCGACGACGATGAGGAGAAGGCAAAAGCGGCTGCCAAGGGGATCGACCTGACCACGGGCAAAAAGGCGGCTCCGGTTGTGGCCCCGACCACGACTCCGAAGTTCCACCCCGAGGTGGGTCGGCTCCTCGGCATCATCTACGGTGAGAACGCCAAGGTGGTCACCAAGGGCCTGAGCGCCCAGGCCGGGGCCACGGCCGACAACCCGATCGGCAACTTGTCAGACCGGCAACTGGACATCGGCGGCTCTGTCCTCGACGAGATCGAGGCCGAGCTTCGGTCGACCTTCGGCCACGAGTCCTCATCCAACAAGGGACAGAACCTCCCCCTCGTCGGTGGGCGGCCGAACAACCGGATCATCAGTCTGACGAACGACTACATGAGCAACGTCCCCCGCGAGATCGGGCGGGCGATGCGGGGGCCTTCCAACCTCCACAAGCTCGTGATCTCCAGCTACGAGCGCCTCGAAGGGCAGCGGAAGTTCCTCCAACTGCTCCGGGATGCCCACCTGACGCAGGCCGTCTTCAAGGCGGCGGCTCACCAGTCCTCGACGGCCGGGAAAGAGGGTGTCTGGTACGACGGCCTCGGGTGCGACATCGACATCTGCGAGCCCGGATCGGCCGACTTCAAGCGAGTCGTCGGCATCTTCGAGAAGGGCCAGAGCCGGAAAAACTCCAACTGGTTCCGGGGCTCCCAGAGTGTGCTCAGGGTGGCCCGGGTGTTCAAGCTCACCCGTACCGGGACCGAGGGGGCGTTCAACGCCTACGCTGCCAAGATGGCGGCCAAGCCCGGTGCGATCGGGAAGGTGATGGCGTGGCACGGCACCCGGACGGAGAACCTCCTCGGAATCAGCAAGTCCGGTCTGCTCATGCCGGAGAACCTCCCGAAGGGCGTTCACATCTCGGGTAAGGCGTTCGGCAAGGGTATCTACCACGCTCCGGTGACGACCAGCCTCCCCGAGGTCCACGGAGCGAAGACGGATGGCACCAACGGGGCCTTGAAGTCGATGAACTACACCAGCGCACGGGGGGCCTACTACGGGGCCAACAACCGGGCCACCGGAGCGTTCATGTATCTCCAAGAGGTCGCCATGGGCTGTGGTCAGGTCACTACGAGCGCCTGCTGGGACCAGAAGCGTCCGAATGGATGGCCGAAAAACGATTTCATCTACGCGGCGGCGGGTGGCTGCTCCACCCTGTCCCACGATGAGCTGGTCACCTTCGACCAGGACGCCCAGATGTTCCGTTACCTCCTTGAGATCGAGACGGTCTGACAATGAGCAAGTACGAATTCACCGATGACATGGCCGAGATCAGCGGCATCGGCGGCTCCTACGAGGACGCCTGCCGCCAGATGGTTGTGGCGGGGCTCGAATGGTGGGACGCCAACCCCAAGGCGAATCCGGTCTCCGAGACCTTGGAGGGGGTTTATGGCCTGATCAACCCCGGGAACGAGGACGCCAAAGCCCTGGAGAAGGTCATGCTGGGAGCGGTCCCCGATTGTACCGGGGCCATGCACCATGCCACCACGATGGCGGTCCTCTTCATCCACGCAAATGGGTGGGACGAGTACGCCCGGCAGATGCGCGAGGCGAAAGCGAGGAAGGTGGCCGGATGATCATCAAAGAGCTGAAGGCGTTGATCAAGGATCTCCCTGACGACATGGTGGTCTGCGGGGTTCTCGACGGGGAGGACGTTCCCGCCAACTTCGACCTATTCGACCCCACCGAGGAGATCGGCTTCGACCCGGACAGTCCCGAGGAATGGGACGGCCAGAACGAGCGTCGTCTCCGGGTGGAGCTAGACTGAAAAACCCTGACTGAAACTGCCGGGGTGGCCCTCTAAGGCGAATCGATCAAAAAAGTGAAATGAGGGGGGGTCATTCACCTCCCGGAGTGGGTACTAAGAGAATCATGGATACAACCAATACGGCCCCCATCGACACCACTGCCACCCCCAACCCCACCCCGAAGTCCGACATCCTCGGACGGGCTCTCACCTCACGAGAGACCGAAGTTCTGAAGGAACTCGCCGCCGGGAGCACGAACGAGCAGAGCGCCCAAACCCTGAACATCAGCATCAAGACGGTCGAGGCCCACCGGGCTCGCCTGTTCAAGAAGCTGGGGGCCAACAACGCCCCGCAGGCGATCGTGTTCGCCTACGCCCAGGGGATGCTCAAGGCCCCTCTGACCGCCTACACGACCGAGGAGCTTGCCGCCGAGTTGGCGGCTCGTCAGCCCCCCGCCGCCTCTTCGTGACTTTTCCTGGCTAAAGGAGCGCCCCGGTAGAGTAGGTAAGAGCGAACCTACAACCCCCTCCCAGACGAGGAAGGAATCCACTATGTCCGTTTCTGCCGCTTCCGTTACCAACGCCGTCCGGGGCATCACCGACTGGAGGGCCGCTACCGACGCCCTCATCAAGCACCTCATCGAGGAAAGCGAATGCTTCTCCTCTGGCGAGATCGCCCGCCATCTGAGGCTGGCCTCGCCGAGCCTCCGGTTCAGCGTCCCGAACGTCGGAGAGTACGTCAGGGACCTTTTCTATTCGGGCTCGATGCCCGAGTACGAGGTGTCGGATCCCTACGGTGGAACCGATGAGGTGCCGGTCTCCCAGGTGCCTCGGACCACGCAGGGCCTCTACCCGATGCGTACCCCCGCTGGGGTCAGCGTCTTCGTGTACGCCCCCGACCAGTCGGACGGGGATAGGCACGATTTCGAGGTCTACGTGCCCAAGCCCGGCGAGACGGACGAGCCCCTCCCGGTGACGCCTCCGCAGCTCCCGGTGACCAACGGAAAGACCCCGGTCTCCATCCATGGTTCCGTGAAACCGAATCTGTCGGCGGCCGACTACAAGGCGACGGTCAACAGCGAGAACCGGCTGTGCGTCACCCGAGCGGCCTTCGAGGCGTGCGTCCACATGGGCGGCAGGCCCATGAAGGGTGGAGACCCCATCTTCATCTCGTTCGTGGACGATGAGGTGAACATCTCCCAGACGCCGATCGGCGTCCCGGACGAAGGGGCCTACTCTCTCGCCAAGGAACGTGGGAGGGTGTTGTTCACCGCCCAGGACCCGGCCCACCCGTTCGCGCCTGGGACGAGCTACAGCCTTCAGATCGGCCCCGGGATCATCAAAGTTGACCTCGCCTCTGGCAAATAGCCCCGACTAGCTTCCCTTTCGCCTGCCTGCCCAAAATCCCTCCCAGCTTGGCGGGTGGGCAGGCGAAATCCTTTCCAAATAGAGTAGGATCTAGACATGACGCAACCATGCCCGGACCCCGGATACCGCTGGGCCAAACCAAACGAGGGCCTCGTAGACGGAGAAGCCGCTTGGTATGATGAAGACCCGCCCGGGACGATTTGGCCGGAGGGTTTTCCGCCCCCCGACGAGAAAGGCGTGCTGCACCCGCCCTTCGACTGGATCTTGAAGACCCAACGGGAGCGGAAGGGCAAAGAATGGCCCTCGGACTCCCACGGTCTTTGTGGGGTCGTCGTACCTATCGTGATCCAACCGGATGCTCTACCGGACTCCCCGTTCCGGATCGATGATCCGCCGGAACTTATCGATCCGATGCAGCCCATCAAAACCAAGGTCCGGCCCGACGCCGTGAAAGCCATCCTCGAAGAGTTTTTCCCGAGCGCCATCGTGCGGGACAAAGCCCGCATCGGTGGCCGAACCTTCTGGGTTTCGATCTGGCGCTATCGGGTCGAGATTTCGGTCACCCTGGAGGCGATGACCGAGATCGAAGCGTCGGGGGATGCCACTTTCACGTTCTCCGAGAATCCCAGAGACCCCAAGAAGAAACCCATCCTTATTGAGCAGTTCACATCGGGCCATCTAGGCGACATCCGGGAGGCCGTAGAGAAAACCCGGATGCACGTCATGGGGATTGTCCAGGCGATTCGGAACGTCTGCGATGCACCCCGCCTCCCCCCACCCGTCAACATCCTGGAGGACTAGATGCTGCCCGACTACGACCCCAACGATCGCTGCGAGGATTTCACTGAAGACGTGGACAATCTCGTCACCTCGATCGAGCTGTCTTTCGCCATTCCCGTCCACATCGGACGAGAGCACTACAACCGGCTCCGGGACGTGATGTACGATATTGTCCAGGCCCCCTACAACCAACCCAAGGAAGGTGTCCACTGGGCGGGCGGAAAGGGCGCAAGGCCCATCTGGTCGCAGCAGGATGCCGTTTTCTTGGGCAAGGCGGCGGACCCCGATGCCCCCGAGGGCGGGGAGCCGACCTTCGACCATTCGGTGCTCCTTTTCGAGAGCGGTGCTCGGGAGTTCCTCAACGAGAAGGAGAAGGAGCGGACCTGCAAGCGGCGAGAGAAACGGGCTCGCAGGCTCCGAGAGAAGGTCGAGATTGGCGGGGGGGTGGCCACGTCCGACAAGTCCAGGAAAACCTAATCTGCCGGGGTTACCACTACGGGGATGTAGTAATTCGGGTTTTCCAGCACCACGATAGGTATCGGCCAGAGCATCGTGTCGAGGAAATCTTCGATGGCACCGTCATCCCCGATCTCCTTCACCCACGCGGCATCTTTCTCGGTGTCGACCTCAACAACTTCATACACCCGGTCGGTCTCGACCGACATGAAGTGTCCCCCCGCTTCCGTCATTTGAGTTCGATCGAGGCGTAGATCCAGCTCTTTTCCCCATCGTCGACACGGATATCCTTGATATCTTTCATGTAGGGTTTGAGGGCCGCGTCGAGAACCTTCCGGAAGGCCCCGATTTCGTTCTCCACCATCCGCTGGTACTCGTACTCGCCCGTCTCATAGGCCCCTTCCTTCGGAAGATCCGAGCGGTACGCCCCCTCCACCTCGCGGAGGTTCCGACTGATTTCCGCCTTGTTGAGGTCATAGCCGCCCATCCGGCGCAGCGCCAAATTCAGGGCTGTGGCGATCTGTTCCGCGTGGATCTTCCGTATGGCGTTCTTGTTCTCCTCGCCCTTCACCCCAGGCCACCCCTGGAGCTGGTCGAGGAAAGCCTCGACGACCTGCTTTGGGGATTTCACGGGGTCCGTGTTGTAACCCCTTCTCAGGAGAATATGGCCTTGACTCTCCACGATACTGACTTCGGCTTTCTTGTTGTGGTTCGGGACCCCAGGGTCCGTAACCCGCCAGACGATCATCAGGTCGCCCCGTTCCTTCCACGGGATTACCTTGAGATTCTTGGGATCGACGAGCTGGGCCTTGATCCCTCTCGTGATGGCTGCCGAGAGCTTCTTGAGAGGTTCCGAGAGGGACGTCTTCGAGTCTGTCCGGATGATTTTCCGGGCGACCTCGATGTCCCTGTCGAAGTCCTTGAACACCTTTTCGAGGCTTTTCAGGATTGCCGGGATAGCCTTGTCCGTCGGGAGAGCCCTGAGGGCCGCTTCCAAGCTGGTCTTGGCTGCTTCAACCTGCTTTCGAGCTTGAAGGGTCGAAAGCAGGATGCCATTAGCCGCGTTCGGGTCCTTGGGGACAGCGGCGGAGACAGTACGGGCCAGATGCCGATCGGCGACCCTTTGGACCAAAGTGCTCACATCCAGGGGAGGAATAGAGAAGAAACCGGGTAATGACAAGCATGGCCCTCGACTGCCCCGAGTGTGGATCCCCGATGGCACTCCGCCCCAGCAAGTTCGGAGCGGGACGACAATACTACGCTTGCACCCGCCAGGGTTGCCGAGGAGCACACGGAGCCCACCAGGACGGGACGCCGCTCGGGATCCCGGCGAACCAAGCGACCAAGAATATGCGGATGTCGGCCCACGCGGTCTTCGACCCCCTCTGGAGGAACGGCCACATGAGTAGAGGGGAAGCCTATCTGTGGATGCAGAATGCCCTCGGGATGACCGCAGATGAGGCCCACATCGCCAGGTTCGACAAAGAAACGTGCTCCCGGCTCATCCGGGCTGTGTGGGCGCTAGGAGATTAGCCTGTTTGAACCGCTCCACGGTGTCCTGATACACCATCTTGGCCCTCTCTTTCGGCCCGTTCAGCAATCTCAGGATGTACGAGGGATGGTAGACCGGGATCACCGGCACCCGGCCCTCGTACAGGAGATTCCGATCGAGCAAAGCCCCCATCGCCCCGAACTGCCCGGAGAGCCTCGACGCAGCGAACCGGCCGACGGCGATGAAAACCTTGGGCTGGATGACCTCGATCTGGCTCCGGAGCCAGATTGAGCAGGACCGGATCTCCTCCGGCTTCGGATCTCGATTCCCTGGCGGCCTGCACTTGACGATATTGGTGATGAAAACCCCGTCACGGGACATCCCGGCGTCTTTCAGAATGCGGTTGAGTAGCTGTCCAGCGGCCCCGACGAATGGCTCCGCTTGCTCATCTTCGTTCTCGCCGGGCCCCTCGCCGACCAGCATGGTGTCCGCAGCCGCCGGGCCGACTCCAGGGACGACATTCTTCCGGGTCTTGGATAGCTCACAGCTCTGGCAGTCCGCGAGGGAGAGGGCGTCCAGGGCTCTCTGGGGGTCCTTGGAGGGCTCCGGCCACGGCGGGGTCTCCTCGGACTCGTCGAGGTCCAAGAGAAGCTCCAAGGGGGCGTCAGGGGGCTGAGAATCGATCCAGGCAGCCAAGGTCACTCCATGACACGGCCGGGGAACACAAGAGCAGCCGAGAATTTTCCCCCTGAGGCTCAGGACTGCATGTCGGAATGCGGGGTCTTCCTCTACACGGGCGAAGAAGTACCGTTCAAACTGTACCAGGCAAGCGGCCCTTTGTTCTTCGGTGGCTTTGGGTGGGATCTTGTAGGGATTGCCGAACGGAGTGCCCCGACCGATGTACTGGTCGAAGTGAACGTGATGGTGCCGGTTGACGACCTTCGTGGTCATCTGTCCCTCTTCTGGTCTCTCGCCACCTTGCGCCGCTCGATGAGATCCTCAGAGTAGTTGATCCACCTGACGTAGATGCGGCAGCACTTCAGGCAAGGGAGTGCCGGGCCGATCCGGGCGGACCAACGGTGCCCGCACCCGAGGCACTCGTACTGGTTCAGGAAAAGGTCAGTCACGGGTACGACCGCTGGATTTCCACGGCCAAGGCTTTTGCCCCTTCTTCGGTGGTCTCGAAGAGGAACTCGTCATCCTCGGCGTAAACGAGGAGTTTACCGTCCCTCTCGATGACATACCGGGCCATGGCAAACGGCCCCTGGAGACGGCGGGCGAGCCGAGCTTTGAAGTCCGTATCTCGCAAGATACCCGGAGCGGGTATCCCTACTCGACCTTTGATCGATTCGGGATCCTTGGTGATTGTCCACGAGATTGTTCTTTGATCAGCGTAATGGGCCCCTTTCTCTCTGACCGAGAAGTTGATGCCCCTCGTGTAGGTGCTGCAAACCTGGCCTGTCTCCATGCTCAGGAGACGGTTCAGCAGATCGGAAGGGGGATCGGCCTGGAACACAAAATAGACCTTGTGATCCGCTAGGGACCGGACAACCCCGTAGACGCACATCCAGGTGGTCGCCCCGATCCCCCGGTAGATGTTTTTCCGCCTGGCATCCGCGTATCTCGGGTCGGTCTTATTCTTCTCTACGGCCTGCCGGGCGAACCGCTCGAAGGGGTCGAGCCCGAGCTTCTCGTAGGCAGCTCGGACATCTCCAATGAAGGAGGCCACAGGCTTCCTACTCGAAAAGGGAGCCGCTCCGCTCGTCGGGGGAGGTTTCAAGCTCTGAAAACTCGTAGGGGGCCCACGTTCCGTCAAGGTGCCAAACCCACCAGAAATCAGGGTAACCCTTTAGAGGGTGGTCGAGGTGGCCGAGATTACCTTCCCGTCGGAGGGCAAGGAACTTCGGGTCGGCGAGGACAGCTTGAGCCGAACTCAGGCATTTGACCTTGACCCGAAGGCCCGACTTACAGTCAGAGATGTCCATTTTTCATTCTCCGGCTACGGAGACTTGAGATGGTTTTTCGGCTTCACGGGGGTGCTCGGCTTCGCCCTGTCGGAGGAGGAACTGGATGCGCTCGATGAGCCTATCTTGCTCGATGCCGATGTCGTCGAGCCGTTCGAACGCCCGGGTGATCTCGGCTTGCCGCTCTTGAGGGGTCATGGAGCCACCGTACCCTCCGAGGAGTACCGGATCCAACGGTCTTTGGACCAATCCTCCTACTTTCGCTTCCGTGGTGGGCGGCCTGAGCTATGCTCTCCTCCGGCGACCGCCACCGATCCCTACGGGGTCGGGGTCTTCTTACACCCGCCGACTCTTGTCGGCACCCTTGGGGTTTTGACGCCATGGGCTCGGCGTTGACCCTAGCCATCCATGTGCTTCCTAACCTCCTTGCATCGAGAGGGGCCTGCGTGCCTGCATTGCCCCCGCCATCCCGGCTGTTTCCTCTTACGTGTGTCCTACTCGGAAGTCCGGGCCGGTTAGCCCGAAATCGCCTCCCGGACCGCATCCTTGCCCGCCCGGCGGTTCTGCCGGTTGCGGCGGACGCGGGACACCTTGCCCTTGTCCTCGCAGCAGGGGCAGCGGACGCCCCCGGGCCGACGTGGCGGTGGTCCTTGCTAGAGTTGATCGTCAGTCATGTCCTTGAGATCCATCTTCGTTTTCTTTCGGCTGAATCGGGTGTTTTCCTGTCCCCCACATTTAGGGTCCTTTTTCCTTTGAGAGTCAAACCCAGCACCCCGCGTACCGTGGGCTTCAGATAGTCCAGCTCCAGGAATCCCTCGGCTACCAAGTAGCGGATCACCCGGCTGATCCCCGAGAGGCGACACCCCCATGCGTGATGGTTGGGGGCTTTGTCGAGCCACGCCCGGATCGAGTCCGGGACTTCTCTGGGAGGGACCGAGGCATAGGCCCGGAGCACTTCGAGTTGCCGTGCAGTGAGATCCGGGAATGTCATGGCTCATCCCCAGTAGGTTGCCCGAGGGGCCACCCGCCCCATTCGAGGGGCTCATTGCCGAGGAGATCCTTCATGTCGATGAACTGCACGGTGCCGGTCAAGGCGATCTCCATTTCCGCGATGTGGATCTGGAGTTGGGCCGTGGTCAGCCTATCCCCGTGCGGGGAGATATTTCCCCGGTTCTTCAAAACCCTCCACCTGTTCTTCAAAACCCTCCACCTGTCGGGCTCGCACTCCAGAGCGATCAGGTCAGCCTCGAAGGCTTCGCCCGGTTCTATGGGGAGATCCCTAGGGACCGCTCGACCGGGATCCACCCCGGGAGCCAAGTCCCGGCGTCTGAAAAGGCGGTAGCGGCGACGGTCCATCAGATCGCCTTACCTCCTGGCAGGGCCGCCAGGGCTTCACGGATCCCGTCGCCCACGTTCCGACCATGCGACCAGCTATCCCCGGCCTTCATCATGTAGGCGTTTTCCTGGTCCCGTAGGTAGCTCCGGAGCATCATCAGGACCCGGCTTCGAGGCATCCCCGCTTCGAGAGCGTCTCGGATGCCGTCGTTGATGAGCCCCGAGAACCAAACATCGAGGTCGGCATCTGGTCCTTTCGGGGGCCGGTTTCGGTTCATGTTCATGTCTCACCTCGAAGCATCGCCGTGAGGTCTTCGGCCTCCTCCATGGAGATCGGGCGATTGAGACGGGCGAGAAGACATCCCCGGTCGTTGTTGCCCTCCCACTCCGCCACTTCGGCTTGGATCTGTCGGCAGACCCAGGCGGCGATCTTCTCCACGGCGGCGGGAGGCTTGTAGGCATTCACCCCGGTGAACAGGATGCCGTCTTCCTGGATCTCGGCCTTCATGGTTTACCTCTCTCCTCTCCTGAACTTCTCGAATTCAGCCCAAGCCTCATCCGGGCTCAAGTCCTTCCGGACCTCGAAACTGATCCCGGCGTCCCGGTTCACGAAGGCCCGCCAGCCCTTCCCCTCCCACACCCAGTAGCGCCGGTAGGTGTCGAAACAGTAGTCCTGGCGACCCCAGATCGACTTCATGTACTCGACTGCACCCATTTCTAGGGCTGACGGTCGGGAGAGAACCCAAGCGGTCAGAGCTTGGAGCCTGTCCCGCATTTTGAACGGGTCCCGCCCCTGTTGGATGATGTTCAGGATGGGGGTGCTCTCCCACTGGATCCGCTTGCTCACCGCTTCTTCTCCCTACGGAGGGTTTCAGCGATCTCCGGGTCGTTCCCGTACAGGTTGATGAGCCGTTCCGAGAAACCACACTCGGGGCACGGCGTCGAGTCGCTGAGTGCCTCGTAGACGGTGCCACACCCGAAGAGGCTACACACCTGCTGCCAGGAACCGGGTGTCCGCGTCGTGGGAAGATAGGAGTATTTCATGCCCACCCTTCCGGAGGCTCAGGGACGGGCTCCCACAGCGATTCGTCAATCGGGGGCTCGTTGGCCCACGGTTCCCACATACCCATCACGGCATCGATGGCGTCCAGAGGAGCCTTGTGAACCATGACGGTCCCATCCGGATGGGTCGTCTGCCTCCAGCCAAACTCCTCGTCGCAGCGATACGTGACCTTTCGGCCGTCGTCTCGAAGCCACTCGGGATTGCCAACATCGAATCTCATGTCCCCCTACCTACCCGGAGAGATGATCCGGTTAGCCCGGAAAAGTGTCATTTCCCATCCCGTCGAGCATGGTGGCGCAGTAGCTACTGAGGGCGCTGTTCGCTTCCCCCTTGAAACCGAAAGGACCATGGAGCTGGTATGCCTCGTCCCAGAAATACCAACCTGGACCGTCCCAACCAGCGAGATCGGCGTCCTCAGGGGCCGTGGTCAGGAGCACAACGCTCTCAGCACGAATACCCTGCGGAGCAGGGGCCGTATCGAATTTGCTGAAATCGATCATTCCTCCCCTCGCTTTTCGAATGCCTTGATCTGAGCCTGATCTCGATATCGTTCAAGCTCCTTGGTCAATGCTTCCCACTTCGCTTTGGACATGACGACTAGGGAGTCGTCATGTCGCAGCTTCGCAAGCCTCTCACGCAGGCCACGTTTGTAACCCTGCACATAGGCGGTTTGGGCGAGGTCGCACACCTCACGAGGACGCATGTTCGCCCACCAAAACTGGAATTCGCCCCCACCGTCCTGCGGGTCAGTTGTGTGGTCTTCCCAGTCCGTGACCCATTCGATGTCGGTGCCCACGTTACCTCCTCACACCCTGTCGGCTAGTTTGGTTAGGGGGATGTTTTCCCTATTCCGAAATGCCCCGCCAAAGAGAATTGGAAGGCGTCCTCGATGTGCCGTTTTCGTAGTCCTTCGATCACCTCCTTCTGGAGATGTCCGACCTTTTTCCACATCGAACGGGAGGGGATCCCAAAAAGCTGACCCAGTACAGAAAGCCCCGCGAGCCACGCATGTCTGTCCGTTTTGGGCCGGATGGCTCGCATTCGTGCGATTTCCCCCTCCGTGTTTCCCCCCTCCATGAAGTTCAGTGCCATGCGGTAGCCTCTCCGGGTGAAATAGACGGGCTCATCATCGAATGAGAGGGCGTCCACAGGGGACGTTGTCCCCTTCAGGTAAAGCAGAAGACCCACCACTTGATCCAGATCGATCGTTTCCACACTGTATGTGGTGTTTTCGTCCTCCCAGAAACCCTCGGTTCGGAGCCCTTTCTCCGCCTCCTCGCGGGTAGCAAAAAATCTCCCGAGAACACGGGCGTTTTCACCCCCCGTGTTGAGCGCGGTGCAAATCGGAAAGGTTGAGTCTTTCGGCCCGGGTTGGGCAATGTGGTAGAGCGTCGGGTTTAAGTTCATGGTGTGCCTACCCGTGAAATCGGTCCGGTTAGCCCCGAAAAGGACCCTATGGTCGGCCCCCGAGCATGTCCCACATCTCGTCGATCCCGACGATCTTCGTGCCGTAGGATCTTGCCTTCTGGGCCTTCCCGCTCTGGCTCGATGGATCCCTGGTGACCAGGAAGTCGAGCCCCTTGCTCACGCCCGACTTGACCGTCCCGCCCTGCGCCTCGAAGGCGTCCGCCATCGGCTGATCCCGGAAGCCCGTCTGACATAGGGTCTTGCCGGACATCGGCCCGACGATCGTCTTCTGGATCTCGACCCCGTTGGTGAGGAGCTTGCCGACCAGGAACATCTTGTCCCAGAGCCCATAGACGAAGGACTCCGCCTTCGTCTGCCCGACCCCGGGGATGGCCGCGATCTGCGTGATCCGGGCCTTGGACATCTTGTGGAGGCTGTCAAAGCCCGCGTCTGCGATGGTCTTCGCCATCGACCGCCCGATGAGCGGGATGCCGAGAGAGCCAACGAAGACGTGGAGGGGGAGAACCCTCTTCAACTCGATCTGCTTCATGATCCGCTTGGCGTTCCCGCCGACGGTCTTCCCGCCGAGGTCCACCTGAGAGAACTCGGTCTCGTCCAGCGTGTAGAGCCCCGCCGCGTCTTCGATCATGTCCTGCTCGATCAGAGCCTCGATGATCGAGTCCCCGAGGTGCAGGATGTTGACCTTCTTCACCCACCTCTTGACCGCGCCCGAGGCCTGGGCCTCGCAATCGTCCGACTTGCAGACGAGGTACTCACCGTCTCGGGTCAGAGCCCCGCCGCAGGACGGGCACTCAGTCGGCGTGTCCAGAGTCGAGCCCTTGTCCGCATTGGTGGTGATTAGGGCTTCCACGTAAGGGATTACATCATTTCTTCGGGAGACCAGGATCTTGTCCCCGACGTAGAGGGCTGATGCCCCCCCGTCCGAGCACAGGGCTTCGATGTTGGAGATGTTGTGCAGGCTGGCCTGCTTGACGTTCGCTCCGGCGAGGTTGACCGAGTCGAATTCCGCGACCGGGGTCACCCGGCCGGAGTTGCCTACCTGCCAGCGGATGTTCTGGAGGATGGTGGGTTTCTGCTCATGGGGAAACTTGTAGGCCACGGCCCCCTTGGGCCGGTTGTTCCGGTCGCCGAGGTTCTCCCGTGCGTCCTTGTCATCGACCTCGATCACGAGTCCGTCGATGTCGTAGTCGAGGGAGTCCCGCTTGGTGTCGATGTAGTTCTGGTAGACCTGCTCGACTTCGGCCAGGCTCCGCAGCCTGGTGTATCCGGCTGTCTGGAAGCCCCACGACTCAAGCTGTGCCATCTCGTCGTATGACGAGTCGCGGCCCGGGACGATCCGGTACGCCATGACGGTCAGGTGGCGACACTTCTCGGCCTTGGTCCGGTCCTGTCGCTTCGCGGTTCCGGCAGCGGTGTTTCTCGGGTTCGACTCGCCCTTGAAGTGAGCCTTGAAGTCGCTGTGCCAGGTGACGATTTCGCCTCGGACGTACCCGTCGAAGCCGCCGGGAATGACCTTCACGGCCCCCTGCATCAACCTCACATTCGGCGTGATGTCCTCGCCCTCGGTCCCATCGCCCCGGGTCACAGCCTGGACGAGACGCCCGCCCTGATACCTCAGAGAGATGCTGATCCCGTCGAGCTTCTCTGACAGCGTGACCTCTGCCGGGGAACAGTCTTTCCACCAGGACGCCAGCTCGGTATCGACCTGAGCCTTGTTCAGGCTGGACATCGGCTGCCCGTGCTTCACCTTGGGCCATGAGCCGCCCACGGGGGCCATGGCACCGATCCGTTTGAGGAAGGGGTTGCCCGGGTCGGCCGCCCTAAGCTCGTCTTCGAGGGCGTCATAGACGCTGTCGGGAACCTGCGGGTTCCCGTTGTAATAGCTGTCCCTCAACCCTTCCAGGCGGGTGACGAGGGCTTGGATCTCGGTTGGCGTCATTGCTTAACCTACTCGGTTGAGGCTCCGGTTTAGCCCTCTTTCGTTAGTCGCCGCCCCATGCGTAGTTTCCGTCGGTGGCAAGCCAGTCATGGAGGGCTACGGCCCTTTCCAGGGATTTGTCGGTGCCTTCCTCGGTCAGCTTCTCGATCCGATCCAGCACGAACCGTCGGCCGACATGGAGCCGGGTCACCCGGCTCAGGAATTTTCGGTCTTCCTCGTGCATCTCAGTCTCCGGGGCTCAAGCTAGCCCGAAATCGTGGAATCCATGCCGCATTTGCGACAGCGACAGTGCCGGGTCCGACCGAGCGTGCCGATTTTCATCAGCGGGCCCCCGCAGATGAGGCACGCCTGCACATCGTCGAATCGTCCTCTGAGATCCTCGATCACGTCCGAGGCATCGAGGTCGAAATCAACGGGCGTGTCCTTGTGACACGTCACCAGGCCCGCGTCGGTCAGGATTGCCACGGCTTCGTCCAGGGTAATCTGGTCGGACGCCACAGCCAGACCCCCATCTGCGAGATGATCGCAAGCCCAGCCTCGGAGCAGATGCTCTGGAGGGGCACGATCCTCGGGGTAGAGAATTCGTACATAGAATTGTTCTGGCATGGTTACTCCTCCTCTGTCTGGAGATTCTTGATCTCCGGAAATGCCTCGCAAAGCGCCTGGCCGAGGCAATCCTCGGCGTGATTCAGCCTCCGAACCGACGCACCGCGTCGAAATCGAGCGTGAAGGTTTGGGTCGTGCGTCCGTCTTCTCGCTGAACCCGGACCTTCCGGCCCCGAGCATCGACCTTCCGGACCACGCAGCGGGTGTCTGTGGTCAGCCCAATCGGACACCCCGCCACGGAAGTGATGGGGACAACGATGTTCCCAGCCTTGAAGGTTGCCACGACCCTGTTCGCCATCTCGCTGGCCAGCCGCCGCTTGCCGATGTCAATGACGGTGCCCTCAGGGACCTCCTGCTCGGGATCCTGGACCCGGATTCCGTTCATCTTGACCGCCCCCTGTTGGATCAGGCGGCGAGCCTGGGGGTTGGAAACGGTCGTCTCGCAGACGATGTCGAGGAGCTTTGTCATATCTCCTCTGTCTACTCGGAACGGCAGTCCGTTTAGCCCTCGAAAAGAGGCTAAATCGGCTCCCGCTCTGGGTAGTGGGATCAAGATGGCGAAAGTGGAAAAGGGCACCCTGCTCAAGACCGACGGCTCAAGCGAGAGCATCGCTCCCGCGACCCCCAAGCGGGGATACTCGCTCTCGGAGCTTCAGGGGCATGTGGGCGGCTACATCGAAGTCGTCCGTCTCCCCAAGGGAAAAATCATGCTCGTGAACGAGGAGGGGCTCTTCATGGGGCTCCCCATGAACGCCCGAGCATCGGAAATCGCGGGGCAGGTGATCGTCGGCAACGCCGTGGTCATTCCCAGCAAGGACCTCAAATAGGCCCGGGACGGGCTAAAAAACTCAGACTTCCGAGTGGAGTGACCGAACGGAGGCAATGAAGATGGCCAAGACCCCGATGCCCGAAACCGTCCCGACCGTCGGCATGGGAGCCACCATGTGTGGGTGGTCGGACCGGCACGCCTACACGGTGTGCGAAGTGGTCAACCCCCGGAAGTGCTTCGTCCAGAAGGACCGCGTCAAGAGGATCGACTCCAACGGCATGAGCGAGTGCCAGGAGTGGGACTTCACGCCGAACCCCGAGGCGGCTCGGGTCCTGATCACTTTCCGCAAGGACGGAAGGTGGCACGAGGGGACGACCCTGGGGGGCACCCAGTTCGCGGTGGGTCACCGGAGCGAGTATTACGACTTTTCGTTCTAGCGAGGGGAGGAAGGGGCTAAACGGCCCCTTCCTCCCGAGTAGGAGATTCAGAATGAGGGACGGCAGCTTCAAGAAGCCTTACACGACAACGAGGACGAGAATGCCCGTCTCAGGATGGAGATCATTGCTCAGGCACCTGAACAACGAAAGGACTTATTCCGGGTCTTCAAGGAAGAGACGAGGAAAGCCCTTGACAAGCCGTCGATGATGGAACGGAACTACATCGGGTATATATCTGAAGGCGAACTTCGGAAAACGGAGGACGGCGGTAATGGCAACCAAAAAGGCCGAGAAGATCAAGTGGGCCTGCCCCAAGTGTGGAGCCGAACCGGGCAAGCATGGGAAGGGCGGGGACTCGAAGTGCGAGTACACACAAGGCGGCGGCGGCGGGTGCTGCGGCTTCCTCTGTGAATGTGATGGGGATGACACCCCGGAGCACGGCTCCAGCTACGCGGACCCGTGTGGGAACGCCGTCTGTTACCACTGCGGCTGGTACGGGGTTTTTCCGAAGTTGCCCGGCAAGTTGCCTGCGTGGGCAAAGAAAGCCCTGGCCGAGGGCTGGACGCCGCCTGATGGGTGGACCCCGTGAGACCGGCCCCCGAGATCCCGCAAGGCTGGTACGTCCTGCGGCCGAACGAGACCGTCGAGGAAACCGACAAACGGTGGTCTCACTACGGCCAGTGTTGGGACACCATCAAAACCGCCGAGGACAGGAAACTGCTGGTCGGACAGCGGGCATCATCGTCCCAGGTGCCTCCGCCGAACATCGTCATCCGGAAGGGGAAGCGCCCATCCCTCGAAGGCTGGGATGGATTCCCCCTAGGTGGGCCAGGGGATGAAAAGTGACCATCACGAAACTCTCGCGGTCCGATCTGCTCGACGAAGCCACGGCGATTGCCGAGGACTACAAGTCGCAGGGATACTCACTGACGCTGCGCCAGCTTTACTACCAATGTGTTTCGAAAGCCCTCATCGACAACTCGGACAAGAGCTACAAGCGGCTCGGCGACACCATCGGGACGGCCCGACTGAACGGTGAGTTCGCCATGGATCTCATCGTGGACCGGGGCCGGGAGGCCGGAGCCTCTCTACACCACACTTGCAAGCTCGATGTGGTCGAGGCTCTGTCAGAAGGGGAAAGCTATCTCCGGTCCCTCCCCTTCTGGACGATCGAAGTAGACCGCTGGTTTGGGCAACCAGCCTACGTCAGTGCGTGGGTGGAGAAGGAGGCTCTGGCTGGCGTCTTCGAGAAACCCTGCAAGGATTTGGGCGTCGGATTCTTTGCCTGCAAGGGCTATCCAAGTCACAGCTCCCTATGGCAGTGGCTCCTCAAGCTCTCGGAGGCATGGGAAACGAGCCTGGCCGTCGTCGAGGATGACGATTTGCGGGAGATGAGTCCCGAAGTGATCGACGAAGCGGTCGTCCTCTACTTCGGGGACCATGATCCCGACGGCTGGCAGATCCCCCGGTCGGCGGAAGACGCCATGAACACACTGGCCCGGGTCAACGGGCTCGGCATCCCGCCGATCCGGTTCGTGCGGGTCGCCCTCAATATGGACCAGATCAAGAAGTACAAGCCCCCGCCCTTCCCCGCGAAGAAAACGTCGAGCCGTTACGACGGCTACTTCCGGGAGCACGGAATCAAGGACGCATGGGAACTTGACGCTCTGAGCCCAAAAGTGCTCGACGGGCTCATCCGGCAGAACGTGGGGAGGTATTGGGACGGTAGTATCCACCAACAATGGCAGGATTTCGCGAACGACAACCGTGCCCGGCTCCGGACTCTGATGGAAGCGGAGGGTTGGGTCGCCCGAGCCCTCAAAGGGAAATGACCGATGACCTTAGTTGACCCCCTGGACTTCCGGAGACGGTGGTCCGAGAAATTCGAAGTCATCATCGAGCGGATCAGCCTCGAAGCCCAAAACTGGCCCGAGGCAGAACGCAAAGGTGCCCTACAAGTCCTGACGAGGATCGCCCGAGCCTACCCGGATCTCTTGGGGCTGACCCACCGTTTGGAGAAAGAGGCCGAAGAGGCCAGGAAAAACTGACATGGATCATCGAGACGACCGACAAGATGACCGAGACCACCACCAAGGCGACCGTTACGACTCGATGGAGGAAAGACGGCATTTCAGCCGACCGTTACGCTACAACGGGACGACCGGCGAGGTGTCCCGCAAGATCCCCAACAGCGATGAGTGGGAAGTGGTTGCCCGCCTCAAATCCTGAACCATGGGAGAAGATGGGCGGCCCGCCCCGGAAGGGATAAGTGCTGGACAAAAGGGGCGAAACATGACCAAAATCGGCTTACATTATGCCCACCAAAAGGAAAACCCCTGCTACCAAGAAGGCTCCGTCAAAGAGAGCCTCCGCGAAAAAGGCCGTCCCAGGACGCTCGCGGAGGGCCGGGGTCAACTCCAAAGACGTAGGTGAATGTCCTCTCTGGATCTTCGAGGCCGAGACCGCACGGGGCTGGTTGGCTCAGATCGAGGGGCGCATGGACAGGGTGATCGCCCGGGGGGAGAATCCCCATTTCAAGGAGACCCAAGCCGAGATGAAGCGGCTCCGTACCGCCGTAGGCAAGGCGGTAGTGGCCCTCAAGCCCGTCCAGACGGTCGTAGGCAAACTTTCCGCGTAGGCACGCCCGGAGAAATCGGGCTAATCACCGCCCGATTTCGGGTAGATCAGGGGACATGAAGTTCGCCTACCGGCTCAACCCCGATGGGCCAGGATTCCTCGTCAGCTACAAAGGGACTGAGCCCCATCTGGAGCCGGGAGTGGATTTCGTTCTCGTGCGCCATCTGACGCCCTCAGAGGGGTCTGTACGGCTCTGGAAAACCGACGGCCCCACGGATGCCCCGACTTTCCACCGACGCGAGGACGCTGCCCTAGCGGCCTTCGGGGAGCACATTCTGGCCCCGAGGATAGACAAGTTACAAAAGAGCCATCACGCCTGCCCGGTGTACAGGTGCTATCGACACCTGACCCCGGAGGTTGCCGAGAAGGTTTACGAGATCCTGGTACATCGTCTCGCCGCCCCATTGTCCCATCAACGCGACTTCGTGTACGAGATGACCAGAGAGAAACCAACTCACGAGTGGCGGATCCAAGGGGCTCTCGGGTTCGGTGGCAAGTTCTGGAATGAGGACCGAGGGTTTCGGATCTCCTGCTACTCGGAGGATTCGACCCCCTGGCGGGAATACCTGATGGAGCTAGCGGAAGCGGAATTGGACGAAGTCTACAAGTCCGTCTGCCAGTGTGAGGCGGCATGAACCCGATCTTCGAGTACAAGAAAAAGAAGGGTGGTTGTGAGGCATTCCTCAAAGGCCCCCCGGAGCTTCTCGCCCTTCTTCCGGCACCGGATCCCAAGGGTGTCGCCCTGGCGGAAATCGAGAAAGGGGTCTGGGTCGTCGCGGACAACGACTGTCAGGAGTTCGCCACCAAGGAAGAAGCCGCCTTTTTCTACCTCGACACGGTGCTCGTTTATCCGGCCCGGAGGGCACAAATACCCCTCCAGGCGGCCGACATAGGCACCCCCTACCGTTGGCCGAAGAAGCTGGACCAAGAGCAGGCTAAGGACATCTTCGACATCCTGGTGCGGTTCCTCGGGGCCCCGGATGACCGCCGCAAAGAGTTCTACGAGGCCCTCGTCGGCAACGACACACAGGTCTCGTGGGTTTTCGAGAGCTGGGGTGGACACCGGGTCACTTTCGAGTACAACATCGGACCCGACTTCCGAGGCGATGCCATGACGGCATCTGGGTTTTCCTCCTTGTTGGTATCGCACGCCATGTTCGCAATCCAGGATCTCTACCGGCCCGCGAGCGCACCCCCTCGGCCTGCCGCCCAGGCCCCGACGTTCCCCACGAGGCCCAAAATCAGCAAACACCGGCACAACCCCCCCAAGCCACAGCCCATCCAGTCGCCCATCTTGGCCCGCACCGAGGTCGAGATCGTCACGGCCCCGTCGCCCATCCCGACACCAAGCCCGGCACCCCCCGTCGAGCCCGTAGTGGTTGCTGTGCCTCCCCCAAAGGCGGGGAGGCGCAAGACGAATCCCCCGTACAAGCGGCCGGTGATCAGCATGACCTCGACACCGCTTCCGGCAACGTCCGAGGATGACGAGGAGTTACCCGACGTAGCGGATCTATTCGGGCTCGGCTCGTGATTGCGAGCCTATACGATGGGTCTGGTATGAGGTCGGGATGAATCTTTACGCCCTGGTTCAGGACAGCGCCATCGCCCGGTTCATCAAGTGCGAGCCCGAGCAACTGACACAGTTTCCGGACTACACGGCGGTCGAAGTGAGCCCGCTCGATCGAATCGAAGTGGGGTGGCTGTACGATGGGGAGAGCTTCTCTCCGCCGCCAGGCCCGGAGCCGGTCACCACGTTCCTTGCCTCAACCAAACTGGACGGCGGAAGCGTGACGGACCCCTCCTGGGAAACCCTCGACGGTGTTGTCATCGACCCGAGTTTCTTCACGGACCCGGATTACCTCATCGGGCAAATCGTCGCCAGCGTGAAAGCCGTCGGCTCCGGAGCACAGCTTCATCTCATGGAAGATGATGGAGCCGGGTCGATTATCGAGATCGGACTCTGGGACATCCTCGACACGAGTGGGGCATGGAGACCTGTTGCCCTCGACACTGAGCACCCCCGGGTGGGGACACACACCTATATCTTCGAGGGCCAACTGAACGGGGCGACTTCCTTGGATGTGCGCTTCGCCTCACTGGTGCTCTTGGAGGTCCGGTGATCCCCTCCCGCTATTCTTTCAATGCTTCGCCCGTATCAGGAGCCCCGCTGCCATGAAGATCACGAACATCTCCACCTCGACCCTCTATCTTCGTGACCTGAAGTTCGTCCGCGACTCGCAGACCCAGGGTCCGGGGCGTGGCGAGGATCGATATCTGGCCGCCGGGGTTTCGATCTACGTGCCCAACACGACGGAAGTCATCCGGAGCGCCAAGGAGGGTGAGCTTTGGGCTTGGGCGCAGGCCAATCCACCGCTCATCACGCTGGAGGACACGGAGACATTGGCGGTCCAGGGTGCCGCCGGGGACGCCGTCACCCTGACCCATAACTGGGGACTTCCCCCCATCGTCTATGTGCTGAAGAAAGTGGGAGCGACGTGGGTGGATGCGACGGGGACCTACGACATGCTGCACGACGCCGCGTTCAACTCCGTCACGATCGCGAACACGATCCCCTTCGTGCAGACCCTCTACGTCCGCCTGATGTAGGCTTATCCCAGCAAGCCTGCCGCCCACAGAACGAGCCAGGGGATCGCCGCCCCAACAAGGAACGAACCGATCGGGATCCACAAGGGGGTCCGGTGCTTCCTGGTGAGCTTCCGAAGCTCCTCCTCATCAATATAGATGATGCCACCCACCCTCCCCCCTTCTCATCGATCTCCGCCTTGGGTCCGTTGGGAAATCGGCTGCTGCGAGAACGGCCTTGTGGATGTCGGCTCCGGAGCATCCGCTGTACTCCGCCATGAACACCCGGGACTGCTCCACGGTGATGCCCGCCTTGGCGGCATAGGAGAGCCTCCAGGCGTCCGCCCCGGCCTTCGGGAGCCAGTAGTAGGTGCGCCAGTCGTCGTAGCTGTTGGCGGTCTCCATGAGCACCTGGGAGCCGTCTGAGAGCGTGACATCCCGGATGGTCGTGTCGTACATCAGGTGCTTGCCGGAATCAAAGAGGACCGCCCCTTGATCCGTCATGGTGACCCCCTCGGGCGGCCCACAGGACACCATCTCCATGCCCCGAGCCTCGAAGTCGGCCTTGATCACCTTGAGGCGGCTCTCGCACGCCTCTCGATCCAGCTTGTCCTGAGCGGCCTTGGTCTTGGCAGCCGTGGCGGCGATGGTGGCTTCGGCCTTGCGCTTGGCCCGGTTCTCCTTGCAAGCTGTCTCGTCAAGGCAGCAGACGTGCCACCCGCCTTCGTCGGAGTCGAAGTGCTCCATGCAGTCGCCGTCCGGGATGCACTTGTACAGTCGGCCCGTATACGGAGCCAGATAGACCCCGCAGCCCGTACAGTGGCCCCCTCGCTTGTTGGTGCCCCTCCCACGGGGCTTTACGCCATGTCCGCTATGTCCGCTTGGGAGCGATGCCGGAGCAGCGGCACTGGCTGCCGAGCCATTGGCACAAGCAGGGTGCTTGGCCTTCTCACCCCTTGTCCACTCGACGGTGGAACCGACGTCGATGAGCCCTTTGCAAACCGGGCAGCGTGAGTTGAACTTGGCGGTGATTTGCATGACTGATCTCCTTACTCAGAGCACCCGAGTTTTTAGCCTTCGGTTTGCACGCGGCCCGCAGGGTACGGGAGCACCAGAGGGTGTAGGCCACCCCGAAATGTAAAGGCCGCGGGGGCTTGTCGATAGGGAACCAGCGGGCATCGACATGCTCCTTGTCCTTGAACGTGATCGTGGGGGTCCATCTGGCTTTCTCCTCTTTCGTGATGCTCACGATGAACGTGACGAACTTCCATTTGCCGGAGACGTAGGCTGTCCGTTCCAGTAGCTTGACCGGCGGGCAAGAGCCCAGTTCCTCGATGACCTCTCTGCGGGCGTGTTTGTGGAAGTCCCGCAACGAGAACCCGGGAATCTGGGGACTGTGATCGTCATAA